>ERZ1673738.4762-NODE-4762-length-13096-cov-7.273369_pt1 | contig 13096 bp, 3 predicted proteins | sample MGYA00580198_ERZ1673738 | MGnify/ENA primary metagenome ERZ1673738 (study PRJEB41218, sample SAMN15661784) | gut metagenome | host: Homo sapiens | place: Canada: London | collected 2015-08-20/2019-03-30 | study: EMG produced TPA metagenomics assembly of... | reverse complement strand
GCCCAAGCATGCTCTTTTTCGTTTTTTACCAATAAAACTTGCACACGGCGTTTATTACGAAAATTACGATTATCTCATCCATAAAATTGCGGAACAAAGGGAATAAAAGGCTTTTTATGAGCGGATTATTTCATGGAATTGAGTGTGCAGTGCTGGAAGGAAATGTATTTTTCCGATTCAGGGATATGATGAAGCGAAATTTTTCTTGATTACGAAAAATATAACCCAATAACGGAGGAAGAAGAAAGATGGAAAACAAAAAGGAGATTTTCGCAGACGGAATCAGCCAGATTCACTTTGCGGGAGGGATGGTCCGGTTCGATTTTGTGACTCTCCAGCCTGCCGAAGACGGAGCGGCGCCGGTTCCGAGCGTAAATGAGAGGATCATTATGCCGCCGCAGGGGTTTCTCGGTGCATACAATTCCATGCAACAGTTGATTGACAAATTGCTCGATGCCGGAATTCTTCAGAAAAATGAAAAAACAGCTGCAAATAAGAAGAAATAAATGAACACATCACTTCAGGCACTGTACACCGAATCTGATTATGCGGTCGTTTCCGAAACGGAGGGAAGCGATTGCATTGTGTCGGTTTGCAATGAACTGAGTGATCAACAGAAGGAGGCGATTTCTTTTTCAGGGCTTTTCCAGTCGGCGGCAGCCGGATTCTCGATCCGGGTTTCGCCTGATAACGCCGCTTATTACGTGAAAGCGACAGCGGCGGAATTGGAAAGGTTCTTTATCTCCGTAGGTGCCTTTGTCAAAAGGCAGGCAGCCAGAATCCGGAACGCGTTTTGCCGCGTGTTCAGAAAACGCACAATTACATGCCGGGTTTTAACTTGCTGCTACAGATTGTGAGACAAAAAAATAAGTTTATCCGCCACGGGGCTGTGAAAAACAAATGCTCCGCTCTTTTCATAGTTCCGCGGCGGATATCAAAAACCATAACATGGAGTAAAAAATATGTCTGACGTAAATTATTTCGTTGGAACAGAAGACGCTTGGAACGCGCTTGAAAAGGCCGTTCAGGACACCTATACAGGTAGGGTCGACAACATTGAGGAGGCTGTAGCCACGGCTGCCGCCAACGTGGCGATCACGGCAGATACAGTCGTGACATTTGATGTATCTTCCAATTTGAAGGCAGACGGCAGCAAATTTGAAGGCGTTGCCGAGATTAAAGGTATTGACGGAAGCGTCATCGTAAAGGAGTTTGATCAGGATGTCACTCTGAACTGTGGAATCAAAATTTCGCAGGATAATGTTACTGTCCAGGGGTTTGAGTTCGGCAAAAATGATCTGGGGACTCTCTATGTCATTGAGGTCGGAGAGTATAAAAATGTCAAAATACAGGACAATACGTTCAGCACCGGTGATTCATATGAAAATGATGTGATTCGCGTCAACGGTGCGACCGATCTTACCATTTCCGGCAACATAATCACCGATGGTGAACACCATGGCATGAATTTGACCAATCTGAAAGGTGAATCGGATATTACTGGCAATACGATTTCCGGCGTTGCAAGAAGCGGCATTCAGTTTGCCGTGGGCGCAAGCGGAACAATCAATGTTACCGGTAATCAGATCACGTTGTCCAAAAACAGTACGGACAGGGTCGATGTTGATGATGCGGCAATTGTTATCGGCGGCGAGATTAATTTCCCCGCCGGAGGTGCTCAGTTCAATGTCACAGGTAATGCATTGACCGTTTCCGGAACCGGTGCGGGCGGTAACGGTGTTAGCGGAATCGTTTTCGGCGGCGAGACCAAATCCGGGATTGATACTCAGCTCGGCAATCTTGCCATTGAAAACAACAAGATTGATTTCTCCAACGGCGCCAACTCCGTTCGCATTGATACGATGGATACCACTGTCGATATGACAAAGAATGATTTGACGGTCAATGGCGCTGCCGCGACATTTGACCAGATCACCAACAGCATCAGCAATCCGAGTCCCGCAAACAAAGGCGGTGTCATTGTTTCTTATGTCGGCGAAACAGGCGAAAAGAACTATGCGACAATCGGGGCGGACAATCCCGCCAGCGAACGGACAATTCTCGTCGATGCGGAGCTTTTCTATAACCGTGCTCCCGGCGAAGTCGTCGTTGTTGACGGTGTCACTTATACGGTGGACGATAATCTGGTCGGCACGATTGAAGCCGCATTTGGCAAAATTTCCGCCGGTACCGCGGCGGGAACTATTCTCATCAATGGCGAGTATGACGGTTTTGACTTCGGTGCTGCAACGAATTCCAATCTGATTTCGATCAAGGCTCTGAAACCCGGTTCCGCCACAATTAACGGAACGTTCAGTTTCAATGATGCTTTCCTCTTCAGTATTGAAGGATTGATCTTCAATGCCGCCGCAGGCGAATACGGCATTGTAATTAATTCCGACTGCGCCGGTTCCTCCATAAAGAACAATATCTTCAATGGAAACGGTCTTCATGTCACAGCGGGTAATATCGGAGTGTTCGGCAATACCTTCAACGGCGGTGCGGATACTGTCGGCATTACTGTTGACACAGGTGCGGATATCACAGCCGGCGGTGCCGACACGACAAAGTATCCGGGCAATGTCATCAACAACGGCATTGACGCGGCAGCTGGAACTTTCACCAACAATACGATTTCCGGTGCGGAAGTCGCACTGGGAACCGAGCTCAAGAACAATACGATTTCCGGTGATCTTACCGTTGACGGAGTTCCCGGAGATACGATTTCCGGCAACAAGATCACAGGCAGTGTTGTCACTGACGAATTTCCCAATGATGATGCCAGAAAAGACTTCACCGGAGCAAACAACGGTGCGACTCTGGTCGACAAGGAGATCGCCGGTGAAGTGATTGTCGACAAACAGTATGAAGACATGCTGGACGGAACAACGGTGATCATTGACGGCAAAAAAGGCGTGATCGGAACAACAGTCTTTGCCGATCTGGATGATGTCAATGTCACCGGAGTGACCATCAAGGTCAAGGATATTGATGCGGAAGATGTGACGGAACTTGGCGGCGGGAATACCTATGTGTTCGAGCAGTCCGTCAAGTTCGGAGATATTGAGCTGACTGGCGATGCGACTGTCAAAGGCAGTGTTGAATTCGCCGGAAGCATTTCCGGAGCATTCACGCTTACAATTGCCGATGATTCCAGGATTACGCTTGGCGGAATGATTGATTCCGGCGAGACTGAAATTAGCTTTGGTGCTGATTGCACTCTTGCTGTTTCCGGCGATCTTTTCATCGTCGGAAACAACGCCAATACGGTGCTCGAGTCACTCAAGACATCCCGGATTACCGGCAGCGGAACGATCTGGGTAGAGGGACTTGCCGGAGACAATATCGTTATCGGCGATGTAAAAGTGAACAAGGTAACCGATGACATGTTGGTAGACCTGGCAAGCGGCAAGCTGGAAACCACGGCTGGTTCCATGATCCAGAAGCTGGTCCGCGGAACAGTCGGCAGCGATGTTGTCTTCGATCTGAACAAGGTCGGGAATGACACATCGGTATCCGATATTTATGCCGGCGATATCGCCTTCAACAACAATGATCTGGATGTTACGCTCAGCGGCGGCAAGGCTTTCCTGCGCGGCAGTTACACCGGCATTGATCACCTTGAGATTACCAACAGAGGCAGACTTTACGGTTCCCTTGAAACGGAAGCTGTAAGTTTTGAGGCGGTTTCCGCCGAGATCGCCAATGAGGCAAAGGGAACACTTGTTGCGGAAGTGGTGACAGACGGCGATATGACGGTTACAAATAACGGAGTCATTTCCGGTGACTACAGTGCCGCCAGCCTTACATTCGGAAATACCGGGTCGATGAAAGATGTTGATCTGACAACAACAGCAGGCACACTCAGCTTTACAAATACCGGGACATGGACCGACGGCTCCATTACTTCCACCGGCGATGTGACTTTGTTCAATGACGGAGTCATTTCAGGTGTCGATATTAATGCTGACAGAAAGGATGTCGTTTTCCACAGTGCAATCGGAACACAGGGCAATTATCAGGAGATGGTTGTCAAAGCGGATTCCCTGTATCTCGGCGGAGCGAATTTCGAACTTGTCGAAGGTTCCAACCTTGCCAAGTTCGGAGAAGCGGCAGATCATTCCGGAATGATTTTCTTCGGTGATAAGAACGCAGATGCCGATCAAAATCAGTTCCTTTCCGCAGGATTCAAACAGGAGCTGACCATTGCGGATACAGCAGTTGGTTCTGTCCGTCTCGGCTTCTGGCAGAATCCGACGGAGCCCGATGGTGAGGCGAAATTCATCCTGAATCTGAAAGGCGGAACAACTCTTGGCGGTTATGTGAATGCAATTGACTTCAGCGACAGTTCACCTGTGGGCAGTACCGTACCGGATATCACTGTCGATCTTGAAATCAATCAGGATGCGAGTGCAGCCATCAACGGCAACGTTGTGAACCGTTTCGGCGCTCTTACCTCCGGAACTGGCTTGAACGTAAGCGGCAGTATCACCGCCCGCGACGAAATCGCCGTGACGGATGATTTGATTGCAACAGGCAATATTACAGCCTCCGGTGCAATTACGGCAGGCGGCGACCTGACTGCCAATATTGTCACCATCGAAGGTGAAAAAGCCGTGCTTGCTGTCGGCGGCGACAGCATGGATGTCGCGCAGTTCGTTCTCGGAGCCGATGCGGAAATCAAAGCGGCGAATGTGGATATCACGGAGCCGCTTGATATCACAAACAAGATTGCCGGAATCGAAGCCAGGTCCATGTATTATGCGACCGGTGATATTGATGACTTCGACAATATTGCGACAACCGGACGCATTGTCGCTTTTGCCGGCAGTATCATTGCGGAAAATATCGAAGCTGCCACCGGAACGGTTTCTGCTTCTGCGGATATTACTGTTGAGAAGAAACTTTCCGGCGGAAGAATTGAAGCCGTGAACGTAGAAGCCGATGTTATCACAACGGTAAAAGACGATGCGTTGAAAGCCGATGGCAAGATTGAAATCACAGGCAATCTCACTGTCGGAACTTCAGTCGATGCCGAAGGCGCCATTCTTGTCGGCGGCGGGATTGACGGAACGGAGGCTGCGATTCATTCTGATGATTATATTGATGTCGTCGGCGCGATCACGGCGAAGAGCCTTTCCGCCGATGGAGCCGATGAAGACGGCTTTGCAATTGATGCCCGGAATATCACGGCAACAGAGGGCATTACCGCCGTAAACGGCAAGGTGCATTCCGACAACAATATCGTGACCGGTGAAAATGCCGTGATCAACGCACAATCGCTGATTGCGGATGATTCCATGACAGTCGGCAAGGTGACTGTCGCCGAAGATGGAACCGTTCAGGCGGGACTTAACATCACTGCAACGGAAATCACGCAGGCTGGCACAGTCCGTGCGATGAACGGCAAACTGGATGTCGGAATAAACAGAAAACCGGTGGAACATGACCCGTCCACATGGTATTTTGTCGGTGGAAAAATCAATGCCGCGGGTGAAGTCGTTGCAGACAAAACCATTCGCGCCGGAGATGTCACGGCAGAATCCGTCCGGTCCTATCACGGCGATCTCCTGATCGGTACAATGACCACGGAATTTACTGGCAATGATATCGTCACGACCGGTGCAACGGTTGATGCTGCCGGTAATCTTGCCGGCGGAAATGTGGAAGCCAGCGGTTCGATCATGGTTGGAAGTATCGGCAATGCGGAACATTATGCCGGTGCGGTCATCGCACACGGAACTGACGCGACAGACCCGGAAAGCGGCAGACTGCATGCGCAGGGCGATGTTTTTGCGGCAAGCGTCATGGCGGAAAAAGATCTCACCATCGACGGTGATGTCACCATGTATCGGAAAGATGAGGTAAATGCCGGCAATATTTCTTCCAGAACCGGCAAGGTAACTATCGGCAACGTCCATATGGCGGGTTCCATCACGGCGGAAGGCGATATTGAAATCGGGGATCTCACAGAGATTACCGGTGCACTTGTCTCCAATACCGGCGCGGTCAATGTGGCGTCTCTCGGCAATGTCGGCGGAAATCATGACGCGCTTGATGCGAGACAGGAAGGTTTTGCGATCTGGGCAATGGATACGGATCAGAATTCCGGTCTCGGATTCAAAGAAGGCGCGGTGATCAACGGCCATATCGGTCTCGGTTACGGAGCCGATACGTTCAGTCTGGTCAATGGTCCCACGGTCAACGGCAACGTCTATCTCGGCGGCGTCGAGGATGTGAATGCGTTTGATACCCTCCTTGTCGGAGACGATTCCGCTTTCACGGGTGATTTCGACCTGAGCAGATCCGAAAGCGCGGATGCTTACGGCAATCTCCGCATCAGCGGTGGAAAGCTGGATCTTGAGAACGGCGTGATCTTTGATGATGTCGTCGGTTCCGATGTTCGGCGCTCGAAGCTTGCACTGGATATGGATGTTCTTTCCAATGCGAATATTGAGAATATTGACAGTATCGCAGTGGAGAAAGATGCCAGAATTGAGAATACATTTATTTACTCAACTGACGGCCATCCTGATTCGGTCCTGACCATTGCGGAAGGCAAAAGCCTGACCATTTACGGCGGCGAGCAGGATTTCATGACGCCCGACCTCGGCGGCGCCGATCTTGGAGAAGGCAATTACAACCTCAGCATTATGGCAGGCGCATGGGTTGACTTTTACTCTGCGGCAGAAGGAAATTTCCTGAAAGCCGAAGAAAAGATTCTCGTTACCGATGCGACCGATGATGTGAACACCAGACTCGGCAGCAGACTGGATCTGAATGCAACCGCGCTCGGTTCCAGAATTGCCGGAACAATTGAGGCTACAGGCAAAAATTCCGAGATATGGATCGACGGCATGGGAACTACGATTCTCTCGGGAGAAATTTCTGTGGCGGACAATGCGAATCTGTTTGTCAACTCCGATCTGTTTGTCAACGGCGGAAAAATCTTCTCCGCAGGATCCAGTTCTGCGGCAGTTGATGTCATGGCAGACAATAATTTGTATCTGAATGCTGATTCCGAACTTACACTGGAAGATGGAAGCCATCTTCACAACGCCGGATATGTTGAAGTCAACAATGGAACCGTCACTCTGAGAAGCAACGGCTATATCAGAAATTATGCAGGGCCCGATAGTTTCCGTTTCAACGATGGCGGCACGTTCAATATTGAGACAGACGCTTTGATTGATCACGGATTCACATTCCAGGGCTTCGGTGTAAAAACAGCCGTCACCATTAAGAATGCAACCGTTACATTTGCAGCGGGTGTTCTGGGCTTCGGCAATGTCACAATGACCGGCGAAGGTAATGCGACAGCCGAGATCGAAGGCGTCTGGAACGGAGCGACTCAGGCTCAGTATGCCCGGGATGTGATTGCGATTGCAAATGATTTTGCAATTAACAACTTCGCATTCGAGGCAATCAATGACAGCACTGAGGTCAATCCGTCCGACAGGGAAACTGTAATCGAAGTCAGCGCTGCACTCGCCATGAGCGGAAACTTCTCCGTCAAAGCGGATGTCCTGCATGTCTTCAATACGGCAAACCTCACGGTAAGCCTGGACAATGATACCGCGACAGATGAGTTCCTGTTCCAGATCGGCAGGTATGAAGGTTTTGCAGATACTCCCGGACAGCTCGGACAGCGTATTGCGATCACCGTGACACAGGACCCGGCAAAGGATATCGTTTATTCCTACAAACTTGCGGAAAAGGCGGATAATCTCAAGGCGGATTACTTCACGGTCAATACGCCGGATTACAAGGTCGTGGAAAAAGATGGAGCTTTCTATCTTAACTATGCCGTCAGTCCGGAACTGAACCTGTCGGTGAACGACCAGTCCGGGGCAAAGGACGATTACACTTATACAGGAAGCATCGGCGCCGCGAAACAGGAAGGCTTTACCTACAGTGTCTCTTGCACAGTCGGCGAAGATGTCTTCAGCGTTGAAGTCGATGCTGACGGAAACTTCTCCATTGTCCTTGACCCGGCAGCCGCCAGGTTCGGAAATGTTACATTCACCGCGACAGTGACCGACCCCGCCGGCAATGAGACATCACAGAGTATGGATAAGCTGATTTCCGACGTCACCGATCCTGTTCTCGGCGCAAGCCTTGATGCTGTTGTCGAAGACAGAAATGTTACGATCAACTGGGATGCTGCGACGGACAATGTCGCGGTTGCAGGCTATAAGCTCACGGTCGGCAGTGAAGTTTACGAGCTCGCGGCGGATCAGGTCAGCTTTACGCTGGAAGGCCTTGCCTACGGTTCCTATGAATACACTCTTGAAGCGTTCGATGCGGCTGGCAATTCTGTTGCCGGACTTGCACAGAACTTCGTGATCAGCCTTGAATTGAACCTGACGGTCAGTGACCAGTCCGGCGCCATGGATGATTACAGCTTCACGGGCAGTGTCGGAGCAATGGAAGCAGGGTATACCTATACCGTAGGTTATACAGTCGGCGAAGATGTCTTCAGCGTTGAAGTCGATGCTGACGGAAACTTCTCCATTGTCCTTGACCCGGCAGCCGCCAGGTTCGGTGAATTCACCGTCAATGCTGTAATTACCAATGCGGCGGGTGAAATTGTAAGTTCCGGCAGTGTGGTCAAGGCTGTTTCCGATGTGACCAGTCCTGTTCTCGGCGCAAGTCTTGATGCTGTTGTTGAAAACAGAAACGTTACGATCAACTGGGATGCTGCGACAGACAATGTCGCGGTCGCAGGGTATAAGCTTACAATCGGCAGTGAAGTTTACGAGCTCGCGGCGGATCAGGTCAGCCTTACGCTGGAAGGTCTCAAGGTCGGTTCCTATGAATACACCCTTGAAGCATTCGATGCGGCTGGCAATTCTGTTGCCGGCACAACTCAGAATTTCGTAGTCGAATCCGGTTCCTCTCCAAAGCAGGACCTCGACAATAACAGCATCAGTGATATCATCCTGAGTCATGATGCCGGATTTGCAGGTGCATGGCTGATTGAGAACGACCAGCCTACATGGGGCAACCTGAGTACGCTTACGGGTGACTGGAAAGTTTTCGGAACAGGAATGACCGATGCGGCGAAGCCGAACTATGACGTCTATCTCTATGATACGGTGAACAACAATGTCGGCGCATGGGTGATTTCCAGCGTTGATAAAGGAATCGCAGTCAAAGAGTATCAGACCATTGCGAACCTGAACGATGACACCAGACTGCTTGCTCTCGGCGACTTCAACGGCGACGGAGAAACAAATCTTCTCGTCCAGTCGATCGAATCCGGCAATCTTGGTTACATCAAGGACGGTGCATGGAATGAGTTCAAGGCGGATGGCCTCGGCGCCAACTGGAGTGTTGCCGGAGTCGGCGACATGAACGGCGACGGTATCGACGACCTCGTTCTCCATGACAGTCAGGACGGCAACTCCGGAGTATGGCTCCTCGGCGGCGAACAGCCGGTCTGGGCTGATCTGGACAAGCTTTCCGACAGTCAGAGTATCCTCGGCACCGGCGACTTCAACGGCGATGGAATTGACGATGTTCTCATCTATAATTCCAGCGACAGGACAGTCGGCGCATGGCTCGCGAAGGACGGCAGTATCTCCAGCTGGATGAACCTCGGACAAGTTGAAGAGGACGCTTCCGTTGAAGGAATTGCCGATTTCAACGGCGACGGAATTGCGGATCTTCAGATTCGCACAGATGCCGGTGATATCGGAGCATTGCTTGTCAATGGCGAAAATGACATGACATGGAAATACTACCAGTCTGTCGGCAACGAGTGGACCTCGAAGCTTGCCTGATCGACTGCGGGAATGAAACAGCGGCGGAATTTTCACCCGCCGCTGTTTCCGGACATTACATTTTTCGGATGCCGGTCCCACCCCTGCATCCGGAATTTTTGTTTTCAGTGAAAATAACAGCAGCATGTTGCTGATCTCCGCCGGACAGGCAATTATGGTAACCAGAGAGATTCCGGGGTCCAAAGAAAGCATAAAATAAGGTTTTTTTCTCTTATCCGTCTTTAATCCTGAGAAAAATACACTATAATATATATCCGGGAGGAACTGGAGCCGGGAGTCAAAGTTAAATGTCAAAAAAGCGGAGGAAACAGAATATGGGCAGCCAAATACTTCAAGAGGTGGAATTTCGGGAAGATTCAGAGAGAGTTCTTCAGACTGTTGCATTGCAGGAACCGGTATCTCTGCGGGGCAGAATCGACGGGAATTACAATACAACTCAGAAATCAACGACCGATGTCACCGTCGGAAGCGGGACAACCGTCAACGCTTCCTCTCCCGGCGCGCTGCAGCTTCTCGCAGACAGGCTTACCGTGACGATCGAGGGCGGCTCCCTGAACAGCAGCGGCATCCGGAATGCAGCCATTCTTTTCGGCGATGACGCATACTGGACGGATTTCTACAACTACGGGTCTCATTATGACGGCACCGTGACATTTACGGGCGCCAATGCGTCTTTGAGCTCCACTGTCTCGAACTGCATCAATGCCGCCGGAATCGTGGGGAAAAACCTGACGGTCAACTTCTCCGGCGCGGCATCCGGTTCCGGCGGAATCACTTTCAAAGCCTCCAACGGAACCGGGCGCGGCAACTTCGCTTCGGGAATTACAGCCGATGAAAATCTGACGGTCAACGGGATCTTCGGAGGCAGAATCGACAGCTCACTCAATCTGGCGGGCATCGCCAGTTTTGCAACGGTCTACGGACTTCAGGCGAAAAAGAATCTGACGGTCACGGAAGAAATAAAGGGCGTCATCAGCGCTGTCGCAAGCAATGCGTCTTCCTCCATGGCATACGGTGTTTATGCCGGCGGGACATTGAGCGGGCATTTCGGCGGAACCGTCATTGCATCCGCACAGAACAATGCTTACGGGCTCTATGGTTCCTCCCTGGACATCAAAGTCAGCGGCACGGTCTTTGCCGGAAAATCGGACAGTGCCACGACAGCGGCTTCCCTGACGGAAAAACTGAACAATTTCAACGCCAATAAAAATGAACTCCTTCAACTGTCCGCCGGGCAGAATGCGATTTACGGCAAAGGCAGTGTGACGGTGAGTTCCGGCGCTCTGATTGCGGGAAACATCAATCTTACTTCGGGTTCCAGCAATCTGACGATCTCCAGCGGCGCCCGGATTTACGGCAATGTCACCGGTTACGGAAATGTCGCGTTGAAGTTCAATATCGGGACACTTTTGGATACTCCGGTCATCTCGACCACGGCGGCGGGGATCTTCGGCAGCAGCTCCACAGCCTATGCGCTGAGTTTGAATAATGCTCAAAGCGGAACTTATCTTCTGGTCAGCGGAGCCGCGGCGGACAGTCTCGGCGGAAAGATTTTCACCGTTACACTGCAGAATCAGAGCGCCAATCTTGCAGTAGGGAGCAGTTACCAGTTTACAAACGGCGTATCTGCGGCGCTTTCCATTGTCAACAATACATTGCAGCTGGTTGTCAGCGGAAAGGAAGGCGGTGGCGGAGGAGGCGATGATGACGATACGACTTCTCCGGTATTGAACGGGCTCCCCGGTGCCAACACGTCAAGAAACAATGTCATTGTCTCATGGAATCCGGCATCTGATGACACGGGTGTGGCGGGATATTATTTCCGCTACGGGACTTCCAGCGCATTGAGCGGCAACGGCATTACGGTCAGTGACACCAGCTATCTGCTGGAGAACATGAGCAATGGAACTTATTATTATCAGATCTGCGCCTTCGACGCCGCCGGAAATATGTCGGACTGGAGCGCCGCGCAGACTTTCACGGTGGATTACGACCCCCGTTCCAAGGTCGCCTACGATGTTCCGGAGGCGGAATACATGTATGGATGCCTGGCGACGGCGGTCGGTATGATGCTCGGATATTATGACCGGTACGGATATATGGGATATGATGTGTCCAATGTGATCAATGGCACCGTCGAGAAGAATTCACGGGGGCTGGACGGCAATAAATACAATATGAACGCGTTTGACACCGTCATGGGGTCTGCCATCGCATCCCGGGAACATGTCTCGCATTTTTATGAAACAACCCCGGAAGCGGAACTGCCCTATACCTATGTGGGGGATTCCATCACGTTGAACACGGCGGAATGGAACTGTATCGCCGACTACCTCGGAACCAACCAGTACTGGCGCTACAACGGCGATCTGTCCACTTCCTTCTACCCGGATTCCACCCTGGCAAGCATCAAAGATGCCAACTGGGAGGAGACGATCACTTCCGGCAGCACCAGCAAAACGATTCCCCCGAAATATATTGATGTCAAATACGGGCTGGAACTCTATCTGGAACAGGCGGGCTATCAGCTGGATCAGGTGAAAACCGCATCCCATACAACGGACAATGCCGGGGGAACATTCACTTTTGAAGATTATAAGGCGGAAATCGATGCGGGACGCGTCGTCATCATCGGAATTACGGAACATGCCATGGTCGGTTACGGTTATGACGATGCAACCAGGGAAATCATTCTGGATGACACCTATGACCATGACTGCCGGATGAAATGGGGCGGAACCTATTATTACAGCGGAGAAGAGCGGCAGTTGGAAGATATCATGACCGTTGTGTTTGATACGGCGGGTCTGAACAAGGCTGCGATTCCCGTAACCCAGGACCTCAACGGGGACAGCCGCAGCGACATCCTGATGGTGAATTCTTCCGGATATGCCGGAACATGGTTCGTTCAGGACGATGCTCCCGTCTGGGGGAATCTGAGCACGTTAAGCGGTTCCTGGGAGATCCTCGGCACAGGCAACGCCACGGTTGACGGTTTTTCGGATGTGTATCTGTATGATTCCGCCGGGCACAATGTCGGCGCATGGGTTGTCGGAGCGGACGGGCAGGTTCAAGGCTGGGAAGGAATCGCCAATTTCGATTCAGCCACGCAGGTTCTCGGGCTCGGCGATTTCAACGGCGACGGAATTTCCGACCTTCTGCTTCGGAATCTCAACGGCGCTGTGGGCGGGTATTATACCGACGGTTATGAATGGACCTTTTTCCAGAGTCTTGGGAATGAGTGGAATATCGCGGGAATCGGCGACCTGAACGGCGACGGAATCGATGATATTGTCTTACAGCATGAAGCC
>ERZ1673738.4755-NODE-4755-length-13109-cov-4.762831_pt1 | contig 13109 bp, 15 predicted proteins | sample MGYA00580198_ERZ1673738 | MGnify/ENA primary metagenome ERZ1673738 (study PRJEB41218, sample SAMN15661784) | gut metagenome | host: Homo sapiens | place: Canada: London | collected 2015-08-20/2019-03-30 | study: EMG produced TPA metagenomics assembly of... | reverse complement strand
GCAAACGTGCGAGCGTAAGCGAGTGCGCTGCGGCGAGCCGCAGCCTTTTCAAACGGGAGCCCAACGAAGTGGGTCTCGTTTGAGAGCTTGTCAAAAATACTTTTTGACAAGCTCAACCGCCCTTTCCGGGGATATTCCGGAAAGGGCGGTTTTCTGTCGCTTATTCTCTTACCACGGGCGGTTGCTCTGGAATGTGAGCCATTTGAGCTCGGTGTAGTCGTCCATGGAGAACTGACCGCCCTCGCGTCCGACGCCGCTCTCCTTCCAGCCGCCGCAGGGGGCGGTCGTGGAGCTGAGGTACGTGAGATCGTTGATGTGCACCATGCCCGCCTCGATCTTCATGCCGAGCTCCATGGCGCGGTCGAGATCGTGCGTGAGCACCGCGGCGGAGAGGCCGAACAGATTGTCGTTGCACTTGGCGAGCGCTTCGTCGGCATCCTTCACGGGAATGACGCTCGTGACCGGTGCGAAGCTCTCCTCATAGAAGATGCGCATACTCTCGTCCACGTTGCAGAGCACCGTCGGGCGGAAGAACGGCCCTTCGTGCGTGCCGCCGCAGAGGAGCGCTGCGCCCTTCGATACGGCATCGTCCACCTGCGACCGGACAAAATCGCAGTGGCGCTCGTCGATCAGCGGGCCGATGAACACGTCCGGGTCGGTCGGGTCGCCGACCTTGAGCGAGAGCGCGTAGTCGCGCAGCTTTTCGCAGAACGCCTCGTACAGCGGCTCTTCCACAAGGATGCGCGATGTTGCCATGCAGAGCTGCCCCTGGTTGCTGAACGCGCCGAGCCCCGCGGTCTTCACGGCCTCGTCGAGATCGTAGTCGCGCAGCACGAGCAGCGGGTTTTTGCCGCCGAGCTCCATCGCCGTGCGCTTGAAGTCCTGCGCCGCGGCCATGGCGATCTTCCGCCCGGCGTTTCCGCCGCCGGTGAACGACACCATGCGCACGCGCTTATCCTGCGCGAGCACCGCGGAAAGGCTCTCGTCCGCGACCGGGACAACGTTGAGCACGCCAGCCGGGAGACCGGCCTCGTGCAGCACCTCGCCGAGCAGCAGGCACACCGCCGGGGTGTGCGGCGACGGCTTGAGGATAAAGCTGTTGCCCGCGGCCAGCGCGAACGCCAGCTTTTTCACCGAGAGGATCAGCGGATAGTTGAACGGGAGTATTCCCAGAATGATGCCGAGCGGATGACGCACAGCCAGAGACATCTGCCCCGGCTTGCCCGCCGGGTACATCTCCGTCGTGTGGCGGCGGCATTCGCCCGCCGCGACGCGGAAGAGATTCACGCTGCCGGCAAATTCGCCGCGCGCGATGGACTGCGCCTTGCCGCCTTCGCGGACGAGCAGCTCCAGAAATTCCTCCGCGCGGCTCTCCATAACGTCTGCGGCGCGCAGCAGCACGCGCTCGCGCACGTCCGCCATCGCCGCGGCCCAGCCGGGGAACGCCGCCGCGGCGCTCGCAAGCGCGCTCTCCACATCGGCAGGGCCGGCGCGGTGCACCGCGAAGAGGGGCTTGCCCGTCGCGGGCTCGATGTCCTCGCGCACGCAGCCGTCGGTCTGCGGCGTCCATGCGCCGTTCAGATACAGGGGATACTCGTTTCTCATTGGGTCACTCCTATTTTAATAATAACAGAATCAGGTCACAACGCCGCGGATGAACGGCGGGCGGACGGGCGCTTCGTCGGAGAAGGTGTAGCACTTCAAAAGCTCTTTCTCCGCCGCGGCGGCGTCCGCTTCGGTTTTGGCGTGGATGGCGGCAAGCGTGTCGCCCGTATGGAGATACGCCCCGTCCTTCGCCGCGAGCACGACGCCGACGGAAAGGTCGATCACGTCCTCCTTCGTGGCGCGACCGCCGCCGAGATGCATGGAGACAAGGCCGATGTCCTTCGCTTCCATCGCGGCGATGTAGCCGTCGCATGGGGCCTTGACCGTGCGCACGACCGGGGCCTGCGGCAGCAGGGACGTATCGTATACGGCGGCGGGGTCGCCGCCCTGCGCGCGGACCATAGCCGCGAGCTTGTCGAGCGCCGCGCCGCTCTCGATGGACTTTTCCAGCCGCGCGCGGGCTTCCTCTTCCGTTTCGGCGAGACCGCTGCGGACGAGGATGTTCGTGCCGAGTACAAGGCACAGCTCGCGCAGATCCGGCACATCCGCGCCGCGCAGGACGGAGATCGCTTCCTTGACCTCCAGCGCGTTGCCGACGGCGAAGCCGAGCGGCTGATCCATATCGGTCACGACGGCGGCCATGTTGCGCCCGGCGTGCTTGCCGACGCTCACCATCTGCCGCGCGAGCTCAAAGGCGGATTCCTCCGTTTCCATGAACGCGCCGGAGCCGGTCTTCACGTCCAGCACGATGGTGCGCGCGCCGGAGGCGAGCTTCTTGGCCATGATGCTCGAAACGATCAGCGGGATGGAGTCCACCGTCGCGGTCACGTCGCGCAGCGCGTACATTTTCTTATCCGCCGGGGCGAGATTTGCCGTCTGCCCGGCAATCACAAAACCGACGTTCTCGGCGTTTTCGAGGAATTTTTCGGGCGTCATGGCGGTGGAAAAGCCGGGGAAGGATTCGAGCTTGTCGATCGTGCCGCCGGTGTGTCCAAGGCCGCGGCCGGACATTTTCGCCATTTTGCCGCCGCACGCCGCCACCATCGGGCACAGGACGAGCGAGGTCTTGTCGCCGACGCCGCCGGTCGAATGCTTGTCGGCGGTGTGCTCGCCGAGCGGCGAGAGATCGACCACGTCGCCGGAGTGCTCCATTTCTATGGTGAGCTGCGCCGTTTCCTCCGGCGTCATGCCGCGGAAATAGATCGCCATCATCAGCGCGGACATCTGGTAATCCGGGATATCCCCCGCCGTGTAGCCGTGGACGATAAAATGCAGTTCCTCCTGCGTGAGAGTCTGACCCTGTTTTTTCTTTTCAATGAGATCGGTCATATGCATGATGCAACACCTCTTTGGAAGAATTTTACCACATTCTGTGCGCGGAAACAAGGCTTTCCCCCGCGGGAGAAAATTGACGGAACAGGAAATTTTTCTGTTGACAATTCTGAGCGTAAATGCTATTATAGGCAAGCTGACAGCATGCGCGAGTGGTGGAATTGGTAGACTCGCTAGATTCAGGTTCTAGTGTCCACTCCGGACGTGGGGGTTCAAGTCCCCCCTCGCGCACCAAAACCCCGAAGCCTCAACGGTTTCGGGGTTTTTATTATGCCTTTTTCGGTGCGATTTGCTCTAGATTTTGTCTACCGTACAGTATCCAGATTTTTTAGGGAGGAAAAATCTATTATGGGGCATCGCACGAGCATCAAAAATCTAAGTCTTATGAAGCGTCTGCCGTTAGAGGAAGCCGAGACCGTTTTCCTTAACCATTGCCGGATCAAAAACCTCAGCCCGCGGACAATTCAGTATTATCAGGAAGACCTTGAATACTTCTTCGCCCATCTGGACGGCATCCGGTATGCGGACGAGATCACCCGCGAAGTATTTGAAGATTTCCTCATCAAGCAAGTTGACGCCGGGAAGAAGACCACCTCTCTCAATACCCGTATCCGCGGTCTGCGGGTCTTCTTCAAGTTCTGCGCAGAGCGGGAGTATATGGAGCTTTTCCCCGTCAAGTTGATGAAGGAGGACGATACGGTCAAAGAGCCGTATACCGACGCCGAGATCGCGAGACTTCTTCAAAAGCCGAAAACCAATAGGTGGGTAGAATGGAGAAATTGGGCGCTGGTCAACTACTTTGTCGCTACAGGGAACCGCGCCAGCACCGTTGTCAATCTGCGCGTCAAGGATATTGATTTTGAGAAGATGACGATCTTCCTTGCGAAAGTGAAAAACCGGAGGCAACAGTTTGTCCCCCTCTCCGGATCGCTGAAGGACGTTCTGCTCGAATATCTCCAAACGTGGGAGGCAATGCCGGACGATTATCTCTTTGCCTCTTTCAGCGGGAAGCAACTCTCCGTCCAAACTCTTCGGTGCGTTATCAAGGATTACAACACCGAGCGGGGCGTTTCAAAAAGTTCTATCCATCTGTTCCGGCACTACTTCGCCAAAGCCTTTGTCCTCAACGGTGGCGGGATGGTTCAACTCCAAGCGTTGATGGGACATTCTACGATGGAAATGTCCCGCCACTATGTCAATCTATACGGTCAGGATCTCCACCTGAATTATGAGATGTATAACCCGCTTGATACATTCAGCAAGCGAGCCGGAAGCAACTCTCACACCGCTTTTAATTAAGCAGGAAGCAACTTTCAAGCAAAACGGAAGCAACTTTTACGCTTCTGTTGGGCAACTCTTTTTGAAGATAAAAAAATTGAGCAGGTTCGGTTGAACCTGCTCTTTTGCTACTTGTGAGATTGTATCAAAAATCACTCTTCGATTTTAACAATATCCAGCGCCGATAATACGAGAAAATTGATCAGTTCGTTTCGGGAACGATTTGTTTCGGCAGACAGTTTATCCAGCCGTTCTATTGTCTCATCCTTCATCCGGACAGAGACGATTTTATATCCGTCCTCTCCCCTTTTATTGTTCTTCTTCGTTATCGTTATATCTTTTGCCATATAATCACCTCTATAAGGTAAATAATACATTGACTTTTGTAGTTTTAGTATATTATAATAGTGTAGTAGTTTTTTAACTACAAATTATAGTTAAGGAGAGATATTATGAAGCGTGTCCTTTCGTTTATTCTTGCGCTAACGATGACCCTGACCCTTTGCGCCTGTGGCTCTGGTTCCAGAAAACTATCCCCTTATCTGATGGACTTTCAATTTGGTGCCGGTGAAGATGCAACAGAGAAAACGATTCTTGATCTCGAAAAAAACGACACATTCACCGTCAATGGTATAGAGTTTTCAAGTGTCTCCGCCGATTATTCTGATGGATATATGTCAGGGATACAGTATACGGCGGATGACGTAATTACTCTCGGAGGCTGTGCGACGAGTTCTGACAATCCCAATATTGATGTTGATATATCCTTAGCAGAAACCGCAGTTTCAGATTTAGTTGAAAAATACAATCAGGCATACGCGATTTTGGTAAAGAGTTTCGGTAAACCTGATAAGGGGAATACCGCCGAACAGCTCCTGACCCAAGAGGATTTTGAAATGTATTATACGTCTAATGACGTTTCTGCTCTGTGGTACTATGACGGTCATACTATTATCCTGAAAGCAGAAGGAACTATAGGCACCTATTCACAGCCTATTACCGACTACGCATTGGTATCATACTTTCGCTATCTTATACCCACATTAACACTATCAATAACAGATCATTTGGAATAATCCCTGATTTTCCTTCGCATAAAGGTCTTTGAAAAACCGGATTGTATTTTGAAAACAACTTATATTCACTTGTTATTTTAAAGAAAGGATACCCTAAAAAACATTAGATGTTATATTTAGTGGAGAGAATGGGTGAAACAAAATGAAAAAAGAGAAAATACTTAATCTGATCGGAATTGTTCTTGGTATCGCAATAATCATTGCCGGAATATCCATTATGAAAAACCCGGCAGAGACTTGGTCAACCTCCTCCGTAGACTCTTGTCGATTTGGCGCAGATTTTTATACGGAACAATACGCCGCAACAAGGGCAGCCGCGCACAACGCCGCGACTACCGCAAGGAATATTGACAGTCTTGGTGAAAAGATCGCACAGTATGCCGGTCTTGCTTTCATCTTTTCCGGCGCTCTGGTTTGCCTTACCTATGGGAAAAACTATGTATGCTGTAGTGCTTCTCCTGTTGAACAGGCAGAGACAGTTGAAGCAAAGCCGACAGAGGAAATAACGGATGAAGGCAACGCGTCTCAGCCGTTGGATGTAAAGGAAACGGAATGAAAAAGGTTATAATAATACTAACGGCAACAATAACGCTGTTTACTCTCTGTTCCTGCAACAAAGATACAAGAACGCCTTTACAAAAAGCGCAGGACGATCTTGCCGAGGCACAGGCGCAGACCCAAAATATACAGCAAGCCTATAATGAGCGAACTCAGGAAACACAAGACTTACAAGATGCTTACGACGACTACATCAATGCGCAGAACCGATTGGGCAACTGATACCACCCCATTAAGCAGAAAAGGGACGCACTACGCGTCCCTTTTCGATATCATCAGCCTTTTCGGGAAAAATACATTTTTCCTTACTTTTCATTTTTCGCATTAAAAAATCCAAAAACGTCCTCAAAATCGTAAACCCTCTGCGAGGCACGGAGGCGACTTCCGCGCACGGACGGGTCAAAACAATTTCTCTTTTCCAAGAGGAGCGAGAATTTTTTCAATCTCCTTCTCAATTCTCCCCACTATCTGCTTATCGCGCTCCCCTTCATTCCGGTATTGCTCACGAAAACCGCGAAGGATCGCATAGGGGTCTTTTTCGGTTAAATACAGAAAGCGCGTATACTCCGGCGTATTATCATTGTATTTCATTAAGCAATTCCTCCGCCGTTATTTCTCCCGCTTTTGGATTAACATCCCATTCACGCCAATTGTCTTCGTGCGGGATCTATGCATTGAGAAGGCACGGAGTTAAGTTTTTCCGGATATAGCGCCCTTCCATCTCTCCAAGGGCGTCCTCTGATCCGCTCACCTCGCGCTCAAGAACAACGAAGCGAAGTTTATGCCCCATTTTTTCAAGGTCGTGAAGGACGCCGTATTTGTATTCCTTCCCCGCCGGTACCATTATCCCGGCTCTGTGCTGGCTCATTCTCTTCAATATATTCTGCGCCTTACCGACGTAAATAATCTTTCGATTATCTAACACGATGGCGTATATTCCAGAAGCAAGGAAGGGCTATGCCCATTCCTGCTTTACCCATTTGTTATAGATATTTTCCGCGAGAGTTTTCTTTCTCATTAAAATTACTCCTTTATCAAAAATGTGGTGGCGGGTGTTATTTGCGCAAGCAAATAATAGTCGCCTATTATATTTATCTTATTAACTTATATTATTATACCTGACACTTTGCGGACAAACTGTCAGGACAGGTTGGCACCTGACACATTGTCATCCCCATAGATCCTGTCAAAGTTCACTATAATCGCTTTGTAGGGGACGCAGGTTATCCACCCCTTTTTCTACAAAAACTCCTTTGCGCGAAAATAGGATCGCTCGCTAATACAGCACCGATTACAGATGCTCCCCTCAGACACATAAAATCCTTCTGCGTTCCCGGACAGAAACATCATAACCTTATAGGCGGTGAAGTTCTGCCCACAGCCTTCTGCGATCTTCTGCTCCAACAGATGAGTTCGCACAGCGTTTCCCATATTTTTCCTTCCCTCTCCTGGATAAACATCTTTCATATCTCTATTCTTTTTTCCCGCGTGTATGAGAGCGGGCGCGTATTCATATGCCATTTGTCATTTGACCTCCGTTTTTAATTCTATGATATTTCGGTAAACGCCTTTTTAAAGGCGTCGCTTTCTTCAAAGACCCAGCACAGAAGCGTTGGGTCTTTCAGGTTCTGTTGTATACGCTTGATCCGGAAACCGTGGTTCACGAGTTCCTATGCGATCCATTTGGTATAAATGATTTTCTCCATCACTCTATCTTTTCCTCTCTTTTATGTATTTGGGCGTGTTCCGCCTTTGTCAGCCACACAAGGTTTTCGCTGGTATTGTCGTTGATCCCGTGCTTGAAGTTTTTATGATGAACCACAAGGTCATCTTTTACGCCCCCCTCTTTGTCGCGGGGCTTTTCCAAGAAGAGTTCTCCAACTAATTCGTGTATAAGATAGTATTTTTGTTTTCCGCCCGTGGGTTTAATGCTGACGCGATAGTATCCGCCCTCATAATTCAACTACGGTTTTAACTCGCGCAGTTTTGCCTCACAGGTAGAAAACACCCGTCCATAGTTGCTGACCGCAAACTTCCTGTTAAGAGGGAGAACCTTGAACGTTTCTCCTTCAATGGACGGAATTAGACGAATGAACGCGTCCGCGCCAAACACAAGCGCATATAATTCCCACGCGCCTATTTTTCTGCGGGTTCCGTCATTCGCGGTCAAGTTGTAGGATGACGTTTTTTTCAGCGCGCGTCCCGTGTCGGCGTTGATGACTGTTCCGTCATCGTCTATGTAATAGCACGGCTTGAAGCCATTATTTATCTGCTACATTTAAAATCACTCCTTTTGGACTTCTTTCATTTATTACTGAAAAAGGCACAGAATGAATTAAACCAGTTTGTCCAAAGTTTTGCCGGGGATATATGTGCTTTTGCCTACGGCGAAAAAAGTGTGAATTGATCCGTCCCTGAACACCGGGGGTGTATTTCGTGATTTTTGCCCCATATATCACTTTTTCAGTAATTAGGTGCTCAAAAAAATCTCATAAAGGCGATCGCGTTCTGCGAGACGGTAGCGACGACGGCAAAAAAACAGAGGAGAAAAACATCTCCTCTGCTTCAAAAATGTTATTCATTTTTCTTCCCTTTCCTTTTGGATCGCAGTTTTTAAGCCACAGCGTCCGGCTCGAATACTTCTTCTTCGCAGTTTTCTTTTATTTCAAACGAGCTTACTTCCGTATATCTTTCAAGAAACCATTTCTTAATGTGGTTATAACTTGTTCCGGAGGCGTGTGCTTTCGCGATAACCTTCATCTGCTCAAAATCCGACAGGATCTCTTCACGGGTTTCTTCGGGTTCGCGCTTGCGGATATAGTTTTCCATAAACACATAGGTAAGACCTTTATGGCGGTCAATAGGGTGATCCGGCTTCCGGATCTCTCTGCGAACAGGAGTGAAGCCGGGATAGTCCTTGCGAGCCATTTGGAGTAGATTATATTCTTCCGTGCCAAAATACAGGCTTCTATAAACGTCTTATCCATAATAATCTGGCGCTTTTTCGTATCAATTCTCATAAAGTTCTTCATAATCAATATTTCTCCTTAATTTTTATTTTTTAATTAAAACTGCGTGGCGAGTGCCATTGGCTCCGCATTTTTTCTTGCGCGAGCCACAATAGCATCAATGGGCGAATAGTCTTTATATGTAGGAAAGGTTTTGACGAACCACGAAGTAATGTCGCAGTAGCGGGTGCGATCTTCCGGATTTTTCAATTTTCCTGACATTTCATTAAATGCTTTTTTATTGGTGATTTTCTCTTCGGTATCCGGCAGGTCATCAATGTATCGACGCATAAAATCGAGGGTCAGTTTTGGAGAATTCATTCTTTTGGATTTCCGGACTTCAACCTTAAAACCCGGATTTTCGTTTTTTGCCCGCCGAAGAAGTGTGTATTCTTCGCTGTTAAAAACAGATGCTTTCTTTTTAAACCCGGCAGTAATAACAAGTGTCTTTCGCGCTTCATCAATTTTAATAGCCATTTTTAAGTCTCTCCTTCTGGTTTTTTACGAGCACCACTCTAATTTTTGTTTGAACGTTTTTTCGCTCTCGTTGTTTACGATACAAGGATAACATTCGCATAGTGATTTGTCAGTCTCTTTGCCTCCAAAGATATAGCACATGTTCAATAAGTATAGGTTGTTTTTCGCAAAAACGCCACAAAGATATTGTATATACACTATATCTTTGCTACAATATGACTTGGGAGGGGATTGCTGATGTCAGCATATGATAAAGAGCGTTTATTAAGGGTAAGAGACTATATCAAGACCAGCGACGAGGAAACCGGATTTACGATAAGTGCGCTACAAGAAGACTTGCGTCGCAATGGAATAAGTGCCGATAAAACTACTCTATACCGGGATTTCGATACCCTGCGCGAAAGATTTGGAATGGCAATAACCGGAAAAAAGGGTAGCAAGAAATGGTATTATTCAAATAGATACTTTTCTTATGATGAGTTGGTGCTAATTCGTGAGAGCATCAATAATGCCAATTTTCTTAGCAAGGACGAAGTGAAAACGCTGATCCATAAGATTTCAACTTTGGGTAGTGCCGAACAAGCCAAAAGACTTACAAACGTGGATATAAAGGCTTTTCATCCCCATAGAACAGAAGGCGAGATTTTAGCAAAAATCGAGAAGATAAATGATGCGATTGAACATAACCTTAAAATATCCTGTGAATACCCCGAGGCTGTTGGAATAGATTTTTTTACGCATAAGCCCAATTTCTCAGTTAAAAAATTGATAATTTCCCCTTTTGAATTGTTCTTGCGAGACGGCATATACTCTCTTGTTGCCACAAGAGACAATGAACTTTATTTCTACAACATAAACCGTGCTAAAAATATTAGAATACTATACGACCAGCGACGTGATGGGAGCGCTGAGTATGTCCGCTATTTGAAAAATAAAGTGATGTCGAAAGCGGATCGTCCAAAGGAATACTACACATTACACATTAGAGTGAAGGAAAAAGATTTTGATAAAGCACAAAAAATGATGTTTCCGGAAGCGCTGTATTATCACAATATCAGCGGATACATCGAGATCTATACCAAGACTCGACTTACTGATGTAGCCTTCCAACTCGTTTCCGGTTTATTGTCGCTTGATGACGCGAAAATCCTTGGAGATGAAACAGTAATTGATGCGTATAGAGAGTATATAAAGCGCTTAAATGACCTGTTGCCAGAAGAATAACCGTTAAAGCACGCTAGAGTTCTCTCCATCCTAACTGTTGCTTTAAAGCTGGTAAGAGGATGCTATATAGTTGCTTTCTTGTTTCTATAAAGTTGCTTCAAACTTGCTTGTTTTTAAAGAAAAACTCCTTCCCTTCTGCAAAATCTGATGCTATAATAAGTATGTAGATAACAAAAATACCGCAATCTAATGCGGTATTGGGAAAATCTAATCGGGGTTGCCAAAATCGACAGCAACGGAGCGGGAAGCAGAACCCATAGCAGAGGTCGAAGACCTCTGCGGATTCAGGTTCTAGTGTCCACTCCGGACGTGGGGGTTCAAGTCCCCCCTCGCGCACCAGTAAAAAACAGTCGTCCCTTCATGGGACGGCTTTTTTTTTACTATCCGGGGGACTTGAACCCGAGGGCGCTTAGCAAGCCTCCGGGGGAGGCTTGCAACCCGAGGCGGCCTGCGCCGCAGCGCAGGGCAAGTCCCCCCTCGCGCACCAAAAAGGAAATGACCGCCTACGGGCGGTCATTTTTCTTTTTGTATCCGGGGACTTGAACGGGAGCGGGAGTGAATGGAGCGCCGGGGGCGCTCCAGAGCCGCGACCCGCCGCCGCGCACGGCGGGCAAGTCCCCCCTCGCGCACCAGTAAAAACAGTCGTCCTTCATGGGACGGCTGTTTTTTTGCTGTTGCGTTTCTCTCCGCGGCATGTTATACTTTTGGTGTGTATGCCAGAGCGGAGAGAAATATATTATCTCAAGGAGGGTATGAGGATGAAGAAGAAATTCTGGATCGGGATCCTTACCGCCGTGCTGCTGCTGAATCTTCTGCCGGGGATGACGCCGTCGGCGGCGGCGGACGATACGTCATCGACGGTGATTAAAACCTGGTGCTACGGATGCAAAGCGTTTAAAAATTTCCAGGTCATAGGGTTCATTCCCACCCCTATCAGCAGTACGCCTGACCCAGTGCTCCATTGGGCAACTATTAAATGTCTAACTTGCGGGAATGGACAGCAGTGCTCGGGCGGTTCTACTGATAATGGTGGTATATTTAAACATACTGGCGGAACCGAAACGCCCACCTGCACCACAGGCAAAACCTGCGAGAAATGCGGCGGCGAATACGGCATTCTCGGCCACATCTGGGGCGATTGGCAGTCCAACGGCGACAACACCCACACCCGCACCTGCCAGCGCGATGGCTGCGGCGCGGTTGAAACGGGAAACTGCAACAGCAGCACTGCGCACTGCGGCACATACGGCACTTGCGCCGTTTGCGGCGGAACGTACTTCCATGCCGATCATACTTTTCCTGCGCGCTGGGACTGGCGCTCTGACACGGACGTAGGAAGAGACGCCGAATACCACTGGGTTCGCTGCCTCTACTGCACCGAAGGGAAAACCGCGAAGAGCACGCATTGGTTCTCGGAGGGCAATATGTACCTTGCGTCTCCGGCCACCTGCGTCTCCAGGCCTGTGTACTACAAGAACTGCGGCACCTGCTACTACAAGGGAACGGAGACGTATGTATACGAGTGGGGCAATTTTGACCCCAACAACCACACCGGCAACGAAGAGATCCGCGGCGCGGTGGAAGCGACCTGCACGACAGCGGGCTATACCGGCGATACATACTGCAAGGACTGCGATGCCCTGCTGACCTCCGGCACGGTGATCCCCGCCGCAGGGCACACCGGCGGCACGGCGACGTGCAAAGACTCTGCCGTGTGCGAGGTATGCCATAAGCCCTACGGCGAAAAGGACGCCGCCAACCATGTGGGCGGCACGGAGGTGCGCGGCGCGGCGGAAGCCGCCTGCACGCAGGACGGCTACACCGGGGATACATACTGCAAAGGCTGCGATGCTCTGCTGAGCAGCGGCACGGCGATCCCCGCCGCGGGGGAACATACCGGCGGCACGCCGACCTGCCTCCGGCGGGCAAAGTGCGAGGTCTGCGGCGAGAGATACGGCGATATCGACCGCTCGAACCATATAGACGGCTGCGTGCCGGAATGGACCGTCACCGAGGCGGAGCACACGCAGAAATATTCCCGCTGCGGCAAGCTCCTCACGGAAACCGGCGCGCATACCTTTGGAGACTGGACCGTCACGCAGGAGCCGACGGAAAGCGAGGAAGGCGAGCAGGAGCGCGTCTGCACGGTCTGCGGCTGCACCGAGACGGAAGCGATCCCCGTTGCGGAGGCTAAGGCAAACCCCTCCCCTGCCCCCGCCGCCACGCCCGAACCCACCGCGGAACCCGCTGCCGAGCCGACCGAACCGGCTTCGACGGGCAGCGCGTGGTGGATACTCCTCCCGGTCGGTCTGGCCGGTGTGGCTGTCGGTATCGGCGCCGGTATCGCCTTCCGGCGGAGAAAGAAAAAGTAATACTTTCCCATCCATACGAAAAGCCGATGGCTCGTTTGAGTCATCGGCTTTTTCGCTTTTTGTACTTTGGGCAGAGCAGAGCCCCGCCCCTACGGGCACAATCCGGATTTTCTGTGGGGGCGGGGCTCTGCCCCGCCCGCCTAAAAGGGAAACCCCTCCGTCTTTTGCCTGCGGCAAAA
>ERZ1673738.4740-NODE-4740-length-13144-cov-5.177783_pt1 | contig 13144 bp, 11 predicted proteins | sample MGYA00580198_ERZ1673738 | MGnify/ENA primary metagenome ERZ1673738 (study PRJEB41218, sample SAMN15661784) | gut metagenome | host: Homo sapiens | place: Canada: London | collected 2015-08-20/2019-03-30 | study: EMG produced TPA metagenomics assembly of... | reverse complement strand
CTGCACGAAGTGCGGCTTCGTGGGCAGGGATATCTCCAAGGCAACGGTCAAGACATGGCCGGCCACCTATAAGGGCGGCAGCACACCGTGCTATGTGGAGGCCACCTACGAGGGACAGAAGCTGACAGTCAAGACCAGCGACGCGGGTGTTGACGGCTATGTTTCCTATTCCAACAACACCAAGGTCGGCTATGGCGTCGTGACGATCCGCGGCATGGGCGATTACTATGGCATCGTGTCCGCACAGTATGAGATCGTTCCGCCGGTCGTCTCCGGTGTTGCGGTGACGGATGTCGGCCAGAAGCGTCTGACCGTCGGCTGGAATCCGGCTCCCGGTGCTGAGAACTACCGCGTGGAGATCAGCAGCGACGGCGGGAATACCTGGGAGGTCTTGGAGGTGACCTCGCAGACCACCTGCGTGGCCACGGGCCTGAACCCGTCGACGGCGTACAGCTTCCGCGTATACGGCTGCACGAAGGTCGGCGACACCTGGTTCAATTCTCAGCATTATTCCAATGTCGTTAGCGCAACGACACTCAACGCCGACCAGTTCGCGCCGTCCGAACAGTTCAAGGACATCTGTGCGACGGTCGACGGACAGACGATCTCCGGCCTGCAGTCCGGTGCGGATCAGTATCTGTTCCTGCCGGCCAGCGCGAAGCTGAGCAAGCTCGCCCTGACGGTCACGACGCAGAACAGCGACGCACTCAAGATCGAGCTGCAGGGCACGAAGGGCACGCAGACGCTCGACGGTGCTGCCGTGAACGTCACCAAGCTGGCGGATGCGCAGGACGGCCTGTATGATCTTGCGGTTCTCGTCAACGGCCAGAAGGCTGCGGTCGTGCACATCGCACAGTCGGCCAATATCAACGCGCTCTACATCACGAGTGACGATCCGGCCACACAGGGCAGAGACTTTGTCGATGCCAGCAAGTCCAACATCGCGACCGGCAAGCTGCTCGTCGTAGACAAGGACGGCAAGGCCGTGTATGACGGTGCGCTCACGCAGCTCAAGGCGCGCGGCAACACCACCTTCACCAACGCCGAGAAGAAGTCCTACCAGATCAAACTCGACGGCAAGTCCGACCTGATCGCCTGCGGCGAGAAGGTCAAGACATGGACGCTGCTCGCCGCTTCCCACGACGCAACGCTCATGCGCGACAAGATGTTCAAGGATCTTGCCAAGTCGCTCGGCATGCCGTACACGGCCAGCACCGACTGGGTGGATCTGTACTACGACGGCGTGTATCGCGGCACATACCTCGTCAGTGAGAAAAACTCCGTCAACAAGACGGGTGTCAACATCACTGACATGGAAAAAGCCTACGAGGCGTGCAACCCCGGCTACGGTGAGAACGCTTCCACGGCGCTGGCCGAGAACAAGTACGGCCAGACCTATCAGTACACCACCGGCCTGACCGAGCCGGAGAACATCACCGGCGGCTACCTGCTGGAGCTCAACGGCACGAAGCTCGACGACAGCTACAATCCGAAGTATGACGAGGCCAGCGGCTTCATCACCGGCAAGGGCTCCGCGATGAATGTCAAGAGCCCCGAGTGGTGCGGCAAGGACGCTATGGCCTACATCAGCGAGTACTATCAGGAGTTTGAAGACGCCGTCTACGCGCAGGATGCCGACGGCAACTATACCGGCTACAACGCGCAGACCGGCAAGTACTACTATGAGTACTGCGATCTGAACTCGCTGGTTCAGGCTTACCTGATCCAGTACCTTTCCGGCAACTCCGATGCGTTCTACTCCTCGTTCTTCTTCTATAAGGACGTGGACGGCCTCATGTACGCCGGCCCTGTCTGGGACATGGAGCTGACCGGCGGCGGCGGCTGGTCCGGCGTGATCACGTCGGACAACACCTTCATCAATGGCCGCTATCTTGTCCAGGCACTCACCCAGATCCCCGGCTTCCGCGCTGCGGTGAACAACTACTATCACAACACCTTCCTTGCACAGGCGCAGGCGCTTGTCGGCGACAACGGCAAGGTTCAGGGGTATTACGATCACATCTCGGCCAGCGCCGCGATGAACTACCGCCAGTGGCCGCTGGTCCGCGTCGGCAAGCCGAGCTCGGACAATCACTTCTGGCCCGACGGAACGACCTACGGCGACACCGTCAAGGATCTCAACACGTGGCTGAGCGCGCGCATCGCAAAGATGAGCGCAGAGTTCAACGATACGTGGGACGATGGCGTCGTGACCAAGGAGCCGACCTGCACCGAGAGCGGCGTGCGTACCTACACCTGTGAAAACGGCAACATCATGTACGAGAGCATCCCGGCGCTCGGCCACAAGGAAGTGATCGACCCGGCGAAGGATGCGACCTGCACGCAGACCGGCCTGACGGAAGGCAAGCACTGCTCCGTCTGCGGCGAGACGCTCGTTGCGCAGACAGAGGTTCCGATGAAGCCGCATACGCCGAAGGCGACGGAGATCGTTCCGGCGACCTGCACGGAGGATGGCACGGCGGGCGGCATCGTCTGCGCTGTGTGCGGCACGACGCTGGAAGGTTCGAAGCGCATCCCGGCAAGGCACCACTATGTCGGCGGCTACTGCACGGTCTGTGAGCGGCAGGATCCGCTGCGCATCCCGTGCTCCGGCGATCAGCATTGCCCGGGCCACATCTTCAGCGACATGCCGTCGACCGACTACTGGTCACACGGCGCGATCGACTATGTCGTTGCGCACAAGCTCTTCTTCGGCACGAGCGCGACGACCTTTGAGCCCATGACCAAGCTTTCCCGCGCAATGATCGTCAAGATCCTTTATACGCTCGAGGGTGAGCCCGCCGTCACCGGGGAGAATCCGTTCCGTGACGTTGCGGACAACAGATGGTACACCAATGCGGTGATCTGGGCGGCGGAGAACAAGATCGTGGCCGGCATCGGCGACGGCAAGTTTGACCCGGACGGCGATGCAACGCGCGAGCAGGTCGCAAAGATCCTGTATGAGTACGCAGCGTTCAAGGGCTGTGACATGAATGTGTATGGCGACCTGTCGGCCTTTGCAGACATGGGCAAGGTTTCCAATTTCGCGAAGGAGCCCATGACATGGGCGGTCGCCGAGGGCCTGATCTCCGGTGTCGCAGTCGGCCGCGAGGCGCTGCTCGATCCGCAGGGCGCGGCGACGCGCGAGCAGTTTGCGATGATGATGGCGGAGTACATGATGCAGGTGCTCCCGCTGACGCCGGACGAGCCGGATGAGCCGGATGCACCGGATGTACCGAGTGCGCCGAGCGCTCCGGTCGAGCCCAGTGCCTCACCCGAGGAGCCCAGCTCTTCGCCCGAGGAGCCGAGTGCTTCCCCTGCACCCAGCGCGCAGCCGGTTGAAACGGTGAAGCCAGAAACGGTGCAAACGCCCGCAGAAGGCGAAACGCCGTAATCACGGCGCGGGCGCACAACCTCCAAAGCCCCAAAACGGGACATCCCGGAGCGGCAATGCCGCTCCGGGATTTTTGGTTGGCGCACACACATTTTTTCGCGAAAATTCCGTAAAAAGTGCGGAAATTCCTGTCATATACTTGACAAACCCCGCTGCCGCGTGCTACACCTATTTTATCGTAAAGGGAATGCAATCTATACGGAAAGGCAAAAGCAATGACATTGGATAAACTGAAAATCGGTTCTTCAGGCGTCATCACGGCGGTCGGTGGGGACGGCCCGCTGCGCTGCCGCCTGCTGGACATGGGGCTCACGCCCCGCACACGCGTCACGCTGCAAAAGGTGGCGCCGATGGGCGACCCGATCGAGATCCGCGTGCGCGGGTACGAGCTGACGCTGCGCATCGAAGAGGCGGAGAAGATCGAGGTCGAGGGGGTGTCGGCATGATCTTTGCACTTGTCGGCAACCAGAACTGCGGCAAGACGACGCTGTTCAACGCCCTCACGGGCTCGAACCAGCACGTGGGCAATTTCCCGGGCGTGACCGTCGACCAGAAAATGGGCGAGATGCGCGATGAGAAGGGCTGCTCCGTCGTCGACCTGCCGGGCATTTACTCGCTGCGTCCGTACACGCAGGAGGAGATCGTCTCGCGCGATTTCATCATCAATGAAAAGCCGGACGGCATCATCAACATCGTCGACGCCACGAACATCGAGCGCAACCTCTATCTCACGCTGCAGCTGCTTGAGCTGCGCGTGCCGATGGTGCTGGCGCTGAACATGATGGATGAGGTGCGCGCCAACGGCGGCGCGATCGACGTGCAGAAGATGAGCGATGCGCTGGGCATCCCCGTCGTGCCGATCTCGGCGGCGAAGGGGGAGGGCGTGTCCGAGCTCGTGGATCAGGCGCTGAGCGTCGCGCGCAGCCGCACGCTGCCGAAGGTGACGGATTTCTGCTCGGACGATTCCGCCGTGCACCGCTGCATCCATGCGGTCGTGCACATCATCGCCGACCATGCCGACCGCATCGGCGTGCCGGCGCGCTTTTGCGCGGCCAAGCTCATTGAGGGCGGCGATGATCTGGCGCAGGTGCTCGATCTCGACGAGAACGAGCGCGAGCTGCTCGAGCATTGCATCGTGCAGATGGAAAACGAGACCGGGCTCGACCGCAAGGCGGCGCTGGCCGATATGCGCTATACGTTCATCGAGGCCGTTGTGGCCGCTTCCGTGGTCAAGTGCCATGAGAGCAAGGAGCACGCGCGCTCGATGAAGATTGACCGCATCCTCACGGGCAAATATACCGCCATGCCGACGTTTCTGCTCGTCATGCTGCTCACGTTTTATCTCACCTTCAACGTTGTCGGCAAGTGGCTGTCCGACCTGCTGCAGCTCGGCATCGACGCGCTGACCGGCGTCGTGGACGCGGCGCTCACGGCCTACGGCATCAACCCCGTCGTGCACAGCCTCATTATTGACGGTGTGTTTGCCGGCGTCGGCAGCGTGCTCGTGTTCCTGCCGATCATCGTGACGCTGTTTTTCTTCCTGTCCATTCTGGAGGACACCGGCTACATGGCGCGCGTGGCCTTCGTCATGGACAAGCCCCTGCGCAAGATCGGCCTGTCCGGGCGCAGCATCGTGCCGATGCTCATCGGCTTCGGCTGCTCGGTGCCGGCCATCATGGCCACGCGTACCGTCTCGTCCGACCGCGACCGGAAAATGACCATCCTGCTCACGCCGTACATGAGCTGCTCGGCGAAGATCTCGATCTATGCGTTTTTCACCGCGGCGTTTTTCCCGCGCTACCGTGCGCTCGTCATGCTGGGGTTGTATGCGCTCGGCGTGCTCATCGGCATTGTCGCGGCGCTCATCATGAACAAGACGGTCTTTCGCGGCAAGCCCGTGCCGTTTGTCATGGAGCTGCCGAACTACCGCATGCCCGGACTCAAGAGCGTGGCGCTGCTGCTCTGGGAGAAGGCAAAGGATTTCCTCCAGCGCGCGTTCACGGTCATCTTCCTCGCAACGATCATCATCTGGTTCTTGCAGAGCTTTGACACGCGCCTGAACGTTGTTGCCGACAGCGCCGCGAGCCTGCTCGCGCTCATCGGCCGCTGGATCGCACCGATCTTCCGGCCGCTCGGCTTCGGTGACTGGCGCTGCGCCACGGCGCTCATCTCCGGCTTCATCGCCAAGGAGTCCGTTGTGAGCACACTGCAGGTGCTGCTCGGCGGCGCGGCGATCTCGTCGCTGCTGAGTGCGCGCGCGGCGGTGAGCTTCCTCGTGTTTACGCTGCTGTACACGCCGTGCGTGGCCGCTGTTGCGACCATCCGGCGCGAGCTGGATTCCCGGCTCAAGACGGTCGGCGTCGTCCTTTTGCAGTGCACGGTCGCGTGGATCGTGGCGTGCGCGGCGTATGCGATCGCGGGGCTGGTGTGATGGGTCCGCTCGATTATATCCTGCTGGCCATCGTTGCGGTGTGCGCCGTGATCGCGTGGCGCGTCTGGCGGCGCACGATGAAAAAGGGCGGCTGCTGCGGCGGAAACTGCACCGGCAACTGCGCGCAGTGCGGCAGAGCGTGCGCGCACAAGTCAAAAAAGTAACCGCGGCACATGAACGAAAACATGAACCTCCTGCGGCGGGGCGCTGCGGGGGTTGACGAGCCGAGCAAGGCTTCCCGGATCCGGGAAGCCTTGCTTTTTTGTGTGCAGCAGGAAAATGCCCAGAAAAATATGGTTTCTGTAGGATCCTGATGGAAATGTGCAGAAAACGGCGGCCGGAGGGCGGCCCCCGACTATTGAAATTGCGCAAAGAATGCGTTAAAATGGTGCTGCATTTGTCACGCGTTTGGCAAAGACCAAAACGCATCATTTTCATTTGAAAGAGTTTCGCATTGCGCGCGCCATGCTGCGCAGCGCAGACTACCTCCTGCCCGACGAGGCGACGAGCAACCTCGACGCCACGAGCACCGCGCTCGTCACCGAGGCGATGGACCGGCTCATGAAGGATCGCACGACCGTCATGATCGCGCACAGCTATGAGGCGGCCAAGCGCGCCGACTACGTCATCGTCATGCGCGACGGCACGGTCGAAGCCGCCGGCACGCCGGATGAGCTGCGCGCGAGCAATGCATACTATCAAATGTTCAGCAAATCACTTTGATGTCAGCGAGGGAACCATGATCAGAGAAAATGTGAAGCTTACCGACGCTCAGCCCGGCGATATCTGCTGCGGCTTCGAGCTGGAAAAGAAGCAGTACGTCGCCTCCAAGGCGGCGACGCTGTACACCATGCGGCACAAGAAGTGCGGAGCGGAGCTCCTGTACTTTGACCGCGACGACGAGAACAAGACCTTCTGCATCGGCTTCAAGACCCTGCCGGAGGACGACACCGGCGTGTTCCACATCCTGGAGCACAGCGTGCTCAACGGCTCGAAGCGATTTCCCGTCAAGGAGCCGTTCGTGTCCCTGCTGCAGGGCTCGATGCAGACCTTCCTCAACGCCATGACCTACAGCGACAAGACCATCTTCCCGGTCTCCAGCCGCAGCGAGCAGGATCTCTTCAACCTCATGCGCGTGTATCTCGACGGCGTGTTCTGCCCGAACATCTACGAAAAGCCGGAGATCTTCATGCAGGAGGGCTGGCACTACGAGTTTGACGGCGAGCAGGCGCAGCCGTACTACAACGGTGTCGTCTTCAGCGAGATGAAGGGCGCCTATGCCGATGTCGAGCGCGTCATCGGCGAGGGGACGGACCGGCTGCTGTATCCCGACACCTGCTACGGGTTTTCGAGCGGCGGCAAGCCGGAGCACATCCCCGAGCTGAGCTATGCGCAGTTCATCGCCGCGCACAAGCGCTTTTACCATCCGTCGAACGCGCGCATCTTCCTCGACGGCCACATGGACGCCGAGCGCGTGCTTGCCTATATCGACGCGGAGTACCTGTCGCAGTACACATACCGCGCCCCGGATTTTGACTTCACGGTGCAGCAGCCCCGCACGGGCGAGGCCACGGTGTACTATGAGGCGATGCCCGGCGAGGAGACGCTCTGCCATATGAGCCTCTCCAGACTCCTGTGCCGCTATGACGACGTGGAGACGGTCTATGCAGCCAAGATCCTCTCGGACTATCTCACCGGCTCGAATGAGGCGCCGCTCAAGCGCGCATTCCTTGAGCGCGGTCTTGCGCAGGACGTGACGCTTGAGATTTCCGACGGCATTTATCAGCCGAGCGCCGCGCTCATCGTGCGCAATACGACCAGGGACGCCTTTGACAAGGTCAAGACCCTTGCGGCGGAGGTCACGCGCGATATGCTCGCAGCCGGGCTCGACCATGCGGCGCTCTCGGCGTCGCTCGAGCGCTTTGCCTTCATCAACCGCGAGATCACCGAGCCCTACGGCGTGGAGCTCGCCTGCCGCGCGTTTGACAGCTGGCTCTACGGCGGTGATCCGCTGGCGTATATCGACAACGCAGCCGTGTTCGACACGCTGCGCGAAAAGATCCACACGGGCTATTTTGAGCGTCTGCTGTCTGACCTGCTCGGCTCGAGCGGCGACCTGTGCACCCTCTATGTGCTGCCGTCGCTCACGAAGGGGGAGGATGACGCCCGCCGTGAATCCGAGCGGCTCGCCGCCGCCACCGCCGCGTGGGATGCCGATCAGCGCAGCGAGGCATACGCGGCCTTCCGGCGGATGCAGCAGTGGCAACAGAGCGAGGACAGCGCGCAGGCGCTCATGAGCCTGCCGCACCTGCGCCTCGAGGATGTGCCGCAGACGGTCGCCCCTGTGCAGACGCAGCCGGGTGAGGTCAACGGCGTGCGGACGCTGCACGTCTCGGGCGATACGAACGGCATCGTGTACCTCAACCTGTACTTTGACGTCTCCGACCTCACGGACGAGGAGCTGTGTATGCTCAACGTGCTGAGCACCTGCTTCGGTGAGCTGCGCACGGAGACCTGCCCTGCGGACGTGCTGCAAAACCGCGTCAAGGCGCTGCTGGGCTCGCTGTTTTTGCGTGTGGACTGCTTGCAGAAGCAGGGGGACACCGAGCACGTGCACCCGTATCTGCTCGTGTCGGCAAGCATGCTCGAGGAAAACGCGGCCGAGGCGGTGCAGCTTCTGCGCGAGCTGCTCACGCAGGGGCGCTATGACGAGACAGACCGCATCGGCGAGACCGTCATGCAAAACGACTATTTCATGCGCCAGTCGCTCATCTCGAACGGCCACACCTTCGCCGTCACCAAGTCGCTGTCGGCGTTTTCGGCCGGTGCTGCGCTCAAGGAGACGCTCGAGGGTGAGATCTTTGTGCGCTGGTTTGCGGCGCTGGCCGCCGGCTTTGCGCAAAACGGCGCGCAGGTGAGCGCCGCGCTTGCCGCGCTCACCGAAAAGGTGTTTGTCACGAGTCGCCTCTTCGCGGGCTATTCCGGCGCGCTCGATGCCGGTGTGCTTGCCCGGCTGATCGCCGCGCTGCCGCAGGGCGCGCCCGGCGCGACGGCTGCACACAAGCGCTATGACGCGGCCGCCTGTGCGGTCGAGATCCCGGCGGATGTGGGCTTCTGCGCGCTGGGACACAACCTCTACGCCCTCGGCAGCAGCTATTCCGGCGCGTGCCCGGTGCTGTCCTCACTCGTGAGCTATGGCTATCTGTGGAACATGGTGCGCGTGCAGGGCGGGGCTTACGGCACGGGCATGAACGTGCGCCGCAGCGGCGACATCTTCTGCTACTCCTATCGTGACCCGAACCTCGACAATACGCGCGCAGTGTTTTCTGCGGTTGCCGATTTCATCGAGGATTTCGCGGCGCAGGGCATGCCGCTCGACGACATTATCATCGGCGCGGTCAATACGACCGATCCCTTGCTCGATCCCGCCGGCGTGTGCGAGAGTCAGTGCGTGCGCGCACTCAAGGGCGTGACGCCGGAGGAGCTGGCCAAGACCCGGCATGAGCTTCTGGCGACCAAGCCCGCCGACCTTGCGGCCATGGCCGGCGTCCTGCGCAAATACGCGCGCGAGGGAAAGTTCTGCACCTTCTCCGGAACAAACGGCGGCGCGTGAGGCGCAGCAAAAAAGAAAAAACCTGCGGTTTCCGAGGAAACCGCAGGCTTTTTTCTGTCTGAAACGGAGGTGCCGTTACGTTTTTGCGAGCGCATCGGTGACCGTCCGGCTGAAGGCGTCCGACTGCGTGTTCCAGTCGGCGTAGGCCGGGTCATCCTTGTGGCTCGGGAGCAGACCGGTACCGGCAAGATACGCACCGAGTACGTTCGTGGCCTTCTGCGCACCGAAATAATTCAGGTGGTCACCCTTGTCGCGGGTATCCGTGTTCCAGTCGATCGCAACCTGCTCGTGTGCGGTGTTGAGATCGAGGAAGCCGATGCCCAGCGCATCGGCAAACGCCTGCGTGCTGTTGTGACGCGCCATGTTCCAGTTGAGCGTGCTGGGCGCACTGACGAGCAGCAGCTGCGCGCCGTTTTCGTCACAGAAGGCCTTGATGCGCTCAACATAGGCGCGGTTTCGCTTCGGGATGGGAGCGTAGGCATCCGATGGCGTCATATAATTGCTGGCGTCCGCCGGAGCGGCGTTGCAGCGCAGCTGATACCCTTTGGCATTTTCGGTGTGGGTGTAATTGACGGTCATGCGCCAGTCATTTGCCTTCAGAGATTTCCACCGGTCGTGGTAGGAAAACACAGGGAAGAGGTCGCCGGCCTCCTGCAGCAGCATGCTGCCGTACGAAAAGTCGATGTAGATCACATCGGTCTCCAGGATCACAAGCTTGGGCGACTGCTTCTGGAAGGCTTTGTGCAAGAACGCTTCCGAATAGTACAGTGTCTGTCTGGATGTTCCGCAGCAGTAGGCCGTGTAACCGTATTGCTGCCACAGCTGCATCGGGATGAAGGCGGAATAGCTCTCACTGTCACCAAGGATGAGCAGGTCGATCGTGTTGTCCGGTTCTCCGAGGATGCCGTTGGCCGCGGGGTCATGGATGCCGTCGCTGCTGGTGTTGTTTTTTGGCCGCACCAGCTGCGACACGCCGGTCAGCAAAAGCGCCAGCACAGCGAGAAAAACGACGCATCTGAGCGTATGTTTGAGAAAACGGGACATGCGTGCCTCCTAAAAATTCGCATACATGGGGTCGACGGGAATGTAGCCCTTTCCGTATGCTCCGAAAACGATGATGAACAAAATGAGCGCGTAGAAGACCGCCCAGCGTACCGCAGCAGGGCGCTGTGCCAGCAGCGCGCGCACGGACTTGCCTTTTTCGTTGATCACGCTCACGACGAACACGATCAGCAGCGTCACAGCAACGATCATGAGGTCAAACTTGTCAATACCGAGCGCCTTGAAGAGCGCATCGTCAAAGACGGGGAATGCAAATCCGGTGACCATGGTGCGGAACATCTGCATACCTGCGCGCAGGCCGTTTGCACGGAAAAACAGTTCGCCGATGATGACCAGCACCGTCGTGCGCAGCATCTGCAGCAGACGGTACGGGAAGCTCTCGGCGCGGATGTGCAGCCGTGCGTTGACGGCCCGCACCGGCGGGGCGATGATGTTGCCGCCGAGGATCAGCACGAAGTGGTACATGCCGAAAAAGAGATAGCTCCACGCGGCACCGTGCCAGAGACCGTTGCAGAACCACACGCAAAAGAGCGCGACGGCGCTCGCCAGCAGCGGACCGTAGTGGTTGCCGAGGCGTTTGCGGGCGGCGGAAGTGAGCTTTTCCAGCGGCTTGAGCGTGACGACCGGGTAGAACACATAGTCCTTGAACCAGGTGCCGAGCGTGATGTGCCAGCGCTTCCAGAATTCCGAGATCGTCTTGGAGAAAAACGGTTGTCGGAAGTTTTCCGGCATTGTGACGCCGAGGATCTGCGCCGTGCCGGTGACGGCGTCCATCGAGCCCGAAAAGTCCATGTACAGCTGCACGGTGTAGCACACGGCGGCCAGTGCGATCACGCCGCCGTCAAAGTCGGTGTAGTTATTAAAGACATTCCTCACGAGCGGGTTGAGCCGGTCGGCGATGATGATCTTTTTCATCATGCCGTAGGCAATGCGCTGCAGACCGAGCGTCAGGTTCTCGTAGGTGATTGGCTTTGCGTCCCAGAGCTGCTGCGCGGTCTGGTCGTAGCGGCAGATCGGCCCTTCCACGATCTGCGGGAAGAAGCTGATGAACAGCGTCAGGCGCAGCAGATTCGTGTCCGCTTTTGTGACGCCGCGCTGCACGTCCACGATGTAGGACAGCGCCTGCAGCGTGAAAAAGGAGATACCGATCGGCATCACATACTTCGGGATCGCCAGCTGCACAGGAATGTGCAGGTGCGCCAGGAGCGTGTTGACATTCGTCGCGGCAAAGCCGGAATATTTGAGCGCGAACAGGACGCCGATGTGCAGAATGACGGCCAGCAAAAGGATCCGGTGCTGCACGGCCTGCTGCCGCTTGCGCACGGTCTTGCGCTCGGCTTTTTCCGTCTGCGCGAGCAGAAGCTTCGTCTCCGACTGTATTTTGTCCAGCCACAGTCCGAAGTAGTGCATCGAAAGCGCCGTCAGAAGCAGGTATACGAGCAGCTTGCCGCTGATCAGCCAGAAAAAGGCGCAGTCGGCGGCGAGCAGGAAGTATTTTTTCCCGCGCCGCGGCATGAGACTGTACACCACGAGACAAAACGGCAGGAACACGACGAGAAATGCCGTCGAGAAGAAGGAGGTCAGGGCGCTCCCTTTTCCCGCGAGGAACAACGAAGAAAGCTCCATATCAGCAGCCCTCCTGCGTGTATTTATACACCGCGGCAGCTTGTGTCCCAAGCACACGGGCGCAGAAAAGAGCGCCTGCAGATCCTGCGGCGCCGCTTTCCGGATGGCGTCCGGGACACTGCGGTCCGGCCGGGAGAAAGGCTCTCTCCGGCAGAGCCGCTGCGCTGCATGCATGCTGTTCGGTCATTGATGGTTCTGTGCTTGCCATTTGCTCTGTTCTCCTAAAGACGCATTGTTGTGTGGAAACATTATAGCAGGGTTGTGCCGAAAAAAATAGCCAATGATACCTGAATTAGTCTTAATTCTTGCCACCGCTCCCAGGTACAGAGCCCTGCACATTCAGACGGAAAATACGCAGCTTGGTTTCGGTTTGCGTGAAATGCCCTGAGGTTTTTGAAGAAAATGGTCGACATACGTCTGCGGGTATGTTATCCTGAAAGCAGTGATAAGAAAGCGACACTGAAAGAAGGCGTGACACCATGTCAGAGAAAGAAAAGATTGCAGTTGTACGGAAGGCGACGGTTTACGACCTGCAGAAGATCCCTGACAAAGGCGAGAAGGGCAAAACCTACACCGTCGACGAAATCAAAGATCTGATGGACGCGTATGTTGTTGGCGCTGAGCAAAGTTAACCGAGGCGGGGCAGGTAACCGCCCCAGCCGAAAGAAGATACATTATCGAGTACTGACTTACGCATATCGTTGCGCGCTGTTAGCATTTTGTTAGCAAAATGCGCTTGCATTATGTGGAAAGCAATCGTGAATCCGCGACGTTTTTTGCAACACAAAGCTTTCTGAAAGCACCACAAAGCATTGATAAACAAAGAAAAACCAGCAATCTCAATGGATTGCTGGTTTTCTATGTTCTGGTGGAGCGAGACGCACGGCATCCGAACTCCTCCCCGTCTTCAAAACGCTGCATATCACGCAGTGTGATGGTGTTTTTATCCCCGCTGAAGTTGTAAGTCAGCGTTATGTGGTCATCATAGACGAATACTGCATTTACGAAGGTCTGGATC
>ERZ1673738.4738-NODE-4738-length-13149-cov-8.455170_pt1 | contig 13149 bp, 8 predicted proteins | sample MGYA00580198_ERZ1673738 | MGnify/ENA primary metagenome ERZ1673738 (study PRJEB41218, sample SAMN15661784) | gut metagenome | host: Homo sapiens | place: Canada: London | collected 2015-08-20/2019-03-30 | study: EMG produced TPA metagenomics assembly of... | reverse complement strand
CGCCCGCCTGGGGGGGGCGGGGCTGCGCCCCGCCCTGCCCCCTGCAGAATTTCAGTTTTATCGCAGCGCCAGCAGCAGCTTTGTCGCTTCCGCCAGCTCAGCGTCCCGTTCGGGGCCGGGCTTGGCTTCCACCAGCCCGGTAATGCGCCGCCGCAGGCGTCCCAGCACCTGCTCCCGGTATTCCCCGGCCAGCGGGTCATTTTCCAGGTCCAGCGCCCCAAAGTACAGCGCCGCCGGGGTCTCCTCGGTAGCGCAGCCGGTGTACTGCGCCCGCAGTACCGTATACAGCTTGCCGTTCGCCCGGCAGCAGCGCTCCTCCCGCAGGGTAAAGCGATGGGTATACAGCCACCGCCGCAGGTGTACCGGCCGGGTCATGGGCTGCAAAAGGTAGGTAATGGCCGGGTTTTCGGTATAGTCCCACCGGGAAAGGATATCCGCGATCAGCTCCCCGCCCATCCCGGCGATCACTACCACATCCACCCCCACCGGCGCGATGCCGCACAGTCCGTTGGTCAGGCGGCACTCGCTCTGTGCCAGCAGTCCCCGGCGGGTCAGCTCCTGCCGGGCCTTCTCCAGCGGCATGGGGTTAATATCGGCCGCAATGCCGTAATCGCAGCGGCCGCCCTCCAGCAGAGCCGCCACCAGTAGCCCATGGTCGCAGCCGATATCTGCCACCGCCCGGCAGCGCGGCACCATAGCCGCTATGGTACCCAGTCTTGCATCAAGATGCTCCATTCCGGAACCTCCTATCTCTCTTGCCCAAAATGCTTTCTTCCCCCGGCCTTCCGGATGCGCGCAGGCACGGCTCCGCTCTCCGTCGGGCCGCCCCGCCAAAGCCGGGGCCGGCCCTCCCCCGCTCCGCCGCGCCTGCGCGCCTTCGCGGGTCTGCGGCCATACCTTTTCTCTGCGGCCGCCATACCGGGAGATCATTCTAATAGCATACCAATTTTCCGCCCGCCCGTCAATGACATCCCCCGGCCAAAAGGAAGCGGCCCCCGCAGGAGCCGCCCTTTGCTTAAGATTGGTTTTGCCTTTTTATCTCTGTCCCTTATCGTAGGGAATGCCCTCAGCCTTGGGGGCCCGGGAACTCTTGGAGGTAAAGGCCAGTACGACCAGCGTGATGACATACGGCAGCAGCCGGTAGAAGTTGGCGTTCAAGCCCAGCTCCGTCAGCGCGTAGATGCCGTCGCCGTTGATATCCAGCGTGGAATAGCACGCCGCGATGCACTTGAACAGACCGAACAGCAGCGCGCCGCCCGCCACATTCAGCGGCTTCCAGTTACCAAAGATCATAACCGCCAGCGCCAGGAAGCCGAAGCCCGCCACATCGCCGTTGGCCGAACAGTTGGCGGTGGTCACCGCGTATACAAAGCCGCCCATACCGGCCAGCGCGCCGGAAATGGTGGTGCCGGCATAGCGCATCTTCTTTACATTGATGCCCAGCGAATCCGCCGCCTGGGGGTTTTCACCGCAGGCCCGCAGCCGCAGGCCGAACTTGGTCTTGTAAAGAATGATGGCCAGAATGATGAATACCAGCACGCATACATAGTTGCTCAGGTACACCTTATTGAGGAAGGTCTCCTGGAAGAAGTTCAGCTCCGCGGTTCTGTCAAAGCCCAGCATCGTCTTTTTAATCATGAACCAGGAGGCGGAGTCACCCTTGAGCAGCAGCAGCTGGTTCTGCTTGGCGATGAGGCGCACCAGGAACAGCACCAGCGCGGGCGCCAGCATGTTCAGCGCCGTACCGCCAATGGTCTGGTCTGCCCTTAGGTTGATGGCCGCGAACGCCAATAGCAGCGAGAACACCGCGCCCAGTATCGCCGCCACCAGCATGGCCAGCAGCAGATACCCCTGCAGCGCCACCCAGTTATCGGCGGCCTTTGCCGCCTCAAACCAGCCCATTGCCTGCATCATCCGTACAAACAGCACCCCGATAAAGGCGCCAAAGATCATAATACCTTCCAATGCCAGGTTGATGATACCGCTGCGCTCCGCAAAGATGCCGGCCAGCGCCACTACCATCAACGGGATGGCATAAATCAATGTCTGTCTGATGAGAAATGACATTACGCCTCGGCCTCCTTTCCGGTTTCCGCAGTCCCGGCCGCCTCGCCCTCCGGCTCGGCGGCCCCACCGGCGTCCTCGGCGGCTGCCGCCGCCTCCTCCGCCGGCTGCGCGTCAGGCAGCAGCCCGGCGCCTTCCGGCTGCTTTTTCTTCCATGGCAGGATGGACTTGCCCTCCTTCTTCCGGCGGCTGATCCACAGCTTGATCACCAGCGAGAAAGCCGAGAGGTACACAATCACCGCGATGATCACATCGGTGATGTACTCGTTGTAGGCCGTCAGGTTGGTCAGCTGCAGACCCGCGATGGAAAGCAGCGACATGAATATGCCGGTAAAGATGACCCCGATGGGGTTATTGACCGCCAGCAGCGCCACGGCAATGCCGTCAAAGCCCTCGCTGGGCAGCGACTGGTAGGTGGTCCAGAAAAATTCGGTGTTGCCGGAAAGATAGTACAGAGCCCCCGCCGCGCCCGCCATGGCGCCGGCAATGGCCATCGAGCAGACGATGTTGCGCCTATCGTGGATGCCGGCATACCGGGCGGCGTGCCGGTTGGCACCGCAGGCCTTCAGCTCATAGCCGAAGGTCGTCTTTTCCAGCATGATGTAAACCAGGATCGCCATAATGATGGCGATGATGATGCCGCCATTTACTTGGCTGCCGGGGAACAGCTTATCCAGCCCCATCTTGGAGGTCGCCACGCCGTTGTAGGTCGTCTTGTAGACATACCCGGTCTTGTTGCCCTCCACCATGTTCTTCAGGTTGCTGATATCAAAGAGCCAGGTCACCAGGCTTGCCGCGATCCAGTTGGTCATGATGCAGGCGATGACCTCGTTGATATTAAGGGTCGCCTTCAGCAGGCCGGGGATGGCGCCCCACAGGGCGCCGGCCAGCACACCGCCCAGGAAGGCGATGAACCAGATGAGCCAGGCGGGAACGCTGCTGCTGGGGATGGAAAGCGCCAGGAACAGGGAAGCTGTGGTACCGGCCAGGTACTGGCCCGGCGCGCCGATATTGAACAGGCCGGTCTTAAAGGCCACCGCCACCGAAACACCGGTAAGGATGAGCGGCGTAGCCCGGAACAGCATGTTGCCGATATTGGTGGGATTGAAGCCGAAGGTCAAAGCACCGGCGGCGTCACGCCCGGTGCTCAGTACGCCAAAGAGCACCAGCCGAATGCCGTCCCACGCACCCTTCAGCGAGATCAGCGGGTTAAAGGCGCCCACGATCAGGATGACCACCGCACCGGTCAAAAGGCCGATGAGGATGGAGATGATGGAGGCCCGCAGCGAATAGGTGGGGGCCTTTTTCATCAGCGGAGATTTTACTTTATTACTCATCGCTGCCCTCCCCCTTTCCTTCCTGCGTGTTATGCTGCCGCTTGGCGCCGGCCATATACAGGCCCAGCTCCTGCACGGTGGTCTTGGCGGGGTCCAGCTCGCCCACGATCTCACCCTCGTACATCACCAGGATGCGGTCGGAAAGGCTCATCACCTCGTCCAGCTCCAGAGAAACCAGCAGCACCGCCTTACCGCGGTCCCGCTCCGCCACCAGCTGCTTGTGGATATACTCGATCGCGCCGACATCCAGACCGCGGGTGGGCTGCACCGCCACGATCAGCGCCTTATCACGGTCCAGCTCACGGGCCACGATCGCCTTCTGCTGGTTGCCGCCGCTCATGCTGCGGGCCACGGTAATGGGGCCCTGGCCGCTGCGCACATCAAATTGCTTGATCAGGCCATCGGCGTACTCACGCACCGCGTCCGCCTTGATGAACCCATGATTCTGGAATTTGGTCTCGTAGTAGCGCTGCAGCACCATATTCTGCTCCAGCGTAAAGTCCAGCACCAGGCCATGCTTGTGCCGGTCCTCCGGGATGTGGGACATCTCCTTGCCACGCTCTCTTATCTTCGCGTGGGTAATATCGTGCCCGCACAGCTTCACGGTGCCGCCGCTGGGCTTCTCCAGGCCGGTCAGGCCGTATACCAGCTCGGTCTGGCCGTTGCCATCAATGCCCGCGATACACAAGATCTCCCCGCTGCGCGCGGTAAAGGTCACATCGTGCACGGCGTCCTTCTTGTGCAGCTTGCTGGGCACGGAAAAGTGCTCTACCTCCAGCACCGCCTCGCCGGGCTTCGCCGGGGATTTCTGCACCTCCAGCTGGACCGGGCGGCCCACCATCATGTTGCTCAGCTCCTGCTTGTTGGTCTTGGCTGTATCGATGGTGCCGACATATTTGCCCTTGCGCAGTACGGTGCAGCGGTCCGCCACCGCCATGATCTCATTGAGCTTATGACTGATAAAGAGGATGCTCTTGCCCTCCTTGGCCAGGTTGCGCATGATCTCCATCAGCTCGTCGATCTCCTGCGGGGTCAATACGGCGGTCGGCTCATCAAAGATAAGGATCTCATTATCGCGGTACAGCATCTTCAGGATCTCCACCCGCTGCTGCATCCCCACGGTGATATCCTCCACCTTGGCGTCCATGTCAATGGCAAGCCCGTATTTTTCCGAAAGCTCCTTCACCTTCTGCCGGGCTTTTTTCTTCTGCAGAAAGCCCAGCTTGGTGTCCTCCGCCCCCAGGATGATGTTATCCAGCACCGTAAAGACATCAATGAGCTTGAAGTGCTGGTGCACCATGCCGATGCCCAGTGCCGTGGCGTCATTGGGGTCATTGATCTTTACCGGCACGCCGTTTTTGCGGATCTCTCCTTTTTCCGGCTGGTACAGGCCAAAGAGCACGCTCATCAGCGTACTTTTGCCCGCACCGTTTTCTCCCAGCAGCGCGTGGATCTCCCCGCGCCGCAGCTGCAGGGTAATATCGTCATTTGCCTTAATGCCGGGGAACTCCTTGGTGATGTGAAGCATTTCAATAATGTAATCATTGTTGTGGTTTTGTTCCATGCTCCATCCCCCCTTCCTGTTTGTTTGGTCTGGTCTGTGCCTCCTTGTGCGCATTGCATATTACAACATTATAATTATATAGTCTCTCCGGGCAAATTGCAAGGCGGACCCTGCCCCCCAGCATAGAAATGCAACACGCCTTTTTGTTCAATTTACCACCTTTTTCTCCCATATCCGCCCCTCTGTTCCCCTTCTCCGCCTCCGGCGGGGGGTACTTTTCTGTGAAGAAAAGGATGCAAAAGAAATATTAGGCCAAGATTGTGGTCGCCTAAAGGCGACCACAAACCCGCCCCCCGCCTTGGCCCTAAAAACTCTTTTTCTCCTTTTCTTATTTGAAAAGCAGCTCCCATTCCAGTAACCATTCCTCCTATTCACAGAATCGCAAAACAAATCCGCCAAATTTCCGCGTTGCTTTCTTGCGAATTCCACAAAAAGGCTAAAATAAGGTTGCGCCCGTCCCGGTTGGTTGCTATAATATAGTTGCTTTCGTGCCGCCACACCGGCGGCGCGGCAAAAACAAAATTTTCTGGAGGAGAAAAAGATGAAAAAGATTCTTGCAATTGCCCTGGCTCTCGTCATGGTTCTCGCCATGGTAGCCTGCGGCGAGAAGCCCGCTCCCACCCCCGATCCTGATCCCACCCCCGATCCCACCCCCGCTGTCATCACCAACGCCGATGAGATCGCCGATGAGATGACCACCGAGGACGGCAAGTATGAGATCGGCTTCGTCACCGATGTTGGCCAGCTGAAGGATGGTTCCTTCAACCAGGGAACCTTCGATGGCGTTAAGCTGTATGCTGCCAACCACAACCTCAGCTACAAGTACTACATGCCCGCCAATGGCGATAAGGCCACCGATGAGGACCGCTATGACGCCATGAAGGCTGCCTGCGACAACGGTGCCAAGGCTGTTGTTACCGCCGGCTTCCTGCAGGAAGCTGCTCTCACCAAGATCGCTGCCGAGTATCCCGATGTTGCCTTCTTCTTTGTTGATGGCGGTTCTGTCGGCGCTAATGTTGCCGGTATCGTCTTTGCCGAGGAGCAGTGCGGCTACCTGGCCGGTTACGCTGTTGTTAAGGAAGGCTTTGAAAAGCTCGGCTTCACCGGCGGCGGCGGTGGCACCAACCCCGCTTGCGTTCGCTATGGTTACGGCTTCGCTCAGGGCGCCAATGCTGCTGCCGCTGAGATGGGCAAGACCGTTGAGCTGAACTACACCTGGCAGTATGGTAACTCCTACTCCCCCTCTTCCGAGCTGCAGGCTCTCGTTAATGGCTGGTACAACAATGGCACCGAGGTCATCTTCTGCTGCGGCGGTAATATGTATCAGTCCGTTGCTCAGGCTGCTGCTGAAAACGATGCTTACATGGTAGGCGTTGATACCGACCAATCCCCCCTCTCCGAGACCATCATCACCTCCGCCATGAAGGGTCTGACCGATGGCGTACAGTGGGGCCTGGCTTATGTGTTCGAGGGCAGCTTTGCTGACATCGCCGGCAAGTCCACCACCCTGAGCGCTAAGGAAAACGCTGTTGGCCTGCCCACCGCTACCTGGAGCCTCAAGAACTTCACCGTAGAGCAGTATCAGGCCGAGCTCGCCAAGATCGTTAACGGCGAGATCACCGTTGACAACAACTCCGAGATGTCGAACCCCGAGAAAGCCGAGCTGAGCAACATTAAGGTCAACTTCGTTGGCTAATCACCACACAACATAAGAAAAGAGAGAGCCGCAAGGCTCTCTCTTTTTACCCCTCCGCAGGCTCACTAGTCCAGCTCCATCTCGCCTTCGGCGCCGCGGAGCCTTTTTTACAAAGGCCCCGCCCACCTCTCTCCAACGGAAGTTTTTTCTTCCCCCCAAAAAAGAAAGCAGCCGGCTCCCGCCGACTGCTCATTTTTTCACTTATTACAGTATCCCGGTATCCTGCTTGGTGATCCGGTCGCAGCCCATGTAGGGGCGCAGCACCTCCGGAACGGTAATGCTGCCGTCCGGGTTCTGGTAGTTCTCCATGATGGCTGCCACGGTACGGCCTACCGCCACACCGCTGCCATTCAGGGTGTGCACCAGCTTGGCCTTGTCCTTGGGGTTCTCCTTGTAACGGATGGAAGCCCGCCGTGCCTGGAAATCCTCAAAGTCGCTGCAGGAGGAGATCTCCACATACCGGCCATAGCTCGGCATCCATACCTCAATATCATAGGTCTTGGCGCTGGAGAAGCCCAAATCGCCGGTGGAAAGCACCACCACACGGTAGGGCAGGCCCAGCAGCTGCAGCACGCGCTCGGCGTCGTGGGTCAGCTTTTCCAGCTCGGCATAGCTTTCCTCGGGTTTGGTAAATTTAACCAATTCCACCTTGTTAAACTCATGCTGCCGGATCAGACCGCGGGTGTCACGGCCGGCGCTGCCCGCCTCGCCACGGAAGCAGGCGGAATAAGCACAGAAGCTCATCGGCAGCTTGCTGCCATCGATGATATCGCCGCGGTACATGTTGGTCACCGGCACCTCCGCCGTGGGGATCAGGTAGTAGTCCAGCCCCTCCAGCTTATACATATCCTCGGCGAATTTGGGCAGTTGCCCGGTGCCGGTCATGCTGTCCTTATTGGCGATGAAGGGCGGGAAAATCTCGGTGTAGCCGTGGGCACTGTGGGTATCCATAAAGAACGCAATGATACTACGCTCCAACCGGCAGCCCAGCCCCCGGTAGAAATGGAACCGCTTGCCGGTCACCTTGGCGGCCGTTTCCGGGTCCAGGATGCCCAGATCAGCACCCAGGTCCCAGTGGGCCTGCGGCTCATAGTCAAAGTGGGTCGGCTCGCCCCAGCGGCGCAGCTCCACATTCTCGGTATCGTCCTTGCCGATCGGCACGCTCTCGTGGGGGATATTGGGGATGGCATGGATGATGATATCCTGCTTTTCCTCCAGCTCGGCCAGCTTGGCGCCGTCCTCGGTGATCTTATCGGAAAGCTCCTTCATCTCCGCCAGAATGGGGGCAACATCCTTGCCCTCCTTCTTATACTGCGGTATCAGCTTAGAGACCCGGTTCTGCTCGGCCTTCATGTTATCCACCGCCGCATTAATGGCGCGCCGCTCCACATCGATCTCCAGAATCTCATCGATCTCCTTATCCATGTCCTTGTTGCGGCTCTTCATCGCAGCCTTTACCCGCTCCGGGTCCTGTCTTATTACCTTAATATCCAGCATCAGAATTTCCTTCTTTCTGTGTGTTTCTATCCGTTTATTATACCCACTTGCCTTCCACTTGGCAAGCTTTTTCGCGTCCTTCGCACACTTTTCTATAAAAAGTCGGTCCCAGCCTGGGCCAGCCCCCGCAAACCGCTTTTCCTTGCCCGCAGGCCAGCGCATATCCGCCCGGCCCATCCGTCAGCAAAGTCCGCAGCCGCACTTTTCCGGTCTCTGCAGCATCCAGGCTTACGGCCCGCAGGGCAAACCGTCCTCCGGACGGTTTCGGCGGCTCCGCCGCCTGCGGCCGCCTCCGGCGGCCGGCCCTGCGGGCCGACCGACCCTCCGCGCGATGCCGCCCGGCCGCTCAGTCGCCGTCCAGCAGCTTATCCACCAGGTCGATCAGATCATCCTCATCACTGTACGCTATCGTCAGGATGCCGCCGACCCCTTTCCGGTTGATGGTCACCCGGCGTCCCAGCTCCTCCTGCAGGGCCAGCTGCATCTCCCGCAGCTCCTTGTCGCCCCACGGGTCCTCCTTGGCGTTCGCCTTCCGCTCCGCCGCCTTTTTGGCCGCGTTGCGCTCCTTCTTCAGGGCAGTCTCCAGCTCCCGCACATTCAGCCCCCGGAGCACCACATCATTGCCCCACCGGATCGCGTCCGCTTCCGGCAGGCTGGCCAGCAGCCGGGCATGTCCCGCCGTCAAAAAGCCCTCGTCCAGCTGCATTTTTACGCCCTTCGGCAGGTTCAGCAGGCGCAGGGCATTGGCCACCACCGGCCGGGATTTCCCCAGCCGTGCCGCCACTTCCTCCTGGGTCATGCCGCTGTGCTCCATCAGGCTACGGTAGCCCTCGGCCTCCTCCAGCGGGGTCAGGTCCTGCCGCTGCAGGTTCTCTATCAGCGCCAGCTCCCGCACCTTGGCGTCATCCGCCTCTATCACGATCGCCGGGATCTCGCTCAGTCCGGCCATCCGGCTGGCCCGCCAGCGCCGCTCCCCCGCGATGATCTGATACACCCCGCCGGGCAGCGCACGCACCACCACCGGCTGCAAAATACCATGCTCCCGGATGGAATCCGCCAGCTCCGCCAGCGCATTCGGCTCAAAGGCCTTTCTCGGCTGGTCCTTATTGGGCTCAATATCGGAAACGCGCAGTGTCATCAGGCTGCTGCTCTCCGCCGTCTCGTTATCCAGGAACAGGGCGTCCAGGCCCTTCCCCAGTCCGCTTTTCTTTGCCATAGGTTCCTCCCTTATCTCTCAATGATCGATGGACGCAAGTTTTATTCTGGCTCCGCCTGCCGGCGGGATGTTCGTGATATAGCTTGCAATCGCCTAACGGCGGGGATAAGTCACCACAGGGTGTCAGCCTGTACGCCTGCCGGCGGGGGCACTCCTCGGCCAATCGCAGTCCCGCGCCCCATCCCCCGCGAAGCCGCTTATCATAATCTGTAATCGCCTGTCGGCGGCGCAAGTCTTTTTAGTTCTCATAATCTGTACGCCTGCCGGCGGGGCGTTACTTTTCTGTGAAGAAAAGTAACCAAAAGTCATTCAGGGCTGCGCCCTGAAAACCCGGTCGCCCTGCTGCGCTGGATACGGATTCAGATTTTTCGGTCACGAAAAATCTAAATCCGTACTGCACGCAGATGGGCTTAAAAAGAGCCTGCGGCGCATTTTTATCGCCGCTGCGCTGGAGCGCAGAACGGCGAACCACCACCCCTGTCCCCTCCTCGGAGGAGGGGGACTAGGGGGAGGGAAAGCAAATACTTTAAGGTCAGCGGCTTGGCTCTCTGCAAGCCCTAACACCCCGAGAGTGTTACTCTCGGTTTATAGTTGCCAGCCCATCCGGGCCCCTTTCCCGCCATCGGGAAAGGGGGTGGGGGGAAAGGGCAGATACGCCCGTGGCTACCTTGGGAGCGATTCTGTGCGCAGTACGGATTGATTTTCGGCTCCCGCCGCAAATCAATCCGTATCCAGCACAGCCAGCGACAGGGGTCTTGGGGCAGAGCCCCAAGCGTGTTTTGGTTCCTTTTACACGAGTAAAAGGAACGCCACGGCGGCGAGCCGTACAAACCAAGCTTCCTAAAACACTTTCCCCGCCGTCAGGCGCCCGCAAACTTTTTCATCCCACCCAAAAGCAGTTGACAACTCTCCCCCTGCACCAAGGTTTGAATGGGAAGCAAAATTGTTTCACGTGAAACATTACCGGGGGTTACCGGCCGTTGCGCTCCAGCAGCTCCTCCGCTACCCGCTGGTAGGCCAGCGTGCCGCGGTTCGCCTTATCGTAGTAGCAGATCGGCTCGCCATAGCTGGGGGCTTCGGAGATACGCACGCTTCTCGGCACCGTGGAGCGGAACACCTTATCCGCAAAGTACTTCTTGATCTCCCCCACCACCTGATTGGTTAGGTTCAGGCGGCTGTCATACATCGTCAGCAGCACGCCCTCCACGGCAATGGAGCTATTATACAGCCGCTTGACGGTGCGCACCGTCTGCATCAGCTGGGTCAGACCCTCCAGGGCATAGTATTCACACTGGATGGGAATGAGGATAGAATCGCTGGCGGTCAGGGCATTTACGGTGATAAGCCCCAAAGAAGGCGGACAGTCAATAAAGATAAAGTCATAGTCCTCCTTCACCCGCAGCAGCGCCGCCCGCAGAGATTTGGCCCGGTTTTCCTTTTCCACCAGCTCTATCTCGGCGCCGGCCAGGTCTATATTGCTGGGCAGGATGGAAAGCCCCTTGAACCGTGTGGGCAGGATGGCCTCGGCCGCGCCGCTCTCCTCCATCAGCACATGGTAGCTGGAAACCTTCACTTCCCGCTTATTGATCCCAACGCCGCTGGTGGCGTTCCCCTGCGGGTCCAGGTCCGCCAGCAGCACACGGCAGCCCAGCTGCCCCAGCGCCGCCGAAAGATTGACCGCCGTAGTGGTTTTTCCCACGCCGCCCTTTTGGTTGATGATCGCGATGATTTTCCCCATTGATGTGCCTCCTTCGGGTCGATTGTCCCCATTATAGCACACAATAATTCCCCTTGGGAACCCTTTCCCCTGCAAAAATGTTTCACGTGAAACATTTTCACAATCCACTCATACTTTGTGCGGAGAGAAAACAGCCGTCCTGCTTAGAGGTGGGCTAAAAATCCGGGCCCCGTTCTGGGAGGGATTTTGCAAAAAACTTTTCTTATGTGGGGGATAGTTTGTGGGCGCCTGGCGGCGAAAGCCTTTTGCAAAGGCATAGTTAGCACCGCTCGCCGCGGGGGCCGGGTTGGCTGTCACCCTCCGGTGACTCCGCCCTGCCGAAGGCGACCACAAACTATCCCCGCCGGGTAGGCGTGCTCACTAAGCCTTGCAAAAGGCCCCGCCCCGCCCTGCCGAAGGCGAGATGAAATTATGCCATAGTTTGTGCCGGCAATCCCTCCGGCTCATTTCATTCGCCACCTCCCTTTGCACAAAGGAGGCTTTCGCCGCCAGGCGACTACCAACCCGGCCCCAAAATTCTTTTACTACTTTTTTCACAGAAAAGCAGTGCCGCCCCTGTTTGCGGGGGACGCAAAAAGAGAAAAGGCGCCCCCGGCATGGTACCGGAAGCGTCTTTTCCCGATCAGTTGGGAAGGGGCTTTATGTTACTCTCAGTGAGAGGAACAGATAAATTTACGCGTAAAGCGAAAGCTGGTCCTTCGGCTCCCGCTCCTTTTTGGCGGATTTGGGGATGCGGATGGTGTAGCTGATGCAGTCATCCTCCTCCCGGCGGCGGGTGGTCACCGCCACGCCAAAGCGCCGGATCTCCTCCACCGCGCGGTCCACGGTGGTAAAGAGGATACGGTAATCCCGCAAAAGGCCCCGGTAGGGCGGGTGCTGCTGCCGGTGCAGGAGCTGCCGCAGGTACTCCTCCCCCTGGCGGACATTCAGCTCCCCGGCAGCCATATGCCGGATGGCCCGCTGCTGCAGGTCCTCATCCGGCAGCTGGAGCAGCGCCCTGGCCAGCCGTTCGGGGATGTTATTTTCGATGAGGGCCTGCTGCACCGCCGGGGAAAGCCGCAGCAGCCGCAGCTTATTGCACAGGGCGGAGGGGCTCATCGCCAGCAGGGCGGCAGTCTCATTTTGGCTCAGGCCGCACTGGGCAATCAGCCGCAGGATGCCCTCGGCTTCCTCTATGTAGTGCAGGTCGCTGCGGTGCAGGTTTTCCGCCAGGGTCAGGGCGGCGGCATCGGCATCATCCTTCTGCCACACCAGCGCCGGGATGCGGCTCCAGCCGAGCATCTGGCAGGCACGCCACCGGCGCTCCCCGGCAATGAGGCAGTAGCCCCCCTGCGGCAGCGCCCGCACCGAGATGGGATTCAGCAAGCCGCTGCGGTCGATGCTCTGGGCCAGGGCCGCCAGCTCCTCCTCGTGGAAGTCCCGGCGGGTCTGGTGGGGGCTGGGGGTGATCTCCCCGATGGGGAGCTGCTGCACCGCCGCCTGTTTTTCCCGGTTCAAAAGGGCCATATTTCTCGCCTCCTCTATTCCCCATTATAGCGGCCGGACCGGGCCTGTCCAGCAAAAGCGTTCGCCGGAAACGGCCGGGCTTTTGCCGCTTTTTCCATGGTCTGACAAATGCTCCGCTCGGATCCCGGCGAACTCCGGCGCCCTGCCCCGAAGCAAAGGGAAAACAGTCGGACGGTTTTTTTCGCGATCCATGCATACTTGGCCGAGGGAAAAGGTTTTGGGACGAATCGGTGGGCACCTGGCGGCGGGGCGGAGCCTTTTGCAAGGCTTAGCTAGTACGCCTGCCCGGCGGGGGAAAGTTTGTAGTCGCCTAACGGCGAAAACCTTCCTTGTGCAAAGGGAGGTGGCGAATGAAATGAGCCGGAGGGATTGCCGGCAGAAACCATGCCTTAGTTTCATCTCGCCTTCGGCGGGCGGAGCCCTTTGCAAAGGCATAGTTAGCACCGCTCGCCGGCGGGGGCCTGCTTTTCTATGATGAAAAGTAGGTAAAAGAAATATTAGGCCAAGATTGTGGTCGCCTAGCGGCGGGGC
>ERZ1673738.4735-NODE-4735-length-13165-cov-4.452174_pt1 | contig 13165 bp, 16 predicted proteins | sample MGYA00580198_ERZ1673738 | MGnify/ENA primary metagenome ERZ1673738 (study PRJEB41218, sample SAMN15661784) | gut metagenome | host: Homo sapiens | place: Canada: London | collected 2015-08-20/2019-03-30 | study: EMG produced TPA metagenomics assembly of... | reverse complement strand
ATCAGGATAAGACCTTTCTCCATGAACTGATCGAGCACCATGTTAGCGGTCAGCTCAAGGTGGCTCCGGAGCACTGCTCCGCCGCTGTTCTTGACGCGATGGGAAAGCCGCACATTGAGTCCTATCTGGCGTTCCAGCGGGAGTTTTTCCGCTACACAAAGAAAATCGGCAAGGAGCAGTATCTCGTGCCGTACCTGATGTCGTCACACCCCGGCAGTACGCTCAAGGATGCGGTGGAGCTGGCTTTGTTCCTCAAACGTGAGCATCTGCGTCCGGAGCAGGTGCAGGACTTCTATCCGACGCCGGGGACCATCTCTACCTGTATGTTCTATACCGGTCTGGACCCCTATACGCTGCAGCCGGTCTATGTACCGCGCAGCGATCGGGAAAAGGCGATGCAGCGCGCGCTGCTGCAATATTTTGATCCGTCCAAGCGGAGCCTTGTGGCGCAGGCGCTGCATGAGGCAGGCCGTACGGATCTCATCGGATTCGGTGAAGACTGCCTGATTCCGCCGCCGTCCGGTTCCCATGCGCCGCGCCGCGGACGGGATTCGCAGGGGGCGCCGCGCCGGGAAGCGGAGAAGCGGGACGCAATGCGGCGTGCTCCGGAGCGGGATCGAGCCGGGACCAAAAAGAAACCGGCCTCCAGACTCGGAGGCCGATGGGACAAGGATGCGGCTCGCGCGGCGAAACAGAAGAAAAAATAACGAAAAGGGGAAGCAAAAATGGCACGACAGCTGATCATCGATCGATTTGAAGGGCTCTACGCGATCTGCGAGGAGCTGCTGCAGGAGGGAAAGAAGGAAACGGGGAAAAAACCCGCCAAAAACGGAAAGGATCTGCATTTCTTCGGTATCGAAAAAACAGAGCTTCCGGAAAATGCACGCGAGGGAAGCATCCTTGTGATCAGTGAGGACGGCACGCTCTCATTGGACGAGGAGGCTACCAAAGCCCGCCGTGAAAAGCTCAAGGCCATGCAGGACGGCTTGTGGGCAAAATAAAAGGATTCTCGCTGTGCTGGCGGGGATCAGGAAAATAGCACCAGAAAAGAAAAGGCGCTGTCCTTCGGCTTTATGCCGTTGGAAGCGCCTTTTCTTTGTTCCTAAAAGAGGAATATCCGTCCGGTACGCGTTTTGTTGGCTGGAAACCGGACGTTTTTTCAGTTTACCGGCTTGGAATAGGAGTTCATGTGTATCTTGACATGATCTGCGCTGATGCGGTGCATTGCGACGCTCTCAACGAGGCCGAACCCGAAGTAGAGGCAAGCGCTCGAAGAACCGCCCGCGCTGAAAAACGGCAGCGTAACACCCATGACGGGCAGGAGATTCAGGCACATGCCGAGGTTCGTAATGGTCTGAATAGCGATCATGCCGAAAAAGCCCATACAAATGGCGGTTCCCATACAGTCGGTGGCATGCCGGGCCACATAGAGAGTGCGGAGCATCAGAGCCAGCAGCAGGGCAATGACAAGGCAGCATCCGATAAAGCCAAGGCTTTCCGCGGCGACGGAGAAAATATAGTCGCTTTCCTGAATCGAGACGACGCCTTTCTGTACGCGGGGAGCCGTGCCGAGTCCACGGCCGAACAGCTGTCCGCTGCCGATGGAGATTCTGCCTTGAATCTGCTGCCAGCCTGTGCCGGTCGGGTCATCTTCCAGATGGAGGAAAGACGTCAGGCGCGTTTTCTGATAATCCTTGATGATGCCGAAATTCCATGCCAGCGGGAGAACAATGGCCAGCATTCCGGCAATCGCGGCGAACCAGCGCAGGCGTACGCCGGCGACAAAGCTTACCACAAGGAACATAAAGAAGAAGACGACGGCCGAACCCATATCCTTCTGGATCAGGACCATCCATCCCACGGGGAACAGGGCATGCAGCCCCAGCAGGACGACATGGAGCGGATGATCCAGCAGTCCTTTTTCCTTTACGAGGGAAATATGCTTGGCATAAGTGAGGATAAAAACAATCTTGACAAGCTCGCTGGTTTGGAAGGAAAGCCCCACCACAGGAATGGTGATCCAGGCCTTGGTGTCCATTCCGCCGCTGCTTTGAATCCCAAAGCCGGCGAAGTGTGTGTAAATGAGCAGCAGCACACTGACTCCGGCGGCCAGCCACCACAGCGACGCCAAATCGCGGTAATCAAAGCCCGTCAGGATGAGCGCGCCGATGTATCCGATGGAAATGGCAAGCAGCTGAGTGGTGAAATAGCTTCGGGATCCCGAGTAGGGAACCGTGTTGAGTAAAATCAGCGCATAGATGGAAATGGCTGTAATAATGATCCACAGCAGCTTATCCGCGCGCTTGAAATAGTCGAGAATTTGCTGTCCGATTTTTCGCATGACAATCCTTTCTTTTCCGATCCTACGCGGGGATCGGCGCTTAAAGCGGGGCGGGTATCTCTTTGTATCGCGTCCTCATTATAATATGCTTTCTGGGAAACTGCAAGCGCCGCGCGTGAACATTGTATGAAGATTGCGAAAAGGCTATGGAGCCCGGTTCTATTTTGCCGCCCTTGTCCATATGGATAGGACAGGAAGGGGAGGACAAGTCGATGATGGAACAAAAGAACGATCAAAGCCTTTTGGAGGCGGCGCACGCTGTGGGAGGATGGATAGAAAACATGCTGCTCAGCCTTCCGGAGCGCTTTCGCGGGCAGATTCAGGAAATTGGCCTGCGTGCGGGACGTCCGATCACGCTTTCGTGCGGACGGGAAATCTGGTTTCCGGACGGACACGGACAGGCGGTGCGGCGTCCGCAGCAGGGGGTTCCCGTCGTGACGGCACAGGAACTTGCCGCGGTACTGCACCGCCTGTGCGGCTATTCGGTTTACAGCTTTCAGGAGGAACTGCGGGAGGGGTATCTGACGCTGCGCGGCGGTCATCGTGTCGGCGTGGCCGGAACGGCAGTGATGCAGCAGGGCCGGATTTCCGCCGTAAAAGAGGTGTCTTCCCTCAACATCCGTCTGGCCAGAGAGAAAAAGGGGTGTGCGGACGAGCTTCTGCGCCGTTTGGGTCCGGAGCTGTCAGGCGGGCTTCTGCTGGCCGGTCCGCCCGCCGCGGGAAAGACGACGCTTCTGCGGGATCTGGCGCGCCAGCTGGCCGGAGGGGAAACGGGACGGTTCCGCAAGGTGACCGTGGTTGACGAACGAGGAGAGCTGGCAGGCTGTTGGCAGGGAGAGCCGCAGCATGATCTCGGCGTTTGCTGCGATGTGATCAGCGGCTGCCCCAAAGCGCTGGGGATCCTTCAGGCCGTGCGCGCCCTTTCCCCCGAATTCCTTGTCTGCGATGAGGTGGGAAACGGCGGGGAGGTTGAGGCGCTGCTGCAATGCCTTCATACGGGTGCGTCGCTGATTGCCAGTATTCACGCGGGGACGAAGGAGGAGCTTCTGCGCCGTCCGCAGGCGGTAACGCTGCTCCGCGCGGGAGCGTTCGGCGCGGTGGCGCTGCTAGGTTCAAGGGAAGCGCCGGGTATAATCTGCGAATGGGAGAAGGCGGGTGATCTGCTTGCTCAGGCTGCTGGGAATGCTGCTGCTGGTTCTGACAGGAGCTTTTGCCGGGTTTCAGGCGTCGCTTAGTCTTGCCAAACGGGAACGCGAGCTGGAGTTGTTTTTCCGTTTTGTACAGAGTGCGGAGACGGAGATCCTCTTTTCCGCGCTGCCGGTTGCGGAGGTGGTCGGACGGCATGGAGGAGAACTTCCGTTTTTGCGCAGATGCGCGCGCCTTTGCCAGGAGGGGGAGGATTTTTCCCTCGCCTGGGAAAGGGCGGTACGCGAGACGCAGCCGGTGGATCGCGGAGACGCCGAGCTCTATTTGCGGTTTGGGGAGGGCTTCGGCACGACGGATGCACAGGGGCAGGCAGCACATTGCAGGCTGACGCTCGGTCTGACGGAGCAGCGGCTGCGGGATGCAAGAGAAGAGAGAAGGCAGAAGGGCAGACTGTACCGGATGTTGGGAGTGCTCGGCGGACTGGCGGCAGCGCTTCTTTTCTGCTGAGGAAAGGATGGAAAGAAACATGAATGTGGATTTGATTTTTCGGATTGCGGCGATCGGGATTATTGTGGCGGTGCTCAACCAGCTGCTGATCCGTTCAGGGCGGGAGGAGCAGGCCATGATGACGACACTGGCCGGCCTGATTGTGGTGCTGATGATGGTGGTGCAGGAGATTGACGCCCTCTTTCAGTCCATCAAATCCATATTCGGATTGTGAAGCGGCCATGAGAAAGGAAGCGTTTTATGATCAATCTGCTGGCAATTGCCGGGGCTGCTCTGGTGGCGGCAGTGATTGCAGTTATGCTGCGGCGCTATCATGCCGAGTACGGGATGCTGATTTCCATTCTGGCAGGCGTGCTGATCCTTTCCATGCTGCTGGAGGCGCTGCCCCAGGCGCTCAGTCAGGTGACGGAGCTGTTGCAGGCAGCCGCGCTGCCGGGAAAATATGCGCTCATCCTTTTCAAGGCTCTGGGACTTTGCTGGCTGGCTCAATTTGCAGCCGATTCCTGCCGCGACGCGGGAGAAAGCGCGCTCGCGTCCAAGGTCGAGCTGGCGGGAAAGACGGCGGTTCTGCTCACAACCCTGCCGCTTTTCTCCGAGGTGGGGGCGTTGGTGCTGGAGCTATCCGGCGTGTGAGGATTGCGGTGCTGTTTCCGCTCCTGGCATTCTTGATTGGATGGGGAGCGGTTCCGGCCTTTGCGCAGGAGGAGCCGTTTGACGGTTTTTCCTCCTACTATGAGGAGCTTGAGGAGGAGAGCGGCGCAGAGGATCTGCCGTATGAGCTTCCCGAGGAAGCTCGTGATTCTCTGGGAGAACTCGGTGTGGACGGCCCGAGCTGGGACAGCCTGTCGTCTCTTTCTCCCGAGGCGGTCTTTTCCCTGGCCTCGCAGTCCGCCGCGGAGGCTTCCCGGAATCCTGTGAGGGCGGGAGCTTCTGTTTTGGCGGTCATTCTGCTCTGCGCGCTTCTCAACGGCATGAAGCTGACCTTTGCCGCCAACAGCCTCAGTCAGGCGGCGGGTCTGGCGGCGACGCTGTGCGTGGCGGCGGTGGTTGTGCGTCCCATTGTGGAATGCGTACAGTATGCCGCCTCGATTGTACAGGCGGCGGCAGGTTTTCAGTTGGCATGCGTTCCGGTTTTGGGCGGAATTCTGCTTGCCGCCGGAGAGCCTGCCAAAGCTCTTTCCTACGAGACACTGACCGCTCTGGCGGGCAACGCGGTATCGCTTGTTGCAAACTATTTTCTTGTGCCGCTGATCAGCTGTTTTCTGGCGCTCTCGCTCGTCTCCGCCGTTTGCCCTGCGGTTCCCATGAACGGTTTGTGCGAGCTCATCGCAAAGGCGGTCAAATGGATTCTGGGGTTCTGCATGACGCTTTTTACAGGCCTGCTTACGGTACACAGTCTTGTCACAGCCTCTGCGGACTCCGCAGCCTCCCGGGCGGTCAAGTTTGCGGTGAGCAGCTTTGTTCCGGTGGTGGGAGGAGCGCTCGGAGAAGCGCTGCGCACGGTAGGGGGCTGTATCGGCGTGCTGAAATCGGGGGTAGCGGCTTTTGTTCTGCTGGCGGAGGGAGTTCTCTTTCTGCCCGCGATTCTCCAGTGTGTCTTTTGGCAGCTGACGCTGCTGTTCTGCAGCGCGGTGGGAGAAGCGCTCGGACAGAAGGAGTTATCCGCTCTGCTCTCTGCAGCGGGGAAAGCGGTGGGGCTTTTGCTGGCGATTCTGCTGTGCTGTGCGCTGATGATGACGGTTACCAGCGTGGCCTTGATTCTGGTGGGAGGTGGGGCCTCGTGAACGCAGTGCAGCAATGGACGGCCGGTGTGTGCCTGGCTGTGTTGGCCGTTTCTCTTTTGCAGCACCTGATGCCGGAGGGAGCGATGCGCCGTATGGCGGAGCTGGCCGCCGGGATTTTTCTGCTTTGCGCCGTTCTGGTTCCGGCGGTGCGGGCGGCTCCCGATCTGTCGTTCCTTTTGCATTTTACACCGCAGACGGTGGAGAGCGAATTGACGGAGACGGTGGAACGTCAGCAGGAGGACGCCGTCCGGGAAAGTCTGACCGCGTTGATCGCGGCGGAGCTGGGCCGGGAGGGGATCCCGACCGAAAGGATCGAGGTCATTGTGAATACAGGGGAGGACAACAGCATAAGTATTACCAACATCACGGTGACGCTCCCGGCTGCCTATGCCGGAGAGTGCGAACACGCCGGCAGCGTCCTCTCCGAGGTGCTTGGTTTGAACGCGGAGGTGACGTCATATGCCGGAGAATAGGAGGCAGAAAAACGAAAGGGAAGGGGGAGACTTTTTTGAACGGTTGGCAGAGCATCCTGCCGCGCGCCGGTGGATTCTCATCGGAGGGATCGCGGGCATCGCCCTGATTTTTCTTTCCGGGCTGTTTACCGGAGGGGAGAGCGCCGCGGAGAACGGAGCTCCCGAAACGGGGCAGCTTGTTTCTGCGCAGGAATACGCGGCGGGGCTTCAGCAGGAGCTTGCCGCCTTAATCTCCGGAATGGAGGGCGCGGGAGACGCACAGGTCCTTGTGACGCTTGACCGAAGCTCGGAACAGATATACGCCACCGAGGAGCGCAGTTCAGCCAGAACGGAGAGTACGGGCTCCGACGGAGAATCGGAGACGACGTATTTCTCGGTGCGCGGATCGGACGGCTCGGAGCAGGCCCTCCCGCTTACGGAGCTGCAGCCGGTGATTCGCGGCGTGGTGGTGGTCTGCCCGGGCGGCGGCGATCCGGCTGTCGCAGAGCGGATTACGCAGGCGGTTACGACAGCGCTCGATATTTCTTCCGCACGTGTGTGCGTGGTTCAGTCGAAATAACAGAGGAAACAGGAGGATGAAGTATCATGGCATTTGGAAAGCGGCAGTTGGTTCTGGCGGCGCTTGTGGTAGCTCTCGGCGCGGCCGTCTATCTGAACTGGCAGTTTACAGGTGATAATCAGCTTGTAGCCGCCGGAACGGACATGTCGGAGAAGACAGTCGGAGAGGCGCAGCTCGTCAATGCGTCTGCGCAGAGCTCCGATCCGAAGGAAGAGACCTCCTCTGATGCCGCCGGTTCCGAGGATCCCACCGAGGGGAAAACGGCAGAGGAGTACTTCTCGGAAACACGTCTTTCCAGACATAAGTCGCGCGATGTGGCGGTAGAACTGCTGGAGGATGTGCTGCAGGACGCAAAAACGAGTGAGGAGGCCAAAAAGGAAGCTGTCTCTCAAGCGGCTGTGATTGCGCAGAACGTTCTGCAGGAGAACAATATTGAGAGCCTCGTGAAAGCGAAAGGGTTTGCCGACTGCGTTGCGTTTCTGCAGAACGGGGAGTGTACCGTCGTGGTCCAGACGGCAGAATCCAATCAAAACAACGCCATTGTCATCAAGGATATCGTAGCGGGTCAGTCGGGCGTCAGCTATGATAAAATTAAAATTGTGGAGTTCAATTGATCTCCCGCCTGAGACAATGTGTAATCGCATTCGAGACGGCGCGCGGGAGGGAGAAACGGGTACTTGCCGGTTTTTCCGCTGCCTTCTGCGGCTTCGGGTGCTTCTTCCAAGGATTTCCATGAAGCGCACGTGCGTTGTGTGGGATTATGCGGGATCGCCTTAAAAAGGAAAAGATGCAGCGGCGGTTTGTGTCGAATCAACGTTGCAAGTGCGGCCCCATCATGGTATAATGAAGGGCGTGGATGCTTGACAATCTGATTTTACGCCCGAGCTGTCTGTGCGGTCAAAGCCCTCCACTTCGGTGGAGGGCTTTTTTGACGGTTTTCGGACGGAACGGATTGTCCGGCAAAAAAGGAGCGCGCAGTGATAGCGCTCCGAAAATTGGGAAGAATAGGAAAGCGCGCCCGTTTTTGCGCGGCGGAAACGCGCATGCTTTCAGGGAAGGAACGGAGGAACCAGCATGAAACGAAGGGAAGCCAGGCAGCAGGCTTTTGTTCTGGTATTTGAGCAGAGCTTCAGTCACGACGGGATGGAGCAGATCATTGATGTGGCGGAAGCGGTGATGGAAAAGCCTGTGGATGAGTTTGCGGGTCGGATGGCGCTCGGCACAGAGGCCAATCTGCCGCTGATTGATGAAAAGATCGAGAAAAACAGCCGCGGCTGGAAGCTGAGCCGTCTTTCGAAAGTTTCTCTGGCCGTTCTTCGCCTTGGAATTTACGAGCTTCTTTTTGAGAAGGATACGCCTGTGGGCGTGACGATCAACGAGGCGGTTGAGCTGGCGAAGAAATACGGCGGCGAAGAGGATGCTCCCTTTGTCAACGGCGTGCTCGGAGCCGTGGCGCGCGAATGCGGCCCGAAAAAGCCTGCTGCGGAAGCGGGAGAGGACCATGCGTAAAATTCTGGGCCTGGATACGAGCAATTACACCACCTCCTGCGCGCTGTGGGAGGACGGGAGCGTTCTTCAGAAGAAAAAGCTGCTTCCTGTGCGGGAGGGCCAGCTGGGACTGCGGCAGAGCGACGCGGTGTTTCACCATACGCAGCAGCTGCCTGAACTGATGGAATCGCTGTTCCGGGAAAGTCCCGGTCCTGTGAACGCCATTGGTGTCTCCGCGCGTCCGAGAACACAGGAGGGCTCCTATATGCCGTGCTTTACGGTTGGATATGGAGCGGCACGCTCTCTGGCTGCGGTTCTCGGCATTCCGTGCCATGTTTTTTCCCATCAGGACGGTCACATCGCCGCCGCGCTTTATTCCGCCGGTCAGCTTTCGCTGCTGAAAAGGGAATTTCTCGCGTTTCATGTTTCCGGCGGAACAACGGAGGCGGTGCTTGTCAGTCCCGGAGAAAGCGGAGACTTTTCCGTGCGGCTCACCGCGTCCTCACTGGACTTGAAAGCCGGTCAGGCAATTGATCGGGTGGGCGGCCTTCTGGGACTTCCTTTTCCCGCGGGACCCGCGCTGGAGCGTTTGGCTCTTGCCTCGCACGCTTCCTTTCGCATACGCCCGTCCATGAAGGGAGCCGATTGTTCCCTGTCCGGCGTTCAGAATCAGTGCGAGGCCATGGTGCGTGCAGGCACTCCCGCGGAGGATGTGGCGCTTTATTGCCTGCTTTCCGTGGGAGCTGCTCTTGACGCGATGGCGGAAGCTCTTTGGAAGGAATACGGCAGGCTCCCCATTCTCTTCGCGGGCGGCGTGATGAGTAATTCCCTGCTCAGGGAGAAGTTGTCTGCCAAGTACGGTGCGTTTTTCGCAGATCCGGCCTTCTCAGCGGACAATGCCGCGGGCGTGGCGGTGCTGGCCGCGCTGCGGGAGGGAGGCGCCGCTTTGTGCTGACCGATATGAGAACGCCCCTGACCGTCACACAGCTCAACACGTACCTTAAAATGAAGCTGGAGGAGGATCCCCGTCTGTCCGGCGTGCTGGTGGCTGGGGAGATCTCGAATTTTACCCATCATTACAAGTCGGGTCACCTGTACTTTTCTCTCAAGGACGAGCGTTCCGTGCTGCGTGCCGTGATGTTCGCACGCAGCACTTCCCGGCTCCGGTTTGCTCCTCAGGACGGTATGCGGGTTCTCGCGCGGGGAAGAATCAGTTTGTACGAGGCCTCCGGACAGTACCAGCTCTATGTGGACGAGCTCCAGCCGGATGGCCTGGGAGCGCTCAGCCTGGCTTTTGAGCAGCTCAAGGAGAAGCTGCGCAAGGAGGGGCTTTTTGCTCCCGAGCGCAAGCGGCCGATCCCGCGTTTTCCGGAGCGTGTCGGCGTGATTACTTCGCCGACCGGCGCCGCCGTACACGATATGCTCACCATTCTTGCCAGACGATGGCCGCTTGCGCAGGTAGTTTTCTGTCCCGTTCAGGTACAGGGCGAAGCGGCGGCCCCGCAGCTTGTGGAAGCACTGCGGCGCATGAACGAGCTTGACGCTGCGGATGTGATTCTGTTCGGGCGCGGCGGCGGTTCGCTGGAAGATCTGTGGGCCTTCAACGAGGAAAGCGTCGCCCGTGCAGTGGCCGCCTCGCGCATTCCGGTGATTTCCGCGGTGGGGCATGAAACGGACGTCACCATCAGCGATTTTGCCGCGGATCTGCGCGCTCCGACGCCCTCCGCGGCGGCGGAGCTGGCTGTTCCCGATCAGGCGGAGTGGCTTGCGTCGCTCGAATACCAGCGGGAGCGTCTGCGTTCGCTTCTTGGGACGCGGATTTCGGCGCTGCAGCAGCGGCTGGATCTTCTCACAGCGAGCCGCGTGATGCAGAATCCCATGGAGCTGGCGTCGTCCCGCGCCGCGCAGCTCTCCCTGCTGCAGGAACGCCTGCTGCGCGCACAGCAGACGATTGTGAAGGAAAAACAGGCGCAGACGGCAGAGCTTGCGGGACGTTTGCAGGCTCTCAGCCCGCTTTCTGTTCTGGCCCGCGGCTTTACGCTGGCGGAAAAGAAAGAGCAGCATGGCGCCACAACTCTGATTGGTTCAGCGGCGGACCTTTCCCCGGGAGATATTTTCCTCCTTCGTTTTTCAGACGGGGAGGCGGTCTGCCGCGCGGAATCTGTGGAGAGAAAAGAGAAAGAAGGGGGAAACGAAAATGCCGGCGAAAAAAATGACCTTTGAAGCTTCCATGGAACGGCTCGGCGAGATTGTCGCCCGTTTGGAGGCGGGCAGCGATTCTCTCGAGGAATCCATCAAGCTGTTTGAGGAAGGGACCGCACTGGCGGGCCGCTGCTACGAGACGCTCAAGCGTGCGGAGCAGAAGATTCGCGAGCTGTCCCCGGCAGAGGAGGATGAAATATGAGCGGAACACGGTGGCAGGACGATTACCGGGAACAGGTAGAGCGGATGCTGGAACGTCTTCTTCCCTCAGAGCGGGACGAGCTGTTTGCGGGCGTCATTGATGCGATGCGGTACAGTCTTCTGGGAGGCGGAAAACGCATCCGGCCGCTCCTGCTGTTGGAATTCTGCCGCTTGTGCGGCGGAGACCCGGAAAAGGCGCTTCCCTGGGCCTGTGCTCTCGAAATGATTCACTCCTATTCGCTGATTCACGACGATCTCCCGTGTATGGATGACGACGATATGCGCCGGGGCCGTGCATCCTGTCATAAGGTGTATGGTGAGGCCACAGCCCTCCTGGCAGGCGACGCATTGCTCACGCTGGCTTTTGAGACGTCGTGTTCTCCGGAGTACGCCGCTGCGGTCGGAGAGGATCGGGCGCTCCGGGCCTCGTGGGAGCTGGCCCGTGCGGCAGGAGCTTACGGTATGGTAGGCGGCCAGCAAATCGATCTGAGCAGCGAGGGACGCGGCATTTCCCTGGATGTTCTGCGGAAGATGGATGAGTGCAAGACAGGCGCACTGATTCGTGCGGCGGCAAGGATGGGATGTATTCTCGGCGGGGGCCGGGAGGAGCTTCTGCAGGCCGCGGATCGGTATGCCCGCGCTCTGGGCCTTGCCTTCCAGATTGTCGACGACGTTCTTGATGTGACGGGAACGCCGGAAACGCTTGGAAAGCCGGTTCGCAGCGACCTGGAGCGCGATAAGGCGACGTACGTTTCACTGCTTGGCCTGGCGGAGGCCGGTCAGGAGGCCAAACGGCTGACAGACGAGGCTGTTGAGGCGCTTGCACCGTTCGGTCTGCCGGCGGATACGCTCCGCGGCCTAGCAATCCAGCTTTCTTCGAGAGAAAAGTGAGCCTCATGCCTTTCCGAGGAGAAAGAGGCTGCTGCAAAACAGCCGCACCAAACAAGAATGCATAAAAACCGGCCTCAAAAGGAGCGCTTCCCGTTTCCTTTTGAGGCCGGTTTTTTTGTTGGGCCTTATTCCTTCATGCAGCTTGCTGTCGAATTTTTATTTTGCAGCAAGCCACTTTTGCATGCTGCGCAGCAGATGGAGAAATCCCATGGCAATGCTCTTTTGCGGAGGGCCGGACGGAATTCTCTCTGAGGGTGTGACCCAAAGGCAGGCGCAGATGTTTCTGTCTACCGTGGAGGGTCAGGCGAAAGCTTTATGGCTCTTTCCACAGCAGAGGCGAGCTGCATGCGTCAAAAAGCGTTTCGAAATAGCCGCGGCAGACAAGCTCCATCTCCGGGCGTGCTCCGGCGGAATGCTTTTCGTAAACGCCGAAGGGAACGCAGCCGGCCCGGGCGGCTGTCCGGGCTGCGGGGAGAGTATCCTCGAGTACGGCGCACGATTGCGGCGGCAGGCTGAGCTGCCGGGCTGCCAGTTCGAAAATGGCAGGGGAGCTTTTGCCGCAGCCCGCGTCGTCTGTTGTGACGACGGCGTCAAAGAATCCGAGAACACCGTGCCGGGAAAGGCAGGGGAGGAAATGCTCACGGCGTGAGGCGGTGGCGACGGCCAGTCGCACGCCCGCGCGGTGCAGTTTTTCCAGCAGCTCCCGTGCTCCGGGCAGGAGCTGCACATGGAACGCATACTCCTCCCGTGCCATGTCGAGCCAACGGTTCATCAGCTCCTCCGGTTTTGCCGGAAGGGAAAACCGCGCGATGGTATATTCGGCTGTCTCACGGAAGTTCATTGCTCCGCACGCCTCCATATAGTCGGGGGGAACGTCGATTCCATAATCAGCCAAAAACTCTTTGTCAATGCGCCCCCATACTTCCATGGAATCCAGGAGGGTTCCGTCGAGATCCAGGATCATACCCGGATAAACACAGACAGGATTCTCCGAGGAGAGAATACGCGGTTCATTCATGGCGGCTCCTTTCCGCTCTCCGCCGCTTTCCGCGGCAAGGCTGTTATTCATCATACGCCGGTTGGGGCGATTTTGTCAAGGCAACCGGAGAACTGTCTCAGAAGCGGACAGAAGAAATGGACGGGTGAGCGGCATGGCCCGGAAGAGTCTGCGCGGGCTCTCCGGATTCCTGAAACTCCGTCATGTTCTCCCAGTACCGTTTCGGCATGTGTGACATGCGGCAGCGTGGATTAGTCCGTCCTTCGATCGCGACGGTGTTGTAGAATCGTTTCCAGAGCGCACGGTATTCTGCTTCCGTCCGGTTGGGCGGCGGCAGGGAAAGCTCGTCCATGGGGCAGAACTGCAGGTCGCCCGGACGGTAGAGGAGAGCTTCCCGGTGTGTCTTGTCAAAGATCAGAAAGCGTTCGTCCGGCATACGCGAGCAGAAATGCTGTGCAAGCAATGGCAGAACATGGTTTTTGGGCGTGATCACGGATACCAGTACGGAGCCGTATTCGGAGAAGCGGACGAAGCCGGAAAGTAGATGGGATTCATTCTTGAGAAACCGTACGGCTT
>ERZ1673738.4734-NODE-4734-length-13166-cov-5.062162_pt1 | contig 13166 bp, 7 predicted proteins | sample MGYA00580198_ERZ1673738 | MGnify/ENA primary metagenome ERZ1673738 (study PRJEB41218, sample SAMN15661784) | gut metagenome | host: Homo sapiens | place: Canada: London | collected 2015-08-20/2019-03-30 | study: EMG produced TPA metagenomics assembly of... | reverse complement strand
GTCGTGCAGAAATGCCACAGCTTACTGATTTTTTCCTTCAAACGGCAATCCTCCTCCGGCGCAAAAGCGCGCGGAAAGCAGAAATCCGGCTCCGGCGTGGGACGCCGCCGTGGCGTCTGCTGCCGTGCCGGACGCTGTGTTTGTCAAAGCAAAAACACCGAGCCTGGAGCGCGAATTGCATCCAGGCTCAGCCTGACCTGCGCGGCTTCCCCAACTGAATGCAGACCTCGCCGCGGGCCGGTTGCTGAACAAAAAGCATCGAGCCCGGAGCGCGAATTGCGTCCAGGCTCAGCCTGGTCGAGGTGAAGAGACTCGAACTCCCGACATCCTGCTCCCAAAGCAGGCGCGCTACCAACTGCGCTACACCTCGATAAAAAGTCAGAGATTTCAGACTGCTTTTTATTGTAACGGTTTTCCCCCGAGAAGTCAAGGAAATCCCGCAGAATTCCGCGGGTTTCCGGAACGAAATTGCCGTATGGGACGCGGGATACGCAGCACGGCGTAAATCCCGAACCGTGAAACGGAGGCCCCGGCATACAGGCATGCGGCAAATACCGGCGCAAACAACGGCGATACGAACCATCATACGGCCACAGGAACTCAGCAAAAATACCAAAACGGGAAACGGCAAAACCACATCCGCATTCTTGGCAAAGCGACGGAAAAGAGGTTCCTTTTTTCTATACGAAAACTCCCTTTTCCTATTTGCCGCGCGATAGGAACATGCTATAATAAAAGAAACGCAGGGAATCCCCCTGGTTTCCTGTCAATATCTCACAAATTCCGGGCGCTTTTCGCGAACTGCGGGCGTCCGCCGGGAGGTCATCGACATGCCAATTTTCTTTGATGAAAACAAAAAGACATTTACGCTTGAAACGGCGCACGCCGCGTATCAGATGATGGTCGACAGGGACGGCTTCCTGCTGCACCTTCACTTCGGAGACAAGCTCGGCGGCGGAAGCTGCGCGGGCTTGATCGACGCGGGGTATATGGACTTCTCCCCTGCCCCGGACATCGAGGGCACAAACCGTACCTACACGCTTGACCTGCTGCCGCAGGAATATCCCGTCTTCGGCGCGGGCGACTACCGCTCGCACTGCATGGCCGTCACTCTTGCCGACGGCGCAAGAAACCCTGAGCTCATCTACGCTTCCCATCGTATTCTTGACGAGAAGCCCGTACTCGAAGGGCTGCCCGGCCTGCACGGCGCCTGCGAGACGCTCGAAATCACCCTGCGCGACCGCTGGACCGACCTCGAGGTCGTCCTGCTGTACTCCGTCTTTGCCGAGTACGACGCAATCGCCCGTTCCGCGCGGATTGTCAACCACACGGGCGCGCCGATCCGTCTGAACGCCGCCCTCTCTGCCTGCCTCGACGTTCCGGAGAGCGGCTTTGACCTCATCCACTTCTGGGGCCGCCATGTGATGGAGCGCCAGGTGGAGCGCACTCCCATCACCCACGGCAAGATCTCCGTCGACAGCGTCCGCGGCACGTCGAGCCATCAGCATAACCCCTTCGTCATCCTGTGCGACCATATGGCCACCGAGGACGCCGGGCGCTGCTGGGGCTTCTCCCTGCTCTACAGCGGCAACTTTGTCGCCTGTGCCGAGGAGGATCAGTCCTGCTCCTGCCGCGTGACCATGGGCATCAATCCGACCGGCTTCGAGTGGCGTCTTGAAAACGGCGAAAGCTTCCAGACGCCGGAAGCGGCGCTCGTCTACAGCGGAGAGGGCATCGGCGCGCTGTCCCGCCGCTACCACAAGCTGTACCGCCGCAGCCTGTGCCGCGGCGAGTGGGCTCTCAAGCAGCGCCCCGTTCTCATCAACAACTGGGAAGCAACCTACTTCGATTTTGACGACGACAAGCTCGTGAAGATTGCCGAACAGGCCAGCGAGCTCGGCGTGGAAATGCTCGTGGTCGACGACGGCTGGTTCGGCAACCGCTTCGACGATAACCGCGCTCTCGGTGACTGGATCGTCAATACCGAGAAGGTGCGCGGCGGCATGGGCAAGCTCTGCGAGCGCATCAACGCGCTCGGCATGAAGCTCGGCCTGTGGTTTGAGCCCGAGATGATTTCCGAGGACAGCGAGCTGTACCGTGCGCATCCCGACTGGTGCCTGCACGCGCCGGGCCGCGGTACGTCCCGCGGACGCAACCAGCTCGTGCTCGACATGTCGAGAAAGGATGTGCGCGACTGCATCCACGACATGATGTACACCGTCCTCTCCTCCGCAAACTTTGCGTATGTGAAATGGGACATGAACCGCCATCTGACAGACGTATGGAGCGCCGAGCTCCCCGCCGACCGTCAGGGCGAGCTGTACCACCGCTTTGTGCTCGGCGTTTACGAGCTGCTTGAGCGTCTCGAGGGCGAGTTCCCGCAGATTCTTTTTGAAGGCTGCTCCGGCGGCGGCGGACGCTTTGACGCCGGTATGCTGTACTATCATCCGCAGATTTGGTGCAGCGATGACACCGATCCGATCGAGCGCCTCGAAATTCAGTACGGCACCTCCTTCGGCTATCCGATCAGCACCGTCGGCGCGCACGTCTCCGCAAGCCCGAACCACCAGACAGGCCGCGTGACCTCCTTCCACACCCGCGGTGTTGTGGCGATGTCCGGCACCTTCGGCTATGAACTTGACCTGAGAAAACTCAGCGAGGACGAAAAGGAGCAGGTCAAGGCTCAGGTAAAGCAGTACCACAAGCAGTACAGCCTCATTAACGATGGCGATTACTACCGTCTGCTCGACCTCACCGCGCAGAAAGACGTCTCTGCGTGGGAGTTTGCCGCCGAGGACGGCAGCCGTGCGCTGCTGAACATTGTTTACATGCACGTGCGCGGCAACTTCCAGCCGCCGGTGCTCCACCTGCGCGGCCTGACGCCCGACGCGTCCTACCGTCTGACGGAGGACAACGGCCGCGAGATCGGCGTGTGGACCGGTGCTGCGCTCATGAACGCAGGCTTCCGCGTACCGCGCTCGAACGCATGCTATCCCGCCGGCGCTACCGACTACGCCGCCTTCCAGATCGAGCTGGAGCGGATTGGTTGATCCCGGTAATCTTACAACTTCCGCCGTCCGCACCCGCACAGGCGCGGACGGCTTCTTTTTGAGGAGGATTCTGGCATCCTATGGAGATTTCATTGATCACCCTGCAGCAAACGGCTGTCATGCTGCTCTATATGGCCGGAGGCTATCTGCTTTTCCGCACAAAAAAAATCAGCGCGGAGGGCAGCCGCAGCCTCGCTTCGATGCTGATTACGCTTATTATTCCCTGTGTGATCGTGCGAAGCTTCTGCGTCGAACCAACCGCGGAGAAAATCGGACAGCTCGCACAGAGCGCCCTGCTTGCCGCGCTTTCCCTTCTGCTTGCCATGCTGGCCGCCGCTCTGATCTACCGCAAAAATCCGATCGATAATTTTTCTTCCGCCTTTTCCAACGCCGGGTTCATCGGCATCCCTCTGATTCAGGCAACGCTCGGGGAAGAGGCCGTATTTTATATTGTAGCGTATGTCGCTCTGCTCAGCATCCTCCAGTGGAGTTACGGGGTATATGTGCTGACGCGAAGGCGGGAGCTTTTAAAGATTAAGCCGCTCCTGCGGAACCCGATTGTAGGCGGCACTGTCATCGGCCTCGTGCTCTTCTTCACCGGATGGGGCGTCCGCCTGCCTTCTGTGCTCAATACCGCACTGAGCGGCGCCGCCTCCCTCAACGCGCCGATCGCCATGATGGTTCTGGGGATTTACCTGGCGCAGACCCCGATCCGAAGCATGCTCACAACACCGCGCCTGTATGCGGTTTGCGCCGTCCGTCTCCTGCTCATTCCGTTGGCGACGCTGGCGCTCCTTCTGGCGATTCCTGCCCCCAACGATCTCCGGCTGGCTCTCCTGCTGACGGCTGCCGCGCCAATCGGAGCCAATGTGGCGATCTATGCTCAGCTGCACAATCTCGATTATGCCTACGCCTGCAAGGCGGTCACGCTCTCAACCCTTCTCTCCTGTGTCACCCTGCCCCTGTTTCCTCTTCTTTTTACCGCACTGACCGGGATGTAGCACTTCCCCGGCCCCGTTTTCCACGCGGGCCGGGAATTTTTTTGCCTGTGCCGTTGACTGTTTCGCTTTCGTCGTTTAAAATGGAAAAGAGATTTTGATCCACGCGATCGTTTTTGGAGGTATGACAGATGGCTGAAATTCAACCATTCCGCGGACTGCGATACACGGCGAAGGCCGGGGAGACGGGGACGCTGACGTGCCCGCCGTACGACATCATCAGCGAGGAGCAGAGAAAAGCGTACCTCGCCGAAAATCCCTGCAACGTGATCCGTCTCGAGCTGCCCAGAGAGGGCGAGGATCCGTATGCCGAAGCGGGCCGCACGCTGCAGAGCTGGCTTGACGAGGGCATCCTGAAGCAGGATACGGAGCCCGCGCTCTACATCTATGAAGAAGAATTCACCGCTCACGGGGAGAGAAAGAAGGTCAAGGGCCTGATCTGCCGCGTGAAGGCGGAGGAGTTCGAGAAGGGCGTCGTGCTGCCGCACGAAGAGACCCTGAGCAAGGCCAAGGAGGACCGCTTCCGCCTGATGCAGGCGACGTTCTGCAATTTCAGCCAGATCTATTCGCTCTACATGGACGAGGAGCACACGACGCTGAGCCGCATCGATCTGCTCTCCCGTGATACGCCTCGCTACGAGTTCGACGACGGCGAGGTAATTCACCGCCTGTGGGTCGTCAATGACAAGGCCGTCATCGGCGCAATTCAGGAGGACTTCCGTGACCGCAAGCTCTACATCGCCGACGGTCACCACCGTTACGAGACGGCCCTGCGTTTCCGCAACTGGTGCTATGAACAGGGGCTTTCCAAGCCCGGAGATGATCCCGACTATGTCATGATGATGCTGGTCGACATGGAGCACGAAGGGCTCGTCGTCTTCCCGACGCACCGCCTCATCCATGATCTTCCGAAATTTGACAGCGCGGCTCTGCTCTCCGCGTGCGAGGACCTCTTCACTGTGACGCATTACGAGGGCCTCGATCAGATTCAGCCCGTACTCGATCGCGAGTACGCGGAAGAACACGTCGCTTTTGCCTTCTACTGCGGCGGCGAGGAATGGGATCTGCTCGTGCTGCGGGATCTCTCCGCGATGGATTACTTCCTGCCGAACATGAGCGAGGCTTCCCGTCATCTCGACGTGACGGTACTGCACACTCTTATCCTCGAAAAGCACCTCGACATCGACAAGGAGAACATGGCGAAACAGATCAACCTCTCCTACACCCGTGATTTCGACGAAGCGATCGCCTCCGTGCGCCGCGGCGAAAATCAGTGCGCTTTTCTCCTCAACCCGACGCGCGTCACCGAAATCCGCGACGTGGCCGCCGCCGGCGAGAAGATGCCGCAGAAATCAACCTATTTCTATCCGAAGCTCATCACCGGCCTCGTGATGAACAGACTTGCAGTCGGCAATTCGCGCATCGGCGGGTAAACCCGCCGTGTCACTCGGTGATATAAATTCGCCCCCATGCGGCCCGTACCGCATGGGGGCTTTTCCGTACGACCCGCGTTGTTACTTATGTGAAAGAGGCAGCGTTGTGTAGCGGTCGCAAGTTGCGATGTTTTTGAGGAGAACGGTTCTCAGGCAGCTTCCGGGGGCCGTTCTCTGGATTAACGCCCGGCCTCCTTGTCCCACCCGGCCGTCAGGCTGGTATGCGGGCCTGCGGACGGCAATTCACGCACGCTTCCTCCGGCCGCCCGGCTGGGTGAGGAATGCTTTCCGTGCGGGCCGGTACGTATGGATCCGTTCTGCCGGGCCGGTGCGCGCGGGTTCAGTCTGTTGGAGTCATACGCGCAGGCTCAGTCTATAAACCGGAAGAACATTCCGGCTGTTCCAAAGGAGCAATAGTGCTCCTCCGTGGAGAGAAGATCCGCGAGGGTGACAGTCCCGTCCAGAATCTGTTCGCAGAGCGTGAGCATGTCGAGCAAAATCTGCGGACGGATGGGATTGAAGTAGGCGGAGCGGCCCGCAAGGAAATCCTGCTGGCGGCGGGCGTCGCAGCCGTTTTCCTGAATCTTGTGGCCCCCGAGCCAGCCATAGTCCCGCACCGCATCAAGGTGATGATCGGCGTAGGCGCGCAGACAATCCGCGTAATGCGAGATACACTCCGTCAGCTCGTCCTGCCGGCAAATCATCAGAGCAATATAACCTGAACCGACGGCGTCGCCGGTGAAAAGAAGGCGGTGAGCCGCATCGGCAAAAACGACGCTGTTCTCCGTATGACCGCCGAGCTCCTGCGTCTCCAGCACGACGCCGCCGAGGTCGATGAGGCTTCCCTCCCGGATCGGTACAAGCTCAGGGCGGACTGTACTGCCGGGCGTCCAGGCTGCGGGAAAGCGCTCCGGATTGGCGGCAAGCGATTCGATATCCTTCTCATGAAGGTACACCCGGGGAAAACGATCCGCGCCGCGCATATGATCGCCGTGCGGATGCGTAACGGCCAGATCCACCGGCAGCGGCGTCAGCGAGCGGACAAGCCCCAGCAGATCTCCCTCGCCCATGCCTGTGTCAACGAGCACAGCGCGGTCGCGGCCTTCGACCAGATAGCAGCAGGAGGTGAAATAGTCCTCGATGCACCACACGCCCGGCTTGACGAAGCTGACCGTGAACTGCCGCTTTTTATCCTGCTCCTGCAGCCAGGCGAGAACGGAGCCGTCTTCAAAAATCCGCTCCCAAGCATGCTCGCCCGCACGGGAGGGATCAATCCGGACGCAGGAGGCACTGTCGCTTCCGGCAATCCGCAGCGCGGCCACCAGACGCTCCCCTGCCGCGGGCAGACCGCCGTCCGCCCTCTCCTCTCCGGGGAAAATGTAGGCGCGCAGAGGCGTCGACGTGAGGGCGCGCACCTCGTACGGATTGCCCTTTCCCCCGACGGCGCAGACCGCCGAAAACCATGCCGGAAAATGCGAGGCCAGCCGCCATACCAGATTGGCACAGGCGACGGATCCCGTCAGCGAGATCCGCGTCGGGCAGACGCCGGGATACGACTGCAGAGCAAAAACAAAATCTGCGAGCGCCTGCTCCTGCTCATCGGGGAGCAAATCCGGCACGACGGCGGCGGCTGTCGCCCCGCCCGGATTTTGCCCGCGATCGAGCAGCTCAAGCGCCATAAGCGCCTCCGCCTGCCCGTCCGTCAGGCAGACAGTCAGCGGCGCGCCGCCGTCCTCCTGCCTTTTCGCCTCCTGCAAATAAAAAACGACGCCGCCCTCGCGGCACTCCTTTCTTGTCTCCAGCATACATGTTCCTCCTATTCTGTGAATCCTCCGGTAAAGCCGGTTTTTTTCATCATAGCGCTTTTCTTCCGCCGCGTCCAGCCTCTTTTTTCGGCTCGCACGGCGGAAATTTTCTGTTCTCCGCTGCCGGAAATGCTTTTGCGCACCGCTCCGGAAAGGACACGATCCCCCGTCTGTTTCCCCGGAAACGGAATTTCGCGGCAAATGGCCGGAGCAACGTTCCCGACAGATCGCCTTTTCCCTCCGGATGTTTCTGTGCCGGTTCCCCGTTTGCCCCGGCGTTCCCTCTGCTGCCCGGTTGACTTTTCCGTATGCTTCGACTATTCTGATAAGCATACCGGAAGCGGCACGAGACTTTGATGCTGATTTTTCAGAAATGAGGGATGGACGAATGAAACAGGAAGAACTGAACCGGCTGTTTGATTCCCTGACAGACAGGGAAAAGCTCGCGGAGATGACGCAGCTTGTCACCTCTCTGCTCACGGGACGCGAGGATATGGCGACGACGGGAGGCAGCCTGGACGCAAACCTTGCCCGGGCCGATCTCGACAGCATCGGCACGACGCTCAACTGCTTCGGCGCAGAGGAATCACGCCGCGTGCAGGATGAGCATCTGGCGGCAAACCCGCACAAAATTCCTCTTCTGTTTATGGCGGACGTAATCCACGGTTACCGCACCGTATTTCCGATTCCTCTCGCGATGGGATGCAGCTTCGACCTGGAAGCGGCGCGGGAATCCGCGGAGGTTGCGGCACGGGAATGCTCGGCGGCCGGCGTGCAGCTCACGTTCTCTCCGATGGCGGATCTCGTCCGCGACCCTCGCTGGGGCCGCGTGATGGAATCAACCGGCGAGGATCCGTGGCTCAACGGTCAGATGGCTGCGGCGATGGTTCGCGGCTATCAGGGAGAGGAATACGAGAAGACGGGCGTGATCGGGCCGGGCCATGTGGCGGCGTGCATCAAGCACTTTGCGGCATACGGCGCTTCCGAGGCGGGACGTGACTATAACACGGTCGATATGTCCGAGGGCGTGCTGCGCGAATACTATCTGCCCGCGTATCTGGCTGCGGTGCGTGCGGGCGTATGTATGGCCATGACCTCCTTCAACACGGTGGATCGTATTCCGGCCACCGTGAACCGTCCTCTGCTGCGCGGGATTCTGCGGGAAGAAAACGGTTTTGACGGCGTCGTCATCACCGACTACGGCGCACTCTATGAAACGCTGGCCCACGGCGCGTGCGCGGACAAGCGCGAAGCGGCCAAAAAGGCGCTCGAGGCCGGGGTCGACGTGGAGATGATGTCGACCTGTATCCTTGAGCACGGCGAAGAGCTCATGCGCGAGTTCCCGGAACTGCGGCAGGCAGTGGATGAATCCGTACGGCGCATTCTGGCCCTGAAAAACGCGCTCGGTCTGTTTGAGAACCCGTACAAGGACGCTGACGCGGAGAAGGAAAAATCCCTGCTGCTGTGTGCGGAGCACCGCGCCGCAGCGCGGCGGATCGCGGGCGAGTCGATTGTGCTGCTCAAAAATGAGAACCACACACTGCCGCTGCGCCAGGGCATGAAAATCGGCATTGCAGGGCCGTTTGCAAGGAGCCGGAGCGTGCTGGGCAGCTGGTCGCTGGCCGGAACCGACGGCGTGAGCCTCTTTGAGGGTCTGCGCGAGGTATGGCCGGGCGCAGAGCTGCACACGGCGATGGACGGCGAGCTCGGCAGCCTCTTCGACGGCGTGACGGACGTGGAGGACCGTATTGACGAAGCGTGCGCAGAGCTGGCGGACTGCGACGTGATTCTGGCGGCGGTCGGCGAAAACCAGAACGACACGGGCGAGTGCTCGAGCAAGACCGACCTGCGTCTGACAAGGAACCAGCGCCGGATGGTGGAACGCCTGTGCGCTCTCGGCAAGCCTGTCGTCCTGGTCGTGTTCAGCGGCCGTCCGCTCGAGATCCGCGAGGAAGCGGAACAGTGCGCCGCGGTGGTACAGGCGTGGTTCCTCGGCACGGAATCCGGCACGGCGCTGGCGGACGTACTCACAGGGCGCGTCAATCCCTCGGGCCGTCTGTCGATGAGCTTCCCGCAGACGGTAGGCCAGATCCCGGTGTACTACAACCACGCGAACACGGGCCGTCCGCGGCTGACGGGAGAACAGTCGGAGCGGTTCACAACGCGCTTCATCGACTGCCCGAACGAGCCTCTTTATCCCTTCGGCTATGGACTTTCCTACACGAAATTCAGTTACCGCGATCTGCGCGCGGAGCAGAACGGGGACACATGGAGCGTTCGTGTGCGGGTGCGCAGTGAGGAGGGACCGGAGGGCGTTGAAACGGTACAGCTCTACATCCGCGACTGCTCCGCCTCCCGGGTCCGTCCCGTACAGGAGCTGCGCGGCGTACAGCGTGTCCGTCTGCTTCCGGGCGAAGAGCGGGAGGTTTGCTTTTCTCTTACAAAAGACGACCTTTCCTTCTGGAACGGCAGCAGCTTTGCCGCGGAACCGGGAGAGTTCCTTATTATGGCAGGCAGCAGTTCCTCTCACGTGCTCTCCCAAAGCATCACTTTGGCAGACTGAGACTGCACGCGGCGGCCCGCCCGGCAGTGAAGCGCCGTTGAGGCAAACGGGAAGTCCAGAAAGAATGTTTCGCCTGCCGTGAAGAGGAAAGGCAATGGGGTTCTGAACCGGACCGGCTCCCGGCACGCCGGGAATTTCCGTATACCCCCCCGCTTTTTCCTTTCTTGCCATGAAAAAAACGGAACATACAGTCTGAGAAGTCCAAACGGCAGCACCGGGCGGGCATACAGAATACGGCGGCCTCCGACAGTCGGAGGCCGCCGTATTCTGTCAATACCGGTGTGTAAAATGACGAAAGAACATGGAAAACCTTTTCTTTCTGTTTCCAAAATTATATCCTATCCATTTTCACGCGAGCAATTATTTCTATTATATTTTGCAGAAAAGCATATTGACAACACGTTATGACTGTAGTAATATACAAATTAAAGAAAACGTTTTCAAAAAAACAGGAGGCTGTACTTATGAGAAAAATCAATAAACGTGTCGTTTCTTTGGGTATTTTGGCAGCTCTTGTCCTTTCCATGACCGCCTGCTCCAGCGGGACCACGACGTCCAGCACTGCGGATGCCGGCGATGACACCGCCTCCACGGCGGGCGATACCTCGACTGCAGAGGGCGGAGAAACCTCCGGCACCTCCAATGTCGGCGGCGAGATCGAGTGGCTGCACATTTGGCCGGAGTACGACGAGATTTGGACCGAGGCTGTTGCGGACTTTGAGGCTGAGACCGGCGCCAAGATCAACGTCATCGCCATAAGCTGGGACAAGCTTTCCAACTCCCTGCAGACCTACTTTGCTGCCGGCGACGCCCCGGACGTGATGGCGACCTTCGGCACCGGCACCTACAAGGCCATGGGCGTGATCGAGGATTTGACCCCCTACCTCACCGAGAATGACAACGAGTGGCTTGACCAGTTCTCGCCCTCCGCAATCGGCGTCGGCAAGGTCGGCGAGAATTACTATGGCATTCCGCTTCGTTCCACCGCTACGCTGCTGATGTACAACAAGACCATCATGGACGAGAACGGCTGGACCGAGCCCGCTAACCAGGCCGAGTTCGAAGAACTGATGGGCAAGATTAAGGAAGCCGGCTATACGCCTCTCATCTGCCCCGGCAACCCGGAAGGCTATCAGATTGCCGCTGTCGGCAACAACCTGGCCGAGCATGAGCTCTACAAGTCCGGCAAGCTCGAGACGCCTGAGTATCTGACGGGCCATGTGTCCGACCTCTCCGCCGAGTTTACCACCGCCGCCGCGAAGCTCAGAGAGTGGTTTAACAACGGCTATATCGACGCCGCGGCTCCCGGCATGACCCGTGAGGAGGCGCAGCAGTCCTTCCTGACCCAGAAGGGCGTTATCTTCTTCGCGAACAACAACGAGTATTCCGACTATGTCTCCGGCGCCGAGGAGGCCGGCTTCGAGCTCGGCTTCATGGCGATGCCCGCTCCCGACGGAGTTCCGACCATCGTAAACAACCTCGGCTCCGATATGTGGATGGTCAATTCCAGCAGCGAGAACAAGGACACCGCGATCGCGTGGCTGAAGTACCTGAGCTCCGACGAGTTCATGCAGAAGTTTGCCGATGAGACCGGCTCCGTCGTGGGCAACAAGAACGTGACCTACTCCAACCCCGACGTCCAGCAGTTCGCTGACATCTTCTCCAGCGTCAACTCCTACAAGGTCAACACCGACTATGTCTCCAACGCCTGCAACGTCGACATCAACATGGAGTTTGTCAACTTCCTGCTCGATCCTTCCTATACCCCCGAGGCTTTCGGCGAGTATGCTGCGAACGCCTGGGCGCAGAACATCGCTGAGAACGCCAACTGATTCATACAAGCAAACGAGCCAAACTGTCTTTGAATAGAGCAGATACGGCGCGAGATTGACAGTCCCTGCCCGGTCAACGGAATTCTGGTAAATGCTGCTGTTTACCCGGAATGTGTTTTCGGACCGGGCAGGGATTTGTTTTTCCGTTCCGTGAAAAAACACGAGAGCAAGCGAAAAAAGTTAAGAAAACGTGGTGAAAAAAGTATGAATAAATCTCAGGTGTTCAAGCAAAAGCTGATGGGCCTTATATTCCTGATCCCCGGCCTGTTCTTCCTGGGCGTATTTATGATCTACCCTGTCGTTTACAGTGTGATCATGTCCTTCACGAATTGGACGGGCTTCAACGATGATTACAGCTTCATCGGGGCAAAAAACTATATTACCCTCTTCACTGCCACACCGGATTACTGGCAGGCTATGGGCGTCAACCTGTACTTCGCAGTGGTTTCCACGCTGATCCAGACGGTGCTCGGTTTCTTGTTGGCCTACATGGTGTATAACCTGACTGCCAGATGGCAGAACTTCTATAAGGTTTCCCTGTATCTGCCTGTTATCCTCCCGGCCGCTGTTGTCGCCGTCATGTGGCGTTTTATTCTGGCCGCCGATTCGGGTCTGATCAACCAGCTTCTGCGCGCCGTCGGCCTGGATTCCCTGACGCACGCCTGGGTCGGCGAGAAGGAGACGGCTCTTTGGGCCGTTATTCTCGTGAACACCTGGCAGTTCGTCGGCTTCACGATGGTGCTGTACTACATCAGCATGCAGAATGTTTCGAAGGATATCCTCGAGTCTGCGTCGATCGACGGAGCAAACGGCTGGCAAAAGCTGCGCTATTTCTTCCTTCCTCTGACAGTGGGCACGACGGAAACCAATATCATTTACTCCATCACCGGCGGTATGAAATCCTTCGCCCTGTTCTATATGCTCACGGGCGGCGGTCCCGGCACCGCGACCCGCGTCGTCTCTCTGGTCATTTACAACCGCGCCTTTGTCGACTATAAATTCTCATCGGCTTTGGCGATGTCCGTTATCCTGTTCGTGATTATTCTGGTACTTACTGTAGCGGCCAGAGGAATCGCCGGACACTTTAACTACGAAAATAAGTAAGGGAGGGAACAGGAGTGAAAACCAACACGGCAAAAAAACTTCAGTTACGGGTGCTCAAACAGATCATTCTGATCCTGTTCGCCCTGATTGTGCTCTATCCGATTTTCTTCGTTTTCATGACGTCCTTCAAGTCGAATTTTGACGTCATTTCGCACCCCTTCGGGATGAGCACCTTCCAGCCCGAAAACTACATTGAAGCCTGGCAGGTCGGTAAAATCGGCGATTACTTCCTCAACAGCGTATACGTCACCGCCATTACGCTGATCATTCAGATGGTGGTTATCGTTCTGGCCTCCTACTCCTTCGCCAAGCTCAAGCCCTGGGGCCACAAGGTACTCTTCATTCTGTTCCTGACGGGCCTGTTCATTACGACAGAGATGG
>ERZ1673738.4733-NODE-4733-length-13169-cov-121.815159_pt1 | contig 13169 bp, 9 predicted proteins | sample MGYA00580198_ERZ1673738 | MGnify/ENA primary metagenome ERZ1673738 (study PRJEB41218, sample SAMN15661784) | gut metagenome | host: Homo sapiens | place: Canada: London | collected 2015-08-20/2019-03-30 | study: EMG produced TPA metagenomics assembly of... | reverse complement strand
TCAAGGGACAGCGTCCCTTGTGGGGTTTGGGGCAACGCCCCAACTGTTCCGCGTCAAACCTACTCAAAGGAAGAAGTCAACAAAGGCGCAGGCAGCGAAGCGTCCCTGCCAGTAACTTCGCGCGTCCTCAGACGCGCCCCCAAGCTGCTCATTCGACCAACTGTGCTGTGTCGCGCCAAATGGGCGCGACCAAACTGCATGGCTTCCAGTCATAGCTGGTCTTTTCCGTAAGCAGGGGATTTCGCGCCTGCGGGCGCGAGTCGGGGGCTTTGCGGTCGCCCCCGACACCCCTTCGCAGCGCACACCCATGCAGCTTGACCGTTATCGCTGGTTGGGAGAACCGGAATTGTCCCCCATCTGCGCCACAATCCTTTCCACATGCCGACGCGCCTGATTCGCAAACTGCTCCGCCTGCTCCGGGGACTGCGGCGCGTCGCCCATCAGCCCCACAAACTGGCTGACCTTCAAGCCCAGCGCTTCCTGCATCACCGCGTCCGAACCCTGCGGCGCAACGAGGTAGTAGCACAGGAGCGAATCCTCCTGCCCCATGCGGTGCGCGCGGTCCTCCGCCTGTGAATGCACTGCCGGCGACCAGTCCAGTTCGCCAAAGACCACGCATGTCGCGCGCTGGAGATTGAGACCGCTTGCCGCGCGCAGGCTGATGCACAGCACGTCCGTCCGCCCGGATTGGAAGCGGTCAACAGCGTTCATCTTCGCCAGTGTCGTCTCCCGCCCGGTGATGAACCCCGGCGAAAACGCCTTCAATTCCTGCTTGTAGATGTCCATCACCTGATGGTGGTGTGCAAACAGCAGCACTTTTTCGCCGCCGTCCAGCAGCGCGCGCACAAATTGGCACACATACGGCGCTTTCGCCACGCCCGTGGCCTGCCGCGCGTGCTGGCTGATGGATTCCTCCAGCATCGCCCGCTCCTGCGCCGAAAGCTGGTCGTCCTGTTTCCAGCGCAGCACGTCGCGCATCACGGGCGCCATCAGCTGGGCGTATACCTTGTCGTTCCAGTCCAGCTCCTGCACCAAGCGGCGCTTCGGCGGCAGCTCGCGCAGCACCTCCTGCTTCGTCCGGCGGAGCATCAGCCCCTCCCGCCGCAGGTACGCGCCGAGCAAATCGGGCTTCAGCACAAGCTGATTGCCGTAGCCGCTGCACCACTCACGCGAGAACGACTCCCAGTCGCCTAAGAAGTGGTAGTCGAGAATGTTGATGACGTTCCAGATTTCGCCGCCGCGGTTGTAAATTGGCGTGCCGGACAGCCCGATAACGCGCTCGCAGCTTTCCGACAGCAGCGACGCGGCGGAGTACTTTTCCGTCCCCGCGTGGCGAAGCTCCTGGATTTCGTCGAAGATGACCGAGCGAAAAGGCAGCGTCGGCAGCACGCTCTTCCATCCGCGCAGAAGCAGATAGTGCATGATGTACACGTCCGCTTCCGGCAGGTCGTAGGGCTTCAAGCCCTTGATGACGTGCACGCGCGGCGCTTTGCCGTCCACCCGCAGGAAACGCAGCGTTTCCTCCTGCCAGTTGCGGGTCAGGTGCGCGGGCGGAATCACCAGCGCGGGCAATGAACCGGTGGAGGATAGAAACGCCAGCGCCTGCACCGTCTTGCCTAAGCCCATTTCGTCCGCCAGCAGGCATCGGTCGTGGCTGCACAGGTACGACAGCCCCTCCTCCTGAAACGGGCGGAGCGTGCCCAGAAACGCACCGTCGGGCGGGGTCATGCGCACAGGCATGGTCGATAACTTTGCCTGACGAACCGCGTATTCCCGCGCGCCCGTGACCGCCTTTTCCCACAACGCGCGGTCGCTTGCCTTGATTTCCAGCGGGAAGCGCATCATCAGCCAGCAGAGGTCGCCCACCGCCCGCCGATGCGCCGTGAACCGCGCTTCGCCGCGCCGGCTGCCCGCGCTGCCCGGAAACAGCCGCTTGCACACCTCCGTCACCGACGGGTCGCCCTTCACCACCCAGCACTTACTGCGGCGGTTGTAGCTCAGCGTTCCCAGCGGCGCGCCGGAGGGCGGGTACGGGCGCAGGTACGGCGGAAGCAGTTCCGCTTCTTCTTCATTCATAGTGCAATTCCCCACAGCAGGTTCAGGCATACGCACGAAACCGGCTTTTCGTGAATTCGATTGGGTACGGCGACTGTCCGCTCAGTCACGAGAATTAAACTGCTGATTTGCCCGCACGCGGCGTAGCGGGTCAGCTGCATCACAATGCGCTTGCGGTCAGGCTGCCCGCGCTTGATTTCGATGCCGATGCCGCCGGGGCAAAGCAAGTCGATGCGGCAGCGCGGGGCGAGCGGGACTTCGTGCGCACAGGGGATTTCCGCCTCCGCAAGGGATGCCCGCACGAGGTCGTGCAGGTCGTATTCGCCTTGCTGGATGGGGGCGCGGATGCCGCGCAATGCGTGGAGGATTTCTGCGAGAGAATCCGCCGCCGTGTTTGTTGATGTATCCATTAGTAGAGACCCGCCATCGCCTGTGTCAGCTGCCCCATTGCCGACGCAACTTCCGCCGTTGTCGGGGCGGGGAGGGAGATGACGTATTCCAAATTCGTGATGGCGGACTGAATCGCGGAGTAGCGCTGCGCGTCGTTTACAATGTCCATGCTCTGCAATTGCGCGTAGGCTTGCGAGAGCAGAATCTTCGCATCGGGAATCAGCGTGTTCTCCACCATCGTGTTGCTGCCGGAGCTGGATGCGCTCGTGTGGTACGGGCAGGTGCCGCTTGCGCCCAAGACCGCGTAGCTGCCGAGGTACTCAATCAGCACATCCTCATATTCCGTGCCGATGAAGGAGGCCAGCGGGTGTCCCGACGGAATCGTCAGCACGCCGCGCGTGACCGTGTCCGGGCAGTAGGGAGAGGCGAGCAAGCCGCTGACGGAGCAGATCGTCTGCGTCGTGTGCATCTGGCAGGAAACCGTCGGTTCTGTGCCGGCTTTCCAGTAGTCCGTCACGACCCCGTAGCCCATCGCGTCGCTGCGGCAAGCGTCGGTGGCAAGCTGCCCCGATACCGCGCATGTCGTCACCTTCACCAAGCCGTAGTCGCTGGCGCTGCCCTCCAGAATGTCGCGGTTGGACAGCCCCTGGTGAATCTTGCTCATGTAGCTCTGCCACAGCGGGGCGGCGGAGCGTGAACCGGTGGATTTTGACGACAGCGCCTTGTAGTTGTCGTGCCCAACCCACAGGGCGGAGGAGTAGTAGCCCGTCATGCCGGCGAAGAAAACGCCTTTCTGGTCGGAATTCGTGCCAGTTTTGCCCGCGACGGTCTGCCCCTTGATTTTCGCGTTCGTGCCCGTGCCGGAGGAAACCGCCTGCTTGAGCATGTCCACGACCATGTACGCCGTGGATTCGCTGAACACGCGGTGACGCTCCTGCTGCTGGTGGCCGTCCCAGATGACCTTGCCCGTGCTGTCCGAGATGCCAAGGACGGAGATGGGCTGCTGATACACGCCGCCGTTCGCCAGCACGCCGAAGGCAACCGCCATCTGCATGGGCGTGATGCCGCTGGAGCCGAGGGACAAGCCGAACGGCGTTGCGTCAATGTGCGCATCGTCAATGCCCATCGCGTGCAGGAAGGCAACGGAATTGTCCACGCCCACGAGGGTCATCAGCGCCTGCGCGGCGGCGGTGTTGTGGCTGTTGACGAGCGCCTTGCGCAGCGTCTCCGGGCCGGCGTAGGAGCTGCCGCCGTAGTTGCGCGGCCATGAATCCTGCCCGTTTGACCCGCGCCAGCCGGAAATCGGCAGCGGCATGTTCATCACGATGCTCGCGGGGGATGCGCCAAGCTCAATCGCGGGGGCGTACACGGCAATCGGCTTGATGGACGAGCCGACGGGCATGGTCATATCCACCGCGCGGTTGAAGGTTTTCATGGCGGTCGGACGCGTGCGGCTGCCGACAATGGCTTTGATTTCGCCCGTGTGGTAGTCCACAACGACGGCGGCGGCCTGCGGCTCAACCGTTTCGTCGTATGTGCCGTCGGAATTGCGCGTGCGGTAGACCTTGTCCGCCGGGTCGCGCAGGGTGGGGTAGTTCGTCCAGTTTTCCAGCGTATCCTCGACGGTGGACTGAATGGAGGTGTCGATGGCGAGCTGGACGTGGTAGCCGCCGGTGCGCAGCTTGTTTTCCATGGCGTTGCGGTTGGCGGAGGTGTCCTCAAGGTTGTTCAGCTGCAGCAGGATGTCGATGACCTCATCCACCGCGTATTCGACGTAGTGCGCGTAGGCGTACATGCCGGTGGATGTGTTCGGGTCTTTCTCCAGCACATGCGCGGTCGCCGGATCAAGCGCCTCCTGATACTGCTCATAGGTGATGTACTGGTTTTCGTACATGCAGCGCAGGACGTAGTTGGTGCGGTCGTTGGTGATGGCGGGGTAATCCACGCCCTCCTTCTGCCGCGTGTAGAAATTCCGGCGCGGATTGTAGTAGTAGGGCGAGTTGCATGTGCCCGCCAGCATGGCGCATTCGCGGAGCGTCAGTTCGCCCAGCGATTTGCCGAAATACCCCTGCGCGGCGGTGTACACGCCGTAGTAGTTTTCGCCGAGGTAGATGGTGTTCAGGTAGCTTTCGAGAATCTGATCCTTTGTGTAGCGCGTTTCCAGCTGCATGGCGAGGTACGCTTCCTGAATTTTGCGCTTGTAGCTCTGCTCGGAGGAAAGGAGCGTGTTCTTAATCAGCTGCTGGGTGATGGTCGAGCCGCCCTGCGTGGAGGAGGAGGACAGGTTCGACACGAACGCGCCGATAATGCGCTTGATGTCCACGCCGTTGTGCGTGTAGAAGCGCGCATCCTCCACGGCGATAAAAGCGTGCTGGAGGTATGTCGGCATGGCCTGAATCGACACCATGACGCGGTTCTCCGAGCCTTTGTATTCGGTGATGAGGTTGCCGTTGGCGTCGTAGATGAAGGAGGTCTGCGCCTGATCGTCAATCGCGGCGAGGTCAAGCGTCGGGGCAGTTTCCATGTACCCTTTCGCAATGCCGACCACCGCGCCGACTGCCGCCAGCCCTGCCACCAGCACCAGCACCGCGAAAATGCGGATGACGTTGACGGCAATCGACAGCACGAAGTTCGGCTTCTTCATCTCCGGCTTGAAAATGGAGTGCTTGTAGACCTTTTCCTCCTCCGGCAGCGCTTCGCTATCATCCGCCGAAGCGTTCCAGAAGTCCTCGTGCGCGAACATGTCCGCCTGCCCCGAAACTTCCACGGGGTCGTCGTCGTCCGCCCAGTTCGGGTCGTACTTGTCAGGATCATCGCCCTGCAGGTCGTCGGGATGACCGTCCTGATAGGCAAAATCGTCGTTTTCCGGCACAAAGTCCGGGAAATCGTTGCGTTTCTTCACTGCTTCAGCCCCTTTGCGCCGTCAGCGGCATGATGCGCGCCCCGGCGGAATATGAAGGAATGCGGAATGCTATTTTCGGATTCGCCTGCGCCATCTGCTCGCGCCTTGGCGCATTTTCATCCGAAAATAGCATAACCCGCAGAGCATACAGAATTACATCCTATATTATAGCACATATTCGCGCATCCTGCAATGGCAGGCGACGAAAGGAGGATGCACCATGCCCCAGACAAACAACGAATCAGAAGCGAAAATTCCTGCAAAGCGGCGAAAATCTCCCCGGCGGCGGTGGAAACGCGCACTGCTGCTGCTTGTGCTGATGACGCTGCTGATTCTCCGCGTCGAGCGCAACGTGACGGACGTCGTGCTGACGCTCTCGCAGGCGACGGCGCGGTCGCTGGCGATTCAGGCGCTCAACGAGGCAGCGTCTGAGATGCTCGGACTCGGCGTGCATTACGCCGACCTGATGACCGTCGAGAAGGACGATCAAGGGCAAGTGCGCCTGATTCAGGCGAATACCCCGGAGATGAACCGTCTGGCGGCGCAGGCGTCCCTGCTTGCGCAGGAGAGATTGACCGCCATGGGGCAGAAAACCGTCGTCGTGCCGCTGGGCAGTGCCATCGGGCTGACGCTGCTGGCGGGCGCGGGGCCGGGCATCGCCGTGCAGATTCTGCCTGTCGGCTCGGTGCAGGCGGCGTTCAGCACCGATTTCACCACCGCCGGCATCAACCAGACACGCCACCGCATTTCCCTCGTCCTGACTGCGAACGTGCAAATCGTCATTCCGACCGGCGCGAAAAACGTGCAGGCCAGCACGCAGATGGCGATGGCGGAAAGCATCATCGTCGGGCAAGTGCCGGATTCCTTCGCCGAGGGCGGCAGCGACAACAGCATCATCGACCTTGCGCCGTGAGGGGGAATGGGGTATAATAGAACGGAAATCCCGCTGATTTCAGCAGAAAGAAGCATTACCATGCGCGTTCTCGACATTGACCTCGACTTTTTCCTCGCTGATTGCTGCCCTCTTGCCGAACTGGGCGAGCGCCCGTCCCTCCCCGGACATGAGCCGTGGGAAGCATCCGCCGTCCGCGCGTTCCTGGAAAACCAGTGTGGCTTGTCCAAAAAACATCCAACGCCCGGCAAAATCTTCGAGACGCACGACGGCGCGCTCCGCTTCTGGGAGGAGCAAATCGCCGCCGGACGCCTGACCGCCCCCTTCGATGTCACCCACGTTGACGCGCACAGCGACCTCGGCATTGGTTATCCCGGCCCGAACTTCGTGCTGTTCAACGTCCTGTCCATGCCCGTCCCAAAGCGGCTGGACTACGCCGCCTTCTATGCCCAGAAGAAGCTCGATGAGGCGAATTACCTGCTGTTCGCGCTGGCGATGCGGCGGATTTCGTCGCTGGATAACGTGCGCAATCCGCGTTCGCGGGCGGATATTCCGCAAGTGCTGCTTGACGCGGACGGCAACATCCATCTCAATTCGCTGACCGCGCAGATGTTCGCCGCGAAAAACGGCGCAGAGCCGACCGTACCCTTCCGCGTGTACGACGACTACCGCGATTTCCGCGCGGCGGGGGCGTATGACTTCGTGACGCTCGCGATTTCGCCGAGGTACGCGCCGAAGGAGGCGGATGGGCTGGTGGATGTCGTGGGGGAATATATTCGTCACATCTAATGCGCTGCAAAAAAATGGCGACGTGACTTGACAAAACAAAAAGCACATGCTATATTACAAATGAAGATACTGGCATGAAAAACGAACGATACAGAAAGGCGTGAATCCCATGGGGCAGACAGCGCGGCAATCGTAATCCTACTGTGACAGATAAAGGAGAAGCGAATGAAAAAGTTTCTGTCGCTGATGCTCTGCGCCGCTCTGACTCTGTGCGCTTTTGCCGCCCACGCGGAAAATGCAGAACTGAACATTGCCACCAATCAGTATTATGCCTTGATGGAACGCATGGAGCAGTTTGAACAGGAAAGCGGCATCAGCATCACCTGCGAAAAGTCCGTAGACATCATGGACACGATTTCGACCGCCTACGTTATCAAGAATCCCGACATTGATTTGTTTGTTTTCACTGCTTACGACGGCTTATATACCCTCAAAAACATGAAATACTACGCGCCGCTAACCGGCAGCGCGATTTTGCAGGACGCTTTCCAGCATGTCTATCCCGCTCTGCGCCCCGTCTGCACGGATGACGATACGCTGATGGGCTGGATAATAGATGCTTCCCCGATGGGCATGATGGTCTTGACGGAATATCTGGACGAATGGGGAATGAAGTCGCCCGAAACCTTCGACGAACTGCTGGATGTGTGCAACGAAATTCTGGAAGAAGGGCTTCTGCCGGAAGAGACAGGGCTTCTGATGCAGAAATACACCCAGTCGGGCATGATGGACTTGTTCATGAAGTATTACATCATGACCTCCCTGCAGGAGGGACGCAGGCTGGACTTTACGGACGAAACGTTTCTGCATTACGTCCAGCGCATCAAGGACGAACTGCCCGCGGAAGAAGAGCCGCGCATGGCATTTGAAAATATTTTCATGATTCCGGGTGCTTCGTCCGCCCCGTCGCAGATGATTCAATTCGTGCCGCGCATTTTCCCGGAGCAGAACAGCGCGGTTGAAACGTATGTGACCATTGCTGTGGTGAACCCCTACGGCAAGAATCAGGAAGCCGCGATTCAGTTTTTGGAATACTGCGCGACACATCTGACAGATGGAAGTTACTTTATCTATGACAACCTGACCGAGCCGATTGAAAATCCGTCGATGGTGGCGCAGCTGGATGAACTTGCGGAAAAAATCGCACTGCTGGAACAGAAAGCAGATAAAGAGCGCGCGGACGAGGACACCCTGCGCGACTTGCAGGATCAGTACGCAAACATGGAGCAGTGGCGTTATTTCTCTTCGGCGGAGGATATTGCCTACTATCAGGAGATGGCGAAATCGCTGTATGTGTCCGAGGGTTCGCCGCTGACGTATGATGACGCGCTTCAGGTGTTGGTGCAGCGCTATCTGAACGGCGCGTTTGATGCGGCGACGTTCGCGAAGGAATGCCAGAATCATGTGGAAATGATTTACGCGGAAATCGGCGAATAATCAATAGAACCAAAAAACCTCGCGGCATCACCTGTCGCGAGGTTTTCATGTGCAAACAATGTGGATAACTCAAATCCCCGTTGCGGATTTCGCGGACGTGGCGATATTCTCCGCGTGGTCGCCGATACGTTCGAGGTTCGTCAGCATGTCCAGATAAATCATGCCGTTCTTCGCGGAACACTTGTGGTTCTTCAAGCGATCCATGTGGTGGCTGCGCAGGGCTTCGGTCGTCGTGTCGATTTCGTCCTCCACGCCCTCCACTTCGCCCAGCAGCGTGTCGTCCGTTACCTGCGCCTTGAACATATCCAGCGACCGCTGCATCTGCGCGCGCACAAGGTTCGACAGGCTTTCCAGCTCCTGCACCGCCTTGGGCGAGAATTTCACCTCGTCCTGATTCTTCAGCTGCGCCGATTCCATGATGTTCTGGCTGTGGTCGCCAATGCGCTCCATGTCGTTGACGACGTGGAACATCGAGCCGACCAGCTTCGTGTCCTTCTCGGACAGGTCAAGCCCCTTCACTTCCACCAGCGAATCGGTGATTTCGCGGTTCAGGTAGTCCAGCACGTCCTCGTTCCGCGCCAGCTCTTCGGACTTCTTCGCGTCCCACTCGTTGAAGCACTCCATCGCCCGCTGGAAGTTGCCCATCGCGATGCCGCCCATGCGCTGCACTTCGTTGAACAGCTGCGCCACGGCAATCGGCGGCGTTTTGAGCATACGCGCGTCAAAGTAGAGCAGCTTCATTTCCTCGGCGGTCGAGCCGTCGCCCTTGATCAGCAGGCACGCCAGCTTCTCCAGCCAGCTTGCGGCGGGCAGCAGCAGTGCCGTCGTCGTGACGTTGAAGAGAATGTGGACGATGGCGATTTGCAGCTTGAGGTTGCCGGGGGAGAGCATCTCGACCCAGCTTGCCAGCGGCAGGCAGCAGGCGATGATGACGAAAATCACCGTGCCGATGACGTTGAAGAGCAGGTGCACCGTCGCTGCGCGCTTGGCGGTGGAGTTTGTGCCCGCGCACGCCAGCAGCGCCGTGACGCAAGTGCCGATATTCTGCCCGAAGAGGATGAAAATGGCGCTGTCCAGCCCAATCAGCCCCTGCGCGACGAGCGTTTGCAGGATGCCGATGCTGGCGGCGGAGGATTGCAGGACGGCGGTGATGCCCGCGCCGATCAGCACGCCCAGAATCGGGTTGTTGATGGACGCCATCGCCTTCTGGAAGCCCTCCCACGTCCGCAGCGGCTCCATCGCGCCGGACATGGTGTTCATGCCGATGAACAGGATGCCCAAGCCCATCGTGATGGTGCCGAACTGCTTGGCGGTTCTGTACTTGTCGGGAAGATTCGAGAGAATCAGCCCCAGAAACGTGAAGATGGCGGCGAAATCAATCTGCACCGACAGCAGCAGCGACGTGACCGTTGTGCCGATGTTTGCGCCCATAATCACGCCGACCGCCTGCGTCAGGGACATCAGCCCTGCGTTGACGAAGCCGACGACCATGACCGTCGTCGCGGAGGAGGACTGCACCACCGCCGTGATGGTGATGCCCGCGAGCATGGCGAGGAAGCGGTTGCCCGTGACCATGCCCAGCAGCTTTTTCAGCCGTGTACCCGCCGCTTTTTCCAGCGCTTCGCCCATCAGCTGCATTCCGAACAGGAACAGCCCCAGTCCGCCGAACAGGGATAAGACATTCATAATCGTCATGATGGTTCGTTTCCTCCGAGCGTGCCGCAATGCAGCAGAATTCCGCCTGTGCGGGGAAAAATCGCATACATATCTACTTTACCACACTTTGCGCTTGTTTTCAACTGAATTTTACATATTCATAGAGATTTTAGGCGGCGCTCAGCGGGGGAACAAAAGGTTCTTCACGGAATCTTGGGGGGAAGAGCAGCTTGGAGGCGCGTCTGCGGACGCGCAGAGTTACTGGCAGGGACGCTTCGCTGCCTGCACCTTTGTTGACGGCTTCCTTAGGATTGGTCGGACGCGGAACAGTTGGGGCGTTGCCCCAAACCCCACAAGGGACGCTGTCCCTTGACCCTGCAAGGGGCAATTGCCCCTTGACCCCTTTTCGCGATTGGGTTGGTCGCACTTTCATGCTCCTTCCGCGTGCAGCTTTTGGGGGCTTCGCCTAAGCCCTTGTTTGCTTTCCCAACTTTCCGTGAAGAACCAAACAAAAAGCCGCCCCGAAAGGCGGCGAATGTCAAATTCGCAGCGGATGCCGCTGGGCAAATCAACATCTTGCGCGGAATCATCCCTGCGCCTGGCGCACCATATGGTAAAACGTCCCTTCTCCGCTGAGCGTCACCCGCTTCACCGGCTCGCCCACCACCCGGAATCCCGCCTTCTCGTAGCAGCGAACGGCGCGCGTGTTCCACGTCCGCACTTCCAGATACATCGGCTTGCCCGGATACAGCCGCTGGGATAACTCCCACGCCAGCGCCGTCATCTGCGTGCCGTACCCCTGTCCGCAGTGGTCGGGATGCGCCCCGATGCCGAAAAACACCTCGCTGCCCTCGTCCGACAGGTTCACGAAGCCCACCAGCGTTTCGCCATCGTAAAAGGAATAGAAATTGTTTGCCGGATTCGCAAAACCGTATCCGTGCTTCTTCTGCTCGACATACGGCGGATTGTTGTACATCGCGTATTCGCCGGGGTACTGCCACGCGCAGATGGCTTCCTTCTCGGCTTCGGTGGTCGGATGATACGTCAGCATGGGCGTTTTCCTCCTTGGGGATATTTCTGATTATGCAAAAAACCGGAGGCAGCCTGCGCCGCCCCCGGTCAAATCCTCGATTATTGCAGCACAATGCCTTCCGCTTCCAGCTCCGCGCGGGTGCAGAGCCGCAGCGTCACAAAGTTCTGCTGGCAGATGATGTAGCTGCCGCCTTCACGCGTGTCCTTGTTCTCCAGCGTCACGATGCCCTGCGCGATGCAGTCGTGGTCGGCGCAGCTGGCATCGGTCATTTCGATGCTCGTCTCCGTGACGTGGATGATGTTCACGCACACGCCGTGAATCAGCCGGTAGTACCCGTCCTCCAGCAGCGGAATCGGCTCGTATGTCTTTGTGCCGACCGTCACAAGCAGGAACGCGACGGCTTCCGACGGGTCGCGAACCGCGCTTGCCATCGGGGAGGGCGCGATGCCGGGGTCAGTGCCGCGCGTCGCCGGGTTCAGCTTCGCGAAGCTCAGCGATTCGTTCGATGCCGCCAGAATTGCCTGCGCGTCGGCAAGGGTTTCCTGCGTCGTCGTCAATTCCGCCTCTGTCGCGGCAAGGGTTGCCTTTGTGGCTTCCAGCTCCGTCGTGGCGGTGGTCAGGCTGTCCTTCGTCGCGGCGAGTTCGTTTTCCGCAGTGGTCAGGGTGTCCTTCGTCGCGGTGAGTTCGGCTTCCTTCGCACTCAGGGTGTCCTTCGTCGTCGTGAGTTCGGCTTCCTTCGCGGTCAGACTGTCTTTCGTCGTGGTGAGCTCGGCTTCCTTCGCGGTCAGACTGTCCTTCGTCGCGGCGAGTTCGGCTTCCTTTGCGGTCAGGCTGTCCTTCGTCGTCGTGAGCTCGGCTTCGGTGGCGGTCAGCGCCGTCTTGGTGTCGGACAATTCCGTCGTGGCGGCGGCAAGGGTGTCCTTCGTCGTGGTCAGCTCGGTTTCAGTGGCGGACAGGCTGGTTTTTGTGTCGGACAGCTCCGTCTGCGCGGCAGTCAGCGTGTTCTGCGTCACCGCCAGTTCGGCTTCCGTCGTGGCGAGCGCTTCCTTCGTGTTCTCCAGCTCGTATTCCTTCGCCGGCAGGGATGCTTTCAGCGTGTCCAGTTCGTTCTGCGTGGTGGACAGCGTGTCCTTCACTGCCGCCAGTTTGGTCTGGGTGATCATCAGCGTGTCCTTCGTGGATGCCAGCGTGGTGTCGCGGCTGTTCAGGGCAGTCTGCGTTTCGGCGAGGGTGGCTTCGGTGGATGCGAGGGTGTCCTTCGTCGCGGACAGTTCGGTTTCGCGGTCAGCAAGCGTACCCTGCGTTTCGGCGAGGATAGCTTCGGTGGATGCGAGGGTGTCCTTTGTGGCGGACAGTTCAGTTTCGCGGTCAGCAAGCGTACCCTGCGTTTCGGCGAGGGTGGCTTCGGTGGACGCGAGGGTGTCCTTCGTGGCGGACAGTTCAGTTTCGCGGTCAGCAAGCGTGCCCTGCGTTTCAGCGAGGGTGGTCTGCGTGTCCGCGAGGTTCGCCGCGGTGGTATCCAGCGTCTCTTTGGCTGCGGACAGGTCAGCTTCGGTGGATGCGAGGGTGTCCTTCGCGGCGGACAGGCTGTTTTCGGCGTCCGCCAAGGTGGATTGGGTGGAGGACAGCGCGCTCTGCGTGTCCGTCAGCTGATTCCGGGTGTCCGTCAGCGAATTGTGGCTGACGATGAGACCGGCGCCAAGTGCGATGGAAGAGACTGCCAGCACGATGGCGGCAATCATCCAGATGATGGTCTTTTTCCGGGCGGCAATAGGGCTCATAGCAATCCTCCTAACAAACGACGAAAATGGGCAGAAACTTTCCGTTTTTTCCAGTTTACCACCATCGGGGGAAGTTGTCAATCTCGAATTTCGCGGAAGCACAAAAAACGCCCCTCCGCCGACAAAAGCAGAGGGGGCAGGGGAAGGAAGATTATTGGTTCTTCACGGAAAGTTGGGGGGCAAACAAGGACTTAGGCGAAGCCCCAAAAAGCTGCACGCGGAAGGAGCATGAAA
>ERZ1673738.4725-NODE-4725-length-13193-cov-14.324631_pt1 | contig 13193 bp, 8 predicted proteins | sample MGYA00580198_ERZ1673738 | MGnify/ENA primary metagenome ERZ1673738 (study PRJEB41218, sample SAMN15661784) | gut metagenome | host: Homo sapiens | place: Canada: London | collected 2015-08-20/2019-03-30 | study: EMG produced TPA metagenomics assembly of... | reverse complement strand
GAAGCCCCCGGCGAAATAAACTTATAGTCTCCCCCTTCCCCACCGGGGAAGGGGGCTGGGGGATAGGGGGCAGGAAAGTAAACCAAAAGCAGGGTAGGCAGGCGAGGAGAAAGGCAAGCCCCCCTGCGGGTGCCGGAATGGCAAGGTCGGCAGGCGACCGCCCCTCCTGCGCCCCCCGCTGGGCACCTGCTTGGCAGGGACTATAAGTGCCGCAAGCAGTTAAGCGCCGGGGATGCAAGGGGCGAAGCCCCTTGCATAAGAAAACCAAAAAACGCCCCCTTCCCGACGGGAAGGGGGGCGGGGGGATATCCTTCCCCTTCGGGGAAGGGGGGCAAAATCAAAAGCTAAAGGCGGGGGCGGAGGATCAGCAGATCATAAAAAACTCAGTCCTGCCGGCGCTTCCGACGCGCGGCAAGCACAGCCGGGAGAACAGGCAACGCAGGCAACGCAAGCAGAACACTGCCGGCAAGCGCCGAGCGGCACCCGCCACCGGACGCCGTAGTCTCGGATCCGCCGATACCCGTGCCCGGATCCGTGCCGATCCCCGTGCCGCTGTCCGCACCCGAGACAGGCTCGGTCACAGAGGTGCCCGGCTCGGTCGCAGTCACCGAGGCGACCGTGGTCTCCTCGGACTTATCCGTTACGTGTAAGGTGATCGGCTGGGTAGCCAGCGTCTGCTTGGCGCGGGAGTTGGTGTAGGTGACATAGAAGGTGACATCCCCGGTTCCGGTGAAGGTCAGGGTGCCGTCCCGGCGGCTGACAAGCTCCTCGCCGGACAGGAACACGAAGCCGGCATTGGAGGTCACGTCGGCACTCGCGCGCTTGTAGGTCTCGGCGGTGAGCGTCAGCGTCAGGCTCTCCCCGACAGAAACGCTGTCGCCGTCCGCGGCGCCGGTCAGCGTAAGACGCTTGGTGTGACGGTTCAGCACGCCCGCCGTGTTGCCGGTCAGCCCGCTGTACCCCCAGGTGAAGTACTGGTTGTAGCTTGAGCCCGCGAAGGTCCACGGGTAGACGCCGATGCCCCGGATCAGCGCGGCGCGGATGGCGTTCTCGCCGTAGCCGGAATAGGACGGATTGAGCGTCGCGTTGTACTTGCCGATGAAGTTCATGACTCCGCGCATATCCGCGTCGGAATCCGTCTCGTCCAGATAGCCGCCGCACAGTGCGCCGACAGACATCTCCGGCCAGACCTCGCGCATGGTCCGCATCTGACTTTCATGGAAGGTTATGACGGCGACCTGCGCGTACATATCGTACCGGTTGACCAGGTCGCGGACGGCTTCCACCAGCCCCTTCTGGTCGGACTTCAGCTCGATGAACAGGCGGCAGTCCTTGCCCCGGAACGCAATCAGATACTCCTCCAGCGTCGGGATGCGCCAGTTGTTCTTTCCCTCAACGTTCTCAAAGCCCCGGTTGACGTACAGCTCCTTCAGCTCCGCCAGCGTACTGCCGGTCACGCTCAGATTCCGGTTGCAGGTGCGCCCGGTGGTGCCGTCGTGCATGACCACGACCTGCCCGTCGGCGGTCAGGTAGACGTCATTCTCGATGACATCCGCGCCCGCCTCATAGGCGAGCAGGGAGCCCTCCACCGTGTTTTCCGGATTGCCGTCCGGCAGTCCCCGGTGCCCGATGTTCAGCGGGACGCGGGTCATGATCTTCTTCGGCAGGGAGGTTGCGGCGGCATACAGCCCGGCGGTGTCGTCCGAGACGATGCCCAGAGCACCGGAAAACAGGGCATCGAAACGCTGCCCGGCATCAAGCAGCCCGCCATCCAACGGTCCAACGCCATCCGGCTGATCCGCGGCGCACACCCAGACGTTGACGATGCTGTCATACAGGTACTGCACGGTTTCCTGCCGGGCGGCAGACTGCGGCAGAAGCGCGACCGTGCCGTTGTTCCGCTTCATGGACTTGCGCAGTTCGATGCATTCCTCCTGCGTCAGCCCGGTCTTGCCCTTGTAGACCTCGGTGTAGTCGATGATGCCGCGGACGGCGGGCAGAGCCTCGCGCGCCGCCTTGACCAGTGCCGCATCCTTGCTCAGGAAGAAGCAGTCGGTGAAGCGGATTTCCTTCAGGTACGAGACCAGCGGCTCCACCGTGGCGGCGTCCGCCGGCTCAAACACCGGCATGACAGACCACGCCAGCGAATCCAGCGCCACGGGCAGGGACAGGAACTCCCTCCCGTCCGCGTCGGTGATGTTCAGCTTGCTGTTGATGCGCAGAATGACGGCGGCAGGCTTAATCACCCCGCTCATAACGGCGTCCAGCTCGGTGCCGCTGTCCACCCGGCGCACCAGCGCTACATCCCCCACAATGCCGGTGTGCGGCTGTGCGACCGAGACATAGCCGGGCGACGTGGGGCGCGTATCCTTCGCGGAGAAAGAGCCGTCGGCTTTGGCGTTTTTCATGATTTCCTCCGCCGTCAGGGCGCGGTTGTAGAACCGCATGGCGCGGAAGGTGGTGTCATAGTTGCGGCTGGCGTCGGGATGCCCGAAGAACAGATCCTCCGCGCCCATGGCACGGGGGCTTGCCGCCTCCGCGACCTTTTCACCGTTGATATAAATGACGGTCTTTCCGCCGACCTCGTAGGTGACGGCGACCAGATTCCCGGAGAAGGCTTCCAGCCCGTCCTGCACCGTGGGGCGCTCGGCGGCGGCGTTGCCCGCGAACTTGAACTCCAGCACGTTATTGCTCACGCGGCGGAACAGCGAGAAATTATCGTTGGTGCTGTTGATGAAGGTGTTGAAGGAGTGCCCCAGCGTGGTCAGCGCGCCCAGCGACATCTCCACGGTGAACGCCTGCCCGTTGACGGTGTTCACAATGGTCTGCGGGAAGCTGTGCTTCTGCGAGTTGAGGCGCAGACCTTCGCGGGTGAAGTAGTTCTTGTCGTTGAGGTTCAGCGTGATGTCCTGCTGACCGGCGAGATCCTCCCAGACGGCGGCATCGGCGTTGTAGCCCGCGCGGGTGTTGCGGATGCCGCTGTACAGCGACACCAGCCCGTCCTGCACGTAGAGCTCCTTCACATCGACGTAGCCGTCCACGGCGGCGTTGCGCCGGATCTCCTCGGCGGACAGGGCGCGGCGGTAGAAGCGCAGGGAGCGGTAGGTGGTGCGGAACGCCTTGTTGCCCACGTGCCCGATGAACAGATTGTCCGCGCCCATGGCGGCGGTGCAGTCGCGGGCGGCGGCGCGCGTTCCGTTGATGTAGAGCACGACCTCGCCGCCCACCTCATAGGTGATGGAGACAAGGGCGTCCTGCAGGACAGCCAGACCGTTCTCCACGGTCGGGCGCTGTCCGGCGCCGACCGCCGCCCACTTGAACTCCAGCACGTTGTTGGCGTTGCGGCGGAACAGGGCGAAATTATCATTGTCGCTGTTCATGAAAGTGTTGTAGGCGTCGCCGACAGAGGCAAAGGCGCCGAGGCGGATTTCCACCGTGAAGGCGCTTCCGTTGACGATGCCGCACACCTCCTGCGGGAAGTACTGCTTGGAGGATTCCAGCGCCAGTCCTTCCGCGGTGAAGCGGGTTTTTGCGTCTGTCCGGACGGTCATGTCGTACCCGCCGATCAGATCCTCCCAGACCGTTGACTCCGGGTTCTGTCCGGCGCGGGTGTTCTGCTCACCGGCGTACCAGGCGGCAAGCCCCTGCGCGTAGGCGTGTGGCGCGGGGGTGATCTTGGGGGCTGCGTCATCAGCCGCTGTCGGCAGGACGATGCCGCCTGCGAGCGGTGTAAGCGTCAGCAGAAGAGCCAACAGCAAACAGGATAGCTTTTTCATACTCTCTTGTCCTTCCTTTGCACGGGTTTTTTCACGGGGCTTCGGAATCATCAAAGGTCTCCCTTCCTATTATATAGGTTTCCGCCGCCCCCGTCAATCCGCAACCTGTACCAAATATTGCCGCCGGATTTGTGCAGAAGGGAGAGGGGGCGCACCGGGGCGGAAATCTTCCTGCCGCCGCTGTCCCCGGCGGGGGGGCAAGGGGGGAGGTCGCCTGCCGCCCCTGCCATTCCGGCACCCGCGGGGGGGGGCTTGCCTTTCTCCTCGCCCGCCTACCCTGCCTTCACCTTTTTTCTGCCCCCCTATCCCCCCACCCCCCTTCCCCGGTGGGGAAGGGGGAGAATATTACTTTATTTCGCCGGGGGCTCCGCCCCCGGCACCCCGGCATTAAACCGCCTGCGGCACTTATAGTCTCTGCCAAGCAAGTACCCAGCGCAGCGGGGAGCCTGCGTTTCGGTGCAAAACCGATAGAACACGCCTTTCCATGGGCAGTGCCGGCAGCCAAGGAGAGGGGGGACCGGGGGAGATGGAACTATCCGTCGCAAGCGACGGCGGCGTTTGAGATGGTCCTCTCCCCCGGGGCAGGTCGAGCCAGCGCCGCCGGGGGCACACCCCCCGCCGGGGACAGCGGCGGCAGGGTTAGCCGGTGCCGCTTCCGGTTCAGCCCCGGGGATGCAAGGGGCGAAGCCCCTTGCATAAGAAAACTAAAAGTCTCCCCCTTCCCCGGAGGGGAAGGGGGTCGGGGGGATGGGGGTGAAAAGAACGCTAAAGGCAGGGCAGGCGGGCGACAAAGCAGGCACGCCCTCCCTCCGGACACCACAGCGGCAGGAACAGCCAGTGCCGCTTGGAGTGCAGCCCCCATCCCCCCAATACCCCCTGTCCCACAAATGGAAATCTTAAAAAAATCTTACAATGTATAAAATCCCTTGACTTGACTTCCCGCGTGTGGTATAATAACGGAGGTTCAGTGTCCGAAACGATATTGATATTGTGAGGAAGTATGGTATGCAAATGAGATCGCACTTGCAGCGCCTTTTTCCGTCCCTTCTCTGCGCCTTCTCGGTAGCATTCCCGTACTGCTTCGCAGGCACGCTGGATATATGGGTCGGAAACAGGAGCGAGTTCCTGTTCTCCCCCGGCGATTTCGCGGGAGGAGCGGCGCTGTGTATGCTCGGCGTGTGGGTGCTGCTGACGGCAGTCCTGGTACTGCTGCCGGAGCGGATATACCCGGTCGCCTTCGGACTTTTCGCGTGGTTCGGCATCATGAGCTGCGTGCAGGGAATGTTCCTCAACTACGGAATGCGCTCCCTGCTGGAGGATGACGGAGGCACGCAGGCATCCCCCACATGGTTTGTCGTGCTGGATACGGTCCTGTGGATCGCCGCAGGAGTCGGATGCGTGGCTGGAGCGTTGAAAATGAAGAAAAAAGAGATGGTCCGTACCGTGGCAATGATCCTGCTGGTCACGGTGTGCGGAATGCAGCTGGTCGGCTGTGTCTCGCTTGTCCCCAAGCTGTTCGCGCCCGGGACGGAGACCGCGACAGAGACCGGCACGGGCGGCACGGAGCCGTCGGAGAGCGGGACGGCAGGCGCGGAAACAGCGTCCGGACGCACGGACAACGCCGGGACAGAGACCGGAACGGGCACAGCAGACGGAGAGCCGGATAAGCTGTACCTGACCAACGCCGGGCTGAATACCGTTGCGCCGGGCAAAAACATCGTGATTTTCGTGCTGGATCGGTTCGACACCCTGTACTATGACGTGCTGCTGGCGGAGGATCCGGACGTGTTCGCCTTCCTGACCGGCTTTACCGCCTATCCGGATAATGTCTCGCTGTACTCCCGCACATACCCCGGCGTGACCTCCATGATCTCCGGGATGCGCAATGACTTCTCCGGGAGCGCGGAGCAGTACTTTGCCACCGCCTACGGGCAGTCGGACTTCCTCCGCACACTGCGGGAGAATGACTACGCCGTGCGGATCTATACGGCGGATTATTACGGCTACCGCGACGCCGCCGCGCTGGCGGGCGTGGCAAATAACCTGAACGCGAGCCACGGCTACACCGTGACCGACCGCGGCAGACTGCTCGGCAATATGCTGGCGCTGTCTGCCTACCGCTACCTGCCCACGGTGCTGAAGCCGCTGGTTTCGGTGTCCACCGCGTCCTTTACGGGAGTCGGCAGCTACGGCGAGGCACCCGCATACGAGCTGGATGACGCGGACGTGCTGGCAACGGTGCGGGGCGGTCTGTCCGTGGACAGCCGCTTCGGGCAGAATGCCTATACCTTCCTCCATCTCAACGGATGCCACGTGTCCGCCGGCAGTATGAAAAGCTCGGCGCGCAGGTGCCTTGAGATCATCCGGCGGTACCTGGATGAGATGAAACGGCTGGGCGTGTACGATGACGCAACCGTGGTCATCACAGGCGACCACCCGTGGGCGGTGGACGACCACGTGGAGCCGACGCAGCCCCGCCTGACCGCGCTGTTCGTCAAGGAGGCGGGCGCGGCGGAGAAGCCCCTGCGCGTCTCGACGGCGCAGGTCAGCCAGGAGAACCTCATCCCGACGCTGGTAAAATCCGCCGGACTGCGCACTGACCGCAGCTTTGGTACCGCCTACTCCGAGGTTCCGGAGGGCGTGGACACCGAGCGGCACCATCTCTTTGAACTGACCTACGGGAACGGATACTCCGCGCTGGTGGATTTCCGTGTCTGCGGGAAGGGGCGGGATTTCGCCAACTGGCAGGTGGACAGCCGCACCGACATCGGGTGGCTGTACAAGTGACCGCCGGACAGAGCACAGCTGTCAGCAAACAGCTGACAGCTGTCAGCAGACAGCTGTCTGCAGACAGCAAACAAAGGAAGTAACGCATGGATAACGTCATGTACTATATCTGTTACCCGCTGGGGTATATCATGAAGTGGTGCCGCGAGCTGGTGGGTAACTACGGGCTTGCCATCATTCTGTTCACGCTGGTGACCAAGCTCGTGATCCTGCCCGTGTCGGTGTGGGTGCATAAGAACTCCATCCGCATGGTGAGCATCCAGCCGCAGATCAACCGCCTCAAGGCGAAGTTCTACGGCGACCGGGAGCGCATCGCGGAGGAGCAGACCGCGCTGTACAGGCAGGTCGGCTATAACCCCTTCGCCAACTCCATCCCGCTGCTGATCCAGCTGCTGCTGCTGGCGGCGGTGGTCTACATCATCAAGCAGCCGCTGACGCACGTCCTGCGGCTGGACGGCAGTACCATCCGGGCACTGGCGGACGCCCTCGGCGTCAGCGCCAAGGAGGGACAGCTGGAAATCGTCCGGGCGGCGGCGGAGGGCAGGTTCTCCGCCCTGACCGCAGGGGATCCGTCGCTGGCGGCGGCGGTGACCGCCATCCGCGGGCTGGATATGTCCTTCTGCGGGCTTGACCTCGGCGTGGAAGCCGCCGATGTCTGGGGGCTGTACACGCTGGTGCCCGTGCTGGCGGGGGGATTCTCCTTCCTGCTCTGCTGGGTGCAGAACCGCATCAATATCCTGCAGGCGGATCAGAGCAGACTCAACAAGTACGGCATGACCGTGCTGTCGGTCGGCATCTCGCTGGTGCTGGGCTTCTTTGTTTCCGCCGGCGTGGCGCTGTACTGGATTGCCAGCAACGTGTTCGCCATCCTGCAGCAGTACCTGCTCAACGCCGTCATAGATCCCAAAAAGTTTGTGGATATGGCGGAGCTGGAGGCGAGCCGGCAGGCGCTCAACGAGATCGAAAAGCTGGACGGACGCCGCGGGTCGCACGACCCCGCCGTGCGGGCGCTTGCCAAGCGGGAGCGCGCGGATTACAAGCGCTTTTTCGGCATCGTCAACAAGCATCTGGTCATCTACTCCGAGCGGAGCGGCTTCTATAAGTACTACGAGGCGCTGATTGACGGACTGCTGAAGTCCTCCAATATCACGATTCACTACATCACCTCCGATCCGGATGACGCCGTGTTCGAACTGGCAAAGACACAGCCCCGCATCCGCCCCTACTACATCGGGCTGAAAAAGCTGATCCCCCTGATGATGCGGCTGGATGCCGACATGGTCGCCATGACCACGCCCGACCTTGATACCTTCTACATCAAGCGCTCGCTGGTGCGCAAGGATGCCGAGTACATCTATGTCCCGCACGACATGATGAGCATTCACATGGGCTTCCACAAGGGCGCACTGGATCATTTCGATACGGTCTTTGCCACGGGACCGCACGTGGAGCGGGAGATCCGCTCGACCGAGCGGGTGTACGGACTGCCCGAAAAGACGGTCGTCCCCTTCGGGTACCCGCTGGCGGAAAAGCTGGAGGCGGCGTATGAGCACATGGACAAAACGCCCCATGAGAAAAAGGAAATTCTCATCGCACCCTCGTGGCAGGAGGACAACCTGCTGGACAGCGTGATTGACACGCTGATTGCCAAGCTGCGCGCGCCGGACGTGCATCTGACCGTCCGCCCGCACCCGGAGTACGTCAAGCGCTACGGCGAGCGGATGCGCGCCCTGACCGAGAAGTACGCGGACGTGCCTGCCGCCGAGCTGACCTTTGAGCTGGACTTCTCGTCCAACCGATCCATCTATTCGTCCGATCTGCTCATCACGGACTGGTCGGCGATTGCCTACGAGTTCTGCTTCTCCACCAAGCGTCCGGTGCTGTTCGTCAACACCAAAATCAAGATGGAGAACCCGGATTACCGGGACATTCCCGACATCCCGGTGGAGATATCCCTGCGGGATGAGGTCGGCAGATCGCTGGAGAAGCAGGAGCTGGCGGACAGCGTGAACAGCACCGCCCGCGCCCTGATCGCCGACCGCGCCGCGTGGGAGAAGCAGATCACCGACCTGCTGCACCGGCACCTGTTCAGCTACGGGCAGAACGGCGCACCCGGCGTGACCTATATCCTGACCCGTCTGCGCGACATCCAGACCGCCCGCAAGCAGGCGGAGGCAGCCGCGCGCAAGGGAAAATAAAGGGAACCGCGGTCCCGGCCGCGGACCGCAACCGCAACCGCACACAGAAAAGGAGCACATACACATGAAAAAATTCCTGTCCAAAGCCCTCTGGGGGCTGTACATCAGCGCCGCGCTGACCGTCGCGGGCATCTGCGGCGCCGCCGCCTACATTGATCCCTCGGTCGTGTCCTTCGCCGCCTCCGCCATCGGCGGTATCCTGATTGCCGCCGGCGCCGTTCTGTTCGTCTGGTGGCGCAAGGTCAAGCTGAAGGTGTCCACCAAGCTGGGCATCGACGAGAACGCGAAAAAGGAAAAGGAAGAGGATCTCGTCATCAACGGTGAGGATAGCGCAGCCAGCGCCGCATCTTGCGCCGCAGCCAGCGCCGCGAAAGGCGCCGCGCAGAATTCCGAGCAAAGCGTCCCGGCGGACGAGCCGGCAGTCAGACAGTGACCGGACGGTATGAGCCTGACAAAATCGCAGTTTGACCTGCTCCGCCCGCTGGCGGAGGGAGAAACCGACAGCGCGCCCGCCACAGCCGAGGCGGCGGAGCTGACCGCGCGCGGACTGCTGTGCGCCGGCAGACTGACCGACGCGGGGCTGGCGGCACTGGAGCCGTACCGCGTCCGCCGCATGGTGGTGCTGGCGGCTGGGTTCGGCTCGCGCCTGCGCCCGGTCACGCTCCGCACCCCCAAGCCGCTGGTGCGCGTCAACGGCAGGCGCATCATCGACAGCCTGCTGGACGCGGCGTGCGCGGCGGGCATTGAGGACATCGTGCTGGTGCGCGGCTACCTCGGCGGGCAGTTCGACGGACTGCTGGAGAAGTACCCCCGCCTGCGCTTTGTCGAGAACCCGCACTTCCTGGAGATGAACAACATCTCCTCCGTGGATGCCGCGCGCGACCTGCTTGCCGGCGCCTATGTGGCGGAGGCTGACCTGCTGTACTATGAGCCGCGTCTTGTGACGCGCTACCAGTACGGCTCCAACTACCTTGCCATTCCGACCGGGCACACCGACGACTGGTGCTTCCATACCGACGCGGAGGGGAACATCAACCGGATTGCCGTCGGCGGCGATGACTGCTGGCAGATGGTCGGGCTGTCCTACTGGACGCCGGAGGACGGCGCCCGGCTGGGACGCGATATCCACGCGGCGCTGGAGATGCCGGACGGCGCCCGGCTGTACTGGGACGAGGTTCCCATGCGCCTGCACGGCGGCGAGTACCGCGTGGCGGTGCGCCCCTGCCGCTTCGGGGATGTCATGGAGATCGACACCTTTGAGGAGCTGAAGGCGCTGGATCCGTCCTACGCGGACTATCCGGACGAGGTGTGATACCATACGCAGAGCGCGTATGCGCACTGCGCATGCGCAGAGCGCGAAAAGAGTAAAGAGCAAAGAGCAAAAAGCCACGAGGAAGGAGATTCCCCATGAGACCGAACCGTAAGACTGCTGCCGTGCGCGCGACGTGCCTGTTTCTGATTGCCCTCCTGCTCCTGCCGGTGCTGGGCGGCTGTTCCGGAAAAACGCCCGAAGCCGGGACCGGCACCGTCCCCGCGACGGGGGCGCCCACCCAGCCGGCGACCGACGCGGCGACGAATCCCGCAACCGATCCGGAATCCGCAACCGATCCGGGGACGGAGACCGAGACAAAACCCGTGACGGAGCCGCTCCGGCTGACCTCCAACCGGGAGCTGACCTTTGCACCCCTGCCGGACTGCAAGGGCTTCCTGTATGTGGAGAATGCCGAGTGCGAGGCGGTCGCGGACGAAGCATACGGCTATGTCGCCCGCGTCACCCTGACCGAGATGACAAAGAAACTGAGCGTTATGCTGGATTATGTCGGGTATCTGGAGCAGTTCGGGCTGTCCCCGATGACTCCCTCCGCCTCCACGCACATCCTGTGCATGACGCGCAACAAAAAGGGCGAAACGGCGGGCATCCTCTGCGACTACGAGACGGCGGAGGACGGAACCGTCCGCTTCGTGACCATGCCCCTTGTCAACGACCGCGTGCGGGCGGGGGACTGGGTGGATATTCTGTATATCAAATTTGCCGATACACCGCTGGAGGTGATGGAAATGACCAACGACCGGTATGTTAACCCCGAGCGCACGACTCTGCAGGTGGCAGGGCTGCAGCGCTCCTATACGTTCCTGCATTTCACCGATCTGCACGCCTGCGCCTGTGAGGGCGTGGAGCCTGCCGACCGCCTGCAGTACTGTCAGGCGCGCGAGAAGGGCTTTGCCAGCCCCGAGATGACCAGCGCGGCGCGTATGCCGTACCTGTTCGCCTACGGGCAGCGCATTCAGGCGGATATGCTGTTCCTGACCGGGGACATCATTGATTTCCCGTCGGACGCGAACCTGTCCCTGCTTAAGTTCTGCGTCCGGAACAGCCCGGTGCCGTCCATGTACATCACCGGGAACCACGACTGGAGCTTTTTCGACAACTACAACTCCGCCTACGCGCGGCAGACCTACCTGCCGCAGCTTGCGGAGATTTCCGGCGGCAACACGGCGTTCCACTACGTGGAGTACGAGGATCTGATCGTGGCGGCGCTGGACAACGCCATGGATGAGGTGCCGGGCGAGGCGCTGAACGGACTGCGCAAGCTGTGCCAGGGGACAAAGCCCATCATTCTGCTCATGCACATCCCCATGACCGTGGAGACGCTGACTCAGCCCACCAAGAACGTGTGGGGACGGGACATCTGCATGGGACCCGGCGGCGTCGGCTACTGGATCGACACGGTGTACGGGCTGTACCAGCTGGTGGCTGTCCAGGAGACGCCCATCGTGGCGGTGGTCACGGGGCACGTGCATTTCAGCCACGAGGACACGCTGCCCAACGGCGTACCGCAGATCGTGACCGGAACCGCCTCGCAGGGTGGACTGTGCCGCGTCATCACGGTCGAGCCGAAGGCGGACTGAGCGCGGGGCAGGGAGGGAGTAGCTGTGGCATTCGTACTGAAATGCATGAGCTTCAACCTGCGGGTTGCCGCCGCGTGTGACGGAGTCAATATGTTTTTCCGCCGCGCGCCGCGCGTGCTGGAGGTGCTGGAGCGTGAGCAGCCCGACCTCGTGGGCTTTCAGGAGGTCACGGACGATATGCGCGCCTGGCTGACGGAGCATCTGCACGGCTACACCCTGCAGGGCTGCGGGCGGGAGCGCAACTGCCACGGGGAATCCATGCTGTTGGGCTACCGCACCGGCGTGTGCGAGCTGCTGGCGCTGGAGAACAGGTGGCTGTCCCCGACGCCGGACGTCCCCGGCTCCACCTTCGGCGGCGACCAGAGCAGCTGTCCGCGCATGGTCACGGCGGTTCTTCTGCGGCACAACGGCTCGGAGCAGCCGTTCCGGTTTCTCAATACGCATCTTGACCATGTCGGTGCGCAGGCGCGGTATCTGGGCGCGATGGAGATCGTGCAGCGGATCGCGGCTTGGCGGGAGCCGTTCGTGCTGACCGGCGACTTCAACGCAACGCCGGACGCGCCGGAGATCCGGCTGATTACTGCGGCGCTTGCCGGGCGTGGCACCGTGGACTGCACCGCCGGACTGCCCGGCACCTTCCACGATTACGGCAGGCTGCCGCCGGAGAAGCGCGAGCGGATCGACTATATCTTTTCGGACGGCAGGTGCCTTGACGCCTACGCCGTGCCGGATCAGCCCGTAAACGGGCAGTACTATTCGGATCATAACGCCGTGGCGGCTCTCATCGAGCTGCCCTGAAAGGGGAGACATAGGCATATGGCAGAAAGCAGAAAGCGACCGGACGAAAAGCCGGAGCAGAGCGGGACTGCCCCGTCCGGGACGGAGTCTGCGGCATCGCAGGTTCTGCGGGGGATCCGGGACAGCGTGAAGGCTGAGCTCCGGGACGCCGCCGAAACCGCCTCTCTGAAGATGCATCTTGCGCGGGCGGAGAAGGAAAAGAAGGAGCTGTTCCGTAAGCTGGGCGAGGTCAGCTATGAGCGTCTGCGCCCGAAGCACGGCAGTGTGCAGTCCGAGCTGGACGCGCGTGCCGAGTCGCTTGCCGTGCGCATCGGGCAGAAAACGCGCGAGATCTCCGACCTCAGACTCAAACTCAAGCTCCGTAAACTCGGCGGCGACTATTCCCACCTCACAGGCGATAAAAAGTGACCGCACTTGCAAAAAAGACCGGATCTGCCGGTCTTTTTTACTGCCATAGGCGGGGTGGCTTGCCCGGGTAGTCGCCGGCTGACCTTGCCTTGCCGTTGCCCGGCGGGGTGGCTTGCTTTGTTTGCCGTCCGCCTACCCTGCCGCTGTGGTGTCCGCAGGGGGGGCTTGCCCTCTTTGTCGCCTGCCTGCCCTGCCTTTAGTTTGCTTTCTTTCCCCCATCCCCCCAACCCCCTTCCCGGCGGGAAGGGGGAGACCAAAAGTTTATTTCGCCGGGGGCTTCGCCCCCGGCACCCCTGCGCTGAACCGCTTGCGGCAC
>ERZ1673738.4723-NODE-4723-length-13201-cov-6.010650_pt1 | contig 13201 bp, 10 predicted proteins | sample MGYA00580198_ERZ1673738 | MGnify/ENA primary metagenome ERZ1673738 (study PRJEB41218, sample SAMN15661784) | gut metagenome | host: Homo sapiens | place: Canada: London | collected 2015-08-20/2019-03-30 | study: EMG produced TPA metagenomics assembly of... | reverse complement strand
AGACGGAGGCGTCAACGTCGAAGTAGAACATGAATTCGAAATCGGAGCCGGGAACCGGACGGCTTTCAAGCTTGGTGAGGTTCACGCCGAGCGCTGCGAAACGTGAGATCACGCTGTAGAGCGAGCCGGGCTTGTGAGGCAGGCGGACCATAAGGCTCGTGCAGTTTGCGCCGGGGTAGATCTCAAGCTCCTTCGATATGCAGATGAAGCGGGTGTAGTTGTTTTCCGTGTTGCTTATTCCGGAGGCGATCTCGCTGAGGCCGTAAAGCTCGGCGCAGTCGCCGGAGCAGATCGCGGCGCAGTCGGTGCGTCCGAAATCGGCGACGGACTTTGCAGCCTCGGCGGTGTTTGCGCAAACGGTGATCTTCACATCCTTGAGCTCGGAGAGGAATTTCGAGCACTGGTTGATCGCCTGCTCATGGGAGAAGATCTCCTTTACTCCGTCGAGACGGACGCCGGGCGCGGCAAGCAGCGAATGGCTGATGCAGAGCTTGATGCTTCCGACGATGTAGAATTTGTGCTTCTGCATGAGCTCGTATACCGCGGTAACGGAGCCTGCCGTGCTGTTCTCGAGCGGAAGGATTCCGTAGCGGCAGAGTCCGCGTCCGACAGCCTCGAATACGCTGTCGAAGCTGTTTACATACATGATCTCGGGATACTTGAACATACGGTCGCAGGCGAATTGGGAGTACGCGCCCTCGGTTCCCTGACACGAGACGACCGCGCGCTCGGGGAAGAGCTTTTCCGAGCCCTCAAGGCTCTTCTTTATTTCGGAGGCGAGCTTTGACTCGGGGGAGATCAGGGAATTCTGGTATGATTTCGAGAGATCGAAGAGCGTGTTGTAAAGGGATTTCGTATATCCGGCAAGCTCGGGGGCGACCTTGCCGCTCATGCGGTAGATTATCTCACGTTCTCTTGTGCGGTCGGATACGGGAACGGAGTGCTCCTTCTTGTGCTTCGCGAGCCGAGCCGTGCTCTGCATTCTTTTTTCGAAAAGCTTGACGAGCGAATCGTCGATTTCATCGATTTCGTTTCTGAGTTTTTCCATGTCCATTTTTGCGTACTTCCTTCCGTTTTATCTGTTAAAGTATAAGATCTGCGAGAGCGATCGCGGCGGCGCTTTCCACGCACACTGCTGCTCTTACCGCGATGCACGGATCGTGCCTTCCGCGAATTTCTATATCCGTGTCGGTCATCGTTTCGAGATCGACGGTACGCTGCTTGAGTGCGATCGACGGCGTGGGCTTGAACGCCGTGCTGAACACGATCGGCATCCCCGTCGAGATTCCGCCGAGGATTCCGCCGTTTGAATTTGTGCGGGTCTTTACCGTGCCGTCGTCCGCAATGTAAAATTCGTCGTTTGCCTCGCTTGCGCGGATCCCGGTGAGGGCAAAGCCTTCTCCGAATTCGATTCCCTTGACAGCGGGGATCGCAAACACCGCCGAGGATATGCGGCTTTCAAGCCCGTCGAACATCGGCTCTCCGATTCCGGCGCCGAGCCCGAGTATAAAGCATTCGACCTGCCCGCCGACGGAATCGAGCGCGGTCTGTGCGTCCGAGATCTCCTTCTGCATGGCGCGCGGATCACCGTAAGACGGGAAATCCGAGGCTGCGATTTCGTCGAGGATTTCTTCGCTTACCTCGGCTGGGTCGATGTATTTGTCGTATGCGTTGCCTATCGACTTCACGCGCGCGCCGATCCGTATTCCGCGCTGCGCGAGGAGCTGTATTATAAGCCCTCCGGCGAACACGAGCGGAGCGGTGAGCCTGCCGGAAAAATGTCCGCCGCCGTGAAAATCCGCACTCTCTCCGTATTTCATAAAGGCGGTGTAATCGGCATGTGAGGGGCGCGGCTTGTTTTTCAGCGAATCATAGTCGGAGGAACGCACATCGGTGTTCCGTATGATCGCGCAGAGCGGCGCGCCGCAGGTCTTTCCGTTGACAAGTCCGGAGAGAATTTCCGCCTCGTCCGGCTCCTTGCGTGCGGTAACGCCTTCTTTACCGATTGCGGTGCGCCTCATCGTAAATCGGCGGAGCTTTTCCATGTCGGGCTCGAATCCCGCGGGCAGGGAGTCTATAACGACGCCGATCGCCTCGGAGTGCGACTGACCGAACACCGATACTTTTATCCTGTTTCCGAATACAGAAGACATTTTTAACTCCTTTTCACGAAATTTCGCGGAAGCTTCCGCCGAGACGGCGAAAGTCTTCCCAAAATTCCGGGTATGATTTGCTGACGGCTTCCGCGCCGCATAGGATCACGTCATTTCGGCAGAAGCACGACGCGAGCGCGGCGGACATTGCGATGCGGTGATCGCCGTGCGACGAGCATTCGCCGCCCGCGAGCGATCCGACGCCGCGTATGACGAGCTCCTCTCCGCAGTCCGTGCAGTTTCCGCCGAGCGAGTTTATCAGATCGCATACCGATTTCACACGGTCGCTTTCCTTTATCCTTAGACGGGATATTCCGCTTATGCGGCTTTCGCCGTCGGCGACCGCACAAAGTACGGCGATCGGCGGAACGATATCGGGAATGTCCCCGGCATCGAACGACGCAGCGTGAAGCGCGGAGGTGTCGGCGGCAACGGTATCATCGGTGAAGGTTATGCGTCCGCCGAGCTTTTCAAGGATATCGCAGAATGCGCGGTCTCCCTGAAGAGAATCCGGCGATAGCCCGGACACGCGGCATGACATTGCAAGCGCAAACGCTGCGTTTGACCAGTCGCCTTCGACGGGGTATTCCGACGGCGGCACGAAGTTTTTCGCGCGCTTTACCGTAAACGAACCGAAATCTCCGCCGCCTTCGGAGACTGTGATCCCGAAGGAGGCGCATACCGCGCGTGTTATATCAACATAAGGCTTTGACAGAAGAGGCGAGGTCAGCGTGATCTTCGATTCTCCGTCAAGCAGGGACAGCGCGAATATAAGTCCGGTGACGTGCTGCGAGCTTACGTTTCCGGGGAGGAAAAACTCCCCCGCCGTGAGCTGTCCTTCGATCGCGTGATCGCCGTCGAAGCTTATGCCGTGCTCCTCAAGCGCGCGTCGGAGATCGCCGAGCGGACGAACGGCAAGCCTTCCGCGGCATATGAAGCGCGCACGGATTCCGAGCGCGGCGCACACGGGAAGTATGAAGCGTAGGGTAGAGCCGCTTTCACCGCAGTCGATGACCGTGCTTTCGGGTGCGTTTGCGATCGGGGTGATTTGTATTCCGCCGTCCGCGGCTTCGACCTTTGCGCCGATCGCCGAGATCGCGCGCAGCGTCGCCTCGATGTCCTGCGAGACCGACGTGAGCTTTACGGTGCATTCGCGCTCCGACAGCGCCGCGCATATCAGGGCGCGGTGCGCGAAGGATTTCGACGGCGGCGCGCAGATGCTTTTTCTCGGACGGGACGGAGTGATGAGAAGCTTCATGACAGAGCCTCCGCGATAATTCCGTTGAGCGACGCGACCGGAACATTCTCAATGCGGCATGATCCGATCGGACCCGGGAGCACGAGCGATACCGTGTCTCCGTTTCTCTTTTTGTCGGACAACGCTGCACTGCACAGCTCGTCGGCGGTGTACGGAATCTGCACGGGCAGCAGCCCGTTTGCCTCGAGAGCTTTCTTGATTACGGAAGCTTCTTCGGCGGCGTATGCCTTGTATATTGCATAAAGTCCCATTGACACAGCCGAGCCGTGTGGGATAGAAAATCCGGAGCACTTTTCGACGGCATGACCTATAGTGTGTCCGAGGTTGAGTTTTTTTCGCTCTCCGCGGTCAAATTCGTCGCTCTCGACCGTGTCGCGCTTTATTTTAATGCACCGCGCGATTATCGGATCGGGATTTTCACGGACATTGCCGAGCGTCATGTCGAACAGCTTGCGGTCAAAGCCGGCGCCGTACTTTATGACCTCAGCCATTCCGTTTGCGAATTCCGCGTCGGGAAGGGTGGAGAGCAGTGAGGGATCGCAGATCACGAGGGATGGCTGCCAGAACGCCCCGGCGAGATTTTTTCCCGCCGCGAGATCGACCGCGCATTTGCCGCCGACCGAGGAATCGACACAGGCGAGCAGCGTGGTCGGGATTTGCACATACCGTATACCGCGCAGATACATCGCGGCGCAGAGCCCGGAAAGATCGCCGACGACCCCGCCGCCGAGCGCGGCGATCATGTCGCTTCTTGTGAAAGCGTGAGACGCGAGAAATTCAAGCGCAGTGCCGAGGGTTGTCATGTTCTTTGAGCTCTCGCCGTGCGGAATGACGAACACCTCGTAAGGAATTCCCGCGCTTTCAAGCGAGGCTTTCAGCGCGCCGAGACAGAAATTTTTCACGTTGTCGTCGGTTATCACGGCAAGCCTTCCCGAGCCGAGAAGCGGTGAGATCAGTCCGGCGCTGTCGCCGATCAGTCCGCGTCCGATAACGACGTCGTATTTTCCCGATGCGTTTACGCTGATCCTTTCCATATTATATATATCTCCGTTTCCGTTATTTTTCGGATGTAAGCTTTGCGCGTACCCCTTCTTCGAGAAGGGATTTCAGCCTTTCGCCGTCGCCCGATCTCAGCGCCTCGCTGTATTCCGTAAGGGAGGCGATCAGCTTGTCAAGCTCCGTCGAAAGGCTGTCGGAGTTTTCGAGGAAAAGCTCCGTCCACATCGTCGGATTCAGACGCGCCACTCTTGTAAGATCGCGGTAGCTTCCCGCTGCGAACGGACGGCACATCTGCGCGCTCGGGCTTTTGACGTAGGCGTTGGAAACAATGTGCGCAAGCTGCGACGTGAACGCGATTATCCGATCGTGCTCCTCGGGCGAGGTAAAGTGGACCTTCCCGAAGCCGAGCGAGAGGATAAAGTCCCGTGCGCTCTCGACCTTTGCGATGTCCTCGTTTTCCCTCGGACAGAGGAGCATCGTCGCACCGTGGAACAATCCCGCCCGGGAGTGCGCAAATCCCGAGTATTGGCTGCCCGCCATCGGATGACCGCCGATGAACGTGAAGCCGTGCGCTTCGGCTATCTTTCCGCACTCTTCGCAGACCTTGCGCTTTGTGCCGCAGGCATCGATTACCGTTGCCGACTTAGGTATGACGTCGGCGTTCTTTTCGAGAAATTCTGCGGCGGCTGACGGATAAAGCGCGATGATTATAAAATCCGATGCGGAAAGTGCGCTTTCCGTACACGGCGCATCGATCGCCTCCGCCGCTTTTGCGGCAAGGACCGTCGGATAGTCGGCGTCATAGGCGAATACCGTGTGACCTTTTTCCCGAAGCGCTCTTGCAAACGAGCCGCCGATCAGCCCGAGCCCGATGACCGATACATTCATTTCGCGTTTTCCTTTCGTTTATGAGGCTCACTCGGCGGCGTTGCCGAGGTCGAGCGCCGTGCGTACCTTTTTCACCTTTTCGACCACCTTCGCAAAAGCGTCGGGACGCAGTGCCTGCGGACCGTCGCAAAGTGCGTGCGCGGGGTCGTTGTGTACCTCGATCATAAGACCGTCGGCTCCCGCCGCGGTGCATGCGAGCGAGAGAGGCTCTACCATGCGGGAGATTCCGGCGGCGTGACTCGGGTCTCCGATTATCGGGAGGTGAGTTTTTTCGTGGAGCAGCGGGATCGCCGAAACATCCATCGTGTTTCTCGTGTACGTTTCAAATGTGCGTATTCCGCGTTCGCAGAGGATCACGTTTTCGTTGCCGCCCGCCATGATGTATTCCGCACTCATCAGAAGCTCCTGCATTGTGCTTGCAAGTCCTCTCTTGAGAAGTATGGGCTTGTCGGAATGACCGAGCTCCTTGAGAAGCTCGAAATTCTGCATATTGCGCGCGCCGACCTGAATCAGATCGACATCGGCGAACAGGTCAATGTGGGAAAGATCCATGATCTCGGTGACGATCGGCATTCCGGTCTCTTTCTTCGCCTTGAGAAGAAGCTCGAGACCTTCGGCGCGAAGTCCCTGGAATGCGTAGGGAGATGTGCGGGGCTTGAACGCGCCGCCGCGGAGCATCGTTGCGCCCGCCGCCGCGACTTCACGCGCGATTGAAATGATCTGCTCCTCGGATTCAACCGAGCACGGTCCGGCGATTATCTGAAAATGTCCGCCGCCGATCTTGTGTCCCGCTACCTCGACTACGCTGTCTTCGGGATGGAATTTGCGGTTTGCGTTTTTGTAGGGCTCCGATATGCGGGTTACGTTTTCGACTATCCCGAGGCTCTGGATGAAGTCGATATCGACTTTGCTTGTATCGCCGATCAGTCCGAGAACCGTCTCGTATTCGCCTTCGCTTTTGTGAACGTCTATCCCGAGGGATGCGAGCCATGCAACAAGATTTTCAAGCTGCTTTTCATCGGCGTTTTTTTTCAGAAGTACTACCATTTCGTGTGATCCTTTCTTTCGGCAAAAATACAAAAATCCCGCAGTAAATTATACTGCGGGATGCATATCGTAAACCGGCGCATTCTCAATTACAGCATAACTTACAAACCTTATTACGGAGCGTAATAAAGTAAAAGTAAAAGTATGCGTAAAAGAGATTGATCTGCGTCATTTTTACTTGCTGCCTTTCTTTGTCGTTGGGTGTATTGTAGCACCGCGAAAAGAGTTTGTCAAGAGTTTTTTTTGAAAATTTTATCGAAACGTGCTCTGATGTTCTTTATCTTCTCTTCGTCGGGCGGAAGAATTTCGGATATTACCCCGTTTCCGCCGTCCTCGAACACGATGCGCCATCCTTCGCCGAAGCCCGCAGGCAGGGACTCGGCGGGGATTTCGGTCTTGTCTCCGCTTTCGGAAAAGCATACGAAAATCCCGCCCTCGGCGCGGTCCGCGGTATATACCGTTTTCATTTCAGATCGGTAAAGCCTATGCGGCGGTTGACCTTTGACATCGTGCGTGATGCGGCGTATGCGGCATCCTCGGCGCCTGCGCGCATTACGCTCTCGAGGTATGCGCGGTCCGCAAGGAGACGTTCATACTCAGCCTGAACGGGAGCGAGCGCGTCCGCGCATGCTTCTCCGACCGCAAGCTTGAAGTCTCCGTATCCGCGCCCCTCGAATTCGCGCTCAATCACCTCGTCACTCTTTCCCGTAAACGCGGAATAGATCGTCATGAGATTCGACACGCCGGGCTTGTCGTCGGCGCGGCGCACTTCGGCGCCGGAATCGGTGACGGCGCGCTTGAATTTCTTAATTATCACATCGCGTCCGTCGAGAATGCGCACGACCGCATTTTCGTTCGAATCGGATTTGCTCATTTTCTTGTCGGGCTCGGCAAGGGAGTTTATCTTCGCGCCCGAGGTGTTGATATATCCGTCGGGCACGACGAACGTGTCACCGTAGATACCGTTGAAGCGCTCCGCGACGTTGCGCGCAAGCTCAAGATGCTGCTTCTGATCGATTCCGACGGGAACAAGCTCCGTCTGATAAAGAAGGATATCCGCCGCCATGAGCGAGGGGTAGGTGAAAAGCCCCGCATTTATGTTGTCGGCATTCTTCTGACTCTTGTCCTTGAACTGCGTCATGCGCGAAAGCTCGCCGAACATCGTGTAGCAGTCGAGGATCCATCCGAGCTGTGCATGTGCGGCGACATGGCTCTGCACGAAAAGCGTGTTCTTCGCGGGATCGAGTCCGCAGGCGATATAGAGTGCAAGGGTTTCGTAGGTGCGGCGGCGAAGCTCCGCGGGGACCTGACGAACGGTTATTGCGTGCATATCGACAACGCAGTAGTAGCATTTGTACTCATCGGAGAACACGGAGAAATTCTTTATTGCTCCGAGATAATTTCCGATCGTGAGCTGACCGGAGGGCTGAACGCCCGAGAAAACGACTTTTTTATCCTTGAACATACGGTTTTATACCTTTCAGCCGCGTGCGGCGGCGTGTTATTTACTGCTTTATCGGGAATACATGTAATTATAGTACTTTACGTTCTGCGTGTCAATAGCTTAGGAGGCTTGCGGGGAATCCGGACGCGAAAAATCCATGTTGCAATTTATGCATTTGTCGAAAAGCGTTTGACTTCGGCATCTTTTGCCGTTCCCTGTCGAATTCCTTCAGTTACGCCGCGTTTGGCGCCTCGAGGTCTTTACGGCACGGGATACGCCGAATACTTCTTACGGCACTTTGCGGCTTCGCTGCGGGAACTGCACCGAAGCACCGCCGCATTTTCCGCGGGAACGCATCAACCTCTGCATGAAGTACAGCATCGGTACCGCGGAACGCGAAATTACCGTACCCCGGAAAGGGTGCGGATTATCTCTCCCGCAATGATCAGTCCGGCGCATGACGGAACGAACGAAACGCTTCCGGGAACGCTGCGCCTTCCGGGGGCGGGAGCCTCGCCGTCGGATGTCAGCGGTGCACGCGCCGGCTCGTCCGACCAGAGAACCCGTACTCCTGTGATGCCTCGCGTCTTAAGCTCACGCCGCATCACACGCGCAAGCGGACATACCGAGGTCTCCTCAATCGGACTGATGCGGAATCTTGTCGGATCGAGCTTGTTTCCGGTGCCCATAGAGCTTATGATATTCACTCCCGCCGCGCGGCAGCGTGAGATTATCTCAAGCTTTGACGTCACGGTGTCGATCGCGTCCGCGACATAATCAAAGTGCGAAAGATCGATCGCATCGGCATTTTCTGCGGTGTAAAACATATCGTAGGCGACGGCGCGGCAGTCGGGATTTATCCGTAGAATCCGCTCTCGCGCGACTTCGGCTTTCCGCTGACCGACCGTCGTTCTATCTGCGACAAGCTGCCGGTTTATGTTTGATTCCGCTACGCTGTCGCCGTCGATCACGGCGATCTCACCGACTCCGGCGCGAGCGAGAGCTTCGATAATATAAGACCCGACACCGCCGCAGCCGAAAACCGCGACGCGCGAGCTTTTCAGATCATCCGTGCCGTCTCCGAGAAGCAGACGGGTGCGGGAATACATATCTTCCAAGGGTTCCTCCCGATGTTTTCCGCAAACGCAGAAAACATATCTATATTTTACAATTGCGGAAAATGCAGAAAACAGTCCGCACGGCGGATAATTCCTCCGGCGACCACGCAGTCGCCGTCGTAAATTACGAGAGACTGTCCGGGCGACGGCGCGCGCACAGCCTCGTCAAATTCAAAGGTGAGCGTATCCTCGCCCGTTCTTTCGGCGTAGCCGGTGTTTTCGCGCCGTCCGTAGCGTATCTTCGCCGAAAAGCGTTCGCGCTTTTCGAGCGCGCCGGGGCAGATTATGTTTATGCTGTCCGCGGTCACGCGTTTTTTGTACAGACGATCCTCGCTGCCGAGCGTGACGGTGTTGTCCGATGCGTTTTTATCGATAACATAAACTCTTTTGCCGAGCGCGATCCCGAGGCCTTTCCCCTGACCGAGGGTCGTACGATGATGGCCGCGGTGTTTTCCGAGAACGCATCCGTCCTCGGATATGTAGTTTCCGCACGGCGGGACGGAAGGGGAGTTTTCTTCGATGAACGATGCGTAATCTCCGTCCGGAATGAAGCAGATGTCCTGGCTGTCCTTGTTGTGCGCACACTCAAGCCCGGCGTTCTCCGCGATCTCGCGTATCTGCGGCTTTGTGTAGATTCCGAGCGGAAATTTCAGCCTGCCGAGCTCCTTTTGCGTAAGATTCCAAAGGACGTAGCTCTGATCCTTTGCCGGATCGAGCGCCTTCTTCAGAATGAACGAATCACCGCACTTTTCCGTCCGCGCGTAATGCCCGGTGGCGCAAAACTCCGCGCCGTGACTGTCCGCGAAGGTGAACATTTCGGGGAATTTGATCTTTTTGTTGCATAAAACACACGGGTTCGGGGTCTCACCCGCGAGATAAGCGCCGATGAACGGCTGAATGACGCATTTTTTGAAATTTTCCCGCTCGTCAACGGTGAAATGTTCGGCGCCGATCTGCGCGCAGAGACGTGCGGCGCCTTCGGCAGGGGAGAGCGTGACGGAGGACTCTTCGGCGCGATCGGCGGAAATTTTGCACGGCGGGAGCATTTCAAATGTCAGCCCGAGTACCGTGAATCCCTCACGTGAAAGCAGATATGCACAGCTTCCGCTGTCCACTCCGCCGCTCATTGCAACTGCGATCTTCATTTATTTCGAGTACGGCTTTTGACGTGCAAAAGCTTCTCCTTTTGCGTATGAGTTGATATCAGGGGTGAAAAACGGACACACCGCTTTTCGCCCCGACTTTTATCCCTTGAATATTTCGCCGCCGAGGTCGGCAAAATCGAGGATATCCGACAGAATGTAATTCGACACGAACATTCCAGACGGCGTGAGCGCGATCGAATCACCGCGCCGCACGGCAAAGCCTGCATCGATGTATCGCTGCATCTTCCGACCGTACATGAGTTCGAAATCCTGACCGAATTCGCGGGAGAATTCCGAAAGGCGCACTCCGGAATTGAGGCGCAGATGAAGCATTATGTATTCGCCGATGCGCTCGCGCGGGGATATTTCGTCGCACTGTGCGGTCAGCTTTATTCTCGACGACGGCAGTTCTATTGCGTTGAGATACGCATCGAGGTCGCGTACGAACGAGAAGCGGCAATTTGAAAAGTATGAGTGGGCGGACGGACCGAAGCCGAGATATTCTTCGCAGTGCCAATACTTGAGATTGTGGCGGCAGCGGCAGCCGTTTTTCGCAAAATTGCTGATCTCGTACTGCGGATACCCCTGCACGTTCAGATATTCGACTGCCGCAAGGTACATATCCGCCTCTTCGTCTTCGTTCGGCAGAGCAAGCTCCGCGCGGTGGAGATCGAACGGCGTGCCCGACTCGATCTTCAGATTGTAGAGGGAAATGTGCTCCGGATTCAGCCGTATCAGATAACGGAGATTCCGCATCAGGCTTTCCTTGGTCTGACCGGGAATACCGAACATGAGATCGACGTTTATGTTGGTAAACCCCGCCTCGCGGGCAATCCGGTAGGACTGTTCAAACTGGGCTCGGGTGTGAATACGCGAGAGCGCGCGCAGCTCGTTGTTGTCCCCGGTCTGAAGCCCGATCGAAATGCGGTTTATCCCGCAGCGGCGCAGCTTTTTGAGGGAATGCATGTCAACGGTCGCAGGATTTGATTCGATCGTGAATTCGGCGTTTTTCGATATGTTGAAGTTTTTCTTCATCGCGCGTATCAGCCGCACGAGCTCCTCGGTGGGGACGCAGGTCGGCGTGCCGCCGCCGATGAATACGGAATCCACGGTGTAATCCTCCGCGGCGTTTTCGTATTCCTCCATGTGGGTTATGAGCGCGTTGATATAGCGCGTGATCAGCTCTTCATTCGTCGGAACAAATGAAAAGAAATCGCAGTACGCGCATTTTGACAGGCAGAACGGGATGTGAAAATACAGCCCGAGCCTTTTCGGTTTGTTGTACAGCATTGCAATGCCTTTCGGAAAAAGCGTTTTTTATTCGTCGTCGAGCTTGAGAACCGCCATGAAAGCTTCGGGGGATATCTGCACCGAGCCGAGCTGGCGCATCTTTTTCTTTCCTTCCTTCTGCTTCTCGAGGAGCTTCTTTTTTCGCGTTATATCGCCGCCGTAGCATTTTGCAAGGACATCCTTGCGCATCGCTTTGACGGTTTCGCGGGCGATGATGCGCGAGCCGATCGCCGCCTGTATCGGTATCTCAAAGAGCTGACGCGGAATGTTTTCCTTCAGCTTTTCCGCGATACGGCGCGCGCGGGCGTATGCCTTGTCCGCGTGAACTATGAAGGTGAGGGCATCGACGACATCGCCGTTCAGCATAAAGTCGAGCTTCACGAGATCGCTCGGCTCATATCCGGCAAATTCGTAATCGAGAGAGGCAAAGCCCTTCGTGCGCGATTTCAGTGCATCGAAAAAGTCGTAGATTATCTCGTTGAGAGGGAGCCTGTAGTGAAGCTCCGCGCGGTCGGAGTCGATGTATTTCATATCCTTGAATATGCCGCGCCGATCCTGACAGAGATCCATTATTCCGCCGACATATTCCGCCGGGGTAATGATGACGGCGTTGACTATCGGCTCGAACGCCGTTTCGATCTCGTCGGGGCTCGGATAATCGGACGGATTGTCAACGGTGACGGTCTCACCGGAGCGCTTCTTGATTTTATAGATAACGCTCGGCGCAGTCGTTATGATGTCGAGATTAAACTCTCTTTCAAGCCGCTCCTCGATTATCTCCATATGGAGAAGTCCGAGAAATCCGCAGCGGAATCCGAAGCCGAGCGCGATACTCGTTTCCGGCTCGAACACAAGCGCGGCGTCGTTCAGACGGAGCTTTTCGAGCGCGTCCTTGGTTTCGTTGTATTTCGCACCGTCGGCGGGATAAATTCCGGCGTAAACCATCGGGAGAACGGACTTGAAGCCGGGAAGCGGCTCGGAGGCACGGTTGTCCGCGAGGGTAACGGTGTCGCCGACTTTTGTTTCGGAGACGCTTTTTATCGAAGCTGTGATATAGCCGACATCACCCGCCGAAAGCATGTCGAGGGGTTTGAGCCCGCCGAACGGGTCGAGCATTCCGACCTCGGTCGCTTCGAATTCCGCACCGGTCGCCATGAGCGATATACGGTCTCCGGCGCGGACGGTTCCTTCCTTGACGCGGATGTAAATGACAACTCCGAGATAGCTGTTGTAGACGGAGTCGAAGATGAGCGCGCGCAGCGGAGCGTCCGCGTCGCCCGTCGGAGGCGGGACATCGCGGATTATCGCGTCCATGACATCGGAGATGTTCAGCCCGGTCTTTGCGGATACGGCGGGGCATCCCTCGGCTGGGATACCGATCACGTCCTCGATCTCGGAGCGTGCGCGGTCAACATCCGCTGACGGCAGGTCTATTTTGTTTATGACGGGGACGATTTCAAGCCCCGCGTCGATCGCAAGATATGCGTTCGCCAAGGTCTGCGCCTGAATACCCTGTGTCGCATCGACGACAAGAAGAGCCCCTTCGCAGGCGTTGAGCGAACGGGACACCTCGTAATTGAAGTCAACGTGGCCGGGGGTGTCGATCAGATTAAGCTCATAGTCGGTTCCGTCCTGAGCCTTGTAATCTATGCGGACGGCACGCGCCTTTATGGTTATTCCGCGCTCGCGCTCAAGCTCCATGTTGTCGAGGAGCTGATCTTCCATGTCGCGCTTTGCGACGGAATCGGAGAATTCGAGAATACGGTCGGCAAGAGTGCTTTTTCCGTGATCTATGTGCGCAATTATCGAGAAATTGCGAATTTTCTTTTGTCTTTCAGAAGGAGACGGCATTTTTTCCT
>ERZ1673738.4720-NODE-4720-length-13212-cov-45.060120_pt1 | contig 13212 bp, 12 predicted proteins | sample MGYA00580198_ERZ1673738 | MGnify/ENA primary metagenome ERZ1673738 (study PRJEB41218, sample SAMN15661784) | gut metagenome | host: Homo sapiens | place: Canada: London | collected 2015-08-20/2019-03-30 | study: EMG produced TPA metagenomics assembly of... | reverse complement strand
ACCCCGGCCACGGTCTTGTTCAGGGCATCCGCCACCGGCAGGTCCCGCTGGCAGGCCACTGCCACGATGGACGCAGAGCTTACCTGCAGGAAATCCGGCCGGGCCGGTTTGGGCGGCGTGGTATAGGTCAGGCCCGGCAGCAGCTGCCGGATGTCGCTGTCCTCAAAATCCACCCGTTTGAGGGCGTCGATGATCTTGCCGTTCTGCACCAGCACCAGATTGGAGTAGCGGCCCATGAGTTCGGCGCAGAGGGTGTTGCGCACCAGGTCGCCCATCTCGTTGGTGCACTGGAAGTCGAAGTAGACGATGCGGTCTCCCGGCTCCATGTGCACATCCAGCAGCTTGCCGCCGGTGAGGTGCTTGCGCATCAGCATGCAGAAGGAGGGCGGCGTCTCCGGGTTTTCAAAGGTCTCTTCGGTCAGGCAGACCCGGGCGGAACCGCTGCGGGCCGACAGCAGCAGCGCGTAGGTGTCCGTGCGGGTGCGCAGGGTAATGACCAGCTCATCGCGGGTCGGTTCAAACAGTTTTGCGATCTTGGCGTCGGCCAGAACGGTTTTCAGTTCCCGGGCCGTCAGTTCCAGTGTCGCGGCATCCAATGCCATGTGTGTTACCTCGTTCTTATCATTAAAATGGCCTCCGCGTTCGCTTTGGCCATATTCAGCGGAATGTTCTTTTTTAATTACAATCGGAGCAGCCTGCGGGCTGCTCCGATTGCTTTTTCACAAAAGGGGCCGTTGCGGAAAGCTACAGCCCTCCCCTATTATAAATAAGTATACGGGTCCTTGTTGGCTGTGCTCACCAGCACTTCCACGCCGGGCAGAGCGGCACGCAGCTTCTCTGCCACGGCAGCGATCACCGGGAACTCCGTGGCGTAGTGCCCCGCCGCGATCAGCGACAGGCCCAGCCGCTTTGCATCACAGGCGTGGTGGTGATTTGCCTCGCCGGTCAGCAGACAGTCCGCACCCACGGCAAGAGCCTCTTCAAACAGGCTGCCGCCTGCACCGCTGATGACGGCCAGCCGCTGCACCGGTTTGCCGGTGTCGGCAAATTTGACCTGCACCGCCGGGCCTGCGTCCGGTGCATTGCAGCGGGCGGCCAGCTCCTGCTGTGCCTTGCGGGCCAACTGCGGCACCGTGATGGGTTCAATGCTGCCCACCCGGCCGCAGCCCTCGGCAAAGGGCTCCGGGTCCTGCATGCCAAAGATACCGGCCAGCACCTCGTTGACGCCGCCGGCAGCCGCATCCAGATTGGTGTGCATGCAGATGGCCGAGATGCCCGCCCGCACCAGCTGGAACGGCACATCCTGCGGCCCCAGCTTTTTGAGTGGGTCAAAGATGACCGGGTGGTGCGCCACGATGGCTTCGCAGTGCTTCGCGGCGGCCTCTGCCACCACCTCCGGGGTGATGTCCAGCGTGACCAGCACCCGGGTCACTTCCCCGGCGCAGTCCACCAGCAGGCCGGGGTTGTCCCAGCTTTCTGCCAGTTCCAGTGGTGCCAGGGCCTGCATGGCTTCATAAAGCTGCTGTATGGTCGTCATAGTCCGGTCTCCTCTTTCAAAAGTCGGTCGATCTCGTCTGCCAGCGGGGTGCCGTCCGGCACACCAAGGCGCATACGGGGGAGCTTGGCCTTCTGCCAGGCCGCATAGCCCGCGCCCTCCGGCCAGCTGCCGGTGCCGCCCAGCAGACACTCGGAAAAGGTCGGCTCGTGCCGCTCCCCGGTGTACTCGGCTGCCATCACGGCATACCAGCGGCCTGCCGCCTGCACGGGGCGGTCGGCCACAAAAGCAAAGCCATGGGTCCACAGCCAGCGGCGCAGTTCACTGTGACGGGTAGCCGGGATCATGATGATCCGCGGCCCACCCACCGTGAACACCCACGGAGCCTTTTCCAGGATCTCCCAGGTGGTCTGGGCCGAGACGCCCGCCAGCACGATGCTGCCCACCTCACCGGCCGACAACACAGAAAGACCGTCGCCGAGCCTCAGCTCAGCGCGGTCTTGACAATTGGCATGTTCCAGCGTCTGCCGGGCTTTGGACAGCGGGCCAGGGCGCAGGTCGGCCCCGATGACCTTGGAGTACCGGCCCGAAGCAGCCAGCACCGCCGTCAGCTTGCCGTGGTCGCAGCCGATATCTGCCACCGGCTGCCCGGGGCGCACCAGTTCTGCCGCCGCCGCCAGACGCGCATCCAGTGTGGGCAGCACTCAGGCCTTCTTGGCTGCCAGGTGGGTGTTCAGCTTCTCCAGCAGCTCGTCGCAGTCCACGCCGTGCACCGCGCAGGCCTCCTCGATGCTCTCGCCGCGGGATGCAGGGCAGCCCAGGCAGTGCATGCCGATCTCCATGAAGTAGGGAGCGGTGCTCTGGTCCATGTCCAGAATGTCGCCGATGATGGTGTCACGGGTGACCTGCTTGGGGGCAGCGTTCTCTTCTTTTTTGAGCATATTGAAAATATCAAACATGATGGATTTCCTTTCTTGATCGGGTAATGTACGGCAAAACCTACCGTTCTTCTATACTATACCCCAACTGACCTGTATTTTGCAAGTATCTGCGGGCAAAATCAGTCCTCTTCCTTGTAATCCTTTTCCAGCGAGAAGCCGCGGCCGCTTACTTCGGTCACATGGCTCACGATCATGAAGCAGGTGGGGTCGATCAGGTGGGCGATTTTTTCCAGCTTGGGCAGCTGCCGGTTGCTGACAACACTCAGCAGCACCTGTTCGCTGTTCCGGCTATAGCCGCCCTCACCGTGCAGGATGGTCACGCCGCGGTCCAGCTGGGAGAAAATGGCTTCCCGGATCTCGTCCGCATGCTGACTGATGATCTTGACCTCGGTACGGGTGGAACCGAAAATGAGCACTTTGTCCAGCACAACGGTGTACACGATGACCATCACGATGCCGTACAGGCACTGCTGCAGCGGGCTGAACGCCGCCTGCACCGCCAGAATAATCAGGTCGAACACCATCATGGTCGCCGACACCGGCAGGTGGAACCACTTGTTGAGCACCAACGGAGGGATGTCCATGCCGCCGGTGGAAGCACCGGCACGGATGGTGATGCCCAGCGAGATGCCCACGCCCAGACCGGCAAAGATGGTGTTGAGCACCAGATCATCGGTGAGCACAAAATCTGCAAACACCCGCTCCCACAGGGCCAGAAACAGCGGGCTGAGGATGGTGCTGGCAATGGTGGTAAGGGCAAAACGGCTGCCCAGCACCACCCAGCCCAGCACCAGCATGCTAATGTTGATGGCAAACAGCACCCCGGACACCGGCAGGCCCAGCACACGGTTGACCCCCAGCGCGATGCCGGTGGCGCCGCCGGTGATCAGCCCGGACGGCACCAGAAACAGCACGACCGTCAGCGCGTACAGTGCGTTGCCCGCAATGATGGACAGCGAGCTGAAGGCGATCTGCTGCTTATATGAAAGTTGAATCATCTTTACACCTCTGTTCTTGAATCACTTTCTTCTATCATAACGAAAAACTCCACGTTTATCAAGCTTTTGCCGACAAACGTGGAGAATATTCATCCTTTTTTGATTATTTTGTAGCCGGTTCTTCCTCTTCCAGCAGGCGCAGACCGGCGGTGTCGGTGACCGGCAGCGAGAACACGATAGCCCCCGCCCTGCGGTCGGCCCCGTCCATGATGGCTTTCATGATCCGGTTCTTCTGCGCGGTGCGGCTCACGATGAGCACCAGCTCCTTCTCGTTCACCAGTTCCATGCCCAGAAAGGGAGCTGCCCCTTCCATGCCGGTGCCCTTTGCGTGGATCACGGTGCCGCCGCCGGCACCGGCTGCGCGGGCCGCGTCCATGATGGAGCCGGTGTAGCCCTGGTTTGCGATCACCAGCAGCAGTTCATAGCGGGTATCCTTCAAGGTACTCTCCTCCTTCCAGGTCAGGGTCTGGTGCTCCGTGAGGAACCCAAGGGCCCGTTTTCCGCCGATGCTGCTCAGCGGCACGGTGAATGCAATGCCGGTGCCCGGCACGTCGATGCGCATTTTGCGGCGCAGGTCCCGCTGCACCTCCTGCCAGGTCTGGGCTGTGACCACCGCCAGCAGCACAGCTTTTTCGGTCTTTTCCAGCCCCAGGGTGGAAAGGGTCTCCTGCACCGCCGTGCCGGTGCCCACCGTGCGCAGGGTCACGTTCACACCGTGGGCCTCATACAACTGCAGAAAGGCGTCGGCAGTGCGGCGGTCGGTGATGGTGCTCATCAGAAACAGCGAACTCACAGCGCTTGCCCTCCTTACAGTTCAATGATGTCGTCATCCGGCCAGTCGGCATAGGCTGCCACCCCGGCCAGCGCGGGTTCGGTGGCACGGGCAGCCCTGCGCCGTCCGGTTTTGAGCTGAGCGGCAAGGCCCATCAGCTGCACCGTGATGAGCGGCGTCATGGCCACCATGGCCACCACGCCAAAGGCGTCCGTAACGATGTTGCCGCCCACGGTCACGCAGGCTCCCTGTGCCAGCGGCAGCAGGAAGGTGGCCGTCATGGGACCAGAGGCCACGCCGCCAGCGTCAAAAGCAATGGCGGTGAACAGCTTGGGCACCACAAAGGAGATGCCGATGGCCACCGCATAGCCCGGGATGAGGAACCACAGGATGGAAATGCCGGTGAGCACCCGCACCATGGCCAGCCCCACCGAAATGGACACCCCCGCCGAGAGCGCCATGCCCATGGCCTGGGCCGAGATGGCACCATCGGTCACCTCTTCCACCTGTTTGTTCAGCACATACACCGCCGGTTCCGCCCGGACGATAAAGTAGCCGATGAGCATGCCGATGGGGATGATCACCCAGTGGTAGCTCTGCCCGGTCAGCACCTGCCCCAGATAGTTGCCCGCCGGCATAAAGCCGACGTTCGCACCGGTGAGGAACAACACCAGCCCCACATAGGTATAGGCAAGGCCCACCGCAATGCGGCCCAGCGTGCGTTTGTCCAGCCGCAGGGCCACGGCCTGGAACACCCCGAACATGACCACGATGGGCAGCAGCGAGGAAGCAATTTCCTTGATGTACTCCGGCAGCCCCTCATGGAACAGCTGCCACAGCTCCACCGAATCGCTCACCTCCGGCAGCACCGGCGGGATGTAGGTGCTGTCGGACGCGCGAAATGCGATGCCGAGGATCAGCACCGCCAGAATGGGGCCCACCGAGCACAGTGCCACCAGACCAAAGCTGTCGTCCGCCGCATGGCGGTCGCCGCGGATCGCCGACACGCCCACGCCCAGCGCCATGATAAAAGGTACCGTCATGGGGCCGGTGGTCACACCGCCGGAGTCAAAGGCCACGGCCAGAAACTCCCGGGGCACAAAGGCAGCCAGCACGAACACAAGGCCGTAAAATGCCACCAGCAGCGGCGGCAGCGCCACGCCCAGCAGCATGCGCAGGAACGCGACGGTGAGGAACAGGCCCACGCCCGCCGCCACCGAGAAGATCAGGGTCTGGTTGGGGATGGAGGGCACCTGATTGGCCAGCACCTGCAGGTCCGGCTCCGAAATGGTGATGAGGAACCCCAGCAGAAAGCCGACGCCCAGGATCACCGGCAGTTTGCGGCTCCGGGTGAGCACAGCACCCACACGCTCGCCCATGGGGGTCATGCTCATTTCTGCGCCCAGTGTAAAGAACATGATGCCCACCACGATGAGCACCGCACCCAGCAGAAAGCACAGCAGGATGCTGGGCGACACCGGCGCAATGGTAAAGCACAGCACCAGCACAATGGCCACAATGGGCAGCACGGCCTGCAGGGCTTCCAGCAGTTTTTCCCGCAGTTTGGGGAGAGATGCTTTTAAAATCGCGTCCACCGCCTTTCCGTTCTGTACATTTTTGTGCAACGTATATAAAAAGTATACAAAGCAACTGCCGCCCCGTCAACCGACGGGGCGGCAAAGATACAGATAATTTACAATTCCTGCTTGGCCAGCACGTCGGAGGTGGGGGTCTGGAACACCGGGATGTCTGCATAGGGGTCGGCGGCATCATCGACCGGCAGGCTCTTCATGTAGGCGTCCATGGACTCGGCCACCTTCTTGGCCACGGCCACAGCCTCGACCACGGTGCGGGCACCCATCACGGCGTCGCCGCCGGCAAACACGCCCTCGCGGGTGGTGCTGCCGTCCTCACTGACGGTGAGCAGGCCCTTCTGGTTGGTCTCGATGCCGGTGGTGGTCTTGACAAGGTTGCTCTCGGAGCCCTGGCTCACCGACACGATAACGCCGGTGTGGGGGTAGAAGATCTCGCTGCCCTCCACCTGGGTAAACTTGCCGTCCTCGCCCTTAACGGTGTCGCGGCAGATGAGGCCGTTTTCCCGGATCTCCACAGGAGCCTTGCAGAAGCGGAAGCCCACGCCTTCCAGCTTGGCATAGCTCACCTCATATTCGGAGGCGCTGATGCAGCTCTCGTCGCGGCGGGCGTAGCAGGTCACATGACGGGCACCGTTGCGGATGGCGGTGCGGGCGCAGTCCATGGCCGAGTTGCCCACGCCGATGACCGCAATGTCATCGCCCAGACGGAAGGCCTTGGAGTTGGCCAGATAGTCGATGCCAAAGGCCACGTTGCCCAGGCTCTCGCCCTTGATGTGCATGGCGTTGGCCTTCCACAGACCGGCACCGATGAATACGCTCTTGTAGCCGTCGCGGAACAGGTCGTCGATGGTGATGGTCTTGCCGATGGTGGTGTTGGGCCGCACCTTGATGCCCTTGAGCTCCAGATGGCGGTACTGGAAATCATCCAGCACACTGTCCGGCAGGCGGTAATTGGGGATGCCGTAGCGCATCACGCCGCCGATCTTGTCGCGGGCGTCAAAGATGGTCACATCGTAGCCCCAGCGTGCCAGCAGCACCGCAATGGTCAGGCCCGCCGGGCCGGAACCCACCACAGCCGCCTTCATGCCGTTCTTGGGGGCCGGGCCGGCGGTCATCTTGTTGGCGTAGGTGGTGGAGATGTAGTCCTCGATGATGGAAAAATGCACCGGGTCATGGCTGGGCATCCGGTTGCGGACGCAGTGGCCCTCGCACTGGTTCTCGTGGTTGCACACCAGACTGCACACGGTGGTGAGCGGGTTGTTTTCAAACAGCATCTGGCCTGCGGCGTCCATCTGGTTTGCCTTGAGCAGACGGATCACCTCGGGGATGTTGGTGTGGATGGGGCAGCCCTCCTGACACAGCGGCTTTTTGCAGCCGAGGCAGCGGTTGGCTTCGTCCAGAACATGAAGTGCCATGCGTTCCTCCTTGAATCGGCGGGGCCGATCTTCCTTCTTCTTCTCACGTGTTGTATCCAACATTGCATTGCTTTAATGATACACCCAATACGGCACGGTTACAAGAGCGGAATTGCTGATTTTTTGCCAGAATTTTTTGTCAATTCGTCAAAAAGATATTTTTTTGACGATATATTCCGCCCATCGGGGCCGGGTTTGCCCGGCACAGGGCCCCAAAGTCGCTGGCCGCTGCCTGCGCCGCCGCCATCCGGGCACCGTCGGGGCCGGTCTGGGCCAGCTTTGCCAACGAGTGAGACACCGGAAGGGACACCTGCCCCAGCAGCGGCAGGGCGTCCTTCCGTGCTCCCAGCAGGTGCAGCGCCGGCGGCAGGGCCGGCACTGTGTCGACCGTATAGCCCAATGCAGCATCCATGGCAAGGCGGCGCATCCGGGCCCGGGGGTAGCGCACCGTGGTCAGGGCATCCAGCAGCTGCGGCAGACTGGTACTCTGTCGCACCGCGTGTTCCAACCGGTGTTCCAGCCCTTCGGACACTCCGCGCACCGCTGCAAAAGGCTCCGGCTTTACGCAGGCTGCCCGCAGCAGTGTCAGCTCACACCGGCCTGCCGCGTCAAAATCCGTATACGCGCCGTCATTTTCCGCCGTTTCATACAGTTCAAACGCCTTTTCCGGCACAAACGGGGCCACGGCCTCGGCTCCGCCCTCGGCCCAGAGAGCCCGCAGAGCACTGGCACTGGCAAATTGCGCGTGGCCGCTCTCCTCCAGCGTCTGCCCGTGGTTGGCCCCCCTGCGGGGCAGCGGCACCGGGGTCATGCCTGCCCGCTGCTCCAGGATGGCGCGGCAGTACTCCACGGCCAGGTTGTTGTTCGGCTGGCTCAGCAGCGCCGCCATGGCAGGGTCGGCCCCCACGGTCTGCACTGCCGCCTGCCGGGCTGCCGCAAAGCTGCGCGCCCCGGCGGCCAGCTGCTGCTTCAGTGCCGCGCGGTAGGCCGCACTGTTCAGCACCCGGGCGGTTTCCAGCAGCAGGGCAGCGTCCGGGGTCTCGGCCCCGAACACCAGGGCGTCGCACCCGGTGGCCGCCAGCAGATGCACCCCGGCCCGTGCAAAGGCCTCCGCCCCCGCGCAGGCCCAGGGGGCCGGCAAGGCAAACACGAGGTCGGCCCCGCACTCCAGCGCGGCGCGCACCCGCACGCTTTCCGGCAGCAGCGGCAGTGCTCCCCGCTGGGTCAGCCCGCAGCTCATGGCCACCGCCACCCGCTGCGCCCCCAGCGCCCGCGCCTGCGCCAGCTGCCAGGCGTGCCCGTTGTGGAAGGGGTCGTACTCCGCAATGATGCCTGCAAATCTCATGACAATGCTCCTTTCCGGGCAAAAAGGGCCTCTCTCCGCCCCGGAAGATTGTTAAATTTATATCGTATATACAGAAAACCTACGGGTTTTTCTGCATTTGTAGGCAGGGTGTACAAAAGCCTTGTACACAAGTTTTACCGCTTTGCCCGGATTGTGCCTTGAAAAGGCGTTGTTCCTATTATATAATAAACACAGGAATCTGTAAAATTCTGTCCGCAGATTTCCAAAAAACGGCGGGCAGAGCAAAAACATACAGGAGGCAACACAGATGAAAGTTCTGGTTATTAACTGCGGCTCTTCTTCCCTGAAGTATCAGCTGATCGATATGGACGGCGAGAAGGTGCTGTGCAAGGGCCTGTGCGAGCGCATTGGCATGGAGAGCAGCATGATCACTCACGAGGCCAACGGCCACAAGGCCACCACCCCGGCCATCTTCCCCACCCACACCGAGGCATTTGCTGAGGTCGTGAAGAAGATGACCACCGGCGAGGGCAAGTGCATCAATGACGTGAGCGAGATCGACGCCATCGGCCACCGCGTGGTGCATGGCGGCGAGAAGTTCAAGAGCAGCTGCCTGATCACCGATGAGGTCATCGAGACTCTGCGTGAGCTGAGCCCGCTGGCTCCCCTGCACAACCCCGCAGGCATCCTGGGCATCGAGGCCGCCCGCAAGGTGTTCGGCAACATCCCCATGGTGGCCGTGTTCGACACCGCTTTCCACAGCACCATGCCCCCGAAGGCTTACATGTACGCCATCCCCTACGAGTACTACGAGAAGTACGGCGTGCGCCGCTACGGCTTCCACGGCACCAGCCACAAGTATGTGGCCTACAAGGCTGCCGAGTACCTGGAGGAGCCCATTGAGCGCCTGAAGCTGATCACCTGCCACCTGGGCAACGGTTCTTCCATTGCCGCTGTGGACCAGGGCAAGGTCGTGGATACCTCCATGGGCATGACCCCGCTGGCCGGCCTGATGATGGGCACCCGCTGCGGCGACCTGGATCCCTCTGTGGTCAACTACCTGAAGTACACCCTGAACATCACCGGCCACCAGCTGGACGAGATCCTGAACAAGAAGTCCGGCCTGCTGGGCATCTCCGGTGTTTCCAGCGACAAGCGTGATGTGGAGGAGGCCGCCGCAGCTGGCAACAAGCGTGCACAGCTGGCTTCCGATATGCTGAACTACCAGATCAAAAAGACCATTGGTGCTTACATCGCTGCTATGGGCGGCGTGGACGCCATCGTCTTTACCGGCGGCATCGGCGAGCACGATGCCATTGCCCGTGCAAAGATCTGCCACCACATGGATTGGCTGGGCATCCGCATCGACACTGAGAAGAACAAGCACCCCCAGGGCGACGTGTGCGAGATCACTGCCTGGGGTGCCAAGGTCCGTACCCTGGTCATCGCTACCGACGAGGAGCTGATGATCGCCCGCGACACCAAGGAAGTTGTCGAGAACAAGTAAACATTTTCCCGTTCTGTTTTCCGGAGCCGTGTTCCCGTTGGGGAGCACGGCTCCTTTTTTTCGTCGGAATGCCGGTTTGGCCCGGCCCGGATTGTGCCATATCCACAAAGAACAGGTGCCCGGACTGTTTTTTGGTTGACAAACGCGGAAATTAACGGTACAATAGGAAAGTCCTCAGCTAGAGGATATTTACTATTCAAGCCCCTGGTAAGCTAACTGATCAGCGCGATGGTCCCCAAAAACCAAAGGTATGGTTATAATCCTTCCGTGGGCAAGAACTGACAAAGAGGAGATACTACTATGTTTGAAGACAAGACTTTAGTCTGCAAGGACTGCGGTAAGGAGTTTGTTTGGACTGCTGGTGAGCAGGAGTTCTACGCATCTCGCGGCTTCGAGAATCAGCCCCAGCGCTGCAAGCCCTGCCGTGACGCCCGCAAGAACGGCGGCGCACGCAGCAACAGCGGTGAGCGTCAGATGTTCGATGCTGTCTGCGCAGCTTGCGGCAAGGCTTGCAAGGTTCCCTTCCAGCCCCGTGAGGACCGTCCGGTCTACTGCTCTGACTGCTTCGCTCGCATGAAGCAGAACTAAGCGCTGATTTTTCTTTAAATCGGTTCTGTTCCGGAGAGCTGTGGTTTTGCCGCAGCTCTCTTTCTTTATGCAAAAACTCCCTCAGGCATCGTGCAGCGATGCCTGAGGGAGTTTGTTTTTACATCAGCGGTGCGATCACCTTCAACAACAGGCCCATCAGGCGCAGCAGCTTTTTGCCCTGCCAGACGCTCTGCAGGGTCGCTTCCACGGTGCGGCAGCGGGCCAGCGTGTCCTGAAAATCCGTCTCCATGTCGCGGATGCTGCCCACGCGGCGCATCCACACAGCGTTCTCAAAGTGATGGTACAGGCTGCGGTAGTCCAGATTGATGGTGCCCACCACGGCTTCCACTCCGTCCATCACCACCAGCTTTGCATGGGTGAAGCCGGGCGTCCACTCGCTGATCTTCACGCCCGACGACAGCAGCGCCTTGTAGTGCGTTTTGGCCAGCGCATAGGCGAACTGCTTATCCGGCACGCCGGGCAGGATCAGATGCACATCTACGCCGCGCTCTGCCGCAAAGCGCAGGGCAGTTTCCAGCTCGCCGTCCAGAATGAGGTACGGCGTGATGATGTGCACATACTTCCGGGCACGGTTCAGCAGGTCGATGTACACCATCTCACCCACCCGCTCGCCGTCCAGCGGGCAGTCGCCGTAAGGCACCACAAAGCCCTCTGCGCGGGCCGCCGGGACCTCCGGGCGCAGGAACTGCTCAAACTCCGGCTCCTGCAGCACACTCCACATCTGCAAAAACAGCGCGGTCATGGAGCGCACGCCTTCGCCCTCCAGCATGACGGCGGCGTCCTTCCAGCGGCCGTATTTCTCCACATGGTTGATGTACTCGTCGGCCAGGTTCACCCCGCCGGTAAAGCCCACCCGCCCGTCAATGACCAGAATTTTGCGGTGGTCGCGGTAGTTGTAGTGGGTGGACACAAACGGCGTGACCGGCGCAAACACCTTGCACCGGATGCCCAGCGCTTCCAGCCGCTTGGGATAGTCCCGCGGCAGGGTGGAAAACTCACAGGTGCCATCGTACATCACCCGCACATCCACACCGCCGGCCGCTTTGCGGGCCAGCACCTCCAGGATGCGGCCCCACATGAGCCCTTCGTCGATGATGAAGTATTCCAGAAAGATGTAATGCTCCGCCGTTTCCAACTGGCGCAGCAGCTCGGCAAACTTGGCCTCGCCGCCGTTGAAGTAGGTCACAGCGGTATTGCCGTACACCGGGAAGCCGCCGCCCCGCCCCCGCAGGTAGCGCGCCAGCGAAGCCGCTCCGGGGCTGTCCGCCTCCAGACGCTGCTCCACTCCTTCCGGCTGGGGCAGCTGGGCGCGGGTCTGGCTTTCCAGATCCATCAGACGCTTTTTCAGGGCGTTGTGGCCGATGTCCGCCTTGGTGTACCAGAACAGCGGCACGCCCAGCACCGGCAGCACTGCAATGACCACCAGCCAGGTGATGCGCACGCTGTTGTCCATGTCGATGTTGAGCAGATAGACCACCATGGCAGCCGTGACCAGCGCCGTGCCGCCCAGGTAATGGGGCAGCAACTGCCCGAACCAGCGCAGCAGGCTGAACAGTGCCCCGAACTGCAGCAGCAGCAGCACCAGCACCAGCCCGAACCGGCTGAAGATGGCGTGTACAAGGCCCTTCTGCCCCTTTTTGAGCAGACGGATTCCGCCGTCCTCAAACACCTTTACTTTTTCTTTCATGTTCTGCTGCAGCTGTTGTGTTTGCATCTTGTCTGTTTCCTCCGCGGCAGGCCGCCTGCCAGTTGAAAAAATTGCACCCGACCGCCCTTCCGGGCTGTCAAAACCGGGCATTTTATGGTATGATAGATGGAACAGAAGGCCGCCGGGCCGCACGCAGCTCCGGCCGACCGTTGATTTCTTCTATTATAATCCATTTCTGTCGGTATTTCCACCGGAGCCGACAAGGTTTTTGTGCAGGAGGAGTTTCGACTATGAATAATCTGATCATTGGCATTGCAGGCGGTTCCGGCAGCGGCAAGACCACCCTGGCCCTGCGGCTGAAGGAGCGCTTTGGCGAGGACGAGGTGCGGCTGATCTCCCACGACAGCTACTATAAGCGCCACGACGACCTGCCCTTTGAAGAGCGCTGCAAGCTGAACTACGACCACCCGGACGCTTTCGACAATGCCCTGCTCATCTACCACCTGCAGGAGCTCAAGGCCGGCCGTGCCATCGACTGCCCCGTATACGACTACTCCAACCACAACCGCAGTGACAAAGTGCAGCACATCGAACCGGCCCCGGTGCTCATCGTGGAGGGCATCCTGCCCTTTGTAGAGCCGGAGCTGTGCGCCATGTTCGACTACAAGATCTTCGTGGACACCGACGCCGACGAGCGCATCCTGCGCCGTCTTGTGCGGGACGTGAAGGAGCGCGGCCGCAGCCTGGACAGCGTGATCGAGCAGTACCTGACCACGGTCAAGCCCATGCACGAGGCCTTTGTGGAGCCCAGCAAGCGCAACGCCGACATCATCGTGCCCAACGGCGGCGAAAACACCACCGCCATCGAGATGCTGGCCCACCACATCCGCAGTCTGATCGAGAAGGCAAATATGCGGTGATTTTTC
>ERZ1673738.4719-NODE-4719-length-13215-cov-4.640653_pt1 | contig 13215 bp, 12 predicted proteins | sample MGYA00580198_ERZ1673738 | MGnify/ENA primary metagenome ERZ1673738 (study PRJEB41218, sample SAMN15661784) | gut metagenome | host: Homo sapiens | place: Canada: London | collected 2015-08-20/2019-03-30 | study: EMG produced TPA metagenomics assembly of... | reverse complement strand
GATAGGACGTACCTCCCTTCTCACACTTACGAAAATAAGGCTTCGGCCTTATTTTTCTTTGAATGCGACTAAAATCATTTCATTGATCCTAAATGATTAGCCTTTTCTTTTCTATGAAAAGAAGGGTATAATAAAAATAACGAAGAAAGGAGAACACCAATGGAACCAACATTACGATTATCGGTCCACCAATTGGTGGACTTCCTTTTACGCGCTGGCGATATTGATACACGGGTTTATAATAAAGCATCCATGTTAGAAGGTACGAGAATTCATGCATTCTATCAAAAGAAACAAGGAAAACATTATATCAGTGAATATCCTTTAAAAGAAACCTTTGAAGTGGATGATTTTTTAGTAACACTTGAGGGTAGAGCCGATGGTATTATTGTTTTACCCACGCGCGTGATTATTGATGAAATTAAATCCACAGTAATTGATTTAGATGAATTTGCGGTTTCACAAACAGCGTGGCACTTAGGACAAGCGGAATGTTATGCGCTAATGTACGCTCATGAAAAAGACTTAGAAGAAATTGATGTACGGTTAACTTATATTTCCCAAGTTACCGATACCCAAATGGTAAAAGAATTTCATTACAAGGTAGAAGAGTTAGAAGAAAAAATTCATCATTTAATTTTAGAATATTTAGATTTTTATCGCATTTTATATGAAAAGAAGATGAAAAGAAATCAAACGGCAAAAGAACTCGCTTTTCCTTTTGATCATTTTCGTAGTGGCCAAAGAAATTTAGCAAAATATGCGTACGCTATTGCCACGAAAGGCGGTTATCTTTTTGTTGAAGCTCCCACTGGAATTGGTAAAACCATCTCTACTTTATATCCCTTTGTGCACGCTTTTAAAGAAGAAAAAAATGAAAAAATTTTCTATTTAACCGCTAAAAATAGTGGGAAAGAATCGGCTTTACATGCAACTTTATTATTAAAAGAAAAAGGCTTTTCAGGTTCCGTAATCTTAATTACCGCCAAAGACAAAGTGTGCTTTCAAGAAGGCGCCGCTTGTAATCCGGATGAATGTCCTTTTGCTCGTGCTTATTATCAAAAGATACAGCAAATCTTAAAAGAATCTTTATTAAAATATGAAGTTTTTGATGAGAATCGTATTATTGATATTGCCTCAAAATATGAAATTTGTCCTTTTGAATTATCGTTAGATTTATCGCTTTATACCGATATCATTGTTTGTGATTATAACTACGCATTTGATCCCTTAGTGTATATGAAACGCTACTTTGATGAAGATACGTCTACCTTCGTAGCTTTAATTGATGAAGCGCATAACTTAGTAGAACGGGGTAGAAGTATGTACTCAGTTTCCGTAAGTTATGAAATGTATAAAAATTGCAAAAAGTCGTTAGCGTATTTAGAACATAAAAAGATGAAAGCGGCTTTAAAAAGGATGCAGAAGACCTTTAAAAAGTGGAATGATGATTATGAAGTAGGTACACAAATATTATCTGATATGGAAGATACGGATTTACGCGCCTTTGACGCCTTTTTAAAAGCGGGTCAAGATGTTTTAAAGAATCATTCTTCTTTTGTGGATGATGCTTTTTTAGAATTTTACTTTGCAATTAATGCCTTTTTAAAACTTTATGAACTTTATGATGAATCCTTTGCTTTATATATCGCAAAAAAAGATCATCTTTCTTTATCACTAGAACTTTTATGTTTAGATCCATCTTTACAATTAAAAAGAAGGTTACATTATTTTAGAGCAGCAGTCATATTTTCCGCGACTTTATCACCCAGTGATTACTATATCTCACAGTTAGGCGGACAAGAGCAAGATGCTTTTTTAGCCTTACCTTCACCATTTCCTAAAGAGAACCTTTTATTAATGGTGCGACCGAATCTATCAACAAAATTAAGAAATCGCTATCAAACGTTGGATGAATTAGTAGAAACTATCCAAGTATTTGTTAAAAATAAAATTGGAAACTACTTTGTCTTTTTCCCATCGTATGAATACTTATTAGCAGTCTTAGAACGCTTAGATGATGTGGATTTTGATGTTGTTGTGCAGAAAAAAGACATGAAGGAAAAAGAAAAAACAGAGTTTTTAAATCAATTTTCTAGTCATCCTAAACGCTCCACGGTGGGCTTTGTTGTTTTAGGTGGTGCCTTTAGTGAAGGAATTGATTTAATGGGCGACCGTTTGATTGGCGCGATTGTCATTGGAGTCGGGTTACCAACTCTTTCTTTTGAACGCGATTTAATTAAGAAATATTATGATGAAAAATCAGGTGACGGTTATTTAAATAGCTATGTCAATCCTGGCATGAACCGCGTAATGCAAGCGGTAGGAAGAGTGATTCGTAGTGAAAGTGATAAAGGCATGATTCTATTAATTGATGACCGATATTTACAAAAGACGTATCGCGATTTATTTAAAAACGAATGGAGTCATTATGAAGTCGTAATGGATAACGTAGAAATGCAGGAAATGATGCAAAACTTTTGGAAAGAGAAGGAAAAATAAATCTTTTCAATAAGTCAACATTCATATATAATATTTAAGATAGTAAAGGAGGTAAGAAGCTATGGATTTTGAACAAAAATATATCCGTAATTTTTCCATTATTGCGCATATTGATCATGGTAAATCCACTTTAGCGGACCGTTTATTAGAAAGAACGGGCACCGTAGAAAAACGCTTGATGAAAGATCAACTTCTTGACTCCATGGATTTAGAAAGAGAACGCGGTATTACCATTAAACTCAATGCCGTTACTTTAACGTATCACGCTAAAGACGGACATGATTATTTATTAAATTTAATCGACACTCCAGGGCACGTCGACTTTACCTATGAAGTTTCTCGCTCTTTAGCGGCGTGTGAAGGCGCTTTATTAGTCGTGGATGCCTCTCAAGGCGTGGAAGCACAGACGCTTGCAAACGTCTATTTAGCGGTTGATAATAACTTAGAAATTCTTCCGATTATTAATAAAATTGATTTACCAAGTGCAGATCCTAAGCGTGTAAAAGAAGAAATTGAAACGCGAATTGGTATCCCTTGCGATGAATCCGTCGAGATTTCCGCTAAAACTGGTTATGGTATTGATGAAGTTTTAGAGCGGATTGTAACCGGAATTCCTGCACCAACTGGCGATATGAACGCTCCTTTAAAAGCGTTAATTTTTGATAGCTTTTATGATTCTTATCGTGGCGTTGTCATTATGATTCGGGTTAAAGAGGGTAGTGTAAAAGTGGGAGATACCATTTTACTCATGGCAAACGGAAAACAATATCAAGTCACTGAACTTGGTATCCGTACCCCAAATGAAGAAAAACGAAATGAATTATCCGCGGGTGAAGTCGGTTATTTAGCCGCGCAAATTAAAGATATTCATGACGTCCATCCTGGTGAAACCGTAACCCATGCTTCGCGTCCTGCTTTAGAACCTTTACCTGGTTATCGAAAGATGAACCCGATGGTTTATTGTGGTTTATATCCGGTTGATTCTAAAAAATATGAAGATTTAAAAGATGCTTTAGGTAAATTATGCTTAAACGATGCAAGTTTACATTATGAACCCGAAACTTCCCAAGCTTTAGGCTTTGGCTTCCGCTGTGGCTTCTTAGGCTTATTACATATGGATGTAGTACAAGAAAGATTAGAAAGAGAATATAATCTTGATTTAATCTTAACCGCGCCTAGCGTTATTTATCACGTTTATTTAACGGATGGAACGATGATGAATTTAGATAACCCTTCTAAACTTCCCGATATGACATTAGTAAAAGAAATTCAAGAACCTTATGTAAAAGCTAGCATTATGACCCCCAAAGAATTTGTAGGTCCATTAATGACGTTATGCCAAGATAGAAGAGGAATTTATCTTGACTTAGAATACTTTGATGATTCAAGAATGATTTTAACGTATGAATTACCTCTTTCAGAAATTGTTTATAACTTCTTTGATAAGCTAAAGAGTTATTCCAAAGGTTATGCTTCTTTTGATTATCAATTTAGTGAATATCGTGCAAGTAACTTAGCAAAAATGGATATTTTATTAAATGGAAATCCTATTGATGCTTTATCTTTAATCGTTTATAAACCCAATGCTTATGAACGGGGAAGTGTCATTGTTCGTCGTTTAAAAGACTTAATCCCACGTCAACAGTTTGAAGTACCAGTTCAAGCTTGTGTGAACGGAAAAGTTATTGCAAGAAGTGATATCAAAGCGGTAAGAAAAGACGTTTTAGCTAAATGTTATGGCGGCGATATTACTCGTAAAAAGAAATTGTTAGAAAAGCAAAAAGAAGGTAAAAAGCGGATGAAAGCCATTGGTTCTGTTGAAGTTCCACAAGAAGCTTTCATGGCAGTACTTTCCATTGATGATGAAGAAAATTAAAAACTTAGCTCACACTTTCGGGTGTGAGTTTTTTTGTGCAAAAATAATACGATTGGTGAGCAAAATTTAATACAAATGTCTACTTCGTTGATAACAATAAATCTATATTTTTTTGCAACATAATTATTTTTTTTGAAGAAAAAATGTGCTTTTTTTCTTGTTTTCGCACTTGACAAAAAAGTGCGGGGGGGGGGTATAATTTTTACATAAATAAACTAAAGGAGATTAATTATGAATAAAAAAATGATTTTATGCTGTGCTATTGCACTTACCTGTTGTTTAAGCTCGTGTAATAACAATAATTATGTTTCAAGTCAGACAACAAATCAAATTTCGTCCAGTCAATGTGTAAGTATTCTAAAGATAGAGAAAACTAAGACTGAAGGAAATATAGATACTTATACCATTACATATACAGATGGAAGTACAAGTACATTCACGGTAACCAATGGTGAAAATGGAGAAAAAGGTGAGCAAGGAATCCAAGGTATTCAAGGACAACCAGGTAAGGATGGACATACTCCAGAGATAACAATAGTCGATGGATATTGGTACATTGATGGGGTAAATAGTAATGTAAAAGCCGAAGGCATTAAAGGTGACGCAGGTAACGGAATTGTATCCATTGTAAAAACAGACTCAATTGGTTTAAATGATATTTATACGATTACTTATACAGATGGAAGCACATCAACATTTACCATTACAAATGGCGAAAATGGAGAATCTGCATATGAAATATATATCAAATATCATCCTGAATACACGGGGACTGAAAAGCAATGGATTCATGACTTTATCAGTGGAAGATTAGAAAGCGATATTTGGTATACAGTATCATTTGATTCAAATGGTGGTACTAGTGTTGAATCACAACAAATAATGGAAGGAAGAAAAGCAAAAAAACCAGAAGATCCAATTAAAGATGGATATGTGTTTGATGGCTGGTATTTAAATGATGAACCATGGAGTTTTATCGGTTTTGATGTAACAGATGATATAACATTAGTAGCAAAGTGGAGAGAAGATTATACAGAAGGATTAGCTTTTTATCCACTAAGTGATGATACTTACGCTGTTGGAGCGGGATATGCAAAGTATTTAGAAAACATCGTAATTCCTTCTTATTATAATGAAAAAAAAGTCACTAAAATTATTGATCATGGCTTTGAAAATAGTGAAATCATAAAATCAATTATTTTACCAAACACATTAGTGTCCATTGAAGAATATGCATTCAATAATTGTAAAAACTTAACAATCGATGTCCCAAGTTCTGTACAAAAATTTGGTAAATATGCATTTTTTGGAATTAGTAACCTCACTATTGAAAATGAAAGTGAATGGGAAGAAGTGTTAAAAGATTGTTCAAAGTACCAAAATATATTTCACTATGAATATCAATATATTCGCAATGATAGTTCACGGCCGGATAAAACAGCAGCTAAAACAGTTTTTGATGATTTCCATTTATCACAATGCGTAATTTCCACAGTAAAAACATTAGAAATTGAGTATTCAAAGCTCTATCATGAAGCTGGTAAAACTGATGTATATAGAGAGTTTAAAATTTATGCAATAAATATTGAAAAATTAACTGATGGCTCAATTTCTATTTGGTCTTAAAAATACTTAGCTTTTTTTAAATTTTCTATTTGATTATTAAATTTAAACTAAATGGTCTTGTTTTATAGGAAAATAGTAGAAATTAGAGAATGTTTTATATTAATGCTAACAAAATCAGTTTCTTTCTATTAAATATAAATTTTAATATTAAAAAAAGTCACATAATGTGACTTTTTTACTTATAAAAATCTTTTAAATATTCTTCCGTAATCTCGTTTTGAATTTAAAATTGATGTAATAAACACTGAATTTTCTTCAACTTTATAGTAATAAAATATCAAATACTCTTTATGAGTTAAAAAACGAAAACCAAGACTCAATAAGAACCTGTCTTTTGAAAGGGAGCCTCGCTCAGGAAATTCTTCTAAAGTTTTGCATTTGGCAAACAATTCATTAATAAAAGCGCGAGCGGTTTTTAAATTTTTAGTCTGATCATAAAGGTAAAGAGAAATATCGCGCAAATCTTCTTTTGCAGTTTTTGTCATTATAATTTTACAACTCATAAATCAAATGACTCCAAATCTTTTAAAACATCTTCAAATGCAGAATCAATGTCTTGAGTTCTTCCAAGCTTAATATCGTCCATGGCTTGTGCAAAATGTTCATATAGAGCAAGTTTTGCCTCTAATTCAGAAATTCGAGTTAAAAGATTACAAAACTCTTCGTGACTCAAAACTACTGTATCTTCCTTTCCGTTTACAGTAATTGCTACAGGATTTTCTTTTGCTAATGCAGAAATTTGAGCGTAGTTAGTTCTAATATCTTTTGACGGGCGAATTGTAATAAAAAATTTCATAAATCCATCTCCTTTAGTAGTCATATTATATCACAATTATGCTACCATAAAAAGAGCAATAATTGTTTTTTATTTCAAACTGCATAAAGGTTTATTAATGAGTGAAAAAATTAATATTACACAAAATGCGTAATTTGTCGAAATTTGTTAGTAAATAATTAGTACTTTTTTAGTGATTTTACTAGTAAGAATTGTTTTTTTATGGTACTATGTTCACGAGGTGAAAATTATGGCGAATGAAGATTTCGGCGTACGTTTTTCAGAGAATTGTTATGCAACAAAGCAAGAAGTAGCAAAAACAATAGGGTTTTCATCAGTGGATGATATTTGGAACCGCATTTTAGCGTATCGTTCGCATTTTTATCGAGCACTTTCGTTACGTAATATCGATAAGTCACCTTATCAAATTACTTTTACCCCTACAATTAATGAGCACTTAGCGGCTTTAGAAAGAAAATTAACTAAAGCTTATTTAAAATACGCAACGATGAATCATTCGTTAAAAAAGGGTCAAATCAGAGAAGATCACTATACCCGTATTCTTTATTGGGTAGCGAAAAAATATAACTTAGATGTTGATGAAACGATGTTATATCACATCATTCATCATGAAGCATCGACTTTACCACCCGATGCAATGTTACTCGTTAACTATTTTAATGCTTTAGAATACATTGAAGAACATTATGTAGATCCTTTAGACGCTGGATTTATTAAAAAACTTTATTCTTTATTACTCGGTTATGAAATGGATGAAGAAACGAGTTTATATCGTACCAAAGAACTCTTTGATGTTGACGCAAGAGCGTTAATTGGAAGAACATATAATTCGGCACCAGTAGAAAGAATTGCGCCGATGATGGATCAATTATTTGATTTCATTATGCACGCCGATTTTAGTCCAACCATCAAAGCGGTCGTTTCCTATTTCTATATTTCGCATATTAAACCTTTTGATGTATATTCCGAAGAAATTGCTATGCTTTTCATGAAATCGGTCTTTGCCCATAGTGATTTAGATGAACTAGCAAGTATTCTAGAATGGGAGCAACTATTAAGCGATAATCAAGAAGAAGTGAATCGCCTCTTATCCGAAGTAAAGAAGAGCAATGATATTACGTATTTTTTAGTGTATTATATTGAAGTCGGCGATAGCATTGCAAACGACTTATTAGACGATTTAACCAAAAGTAACGTTGCATCCATTAAAGAAGAGTATTATGATACAGGAGTCGAAGAACCGCAAAAAGAAGAAAATGAAGGTTCTATTCAACCTATTCATAGAACGCATGAAGCAACCCCTAACTTATCAGAACCATTAAGTGAAGAAGCTTCAAGCCAAGTTTCTTTTGAAGTCAGTGTAGCTTTACCTACTTTACCGATTGGCTTAGATGAAAAAGATGCGATGAAAATTGAAGAGCATCTCGTTGAAATCTATCCAACCTTAAAAAGAGGACAAGCTTATTTCTATGCGCGTCATTGTACCATTGGAAAATATTACACCATTGCGCAATATAAGAAACTCTTACATTGTGCGTATGAAACGGCAAGAACTTCCATGGACAATTTAGTAGAATTAGGTTTCTACCGCAAAGAAAAGCTCAACAATAAATTTATTTACACGCCCGTCAGTCGGCGTTAGGAGGAAGAATTATGATATTACTTATTGACTTTCAATCACCCATCTTTTTCGTACTTTATATTTTATTAGGTTTTGGTGCTATTGCTTTAATTGCCTTCCTATGCCGCAAATACATTCCAGGTTTAAAACAAGATAAAACGGAAATCGATGAAAAGAAAGTAGCGGAAGAAGAATTAAGCCGTATTTTAGTCCCAATGGACAAAGAAAACGTTGAAAAGAACCAAGAAGAAGTAAAGGATAACTCCCATGAGGGAAAGAAAGACTAACGCTTTATATATCCATATTCCTTTTTGTACCCATATTTGTAGTTATTGTGACTTTCCTAAAGTGCTTTACGATACGAAATGGGTTATGCGTTATATTGAATGTTTAAAAAAAGAAATTCTTTCTTATGGAATTTCTTCCTATCAAACCATTTATATCGGAGGTGGAACCCCCTCCAGTTTAAAAGAAGAAGAACTCGAAAGTCTTCTTTCTTTTTTATGTCCATTTTTAGAAAAAGATTATGAATGGACGATCGAATGTAATATTGAAAATACCACATTAGAGAAATTAAAACTCTTTAAAAAATATGGCGTGAATCGCTTAAGTTTTGGGGTACAAACCTTTCAAGAAGATTTACTTAAAAAAATGAACCGTTACCACCATAAAGAAGATGTATTTCATGTGATAGAAATGGCAAAATCTTTAGGCTTTACCAATATCAATGTTGATTTTATTTATGGCTTTGAAAATGAAGAAGTAGAGGATGTTTTAAATGATTTAAAAATTTTTGCTTCTTTAGACGTTCCTCATATTTCTATCTATGCATTAACCGTTCATCCAAATACCATATTTGGTATTGAGCATCATCAGGAAGCTGAAGATGAACTCAGTCGTACATTTTATGATGTAATCGTGAATTGGTTAGAAGAGCATGGCTATAATCGCTACGAAGTATCTAATTTTGCGCGTCCGGGTTACGAATCTAAACACAATCAAGTCTATTGGCGGAATGACTTTTATATTGGTGTAGGTATGGGAGCGTCAGGCTACTATCAATTCATTCGTTATAGTAATACAAAAAGCATTACCGATTATTTAAAAGGAATTACAAGAATAGAAGAAGAAAAAGAAGATATAAAAGATCAAATGCTATATGAAATTCTTTTAAGATTACGAACAAAAGAAGGTATATCAAAGGAAGATTTTCTTCTTCGTTATGGAGAAGCGTATTGGAATCTCCTTTTAAAAGTAAGTCAAAGTTTTATTGAAAATGGAAGTCTATTATTAAAAGAACAAACTTTATCATTAGCTAAAGATGTATATTTTATTCTTGATTATATTGTTAGAGAAATTTATTTAAAATTGGATGAAGAATAAAATTATTCATTATTTTTATTCATTTTAGTAAAAATAGTGTTACCTATTTTTTAGATAAGAACGATTTTTATATTTTTTCTTTATTTTATGTTGACTTTATTTTATAATTTTATTGGAAGTATATAACGGTGTTGCTCCAAACAAATTTGGAGGTGATGCTTATGATAATTTATGCATAAGCCCTCCAACTTTTAATAGGAGGGCTCTAAATTATGATAGAGATTATCTCTGTTATCTTGGAATTAGTAGTAGCTATTTTCAAAGTAATCGAAGTATTTCTATTAAAAAAGAAAAAGAAAGACAAGTAGTCTTTCAAAACTATGATTTAGGGAAAGAAAAAAACACCGTCATCAGCGGTGCTTTCCCTTATATAAACATATAATGGAGTAGGCCGTTTATAGGCTTCCTTCATTTATATTATATGAAAGTATCTAAGATTTATCAATAATTTTTGAAATTTTTATTTTAGCTTACATCGTCATAAGGGAAGCCTACTAAGGCTTTTTTTAATATACATGCTTTCTTTCTTGTAAAATCATTTCATTAATGTTACTTATATTAAATCGTAGCTATTTTCAAAGTAATCGAATTATTTCTATTAAAAAAGAAAAAGAATGGCAAGTAGTCTTTCAAATCTTTGATTTAGGGAAAGAAAAAAATATCGATACCAGCGGTGCTTTCCCTAAAAATCATTAGTGGAGTAGGCCGTTTATAGGCTTTCTTTATCTATATTATAAAGAAATAATTGTCCCTTTTCAATGCTTTTATAGATGATTGATAGGGATCTCAGTAAGAACAATTGTACGGAATAAAGATAATATGTTAATTACTATAATTATATTATTGATATAATCCTTTAATAAAGAAATTCCTTTTATTGATGAGAATTAACTGGGTCTAAAAATAAAACCAAAATAAAAAAATAAAAAAAATTAGCACTTTTATGTTGACAGTGCTAAAAACATGGTTATAATATAATTAGCACTCGGAATAAGATAGTGCTAAGGAGGTGTGACCTATGGAACTTAGTCGAAGAGATAAAATTCTAAAACTAATTGTTGATCATTTTATTAAGACGGCTCAACCTGTAGGAAGCAAAACCTTGATTGGAGAATATAATATTCCATTCTCTAGTGCCACCATTCGTAATGAGATGCAGTTACTAGAGCAAGAGGGATATCTAGAAAAAACGCATACCTCTAGTGGTAGAGTTCCTTCTTCTAAAGGTTATCGATATTATATCGATCATCTCCGTAAACAAGAAGTAGATGAAGATTTAAAATGTCAACTTCAAATGGTCTTGGAACAAAAGACAAAATCTATTGAAGATATCATTCGTGAATCTTGTGAAGTCTTAACCCATATGACGAACTTAGCTTCGGTTGTATTAGGCCCTGACGCTCATGAAGAACGACTCTTATCCATTCAATTGATTCCGATTTCTGATAAAACAGCAACGGCCATCTTTGTAACGGATCAAGGATATGTTGAAAATAAAACCTTCGTCTTTGAAGAAGCTTTAGCGCCCACAGATATTGAAAAATGTGTCAAACTTTTAAATGACCGATTAAAAGGAACGGAAATTTCTCAAGTATTAGGAAAAATGCAAAATCTCCGTCCGATCTTAACCGATTATGTAAAAGAGCACGACATGATATATCAAGCGGTTGCGCAAGCCTTACTTCGCTTCGCTAAAGACCGCGTAACCTTATATGGAAAAGATTTGTTATTTGAACAACCAGAGTTCCAAGAAGATACCGAAAAGATTAAGAAGATGTTAAGCTTCTTAGATGATCCGGCCAATCTTAGAACCTTTGCGTTAGATGATAATGGCTTATCCATCCATATTGGTGACGTCAGTGAAGGCCTCGATGATGTGTCTGTCATTCAAACCAACATCGATGTTCCTGGTCACCGTAACGGCTCCATTGCTTTAGTCGGACCAACGCGAATGGATTATGATCGAGTTGTATCCGCTCTAGAGTATGTCGCAAGAGCGTTAAGTGAATATTTTAATAAAGAAGAGAGTGATGAACAAAATGGCAGAAGAAGAGAAAAAGCCGAGTAAAAAAGAAAAGAAAGAAGAAAAGAAAATTGCTGAACTTCAAGAGCTTTTAAAGAAAGCTGAAGAAGAGATGGCAAATTGGAAGAATAAATATTATATGGCTTATGCAGATACTGAAAATCTCAAAAAGCAATATGATAAAGAACATCATCAAATTGTGAAATATCGTTCGATGGGGTTCATTGAAAAACTTCTTCCTATCCTTGATGGCTTCCATATGGCTTTAGCCAATGAAGTAACCGACCCCACTTTAAAGAATTATTTAACCGGATTTCAATATATTTATAAAATGATGGTTGACGCGCTTGAAAGTGAAGGTGTTACCGAAATATCTCCTAAGGTTGGAGATAAATTCGATGAAACGATTATGGACGCTGTGGACACGGAAGAAAGCGAAGGCGAAGAAAATTTGGTACTTCGCGTTTATCAAAAAGGATATCGCTTACATGATCGAATGGTTCGACACGCACGCGTAGTTGTAAGCAAACATCCTACCAAAGAAGAAAAAGAAAATGAAGAAGAATCAAGCGACTTTGATGAATCAAAAGCTGCTTAATATATAAAGGAGATAGATATTTATGGCAAAAGAAATTATTTTAGGTATTGACCTTGGTACAACAAACTCTGTTGTTTCTTATTTACAATCCGATGGAAAAGTGAAAGTGATTCCTAATCCAGAAGGACATAACACGACACCTTCTGTCGTAGCGTTTAAAGCAAGTGGTGAAGAAATCGTTGGTGACGCGGCAAAACGTCAAGCGGTTACTAACCCTGATACTGTATCCTCCGTTAAACGTTTAATGGGTACAGGACAAAAAATTCATATTTCCTGTGTAAATAAAGATTTTACCCCACAAGAAATCAGTGCAAAAATCTTAGCTTATATGAAGAAATATGCGGAAGATAACTTAGGACAAAAAGTCTCTAAAGCGGTTATTACCGTTCCTGCTTACTTTAATGATGCCCAACGTCAAGCAACCAAAGATGCTGGACAAATCGCAGGTCTTGATGTCGTTCGTATTATTAACGAACCAACTGCAGCGGCTTTAGCTTATGGTACTGAAACTGGCGCTAACCAAAAAATCTTAGTGTACGATCTAGGTGGTGGTACTTTCGATGTATCCATCCTTGATATTGGTGATGGTACTTTTGAAGTCGTTTCTACCGCTGGTGATAACCACTTAGGTGGCGATGACTGGGATGCCGTTATCGCTGATTGGATTAAAGCTCAAATCAAAATTGAATATGGTGTTGATTTAACTGATAAAATGGCAATTCAACGTTTCAAAGAAGCGGCTGAAAAAGCTAAAATTGAACTTTCTAGTATGTTAGAAACCACCATTTCC
>ERZ1673738.4715-NODE-4715-length-13222-cov-4.847346_pt1 | contig 13222 bp, 9 predicted proteins | sample MGYA00580198_ERZ1673738 | MGnify/ENA primary metagenome ERZ1673738 (study PRJEB41218, sample SAMN15661784) | gut metagenome | host: Homo sapiens | place: Canada: London | collected 2015-08-20/2019-03-30 | study: EMG produced TPA metagenomics assembly of... | reverse complement strand
ACTTTTTAAATATATCTTATCATTTTCAAATATAACAACAGGTTTCCCTTCAACAAAAAAGCGAAAATTTAAATACCTTTTTGTTAAAACAGAAACACCCCAAGTAAAAACACCATAAACAATCATTCCAATCAACGGCTTTAAAATATCATTAAAACTTCCCATAACCATTTCAGCAGCAATAGAACCAATTGTAATTCCAATTATATAATCATATAAAGATAACTCTGTTACTTGCCTATAGCCCATTAATTTCGTTAGTAAAAACAAAACAATCAAAGAAATTAAGGGCAAAACAAAATATTCAAGCAAATTCATTTTAATCACCCTTTTAAGTATGGACAAAATAAAAAAAAGAAGTCAAAATTATGACTTCTTATACAAAATTCTCATTGAGTTACAAATAGCAATTAAAGTAACACCTACATCAGCAAAAACACCCATCCACATATTTGTAAGTCCAAACAAAGTAAGAACTAAAACTCCAATTTTAATTAATAACGTAAAAGTAACATTTTCTTTTAAAATAAAGTTTGTATAATGAGAAACTTGAATGGCTTTAGCAATTGATGTAATATCGTCACTCATTAAAACAACATCTGCAGCTTCAATAGCTACATCACTACCAACGCCACCCATCGCAATACCAATATCACTTCTAGCAAGAACTGGCGCATCATTAATACCATCACCAACAAAAGCTACAACATGATCATTACCCATTAATTTTTCTAATTGTGTAACTTTATCTTGTGGTAATAAATCACTATATACTTGATCAATTCCTATTTTAGAAGCAATATCACGAGCAACAGTTGAATGATCTCCTGTAAGCATAACCGTATTTGAAACATGTGCCTTCTTTAAGTCTTGAATACCTGGCATTGTAGATTCTTTAATAACATCTGCAACAACGATATGTCCTAAATATTGTTTTTGACATGCTATATGAACAATTGTTCCAATAGATTGAGGTTGACTCACTTCAATACCTAATTCATGAAAATATTTTTCATTTCCTAATTCATATTGTTTTTGATCAATAACAACAGAAAGACCTTTTCCAGCGATTTCTTTAAAATCTTCTATTCTTGTACTATCGATTTCTTTATTATAAGCTTTAACAATACTTCTAGCAATTGGATGATTTGACATATATTCACCATATGCACCAATTTCTAATAAATAATCATCTGAAATTTCAACAACTTCAAATTCACCTTTAGTAAGTGTTCCTGTTTTATCAAAAACAACAGTATCAATATCTTTTAATAATTCTAAATAGTTTCCACCCTTAACTAAAACACCTAAAGCACTCGCTTTACCAATACCAGCATATAAACCTAAAGGTACTGAAATAACAAGTGCACATGGACAAGAAACAACTAAGAATGTACATGCACGATAAAGCCAATCATAGAAATTTTGATTTGGTAAAATAATCATCGGAACAATTAATAATAAAACAGCAAGTCCCACAACAGTTGGTGTATAAACTTTTGCAAAACGGGTAATAAATTTTTCAATTTTAGCTTTTTTACTTGCAGAATTTTCAACAAGATCAATAATACGACTTACTGTACTATCCGCATAAGGTTTTGTTACTTCAATATAAATAACATCATTTAAATTGACAACTCCTGATAAAACCTCATCTCCTACTTCAACACTTCTAGGAACTGATTCACCTGTTAAACTTGCAGTATCTAACATACTGTTTCCTTTAATAACTTTACCATCCAACGGTACTTTTTCTCCAACTTTAACAACAATTGTATCTCCTACTTGTACTTCTTCAGGAGTTACTTGAATCATTTGATCATCTTTTACAATTGTAGCATACTCACTTTTAATATCCATTAAAGAAGAAATAGATGATCTTGTCTTATTAACAGCATATCCTTGGAAAATTTCACCAATAGCATAAAATAGCATAACCGCAATTGCTTCACTGTAATCACCTAAAGCAATCGCTCCAAAAGTTGCTAAACACATCAAGAAATTTTCATCCAAAAAGTCTTTTCTACCAATATTTTTAATTGCTTTTAAAATGACTTTATAACCAATTAATAAATAAGCAAACAAATATAAGAAAGTAGCAAAACCACCTGCAAAGAAATGTGCCCCTATAAAAATAATAACACCTTCAACCAATTCCATATTTTCTTTTAAATCAAATAATTTTGGTTTACTATATATTTTTTGATTATCTTCCTTTGATAAAACAACTCCTTCTTCAACAGAGTCAACAACAGCTTGTAACTTTTCCATTAAAGAATCATCGTTTTTTACTTTAACCATTAACTTTTGAGTAGAAAAATTAACAACCGCATCTTCAATGTAAGATTGTTTTTTTATCTCAGCTTCTACTTTACTTGCACAGTTTGCACAATCCAAACCAACTATATTAAATTTGATTGAATTAGCCAATTCACGATGATCTTCCACACGTTCATGATGATGTCCGCATCCACATTCATCGTGATGATGTTCATGTTCATGATGGTGTCCACAACCACATTCATCGTGATGATGTTCATGATGGTGTCCGCATCCACATTCATTGTGATGATGTGTTTTGTTTGTAGAGAGGTTATCTATTGTTACTTCATCTTCAATGGATTGTATAAAAGAAAGAAGTTCATTATCATTAATTTCTTGATTACTTTCAAAAGTCATCATACCTGTTGCAAAAGAAATTACACAATCATTAATCTCTTCTTTTTTATTTAAAGCATCTTCTAATTTTTGTGTGCAATTAGCACAATCAAGGCCATTAACCTTATATTTATATTTCATATTGTTTATCCTCCATGATATGACTATAACCAGCCTCAAAAATTAGTTTTACATGCTCATCATCTAACGAATAGTACATCATTTTACCATCTCTTCTATTTTTAACTAATTTATTGGCTTTTAAAATTCTAAGTTGATGAGAAATAGCTGACTGAGTCATATCCAAACAAGCAGCTAAATCATAAACACACATCTCATGATCAAATAAAGCACAAATAATGCGTATTCTTGTTGAATCACCAAACACTTTGAATAATTCAGCAACATCATATAAAGATTCTTCCTCGGGCATTGCTTTCTTTACTTGTTCAACAATTTCATTATTAACGATTTTATCCATTTTTTCTCCTTTCATATGAATATATGTTCATATGAATATTATATGATATTTATTTACAAAGTCAATATATATGATAAGATTAAATAAAAATGATTGGAGAAATTTTATGAAAAAATTACTGATTGTAGTAGACTATCAAAAAGATTTTGTAAATGGTAGTTTGGGATTTAAAGAAGCTGAAGATTTGGATGAGTATCTTGCTTCTTTAATTGATCAATATCATCAAAATAAAGATGATGTTATTTTTACTTTCGATACACATCAAAATAATTATTTAGAAACTCAAGAAGGAAAGAATTTGCCAATTGAACATTGCATTAAAAATAGTGATGGTTGGGAACTATATGGCAAGGTAAATACTGCTAAAAAAGAATATGATATTTGTATTGAAAAAACAACTTTTGGTTCTCTTGAATTAGGAAATTACTTAAAGGATAAAAACTACCAAAGTATTACTCTAGTAGGTGTTGTTTCTAATATTTGTGTTTTATCTAATGCTGTAATTGTTAAAAGTGCTCTACCTGAAACACCTATCTTTATTGATGTAAAAGGTATTTCTAGTAATGATTTGACAATGCAGGCAAAAGCAATTTCAATTTTAGAAAATTTGCAATTCAATATTATTAATAAATAAAATACAATTAATAATTTCTTATTAAAATAAGTTATAAATTATTATTGACACTTCATCTAATGAGGCGTAGAATTTGCCTAAAGATATATATAGGAAAGGAAGTATTAAAAATGTCAAAAAAAGATATTGATTGGTCAAATATCGGTTTTGGATATATGCCAACAGAAGCAAGATTCGTATCAAATTATAAAGATGGAGCTTGGGATGAAGGCGTACTTACTGCTGATGACAAAGTTGTTATTAGCGAATGTGCAGGTGTTTTACAATATGCACAAACATGTTTTGAAGGGTTAAAAGCTTATAGAACAAAAGATGGGAAAGTTGTTTGCTTTAGACCTGATTTAAATGCAAGTCGTATGGCTGACTCTTGCAAACGATTAGAAATGCCTGTTTACCCTGAAGATAAATGGGTAGAAGCCATTGAAAAAGTTGTTAAAGCTAATATTGATTATGTACCACCTTATGGTTCAGGAGCTACTTTATATATTCGTCCATATATGTTCGGTAGTAACCCAGTTATTGGTGTTAAACCAGCTAACGAATATCAATTTAGAGTATTCGTAACTCCTGTAGGGCCTTACTTCAAAGGAGGAGTTAAACCTATTACAATTCGTGTATCAGACTTCGATCGTGCTGCACCTCACGGTACAGGACATATCAAAGCTGGTTTAAACTACGCAATGAGTTTACATGCAATCGTTGATGCACATAATCAAGGATTTGATGAAAACATGTACTTAGATGCAGCTACTAGAACTAAAGTAGAAGAAACTGGTGGAGCAAACTTTATTTTCGTAACAAAAGATAATAAAATCGTTACTCCAAAATCAAACAGTATCTTACCTTCTATCACTCGCCGTTCTTTAATGTATGTTGCTAAAGAATACTTAGGATTAGAAGTTGAAGAAAGAGAAGTTTATTTTGATGAAGTAAAAGATTTCGCTGAATGTGGTCTTTGCGGTACTGCTGCTGTTATCTCACCAGTAGGCAAAATCAATGATCATGGTAAAGAAATTTGTTTTCCAAGTGGAATGGATGAAATCGGACCTGTTCTTAAAAAACTTTATGAAACTTTAACAGGTATTCAAATGGGTACAATTGAAGCACCTGAAGGTTGGATCAAAGTTATCGAAGAATAATAAAATATATAAGAGTTGTCATCTTGGCAACTCTTTTCTTTTATAAAAAAAGCATTGATTTAACAATGCTTTAACGATTTTCCATTTTAATATATTCTTTCTTTTCCCCAACATATTTACCTGCTGGACGAATAATTCTTCCTGAATAAAGTTTATTTTCAATATTATGTGCAACCCATCCAACAGAACGTCCAATAACAAACATCAAGGTATAAAGATCTTTAGGAATTCCTAGCATATCATAAACGAGCCCGCTATAGAAATCAATATTAGCACATACATGAATACCTTTTCTCTTTTCAATTTCAGCAACCGCAATTTCTTCAAAACGATGATATAAGTTATATTCTTTTAATCTATCTTTTTCAATAGCTAGCTGCTTACATTGTTTAGAAAGAATTTGACAACGAGGATCACTCAATGTATAAACAGCATGCCCTATACCATAAATCAAACCAGATTGATCATTAAATTTTTTATCTAAAATATCATTTACAATTTGTCTAATCTGTTCATCACTTGCATTTAAACCAACAGTATCAACAACAAGTTCCATTTGTTTGGCTACCGCTAGATTAGCCCCACCATGTTTAGGACCCTTCAAAGAACCAATCGCTCCTGCAAAACATGAATAGATATCAGTTCCCGTAGATGACATTACCACATTTGTAAATGTAGAGTTGTTCCCTCCCCCATGATCAGCATGTAATACTAAACACATATCTAGAACACTGGCTTCTGTTTTAGTAAATGAACGATTTATTCTTAACATTTGTAAAATATTTTCAGCAATCGAATAATCAGTATTTACAGGATGAATAAATAAACTATCACTATCAAAATAATGTACTTTACAACGATAAGCATAACAAACAATTTCTGGAATCTTAGCGATTAAATCTAACCCCTTATTTAATGTTGCTTCTGGTGAAATATCATCAGGTGTTTCATCATACGTGTAAAGCATTAAAACTTCTTGTTGAAGTTTATTCATCATATTTTGCATTGGAAATCCTAGTATACGTGCTTGTAAATAATTCAAAGGTAAATCATATCTTGAAGCTAATTCTTTTTTAAACGCATCTAATTCATCTTTATTAGGTAAATATCCAAAAAGAATTAAAAAACAAGCTTCTTCAAAAAGAAAACGATTTTTTGGATCATGTCCCTTTATAAAATCAGAAACTTTAACACCCCTATAATAAAGTTCCCCTTCTGTATCAATCTTTTTACCATTTTCTTTTTTATATCCCACAACATCTGATATTCTTGTAAGTCCAACAAGAACACCTGTTCCATCTTCATTTCTTAAACCATTTTTTACGTTGTATTTAGAATATAAAGAATTGTCAATTTTATTTAATGATGTACTTCTTTGAAATACATAATCAATAAATTCACTCATATTTAAGCCCCCTTATCATAGTGTTAGAAATATCATATCACAAATTTGTATAATTGTATACAATTATTTACTTGTCTTATTTTGTTAAAGATTGTCAAATGACAAAAAGTATTCTAAAATAGAATACAAGGTGATAGTTATGAAAATATTTGATAGAGAATTCTCAGGTCTATCTCAAGAAGACGTTTTAAAAAGGCAACAACTTGGGAAAACTCATTTTGTGGAAAGTAAAACAACAAAAACATATAAAGAAATTATTTTTAATAATATTTTTACATTTTTCAATTTAATTAATATTCTACTATTTGCATGTCTTGTTTTTGTTGGATCTTATCGTAATACCCTTTTTATCTCTGTTATCTTTTTTAATACTTTAACAGGAAGTTATCAAGAAATAAAAGCAAAAAGGACATTAGATCAGTTAAGTATTTTAACAAAACAACAAATTGATGTTTTAAGAGATAATCAATTATCTAAAATCAATGTTGATGAAATTGTTCAAGATGATCTCATCATTTTAAATACAGGAATGCAAATACCTGTTGATTGTGAACTTTTAGAAGGTCATATAGAAGCAAATGAATCACTTCTTACAGGTGAAAGCGATGCTATTTTAAAAGTCAATGGTGATTCACTTCTTTCAGGAAGTTTTGTTACATCAGGACGTGCAATTTGTAAAGTAATTCATGTAGGAAAAGAAAGTTATATTCATAAGCTTACCGCTCAAGCAAAAGAATTTGAAAGCAAAAAATCAGAGCTATCAAAATCGATTGACCAAATTTTAAAAATTATCTCAATTATTATCATTCCTTTATCAATTTTACTCTTTTTTAAAGAATATTTTATTGGTCATTATCCATTTAGTGATGCAGTTGTTTCAGTTGTAGCTGCTGTTTTAGGAATGATTCCATCTGGACTTGTATTACTTACAACAATCGCCCTATCTTTAAGTGTTCTAAGACTTGCTAAAAAAAATACTCTTGTCCAAAATCTATTTTGCATTGAAACTCTTGCTCGTGTGGATACTATTTGTTTAGATAAAACAGGAACGCTTACTGAAGGTAAGCTTAAAGTTGATGATGTTATTTGTTTTGATGATCATTTTAATATTGATCAAATTATCAAAAATATGAATTATTGTTTAGAAGATGGCAATATGACATCTATAGCACTTCATCAATACTTCTCTAAAGAAAAAAATTATCAGCCTTTCTTTGTTATTCCTTTTTCATCGCAAAGAAAATATAGTGCTGTTTCTTTTAATGAATTTGGAACCGTTTATTTAGGAGCAAGTCAATTTATTTTTGAAAATCTAGATTCTAAGATTGAAAAGAAAATTAAAACTTATACCTCTCAAGGTTTTCGTGTTTTGTGTATTGGATATACTCCAATAACTATTAATGATAATACTTTAATAAAAGAGTTAAAATGTATTGGAATTTTAATTTTATCTGATGTTATTCGTCAAGACGCTAAAACAACATTAGATTATTTTAAAAGACAAGATGTTGATATTAAAATTATTTCTGGAGATGATCCTGTTACTGTTTCAGCAATTGCTAGACGTTGTCATCTTTTAAATTATGAACATTACATAGATGTTTCTTCTTTATCGGATGAACAAATAAAAGAGGCCATTGAAAAATATACTATTTTTGGACGTGTTTCTCCAAAACAAAAACAATTGATGGTCAATGCTCTTCAAGAAAATAACCATACGGTTGCAATGACAGGTGATGGTGTTAATGATGTATTAGCTTTAAAAGCAGCAGATTGTTCAATTGCTATGGCCTCAGGAAGTGATGCAGCTAAAAGCGCTTCACATATTGTTTTATTAAAAAATAACTTTAATGCCATGCCACATATCGTTAATGAAGGAAGACGTGTCATTAATAATATTACTGCTTCTGCATCAATGTATTTAATTAAAACAATCTTTTCAGTTGTTTTATCAATTGGAATGATCTTATTTGGACATGGTTATCCATTTAAACCTATCCAACTAACTGTCATTTCTGCTTGTTGTGTAGGCATCCCGACTTTCTTTTTGACCTATGAACCAAATTTCAAAAGAGTGTCTGGTGATTTTTTAAAAACAGTCTTTAAAAACGCCTTCCCTTTTGCCTTTATGATTGCTATTTGCTCAACAATTATCGTTAATGGTGGTCGTGTCTTAGGTTTAGAAAAAGAAATGCTTTCAACAATTTGTGTTTTACTTACAAGTTGGTGTTATTATAATGGTTTAAGACATATTTATTCACCCTTAAGTCATTATCGTATTTTTGTAATCTATATAATGCAAATTGTTTTGTATATTTCTTTAATTGTTGGTCATCAATTTTTAGGATTAGGAAATATTGATTATATTGGTGCCATTACTTTAATGTTTTTAGTTACTTTTTCAAAAGTCATTTATTTATTGAATTTTGAATTATTTGATTATACTTATTTATTCTTACAAAGAAAACGAAATAAACACAAATAAAAAGGACAAACGTCCTTTTTATTTACTTACATTTTTCTTCAATATAACTTTGACATGTTTTTTCAACAAATAACATATCTTCTTTTAAATCTCCTGTAAAATGTAAACGTTCCATATTCCTATGTATATAATCATTTTCTCTGATAAACAAATAACTTGATTTAAAATTTAAGTCAAATACGAAAGCCATATAAGAAACCCACATATCTACTTCATTGTGCCTATTTTCTTTTAAAATCAAAGTATGATTTTCAATATCTTTCAAAATATTTTGAGAAACTCTTTGACTATAAAAGTCAGCATCTGAAATACTAAACAAAGTTTGTATTGATTCTATATTTTTTACTCGAAAATTATCTAATTTATCACTATCCCTAATAAGTAGAACTTGTTTTAATAAAGAGGGTTCTAAATTATTTGGTATTTTGTATAAAGAATGATAAGCAATCGCCTTTTCGATAATTTCATCATATTGATCATCATCAATAAAATTTCTAATCATCCCCTCTTTAAATAAAACCTGCACCCCTAATTTAGCATGATCAATATTTCGATCATCAAAGCTATTAAAACGTTTTATTTGTTCAAAACGTCCTATATCATGCAATAAAGCAATTAAATAGGCTAAGTCTCTTTCAACACCTGTAATATTTTCATGGTGACATAAATATTCAGTTGTATGTACGACTTCCAATGTATGAACAAGTTTTAAATGAATTTTATCATTCGTTAAATCAAATTGACGCACATAATTCATAAAACTCTCTTTTGCTTTTAAAATATCAAACACCTTGACCTTACTCCTTTCTTTATTTTATACTATACCATAAAGTGAGGTAAAAATATGAATGACTTATTATTAAAACAATACATTGGTTTAATTGAATGTAACAATGAAGAAATTTCAATTCTAGCCAATACATCTGCTTTTATTATGCAAAATTTTCAAGATATCTCTTGGGCTGGATTTTATTTATTTAAAAACAATGAACTTATTTTAGGACCATTCCAAGGTAAAATTGCTTGTACTAACATTCCTCTAGATAAAGGAGTTTGTGGTAAAGCAGCATCTACTCGAAAAACTGTTATTGTAGAAGATGTTCATCAATTTGCAGGACATATTGCCTGCGATAGTGAAAGCAACAGTGAAATTGTAATTCCACTTATAAAAGGAAATCAATTATATGGTGTATTAGATTTAGATTCTACATCATTTAGTAGATTTTCTAAAGAAGATCAAATTATTTTTGAAGAAATTTCAAAAATTTTAGTTCAACATTTATAATTATTTACATATCTTTGATATGAGGGGAAACCATGAAAAGACATCTTTTATTATGTTGTTTAATAGGAATAATGAGTATACTGGGTTACTTTTATTTTCAAAGAAAGATTATATTTATTGATCATCCAACAATTGAAATCAATAGTCCATTTTATTATAAAAAATATATTAAAAAAGTTAAAAATGGTTCTATTAATGACGTCACTTATAATGCAAATGATTTAAACAATCAAACTTTAGGACATTATACAGTGACTTATTTTTTTAAAGGAAAAACATATCATTTGAAAATAGAAGTGATTGATACAAAAAAACCAACTATTAAAGAATCTGAATCTTTAAAAATTGAAAAAGGGAAATCTTACGATTTAAAAAAAGGAATTATTATTAAGGATAATTCTAATCAATACAATTTAACAATTGATACCAATGATTTTAATCCCAATCAAATTGGAAACTATACAATTTATTATAAAGCAAATGATCTTTCCAATAACCAAACGACTTTCAAAAGAAAAGTAACTGTCGTTAAAAAAATAGAAATTGGCACACATATAGAATCTAATAAAAAAATAGTGTATCTTACGTTTGATGATGGTCCCAGTCAAAATACTGATCGCATTTTAAAAATATTAAAAAAATACAACGCTAAAGCAACTTTTTTTGTTACAGGATGTCATCAAGAATATAATCAATATATTATTGAAGCTTATAAACAAGGACATACTATTGGTTTGCATAGTTATTTGCATGAATATCAAGATATTTATTCCTCTAAGGATGCTTATTTCAAGGACCTTAAAAAAATAAAACAAATGGTTAAACAACTTATTGGTATTCAAGTCCACTATATTCGTTTTCCAGGAGGAAGTTCTAATCGTATTTCTAAAAACTATTGTCATGGTATCATGTCTCAATTAACACGTGAAGTCATTAAACAAGGTTATCAATATTATGACTGGAATGGTGATACAACAGATGCAAGTGGCAATCATATCCCAACTGCAACAATCATTAAACAAGCTACAAGTGAAACACATCAAAATATTGTCCTTTTAGCACATGATACAGATGCTAAAGATACAACTGTAGCTGCTCTCCCTTCTATCATCCAATATTATAAAGAAAAAGGTTATCAATTTTTAGGCATTGATGATGAAAGTTACTATGTACATCATGATATACAAAATTAGCAGTCATTTGACTGCTAATTCTTTTTTAAATCCTCTAATAAATAATTTTTCATTTGTTTATTTTTTCTTTGAAATTCTTCAATTTCATGAAGATGTGTTTCTTTAACCAATAATTCGAATTCTCTTGCAGAAATACGCATAGCCCCTCTAGAAGAAACAATAATTTGTTCTAAAGCATCTGAAGTAGCTACATAAACACGATATTTTTGTGATAAATCATGTGTTACTTTCTCTATGTAGTTATCTGCAGTTTGCGCTTCTTTTGTATAAACAACATAAATATTATCATTTTTTTCAATTGAGCCAATATTCTTTTTAATTTTATAAGCATCAAAAACAACAATCAGCAAACATTTTCGATAACCTTGATAATTATTCAAAATATCTATTAAACGATGTCTAGCATGGTCTAAATTTGTTTTAGCAAGTTCATTTAATTCATCCCACGAAAAAATAATATTATATCCATCTACTAATAAACATTCTGGTAAAATTGTCTTTTTTTCTTCAACCTGTTTTTCTATTTTACGATTCATTTCTTTAGAAAGTCGTCTTTTAATTGGTCCATATGTTCTAATAAATATTTCCTCTAACTCTTTATCATCGACTTTATAATTTTTTGTAACTGGACGTGGTTTATTTTTTTGATATACATAAGGTAAATGCATATAATTTTCTACTTCATCATAAGGGACATAAAATCCTGCACCCTGTTTACAAAAGATAGAACCTGTAGGAAATAAAGCATCTTCTTCACTATTATAGCCAATTTCTTGAATAATTTTTTCTTGGTCATGACATTCAAAGTAACCAGCCATTTGATAGAACAGCTTCCCATTACCTTTTGTAAGCGAAAGAAAATCCTTTTGATAAGTCATTAAATAACGAACAGGTGCTTTTCCTTTAATGATTGTTAAATCCTGTTCATAACTTATTTGATAATCGCTATGAAATGTATCTAAATCATAAATAATCTTACTTGAAATATGATTTTCTACAATCATCTCAAATTCATAATAAGGTTCTAATAAAAGAGATTTTGCCTTTTTTAAGCCTTGTCGAATTGCTCGATAGGTTGCTTCTCTAAAATCTCCGCCTTCAGTATGTTTTAAATGGGATTTTCCTGTAACAAGAGTCAATTTCATATCTGTAATAGGCGATCCTGTAAGAACACCAAGATGTTGAATTTCTTGCATATGTGTTAAAACAAGATTTTGAAAATTAAGCGGTAAAGTATTTCTTTGACATTGATTTTCAAACACAAGTCCTTTGCCCCTTTCTAAAGGTTCTAATAAGATATGCACTTCAGCATAGTGACGTAAAGGTTCAAAATGACCTACTCCTTCAACTTTATCCAAAATCGTTTCTAAATAAGTAATTCTTCCTTCATCATAATGAATTAAAAATCCATAACGTTCCAAAATAAGATTTTGTAAAGTATCTAATTGAATTTCTCCCATAATTTTAACTGAAAGAATTCCTAATTGTTGATTATATTCAAATTGTAAACTTGGATCTTCTTTACCAATACTTAGTATTTGTTCAATAGCTTTACTTTTTTCAATATCATCAGGAAGTAAAATTTGATAAGACATAAAAGGCTTTAAAATATTTTGTTGTATCTGTTTTTGGTTTCCAAATGTAAAACCAATAGGTAACTCATCTAACCCCAAACAAGCTACTATATCACCTGTTGAAGCACTCTGAACACTTTGATAGCCTTGTCCCGTATAAATTCTTAATTCATCTACTTTACTTTCACTAATAACATCTTTAACATGCAAAGTTCCACCTGTTACTTTTAAATGCGTTAAATGTTTTTGTTTATGAAATGTCTTTTTAAAAACAATCCCACTTAAAATATCTAAAGCTTCTTTTTGACAAGTATATAAATCTAAAGCTTCCATAAATCCTTCTACACCTTCATCTTTTAACGCTGAGC
>ERZ1673738.4698-NODE-4698-length-13250-cov-4.807200_pt1 | contig 13250 bp, 14 predicted proteins | sample MGYA00580198_ERZ1673738 | MGnify/ENA primary metagenome ERZ1673738 (study PRJEB41218, sample SAMN15661784) | gut metagenome | host: Homo sapiens | place: Canada: London | collected 2015-08-20/2019-03-30 | study: EMG produced TPA metagenomics assembly of... | reverse complement strand
GATTACAAAGGGAGGATTGATATAAAATGAAAATCATATTAAGAACAGGAAGATTTCTATGGATTTTAAAATTTATAATTAATTAAGGAGAGAAGAATGAAAAAAATTTGTATTTTATTTAGTTTAATCATGATGTTAATGTGTAGTGGCTGTGGACCAATTTTAGAACCATTAATAGAAGGAACATATACATCTTACAATGAAGAAAAAAATGAAACATTTAGTAAGGGAAAATTTACAATAAAAGAAATAACAAAAGAAGAATACGAAGAAGCAAATGGAATAAATGTTTTTATTGATGGATATATTCCTCAAAAAGACGAAAAAAGATATTTATCCATAGAGTTGTATCTATATGCGGTAGAAACTGAACAATATGAATTGGTGAAATTGATAGATGTAAAATATTCAACTGGCACAGGACAGTGTTATTATGGAAATGCTTATTTAAAGATAGGCGATAAAGTATACGAGGATGATTATATATCACTAGCATTTTGTTATGGCAATAAAAACCATGCTGGTGTGGTGTTATTTGGTAAAACTAATGATGAATTTAGATCTATTTTTAAACTAGAAGAAGAGTGAATTTGATTTTCAATAATAAATATAGGGGGAGAAAATATATGAAAGCCAGAAAAATCATTATAGCAGTCATATTTAGTATTTTAATATTAGGTAGTAGTCAATATAATAGTGTTCATGCAAAAAAAGAAGAGATAGAAGAAACAATTCATGAACAAGTCCCTCAAATAAAAAGAAGTTCGGTTAGTTTAGATGAAAGTTCATTGCAAACGGATGTGAAATCATATTTACAAATTAAATATGGAACACAAGACTGGTATAGAGAAGAATATAACACAACAGAAAAAGTCTTAAATGTGAAACCTATAGAAATGCAAGATATAAATTTATATGAAAAAGCAGTCATTGAAGGAATATGTAAAGAATTAGGCTTGAAATCAACATATGGAGGATGTGGACCAATAGCTATGATTGGTATGGCAGATTTCTTCGCGAGATGTTTTGGTTATGATGAGATTATTAAAAACCCAGATGACCTAGAACAACAAAAACAATTGATTAGAGAATTTTTGAATCCCCAAATCATATCCACAATAGAAGTAAATGATCCAAATGGAAATGGAAAGCAAACCCTTGCTCTTCCATGGGATTGTGCCAATGGTTTTAATGAAGTGATGAAAAATCATCATTTAGAAAATACGATTCAAGCTGTAGATATGGGGTTTTGGGGTGTATCCAAATATGAAAAAATTGAAAAAATAAAAGAGCAAGTAGACAAAGGACTTCCCGTAACAGTATACACAGCATTAGCAGGGGATGGATATTTAGGAAATCATTATGTGAATGTATATGGTTATGAAGACTGGGTAGGAAAAGACCAAAACGGAGAAGACATTACTTGTACTATGTTGGAAATGCGCTCAAATTGGGGAAATAATTTTACAACATATATGGATTCTGACATATTCAGTAGTTTTATAACAGGTGTCATTTATTATGATGTTGTCTATCAATATCAATGCTTACCAGATATGTTATTTCAAGGATTTAAAAATGAGCATAATCAAGGACAATATTTTAATGAAGTGGTGGAACAACCATTATCCATAATAAACCCAGAAGAAACCATCCATTTTATGACAAGAAGATTACGTTGTAGTTATATAGATCAGGGATATTTCGTTCTTTCCGCAAACCGAGATAGCCACGATACAGCCTATTTAGAATTAGAATTTGAAGAAGATGTTAGACAAGTAGGATTAAATTTAAACCTATGGAGTTACAAAGAACGATTTGGCAGTGATACTTCACTTCGATTAGAATATTTTGATAAAACTGAAAATACATGGAAAATAGAAAGAGAAATCAATGCATTATTATTACCACTAAAAGAAGAAGTATCTAAAACAAATCTAACGTTACTACCAAAAGATGTAAATAAAATAAGAATCATAGTAGAAAACAAAGGGATTACAACAGATCGAAATAAAGGAAGAATTGTAATTGATTCTATTGATATATATTTTGATACACATAATCAAATTTATAAACCTCATGAGCATAGTTTTAATAATCACTTTGTGTATGATGATGAATTTTATCACTGGGCATATTGCAAATGTGGAGTAGGAAGTAGGTTACCACATATTTTAATAGAAGGTAGTGATATTTGCTTAGCTTGTAGAGAAAAAGCACATGTACATAGTCATACATGGAAACTAGAAAATTACAATCCAAATTATCATGAAGCATATTGTGAGTGTGGCGATTATATATTAGAGGAACATTCTTATACTTATTTATGTGAACCTATAGATGAAGGAAAACATCAATTGAAATGTATGTGTGGAAGTGTTCATATAGAATTACATGATATTGGAGAAATAGAAACAGGGCATTGCATAGGCAAGTGCCAATCTTGTGGAGCAGATGTGCTTATACTACATATTTTTAAAGATCATTATGAACCATATGATGAAAATGAGCATTTAGCATATTGTATATGTGGAGATGTGATATTAAAAGAACATATCTATTCAGAAGATGGGATATGTATTTATTGTCAGTAATAGTACTCAATTTAGTAATTTAGAATTTTATAAAAAGATAATTCGTTATTAGTTGAATAGAAAATAAAACGAAAGATATAGAAGTTCAAAAAGAATTTCTATATCTTTTTCTTTTTTATTAAGCAATAAGGACTAACAAAAATAAATAAAATATTCTATTTTCTTACAAGATTCGACAAAATAAATTGAATAAATAAGGTATAATAAAAATGACACACTAATAAATGGCTTTCCAAACTATAATGAAAGATAAGATTTATATACCTTGATAATACAAGAAAGATATTGAAATGTTTATTGATAGGTCTAAATTAATTGACCTATATCTCTTAATGATTAAACAATACAAAAAAAAATTTAAAAATAATATTCTTATTGAACATACTAATCAAATTGATAGTGGCATTTCTAATTCATTAGGAATAAAATCAATAGTAGTCCAAATAAAGTATATAGATTTATGTGATATTTTTGAAGCGAGATACACTAGATATAAGTTTAATAGACTTATAAATAATATGGAAAATAAAGAAATTTTAAGTGATGATATGCTGTCAAAATTTAAAAAAATAATTCGAATTAATAAACAAACTAATAAGACTACGTTAAAAAGTATATTAGGAGTTGGTAAGCAAGGAGAAATTGATTATTTAATTGAATCAGAACCTTTTGATGCATACATTGAATCTATTGATAATGAAGAGAATTCATATAAGGGATATTATGAATATGGAGAAAAACTAAAAGATGGAAAGTGTGCAGTAATATCTGTTGTTGGCACCATGGTGGGAGTAGCAATGTTTGTAATCAAATTATTCAAGGATTAAATGGTAATGGAACATGGAATATAGCTGAATCCACTTTGAATTTATTTCAAAAAAGTGGAATACCATTTAAGTATTATTCATATTCATCAGTAAAAAATAGGCCATATGGGACATATGAAAAACCTTTATATATATTAATGAATAGTTTGATTGCGTCTGCTGGAGAATCCATGATTTCAATTTGTAACAATGTGAAGGATGTTATCAAAATTGGTACAAATACAATGGGATGTGGTTGTTTTGGAGAGGTTCAATCCTATATATTACCACAATCGCACGCAAAAATAGGTATACCATATAAAACATTTTTTATGGAAGGATTTACAGAGGGGACTGGGTTTATGCCCGATTATTGGATGGATGATGAAAATATGATTGAGCCGTTTACGAATTGGTTAAATAAAAAGCTGAATTTAGATATTTAGTTTTAAAAAATATTATTTTTTATACAATTTTTTAATAAAAATAGAAAAAAATGCTTGAATACTTTAACTTTCTATGTAAAAAATAAATAATGAAATAAAAGGTAATGAAAACTTTTATTATTATTTATAGAAAGGAAGATAAGTATGAAAAAATTTTTATTAAGTGCTTTATGTCTATTTTCTATTTTCACATTTATAACAGGATGTTCAAAAAAGAAGGTTGCTAAAATTGAGGTAACAAATATTGAAGATGTTGTCCTTAAAGGACAAGAATTAACAGGTTTAAAAGTAAATACTGTCCTTGAAAATGGAACAAAAGGAGATTTAGTAGATGTAAAGGCAGATATGATTACAGGTTATGATAAAACGAAAACAGGTAGTCAAACTGTAAAAGTAAGTTATGAAGAAAAAGAATTTTCTTTTACAGTTTATGTTGCGGATAAAATTGTAAAAAATGCAACTGAGTTAAGAGATGCTTTGAAAAATCAGAAAAATGGTGAAGTCATCGCTATAAAAGAAGGAACATATAATATGGATAGAGATGATGAAACAAAATATGAAGATCAAACAGGTTTCTATTTTCTACTTACCGCAAGTAATTTTACATTAAAAGGTTTTGGGAATGTTGTCATTAAAAGTACAGTAGAGAGTGAAAATGGTGTATGGGCTAGTCAAAACTTTGTAACCATCGCTGGTGATAATACCTTAATTGAAGGTATAACTCTCCAATGTAAAAAAGAACCTAATAAAGTAATAGAAATTCTCGGTAAAGACACAACTTTGAGAAGCATCAAAGTAGAACCAATGGATGAAGTAAAATTTGCAGGAAGTATTTATCTAAGTACAAAAGCAGGTAATACTACAATTGAAAACTCAAGTTTAACATATGGTAGAATTACTACTTCAGGTGCATCTGATTCAACACTTACATTGAAAAATGTAACTATTGATTTTGCAAATGCATATTTAGATGAGGATACAAAAGAATCAACTTTTTGGGGATTTGATAATTCAAGAACAAAAATCACAGTAAATGCAACAGATAGTAAAGTAATTGTATCAAAGGAATTTAAAGCTGCTGAAAATTATCAAGCATTTACGGAACAGTTGCCAAAAGGAGTGACTGTAGAAGAAAAGTAGTAATTCATTTTTGAGTAAATATGGGACTATTCATATTTACTCATTTTATCATTTTTTATAAGAAATTGCATATGATTTTAAAAATAACGAAAAAATTATATAATATGATTGATAGGCTTTATGAAAATAGGGATGTGTACTTGTAAAAGTATACAAAGGTTAAGATATTAAAAAGAAAGGGAGAGCTTGAATTATATGAAGACATATGATGAATTTCATGGGAATCTACCTATTACTGAAATTGGTAAAAGGTTACGAGAGATAGTAAAAATAGAGGAAACTGCATTTAAAATCATCACTGGCTATGGTTCAACTTATGGAAAATGTGAATCAAAACATGCGGCTATAAAGTCACTTGCCAAAATGAAAAAAGAAGGCATGATTAAAGATTTTTTTCCTGGTGATGTAAAAAATCAACTACTTAATTGTAATTCTAAATATTATGAAGCAAAACAATTATATGGTCCATCTTTAAAAAATGATACTGATTATGGTAATGATGGTGTAATTTTTGTTTTTTTAAAATAGAAGTTTAGATATATTATTTTCATACTTCTATATTATAGTTTTGCAAATCATTTGACATATACCCTATGGGGGTATATAATATAGTTGAAAAAAAGGTAGGGAGATGTCATATGTGTGAATGTGAAGACAAAACAAAGGTAAGAACTCCAGAAGAGAAAAAAAATCTGATTCATCGTTTAAATAGAATTAGTGGACAAGTAAAAGGAATTACAAAAATGATTGAAGATAATCGATATTGCAAAGATATATTAATACAACTTTCCGCAATCGACAAATCTATTAAAAGTCTTGCTAATGTAATTTTAGATGATCATATGCATTCTTGCTTAATAGAAAATATTGAAAAGAAAAATTATCAAGTTGTCGATGAAATTGTTGATTTATTCAAAAAATTTCAGTAAATAATAAGGTAGAGGGAATAGTATGATGAAACAGTATGATGTAAAAGGAATGACTTGCGCAGCTTGCCAAGCAAGGGTTGAAAAGGCAGTATCTAAAGTAACTGGTGTGACATCATGTTCGGTTAGTTTATTGACAAATTCAATGCGGGTTGAAGGAACTGCCTTGCCAAGTAAAATTATAAGTGCAGTTGAAAAAGCAGGATATCATGCAAAATTAAAAGATGAATTAAACCATACAGTGAAAAATCAAATAGATGAACCATTAAAAGATACAGAGACACCTAAACTGTTAAAAAGATTAATATCATCAGTGATTATACTTCTTATTTTGATGTATGTTTCAATGGGACACATGATGTTTAATTGGCCAATTCCTCCATTTTTTAGTAGCAATCATATGGCATTAGGATTGCTTCAATTACTTCTTTCGGGAATTGTCTTGATTATCAATTATCGATTTTTTGTAAATGGAATGAAGGCGTTAATTCATTTTTCGCCCAATATGGATACTTTGATTGCAATGGGATCAGGTGTATCTTATATTTATAGCATATATGCTCTTTTTATGATGAGTGATGGTATTGTAAAGGGGAATGCTGATATTGTAATGAAATATATGGATAACCTATATTTTGAGACCGCTGCAATGATTTTGACACTCATTACAATTGGGAAAACATTAGAATCCTATTCTAAAGGAAAAACTACGAATGCTTTAAAAAGCTTAATGAAACTTGCTCCTAAAACTGCGACACTCCTCATTCATGAAGAAGAGAGAGTAGTCCAAATTGAAGAAGTAAAAAAAGGTGATATTTTTGTAGTAAAACCAGGTGAAAATATTCCTGTTGATGGCATAGTTTTAGAAGGAATCTCTGCTATAAATGAATCCGCTCTTACAGGAGAGTCTATACCAGTCGATAAGAGTAGTGGTGATATGGTATCAGCTGCGACCTTAAATCAATCAGGATATTTGAAATGTGAAGCAACAAGAGTCGGCGAAGATACAACTCTTGCTCAAATCATTAAGATGGTGACGGAAGCTTCTACTACTAAAGCCCCTATTGCTAAAATTGCAGATACTATATCAGGAATATTTGTTCCAACTGTAATTGTTATTGCATTAATTACTTTTGTGACTTGGCTTATCATTAGTCATAATTTTGTGACTTCATTTGAATTTGCAGTATCGGTTCTTGTTGTATCTTGTCCATGTGCGTTAGGTCTTGCAACTCCTGTTGCCATTATGGTTGGTAGTGGAAAAGGTGCAAAAAATGGAATTTTATTTAAAACCGCTGAATCCATTGAGGAAACGGGAAAAGTAAAAATAGTTGCTTTAGATAAAACAGGAACAATTACCAAGGGAGAGCCAGTTGTAACCGATATCTTTCCTCTAAATGATACCACAAAAGAGCAATTATTAACGCTTGCTTATAGCTTAGAGATTAAAAGTGAACATCCTCTTGCTAAGGCAATTGTAAAAAAAGCACAAGAAGAAAATATCAAAGAGAATAAAGTGAACGATTTTAAGATTCTTCCTGGTAATGGTCTAGTTGCAAAACTGGGAAATGATACAATATATGGTGGTAGTTTAACGTATATAAGTAGTATAACAACTATTTATCCTGAAGTAGACAACATATATAATGAATTATCAAAAAAAGGAAAGACTCCATTATTGTTTGTGAAAGAAGATTCAATAATAGGGATGATTGGTGTTTCTGATATCATCAAAGAAGATTCAGTTTCGGCTATAAAAGAGTTACAAAATCTTGGAATGTATGTAGTCATGCTTACTGGTGATAATGCCACAACTGCAGGTGCTATTGGTAATGTAGTGGGTGTGAATGAAGTAATTGCTGGAGTTTTGCCAAATGAGAAAGAAAAGGTCATACGAGACTTACAAAGAAAAGGAAAGGTTGCTATGGTAGGAGATGGGATAAATGATGCACCAGCCTTAACCAGAGCTGATATTGGAATTGCCATTGGAGCGGGAACCGATGTTGCTATTGATGCTGCAGATGTTGTATTAATGAATAGTAAGCTTAGTGATGTTGTTGGTGCTATAAAATTATCCAAACATACTTTAGTGAATATAAAAGAAAATTTATTTTGGGCTTTTATATATAATATCATAGGTATACCTCTTGCCGCAGGTGTATTTTTCGCAAGTTTTGGATTAAAATTAGTTCCTATGTTTGGTGCACTTGCTATGAGTTTATCTAGCGTGTGTGTTGTGACAAATGCATTAAGGCTAAATCTTATCAATATATATAAACCTGTTCGATTAAAATTAAAATCAAAGATAACTATTCAAAGAAAGGAAGATGAAAAGATGAAAAAAGAATTGATTGTTGAAGGAATGATGTGTGCTCATTGTGAAGCAAGAGTAAAAAAAGCTCTTGAGGAAGTGGATGGAGTAGTAAAGGCACAAGCAAATCACAAAACAAAGAAAGTGGTTGTCAAATTAGAAAAAGAAGTTACAGATGACGTTTTAGTAAAAGCAATTACGGATCAAGATTATGAGGTAAAATCAATACAATAATGAGATATAAAGACTAGGCTAAGTTTGGCCTAGTCTTTTTTAATCCAAATGATATATATCACAATTATTTCTTATCTAATTATGACTATTTTTCTTGACAGGTGTAACAATGTTATGATACAATAATAGTGTAACATTGTTACAAAGGAGGTATAAAGTGAGAGAAAATGAACACTTAATATCAAAAAAGGATGTATTACAAAAATATAAAATATCCTATGGTTCATTATATAGGTGGAAAAGAAAAGGACTCATTCCAGAAGAATGGTTTTTCAAGAAATCAACAATCACTGGTCAGGAAACCTTTTTTCCAAAAGAATTAATTTGTAAACGATTAGAGTTAATTCTTGAAGCCAAAGATGATGTATTATTAGATGAACTCGCAAAAAAAATAAATGGCACAGAAGAATCTAATATTGCAATTGTTTTAATGACCATTTTTGGTGAAAGAAAATTCTTTCTTAAAGATATCAAAGAAGTTCAATTGATTAAAGAAACAGGGGATATGATAGACATTACAAGCGAAATAATAAATATCTTAAAGGAGGTCAAATAATATGGATATGAAAATTTCTGGATCTGGAGTAGTTAGTTCAGGAGAATATGATGATATCATAATTAGTGGTAGTAGTAAGGTAAATGGGGATATTCGTTGTAAAAATATGAAAGTAGCAGGTGCAATTTCTTGTATGGGGAATATAGAATGTTTAGAACAAATATATGTATCTGGTAGTGCAAGTTTTAAGGAAAGTATCAGTGCCAATCATCTAAAGATTTCTGGAAGTGTTATTGTGGAAAAAGATTGCGTTGTAAAAAAAGATTTTTATACATCTGGTTCCATCAAGAGTTATGGAAATATAAAGGCACAAGAATTAAAATCAAGTGGTATGATAATTGTCGATGGTGGAGTTGAATCAGAAATTATAGAAATATCAGGAGCATTTCATTGTAAAGGATTAGTGAATGCTGAAAATATTAAAATCACATTTCAAAAAGAATTATGTGTAAATGAAATTGGTGGTAGCAGTATTACTATTTTGCCAGAAGAAAAATTCAAATTAAAAAAGATTCATTTCCCTCTTTTTTCAAAAACTTATAATGAATCGAAAAATAGTGTCAATAAAGTAAATGTAATTGAAGGGGATACGATTTCTGTAGAAGGAATTGAAGTAGAAAAAATTGTTGGACGAATTGTTTCTATTGGCAAGAATTGTAAAATTGGATTGGTTCAATATAGTGAGAATTTAGAAATTGATGAAGACGCTAAAGTAGGGAAATACGAAAAAATCCTTTAATCTATATATGAGGAACCAAAATATGAAATTTAAAATAAGGCAATATGAAGATATAAGAGAATATGTAAAAACGTTAAGTTTAAAAGAACTTATATATATTATCACTCAACCCAATTATCGTATAGATGATGATATTCATAATTTTTCTAAAACTGCATTTATTTACCCTAATGCATATGGTAAAGTAAAAAATATTGCAGATATATTGAAAAATAAAATGCAAATATCTTAATTGCTACTGATATGGATGTAGGTCCTGAAATAGCCAAAGAGACAGGTGATCCCCATCTTGATTATTTGATGAGGGGGTTCTACCACAAAATATGCAAAAGAAACGGGAATTAACTGGTCTTTTTCTCCCTGTGTTGATATCCTATTGAACCATCAATTAAAAAGGATTAAAATAGTATTAGTCTATAATAAATGTTGTAAACTTTTAAAAGAAATCCAGAAAGAAAACATATTGTCTTTTTTATGTGATACGAATATATTGCTTTTGAAAATAATATGTTATATAATATAATTCAAATGGACTGAGGAATTAAAATATATAAGATAAGGAGAATGTTGCATGATAAATACAATAAAATGTTACGGATGTCGTGATTATGAAACAGAAATATTTGATGAGCTTAGTCAAAAGTATGATTATAAGTTGGAACTATGTAATTATTTATTAACTGATAAAAATTATATTGACGCATTAGGCTATGAAATAATTATGGTTCGTGGGAATTGTACATTAAATGCTGATTCATTGAAAAAACTAAAGGAAAAAGGATTAAAATACATTTTGACAAGAACGGTTGGATATGATCATTTGGATCTTGAAATGTGTAAAAAACTAAGAATACAGGTTGCCAATGTTCCTAGTTATTCACCTAATGCTATTGCAGAATTAGCAATAACATTATCTTTGATGCTTTTGCGCAATACTGCTTATATTACAAATAGAACCAAAGAAGGGGATTTTACTATTTCCAATCAAATGCTGTCTCGTGAAATTAGAAATTGCACAGTTGGAATACTTGGATGTGGAAGAATTGGGTGTGTTGCTGGAAAACTATTTAAGGGACTTCAAGCAAAGGTAATTGGTTATGATGTTCAGCCCTCTGAAAAAGCGAGAAAAATAATGAAAATGGTATCACTCGATGATTTCATTAAACAAGCAGACATTATTTCATGTCATATTCCGTATGTTAAGGGACAAAATGACAATTTTATAGATAAAGTATTTATTTCAAAAATGAAACATCAATCTATTTTAGTGAATACAGGGAGAGGAGAAATATTAGATTTAGCTGCCGCAACAGATGCCGTTCAAAAAGGAAAGCTAGCAGGTCTTGCAATTGATGTAATGAAAAATGAAAAAGAACTATTCTTTCATAAATGGAACAAAGGGGAAATTACGAATCCACTCTATAAGCAACTCATAGAGTTATATCCTAAAGTTTTAATTACTCCTCATATTGCATCAGCTACAAATGAAGCATTAAGAGAGATGATAGAAACTTCATTAAAAAATATGGAAGAATATCGTTTAAGCGGAAATTGTCACAATTCACTAAATAGTTAGTCAATCCATTTGAATTTTAGGGCATATTGGTGTATAATATCAAAGAAAGATGTTCCTTGCCAAACCATCTTTTAAAATAAAAAACAAGGAGAAAAATATGCTAAAAAAATTAAATCAAAAAATTGAAGAATTAAAAATTCTGTTGAGAAGTATCCCATCATTTGTGCTTGCTCTTTTTGTTTTGGCAGTAATTTCAATGAATTTACTTGCAAACAAAAGTATCAATCTTCCAGTTGACTGGCTAGCACTAGATTGTGGGATTATTTTTTCGTGGTTAGCTTTTCTAACTATGGACATTATGACTAAGCATTTTGGTCCTAAAGCAGCGACACAAATATCAATTTTAGTTGCTGCAATCAATTTGTTTTTTTGTTTTCTGTTTTTTATTTCTAGTAAGATTCCTGGAGTATGGGGAGAATCTTATGTGGAAGGAAGCGAAGACATTATTAATTATGCAATCAATCATACCTTTGGAGGGATTTGGTATGTTTTATTGGGTAGTTCTATTGCTTTTTTGGTATCTGCTGTAGTAAATAATTTTTCAAATTGGATGATTGGTAAACTATTTAAAAAAGATAATTTTTTATCATATGCAATAAGAACATATGTGTCTACTGCTTTGGGACAATTTATAGATAATATGATATTCGCTTTATTGGTTAGTCACTTCTTTTTTGGCTGGACTGTCATCCAATGCATTACTTGTGCGATCACAGGAATGGTTGTCGAATTAATTTGTGAAATCATTTTTTCACCAATCGGTTATCATATTTGTCAAGATTGGAAAAAATGTCATGTTGGTGAAAAATATTTTGAATATATAAGGGGAAAGGATAATTTAAGATGAAAATAGTTATAACAGGAACAAGTAGTGGAATTGGAAAAGCGATTGCTTTAAAATTTTTAGCAATGGGGCATTTTGTGATTGGTATAGACAAAGATGATTCAACCATTGATAAAAAGAACTATACACATATAAAAGAAAATATTTTAACTGGAAAATTGCCAGAAATAAATGATTGTGAAATATTGATTAATAATGCAGGAGTACAGAATGAGAATGATATTGATGTCAATTTAAAAGGAACAATACGTATTACTGAACAATACGCATTTCAAGACAAAATTAAAAGTGTTTTATTTATTGCTTCCGCAAGTGCTCAAACTGGTTCTGAATTTCCGATGTATGTTGCAAGTAAAGGGGGAATGGTTTCTTATATGAAAAATGTTGCAATGCGCATTGCAAAATATAATGCTACTTCAAATAGCCTTTCTCCAGGTGGTGTAATCACAAAATTAAATGAACATATCCTTTCTAATAAAGAACTTTGGAATCAAGTAATCAATGAAACCTTATTAAAAAAGTGGGCAGATGTAGATGAGATTGCAGAATGGGCGTATTTTGTAACTATAGTGAATCGTTCTATGACAGCACAAGATATTTTAATTGATAATGGCGAGGCTGCTAAATTCAATTTTATTTGGTAAATAATTGATGGTTGTTAAAACAGAAGAATGATGTAAACGAATTTATATAAATATCTAAAAGAAATTGTAAAGATACTTTGAAGATGTACTTTAAATGGAAAAGTGCATCTTTTTTCTTTTGTGAAAAACATCGATAATAGATAGAAATTGATAAATGGGGTATACCCAATTTTTGATCAAAGGGGAATAAAAGGTTCATTTTATGTGACAAAATAGGTATTGATAAAAATAATATTTAAAATTTTTTGCATTGCTATTGACAAACTGAAAAAAAGTGGTATAATATGTTTAGCACTCAAATATAAAGAGTGCTAAAAAGGAGTGAAAATATGAGCGAAATAAAAGAATTTAAAACTGAATCAAAAAGATTGTTAGACTTAATGATTCATTCAATCTATACAAATCAAGAAATATTTTTAAGAGAATTATTATCT
>ERZ1673738.4692-NODE-4692-length-13257-cov-11.051356_pt1 | contig 13257 bp, 9 predicted proteins | sample MGYA00580198_ERZ1673738 | MGnify/ENA primary metagenome ERZ1673738 (study PRJEB41218, sample SAMN15661784) | gut metagenome | host: Homo sapiens | place: Canada: London | collected 2015-08-20/2019-03-30 | study: EMG produced TPA metagenomics assembly of... | reverse complement strand
CAACGGAGAAGGTACCTGCGGATCTATCGTGGGCGCAGGCATCGTCTATGGACTGATCGTAAGAGACCGGGCCAAGGCCGTGAAGGGCATGAGGCAGATCATGGAGAAGTTTCAGGAGCGCAACGGTGCCACCCGCTGCAAGTTGCTCAAGGGCGTGGGCACGGGTGTTGTGCTGCGCGAATGTCCGATGTGCGTTTCCGACGCATCCGAGTTTTTGGAGGAGTTGCTGGAGAAGGAGGCGTAAGCCTGCGGCAACGGTGGGGCGCACTACTGCCCCACTCCATCGGTTTGTCACCACCATCGTCCATCCCTGTCGGCTTGTGTCATAGCCAACAGTCTCAACAAGCTATTGGAGCAGCATCGTGACCAGCGGTATGGTGAGGATCGAGGCGACGGTGGTGACAAACGTCATTTCCGTCATCAGCGACGCACTGCGCCCAAACTTCATGCAGAACATGGTGCCGAAGGAGGCGACGGGCATGGCAATGACCACCGTATTGATCTGATTGACAAGGTCGCTCACGCCACAGGCCTTGAACAGAAAATAGACCGACAGAGGCACGACGAAGAGGCGCAGGAAAGAGGCAACATAGACTTTCACACTGCCCACGACCTCGCGAAGGGGCAGGCGCGCCATAGACGATCCGATGACCATCAGGGCGGCAGGCACGGTGATATTGCCCACCATCGTGACAGGACGGGCTATGAGGTCGGGAGTGCGAACACTGAAGGCCACCAGCAGGGCGGCAGCAAAAGCGGCAATCATAGCCGGGGAGAGCAGCACCTTGGGATTCAGATTTTTCACCCCATACTCGCCTTTCACGAGCATCACACCGGCCGTGAAGATGAAGAAGGTGTTGGGCATATTCAGCAGGGCGGCATAGAAAACGGCCTTGGGGCCGAAGATGGAGGAGACGATGGGATAGCCGATAAATCCCACATTGGCAAACATCAGCGCAAAGCCGATCATCCCTTGCTCATCACGGTCCTTGGAAACAAACCGCGGCACCCAGAAGCCGAACACCAACAGCACGACGTAGGTGAGGAAACCGACTCCCAACAGGGGCAATATCAACGAGCGGTCGGGCAGTTCCGTCCCCATCACCGACGAGAGAATCAACGCGGGACAGGTGACGTCGATCACGATAGAGGACAATTTCTGATCAAACTTGTCTCCCATATAGTCCAGCTTGCATAGCGCATAGCCGAGCACGACGATGATGAAAAGAATCACCATCACTTCTAAATTTTCCATTAGTTTTTGATTTTAGTTTCCACAACGGCCTTACCCCACCTTATCTTATATGGCGGGGCAGCCTTAAGCAGGGACACTTAACAGACGTTACTTACGACCAGGGCGAAGGGTAAGCTATCCTGAGTATAGCAGACTAATGACTGGAAATAATCTTCTTGCTTTTGCCGTTGGTTAGCGACCGCGAGGAAGTATTACGGTCCGAACCCGATGAGGCGTGATCGGCAGGATGGTAGGTGATGCCCATCGCCTGAAGGCGGTTGACAGCAAACTGGTCTTCCTCGTGGTGTTCTTGCCAGTGCAAGTCCATATCCATTTTATACCAATAGAAGGCCTCTTCTCTGTCAATGTTCTCGTAGTATAGTCCTAAATTGTAGCAAGCGGGGGTGTAGCCGTTGTTGGCAGACTTTTTTGCCCAACGGAGATACTCCGCATCGTCCTGCGGCACACTGTATGCACCATACTTATATAGTTGCGACAAGTCGTATTGAGCACCAGGCTCTCCACTGGCAGCGGCCTTCTTGAGCCAAATAGCATATTGGGCGGCATCCTCAGGGGCTCCGTCCCAACCATACTGATAGCAATGTGCCATGTAATACTGCTCTGAGGCATCACCAGCCTCAGCCTTTCTCTGCCTCTCCACATTCTGGCCAAAGCTCCATGCGGGCAGACACAACGCCAGAAGCACCACAAATAGTTTTTTTCATCTTCGCCTTTGCTTTCTCCGCAGCCGACAGTCTTTATCTCCTGTTATGTCCGACGAAGCTCCGCTCACCTGTGCGCTGCGGTTTCACAGGTGCCGAAGTTCGCCACGGCAATGCAAAAGTAGTCTTTTTATTTGACATAGAGGGGGAAAATAGAAAAAACTTCCAAGTTGGCCCAAAGATTTTATAACGGTCAAAACATGCCTAAAAAAGCCTATTGGCTTCGTTGGCCAACGAAGTTATATTCATCGGCCTACGAAGTTAACTTCATCAGCCTGCGAAGTTAACTTCATTGGCCTATGAAGTTAACTTCATAAAAAGGGGTGAAAAAGCCACTTGTTCACACCAACCCTGCAACCTTTTTCCCAGACACAAATATATTTACATTCCCCGTTTGATTATATCTTCAACTTCATAGTATATTTCTCTACACTTTTGCTCTTGCATTTTATTCTTTACACCAACGGCTACCATATCTTCTATAGAAGGATGTGCCGAGTTGTTTACCGATGTAGCATGCTCACCATTATATCCCTCCGCACAGTGAGTGAGGTCGTATGCGGGAGCCAAATGCCAATGCCATTTGTTGTCCCTGCCTTTGGCAACCATAAAGCTAAAATTCTTGCAATGATCATCTTTATTTTCAGCAATATAATTGAATACCATTCTACGATACATTTACTCCACATCTTTATAATTTTGTGTGAGATAACCTGTCAGTGCCAACAGATTAACATAGTCAAGCACTGGGTTGCTAAGCGACACGGACAGCAAGCCTCCTGCCGTCGCAGTGTGTACGCGTATTCCATCAGCCGTTATGTCAAAGCGACGAGTTGTGAAATATTTATCATTGACCAGTTTGAAGTCGGGTACGATAATGCCACATCGGCGTGCCTTTTCATTATACTCAAATTCCTGCTTACCCATATCTATAGGATCATAAGTATGGCGAAATTTGATAAGCCAATGTCCCTCTTCGTCAGAAAATATAGCCTTTGGTCTGCATCCACCACTATTACCACTATTGTACAGAAGCAGTCCGGCGTCTGCGTCTTGCTGTTCTCGCAATACCTCAAGGGCTTTTTCTTGCAAGAGTTCGAAGTCTTGTAATTCCGATCCTCTTTCTACAAAAGTCTCAGGCTCATAAGTTAGAGCTCCCATACCACCATTTCCCACTAAGCTTAAGCGGTCGAGCGCAGAGAGTTCGAAGTCATTGATGCCTATTTTAAGCAACGCCTTGTGAAGAAGATAGCGGCCATAACCGTCAGGCAAACTGTCCTCAAATATGCCAAAGTTACCATTGAATGGGTTTGGCCGAGCAACAAAAAGTCCGGAGGTCAACGGCAGCTCCAAGGGAGAGATGCTGAATCCTTCTGTCAACCATTGGCTATCGTATTCGAAGGCACAACATTTCTTGTCGGCAGTCAATGATAATGTACCGACCTTCTTGTCATGAAACTTAACTTGCAATGCTTCTATTTTTTTCATAATCAATGAAAGTAAGCTTTATCTTCTATAGGCTTTTTTCTTGTTCATATTTCGCTTTATCTCTTGCAGTTCTTCCATTGTGCTATACTTTTGCTGAGAGAAGATATGACGGATTTCGGAAGTATATTCTAACGCCATAGCAATACCGATGAGATTTTTGAGCGAGATGAGTCCTTTCTGCTCAAAGCGTACAATATTGCTCACCGCTACTCCCGACTTCTCGGCCACTTGCTCGCGAGTTAGATTCTTCTCTATTCTACGCCGGCGAAAATCAGCAGCTATCTCCTTGGCAATCTCATCTGGATTGTCATGTAGATAGTTGTCTAATATTGCTAATATATTGTTCGTTTCTACCATAACACATAAGTTAGTGATAATATCTTATCGATTGCAAAGTTACGCATTTTTGTTGAAACCGCAAAACCATACCATTTTCCTTTCGCAGTAACATACCAAAGCAGTGGCATTACTCTGTTTGATATAGCAAAAACTTTTTCTGAAAAATAATTGCCTCCGATTATTTGCATATATCAAATAATAATCGCAAATTTGCGGTGAAAATACAATCACCGAATAAAAGGAACTAAAAGTATGTCTATATTCAGTCGCCTCTTTGGAAAGAAGAGCAATCTAACCGTGGACTCTGACATCAAGAAACAAGATGGCAGAGGAAGGAACATTGCCTTCGTTGATACCGAAGTGGGGCTGAAAGACCATAAGATACACGACATCGGAGCTTTACGTCATGACGGAGCCACCTTTCACCAAGCATCCCAGACGGCACTGAACAAGTTTCTGCAAGAAGGGAAGGTCGATTATATCTGCGGACATAACCTCATCCACCATGACGCACACTATCTCCATCTCAACGGCATTCTGATAGACACCCTCTACCTATCCCCGCTCCTCTTCCCCAAGCGTCCTTACCACCATCTGGTGAAGGACGACAAACTGATGAGCGAGCAGATGAACAATCCTGTCAATGACTGCGAGAAAGCCAAGGAACTATTGATGGACGAGATCGCTGCATGGCATCAATTGTCTGAGAAGAAGAGGAGGATCTTCACCTTGTTGCTCCAGCACGAAGAGGAGTTCAGCGGATTTCTGATGTATGTGGGAGCCTTCGAAACGGATGATGCAGATATAGGAGTTTCGGAATTGATTCTTTCTGAATACAAGCATCATATCTGCGCCCATGCCGACATTCCTGCTCTTGCAGCCCAGTCGCCTTGCGGCTTGGCATACGCCCTGGCCCTCATAGGCACAGACGATTACCAATCTGTTACCCCAGGTTGGGTACTCTGCCATTATCCCGAAGTAGAACATATCATCTATATGCTCTGCCATACCCAATGCACCGATGGCTGCGAGTATTGCAACCGCATGCTCGACATTCATTACAACCTGAAACAGCTCTTTGGCTATGATGCCTTCCGTACCTATGACGGCGAACCGCTGCAGGAACAGGCATCGCAGGCAGCAGTGGATGGCAAGTCATTATTGGCGATATTTCCTACGGGTGGCGGCAAGTCGCTTACCTTCCAGTTGCCAGCCCTGATGGATGGCAGAACCATACATGGACTCACCGTGGTTATCTCGCCTCTGCAATCATTGATGAAAGACCAGGTAGATAACCTCGCAGACCGCGGCTTCACCGATGCCGTAACCATCAACGGTCTCCTCGACCCTATCTCCCGCTCCCTAGCCATAGAACGAGTACAGAGCGGAGATGCCACCTTATTATATATAGCACCAGAGATGTTGCGCTCCAAAACCATCGAGCGCATTCTGATGGCACGGCATGTGGTGAGATTCGTCATTGACGAAGCCCACTGCTTCTCTGCATGGGGACAAGACTTCCGGGTGGATTACCTATACATCGGCAAATTTATCAAGGAATATCAGGAACGCAAGTTTGGCAAGGACGCCATGGCCCGCAATCATGGTCAGACCCTGATACCCGTATCTTGCTTCACCGCCACTGCAAAACAGAAGGTGGTGCAGGACATCTGCGACTATTTCAAGCATTGGCTGGGCACCGACCTCCAGCTCTTCGCCTCATCAGCCTCACGTACCAACCTGCACTATTCCGTTATCCACGTAGATAGTGACGGCAACAAATACAATCTACTGCGCTCGCTGGTAGAGCAGGCTGATTGCCCTACCATCATCTACGTATCCCGCACCAAGCGAACCCGGGAACTCGCCCAAAAGCTGACCCGTGACGGCATATCCGCCCTGCCCTATAATGGCAAGATGGATGCTGATGAGAAGATACACAATCAGGATGCCTTCATGAGCGATAAGGTTAGAATCATCGTTGCCACCTCCGCCTTCGGCATGGGAGCAGATAAGAGCGATGTGGGGCTGGTTATCCACTACGACATCTCCGACTCTCTGGAGAACTATGTACAAGAGGCTGGACGTGCAGGAAGAGACCCACACCTCAATGCCAAATGCTATGTACTCTATAGCGACGAGGACTTGGACAAGCACTTCATCCTACTCAACCAAACCAAGCTGAGCATCAGCGAGATACAACAGGTATGGAAAGCCATTAAGGATTTTACCAAGCAGCGTCCACACGTAAGTTGTTCGGCACTGGAGATAGCCCGCCAAGCCGGTTGGGACGACTCGGTATCCGACATAGAAACCCGTGTTCGCACCGCCCTTTCTGCTCTAGAACAGAGCGGATACATAGAGCGTGGCAACAACATTCCGCATGTCTATGCCACAGGTATCACCGTCAAGAACATGGACGAGGCAAGACTGCGCCTCACCGAATCACCCCTGTTCTCGGAAGATGAGATGCAGAATGCCATCCGCATCATCAAGTCGCTCATCACTCAGAAGCATATAGCCAAGGCACAGGATAGCGAGGCTGAATCCCGCATCGATTACCTCGCCGACATCCTAGGACTCAGCAAGCGAGACGTCATCTCTTCCGTTGACCGAATGCGACAGGAAGGCATCCTTGCCGATACCCGTGACATATCAGCCTATCTGCAAGACATCAGCGACAAGCAACGCAAGCCTCAGCAGATGCTGGAGAACTTCGCCAAACTGGAAAGATACATTCTGGAACATATCCCGGATGAATCGCTGTATATCACATACAAACAACTCAATGACAATGCCGTACATGACGGTATCACCACTTCTACAGAAAAGCAAATCCGCACACTGCTATACTTCCTGGCAGTGAAGGGATATGCGCACAAGAAGGAAGATGGTGGTCGCAATCTCATAGTGACAAGAGACAAGGACATAGAGACCATCATCAAGCGATTCGAAAGACGAATTGAGGTTTGCCGATTCATCATCGAAAGACTATACAGCCTGGCTGAAGAAAACAGTAAAACTGTAACAGAAGAGAGCAACAATAACTCTTCTGAAGAAAAGAATCCTTCCGGAGAAAATGGTTTAGGAAAAGCCTCTGGCGCAACAGACAATAGAAAAGAGAAGCCTCTTCAATTCTCGGTAGTCGAACTTCTGAACGATCTGAAATCCAGCAGCCAGTCACTCTTCTCCGATTTCTCTTCCCTACAGTTGGAAGACGTGGAGGAAGCCTTGCTCTATCTCTCCAAGATAGGAGCTATGAAGCTGGAAGGAGGATTCCTGGTACTCTACAATGCAATGGCGATTAAGCGTACCAAGGAACTTCGCCTGCGCTATAAGCAGGAGGATTATCGCATGCTCAATGAATTCTACAAGCAGAAGATTCAGCAGATTCACATCGTGGGCGAATATGCCAACCTGATGGTAAGGGATTACGACGCCGCCCTGCAATATGTGCAGGATTACTTCCAGATGGACTACCATCGCTTCATCTCAAAATACTTCAAGGGCAACCGGGAGACTGAGATAGAGCGCAACGTAACACCTTCGAAGTATAAGCAACTCTTCGGAATGCTCTCCAAGCGACAGAAGGAAATCATCGACGACCACGAGTCTCGCTGCATCGTAGTCGCTGCCGGTCCTGGCAGCGGCAAGACACGTGTGCTCGTACATAAGCTTGCCTCTCTCCTATTGCTGGAAGATGTAAAGCACGAGCAGCTCCTGATGCTCACTTTCTCTCGTGCAGCCGCTACCGAGTTCAAGCAGCGACTGATGCAACTCATCGGCAATTCCGCCCATTTCGTAGAAATCAAGACCTTCCATTCCTACTGCTTCGACCTGCTGGGCAGGGTTGGCAATCTGGATGAGGCTGGAGATGTGGTTAAGCAAGCCGCCGAAATGATCAACAATGGAGAAGTGGAGCCCAATCGCATCAGCAAAACCGTGCTCGTTATTGACGAGGCACAAGACATGAGCAAGGATGACTATGCCCTTGTCTCTGCTCTGATGAAAGCCAACGAAGAGATGAGGGTGATAGCCGTAGGCGATGATGACCAGAACATCTATGAGTTTAGAGGTTCCAACTCGCAGTATCTCTATGAACTGACCCAGACAGAACACAGCCGTTTCATCGAGATGACCGAGAATTACCGCAGTCTTCGCCACATCGTGGATACTGCCAACGACTTCGCCCGCAACATCCGCCAACGAATCAAATCTACCCCTATCATCTCCATGAGTCAAGAAAATGGAGAGGTAAGAATCGTGAAGCATCCATACGAGATTCAGGAGAAAAAGGTTTATATGTATCAGCCTATCCTAGAAGATGTTACGCGATTACTGGGAAGTAACGCTTCAAAAGAAGCCGATGCTTCTTCCCGCAAGAAGAACGAAACCATCAGTATCCTCACGCAGACCAATGAGGAGGCAGTCATCATGCTGGCTCTTCTTCACAGTCATGGCATCAAGGCCAAGCTGGTGCAATCAATGGACGGCTTGCGCTTCTGGAATCTGGCAGAGGTAAGATACTTCTTGAAGAAGATAGACCAAGGCATCAAGGAGACGAAATCCCCTATCATCCCTGATGATATTTGGGAAGCAGCCAAGCAGCAGACATTTCAAAAGTATGCCAGCAGCCAGGCATTGCCATATCTGCGCCGCAGCCTCCAGATATTTGAACAGACCAATCGTGCCAAATACTACAGCGACCTGAGGGAGTTCGTGTTTGAATCATCAGTAGAAGACTTCTGTGACATCTCGAAATCAGACATCGTGGTCAGCACCATCCACAAGGCAAAAGGCCATGAGTTCGACCATGTACTGATGCTCATTACCCATCCCGAGCATCCTACCGATGACATACTGCGCCGATACTATGTGGGCATGACCCGTGCCAAGCGTACGCTTGCCATCCACACCAACGGCAATCTCTTCGACAGCCTGAAAAGTGCCCAGCATCTCTATGATGCCCAAGCCTACGATGAGCCGAACGAAATAGTGATTCAGCTCTCACACAAGGATGTAAACCTGGGCTTCTCCAAGCCTCACAAGGACGCTATTCTTTCCTTGAGAAGCGGTATGCCGCTAACCTATCACGACCATTGTCTCAGTCTCCCATCAACAGGCAGAGACATAGCCCAGCTCTCCATCAAGATGAAGGAGAAACTAGGCAAATGGGAGATGAAAGGCTACAAGGTAACCGATGCCCGAATCCGCTTCATCGTGGCATGGAAGTCAAAGGATGCACCGAGAGATGAGAAGGAATCCGCCATCGTGCTCGCAGATTTGGTGATGAAAAAATAAGGTAAATTCATCAAAAATCTATCACCAAACGCTATTTATCCTTTCTTTTTATACACAAAAGTGTAATTCTTAAGCCGCACTCTTGAGAAATACACTTTTGTGTCAAAGGCTTTTTCCTTTAAAGCTATACTTTTGCGGCAGAAAAATAAATGAATCAAGCAAAACTGTAGCAATATGAGGGAAAAAGTAATTTTTACCACAGCGTTGTGCCTCTCGGCTATGACTCCGATGATGGCGCAGAATATCACCGGCAAGGTGATGAACACCAAGGGAGAACCTTTGGCGTTTGCCAATGTAGTATTATTGAATAGAACAGACTCGGCTTTCGTCAAGGGCGCAGTGAGTGGAGAGGATGGCAGCTTTGCCATCGACTCTTCCTGCAACGGCGGAATCATCAAGGTGACATCCGTAGGCTATAAGACAATCTGCAAGGATTGCACAGGTGAGAATGTGGGCATCATCAAGATGGAAGAAGACAGCAAGATGCTCGGCGAAGTTGTCGTGAAGTCATCCCTGCCTAAGACTATCCTGAAGAATGGCGGAATGACGACAACCATTGTCGGATCCGTACTTGAGAAGGCAGGAACCATGGAGAACCTGCTCGACCGCATCCCTAACGTTTCTGCCCAAAATGGCAGCATCAAGGTATTCGGACGCGGTGAGCCTGTTATCTATATCAATGGACGACAGATGAGAGACAAGAGCGAGCTGGACCGTTTGCATTCCGACAACATCAAGTCGGTGGAAGTCATCACTAACCCTGGTGCTCGTTACGCAGCCAGCACCAAGGCGGTCATCCGCATCACTACGAAGAAGATACAGGGCGAAGGATTCGGATTCGATGCGAAGACTACTGGTGAATATGATGAGAAGAAAAACTTCGGTGGATTTGGCCAATTGAATATGAACTATCGCAAGAATGGCTTAGAGCTGGGCGCATACGCTTTTGTAGCAAGACAATACCAGCCAGACAATAAAGACTTACAGCAGAAGACTTATCTTGACAAGACGTGGAACCAGAAAAGTGAGATAAGACAAGTAGGTATTATCGAAGCCATGAACTTTCGATTGGATGCCAGCTACCAGTTGGATGCCAATAACTCGATAGGTGCCAACTTTGGTTTTCTAAGAAATCCAAAACAAACATGGAACGGCGATATGAGTTCTTCTATATTGCAAGACGAAGAATTGTCTGAAAGTTCTGATAGTCATGCTGATTTCTTTTGGCAGAAGAATAATCTTTCAAGCAACATTTACTATGTGGGAAAGATTGGCAAACTCGGCATCGACTTCAATACCGACTGGCTATGGTCGAAGGAATACCAGAACGATGTTACCAAAGAGCAATACCAGGAAGTGGGGATGAATGCACAAAGCCAAACGGCTCATAGCTTGACTAACAAGGACTATCCTCTGCTCGCTTCCAAACTGGTGCTTTCTTACCCATTATCAGGAGGTAATTTGTCTTTGGGTGGTGAATATTCCAATACCCATCGTACCTCAAAGTATCAAGTGGTGCCAACTAACTTGGTATCGGATGACGACAGCCGTATTACAGAAAGTATAACATCTTCATTCTTGACCTATTCAAGAGATTTCGGAAACGTGAGCATGGAGGCAGGATTGAGATACGAGTACATCGACTTCAATTACTATGAGTATGGCAAGTATGTGCCAGAGCAAAGCAAGTCGTACGGCAATTGGTTCCCATCGCTCAGCGTGTCGCTGCCTGTGGGCAATGTACAGATGCAGCTGAGCTATGCAGCCGACATCAATCGCCCTTCCTATCAAAATTTGCGCAGCGGCATACAGTATGACAACCGCTACACGTATGAAACGGGAAATCCATTCTTAGTGTCTGAGATAAGCAAAAATCTCAACTACGAATTGGCTTACAAGTGGTTGACTTTCGACATGACCTACAGTCATACTTCACATCCAATTATGTCAACAGTGGAGACTTATAAGGATAATCCAGCAATAGGCTTGATGAAGCCTGTGAATGGAAATTCGTATAATGACGTAGAGGCATCCATCAACTTGCGCCCTTCGTTTGGCATTTGGTATCCTTCGTTTACCGCATCCGTTGACAAGCAATGGTTTGATATGGAGACGCACGATGGGAAATCGCTCAATAAGCCAATGGCTTCATTCCGTTTTGACAACACCCTCAACACCAAATTAGGAATGTTTACGTGGATGATGTCGTATATCACGAAAGGCCATGAGAAGAACCTGTATCTGTACAAGCCAATGTTTTGCATGAATGTTTCCGCGTATAAGGCTTTCTTGAAAGACCATTTGTCGTTTCAGCTCTTCATCTATGATTTGTTCGGGACAAACGATAGCCACATGATTGCTCATTTTGGCAAAATAAAGGAAATGGTGTATGATGGACTGTCAACAAGCAAAGTTTCGCTTACTGTACGATATAAGTTCAACACTGCAAGAAGCAAGTATAAGGGTACAGGTGCCGGAGAAAGCCAGAAGAACAGAATGTAATCTGTCTGCAGCATCTGGTAATGGTGTAATGACAATAAATCTCTCTATAAATGAACAACCCAATAAAATTGTTGATTAGTGGCGCAGACATGGGAGGCTTGATAGCCTCCTGTGCCTTGCGACATGACTTCCATGAAAGCCCTCGGCAGAAAGATAGATTTCAAATCTATCGCATAGAAAAGGATACGCTGACGATGGAAGATGTGGATGCATGCGACTTGTCGGGCATCCGGTATGCGGTGAATGCAACCTTGCATGACAACGAAGCCTCTTTTGCTTTCGATGAGAAATGTAAGGAGCAGGGCATCACCGTTATCCATGCCGTCAATCTTGGCAAGGCTGCCTTTCTCGCTGTAGAGAAACCGAAAGGCTATCCATTCAGCGAAGTAGTGAAAAAAGGAACGGATGATTTCCGTTGCTCACTGGGCAAGTATATCTCGCAGTACGGTATGTTCTGGCAGATGCCTGTGCCTTGGATAGATGAAGCCATCAGGCATTATTCTGAGGAATCTTTCCCACAACTGGGCATCGGGGCATATATTGCCGCCGGCTACTGTGCCAACATCCTCGTAAACCTTGCGGAAGGCAAGGAGGTGAAATACTTCCCCAAGTTCTATCTCTCGTCATTGTTGGATGAGATATGATTATTATATCATCTGATAGTTAGTGGCATAAAACAGCGCCTCGGCAATGTTCTTCACGCCCATCTTGGCGAAAAGGTTGCGCTTGCAAGCCTTTATCGTATCCACCGACTTGCATAGTCGGTCGGCAATATCATTCATCGTGTAACCTTGGGCAGACAATCTCAAAACATCTCTCTCTGTCTCGCTCAAGGTTATGCCTTCTTTCTTTTCCCACTTGTGGCGCAATGTGGAATATTCAAAATAGCTACGCTCACCATTCTTCTGCATGATGATATGTCCCGGTTCATCGGTTGCTGCCAATGATATGGTGCAGAGAGCAAGCCAGATTCTTCCATCATCAGAAAGAAGTATCGGAGTAAGGTGATGATGAATCAATCGGCTATGCCTGCCATTGGTAATATGAAAGTCGTACGAGATGGTATAGTCCAGACGGTCGCCCACAGGCAATTCATTGAAAAGATCAAAACCTTTCTTGTTCACTTCGAGCAGCATCTGCAGGTCGGCATCCGGAACATGGTCGATATACATCTGATAGCCAGCCTCCATCAATTGCTCGGGTTCCAATCCACAGAGATAAGCGAGGTTGTCTGACGCATAGATGAAGTCCTGATGAAAATAGTCGATGATATAGACGCACTGGTAGGTGCTGCGGGCAAAAGCCTTTGCCGCATTCACCAATAGTTCTATCTTGTCATAATCTTCCTTGCTGATATGTCCCACCTCATTGGAATGGAGGAAGAAATCGTCTTTTACTTTATTCATAAGCTATACTGAATAGTATCCTTTCAGCTTGCAGGCGAGCCCCACATGCTCATTTTACCTGCAAAAGTACTGTATTTTCCGCAATTATGGCCCTACGACATGGTTTTTATTACACATCATTATATTCATGCTTTTTCCCATCATTATGCCGAAAAAGAAAAAAGCAGCTACGATTTGTCGTAACTGCCTTGCTCAATGTGGACCAGCTAGGGCTTGAACCTAGGACCTCCAGATTATGAGTCTGTTGCTCTAACCAACTGAGCTA
>ERZ1673738.4690-NODE-4690-length-13271-cov-6.602603_pt1 | contig 13271 bp, 12 predicted proteins | sample MGYA00580198_ERZ1673738 | MGnify/ENA primary metagenome ERZ1673738 (study PRJEB41218, sample SAMN15661784) | gut metagenome | host: Homo sapiens | place: Canada: London | collected 2015-08-20/2019-03-30 | study: EMG produced TPA metagenomics assembly of... | reverse complement strand
TCGAATTTTCTGTGCCGCCCACACGAAGCAGCGGACGGCCGGTGTAAATGGGCGGGTTGGTTCCATGATGGATATAGGGCGCTGCGCCGCGGATGAACAGCAGCGCATAGCGGTTGTCCAGCTTCCGCACCTCGTCAGGGGTCAGCAGCTCCTTGCCACAATGTCAAGTGATGAATTCAAAACAGATACCCCAGGTCATAAAGCGTGGAGAGGATGACACCAAACGTCCGGCCTCGGTCATGCGAAAGGAGCCCAGGCACGTTTTCAAAGAAAAGATACGGCGGTCGTTTTTCTTTAACCACTCTGGCCAGTTCAAAGAAGAGAGTACCTCTTGCATCTTCAAATCCTTTTCGCCTGCCAGCTGTAGAAAACGCCTGGTTATCCTGAATTCGGGATAATCAAAACATATCTCTATCTGGAGCAGCTGCGCTTCGGCGACGAGCTTCATGTTGAACTGGACATTGCCGAGACGGACTTTTACTTACCCGCGCTGACGATTCAGCCGCTTGTCGAAAACGCCGTGAAATGGGGCGTCGGACGCAAAGAGGATGGCGGCACGGTGACGCTTATGACCAGAAAAACGCCGCTTGGCGCGGAAATCACCGTGTCGGACGACGGCGTGGGCTTTGACCCGGAGCAGCCGCCGCAGGACGGAAAGGAACACGTGGGACTTCAGCTCGTCCGCGGCCGCTTACAGATGGTCTGCGGTGCAAAGCTGACGACGCAGAGCAAAATCGGGCAAGGCACGCTCATGCGGGTGCTGATTCCGTACAGCTGTGATGAAACCGCAGGCTCTTTCACGCAAACGAAGGCACCGTCTCACTGAATGCACAGATCTGACCCTTTACAAATTGGCCCGGCAAAAAACAACGGACGCTGCACAAAAAGTATATGCTCTGTATATATACAAAAGATATGAATGGACCGGCCCGCACGAGAGGCTGCCGCTTTTGCGAAAAATTACACGGTTTGCGCGGAATTGTGCAAACCGCCGCTTTTCTGGACGCTTGTACCAACAGAGTTGTGCGGTTTTTTATTCAGTTTCTCTTGACATTATGCATTCTACGTGTATAATTATGAGCATACAAAATAACACGCACGACGCACACGCGTCACAGGAGGAACTGAACATGAAAAAGTATCTTGCACTGCTGCTTGCAGCCATTATGGCGCTGAGCCTTGCGGCCTGCGCTTCCACCGCAAAGACTGAGGACGCCGCTTCCACTTCCGGCAAGCTGACCATGGCGACTGAGGCCACCTTCCAGCCGTATGAATACTATGATGGCGACGCCATCGTCGGCATCGACGTGGAGGTCGCACAGGCCATCGCAGACAAGCTCGGCATGGAGTTGGAAGTCACCGACATCGCATTCGACTCCATCATCCCCGGCGTGCAGACCGGCAAGTATGACATGGGCATGGCCGGTATGACCGTGACCGACGAGCGCAAGGAGCAGGTCAACTTCTCCGATTCCTACGCCACGGGCGTGCAGGTCGTCATCGTCAAGGACGACAGCCCCATCACCTCGGTCGACGATCTGTTCGCGGACGGCGCCAGCACCGTCGTCGGCACGCAGGCGGGCACCACGGGCTTTATCTATGCCACGTCCGACATTGAAGATGCCGGTCTCGGCACTGTCAAGTCCTTCGGCAAGACGACCGATGCCGTCGAAGCCCTGAAGAACGGGCAGGTCGACTGCGTCATCCTCGACAACGAGCCTGCAAAGGCGCTGGTCGCGGCCAACGAGGGTCTGCACATCCTCGACACCGAATATGCCGTTGAGGACTACGCCATTGCCATCGCCAAGGAAAACACCGACCTGCTGGAGAAGGTCAACAAGGCGCTGTCCGAATTGACCGCCGACGGCACGCTCCAGTCCATCGTCGACAAGTACATCAAGTAATCCAATTGAATCTGTATCTTCGCAACGGGACGGAGCGATGCTCCGCCCCGCTGCTTCGCACCATACGACTTTATAGAAAAGAGGGAGCGCTTCGCCCATGACAGAATGGTTTCGGGAATGGATCGCAAAGGTCGCAAAGGACTTTGTCACCTGCTTCATCACCAAAGATCGCTGGAAATATATCGTAAAGGGTCTGGGCAATACGCTCCAGATCGCGCTGGCCGCCGTGCTTTTGGGTATCCTGATCGGCACGATCGTCGCCATTATCCGCTCGACGCACGACAAGACGCATGAAACCATGCGTCCCGGCCCCGGCCGGACGCTTCTGAACATCGCAGACTGGCTCTGCAAGGTCTATCTGACCGTCATTCGGGGCACGCCTGCGATGATCCAGATCCTCATCATGTTCTTTGTCGTCTTCTCCACCGCACGCAACGGTACGCCCGTCGCCATGCTCACCTTCGGCATCAACTCCGGCGCTTACGTCGCTGAGATCATCCGCGGCGGCATCATGGCCGTCGACGAAGGACAGAACGAGGCGGGCCGATCGCTCGGCCTTAACTTTGCGCAGACCATGCTCTATATCATCATTCCGCAGGCGCTCAAAAACGTGCTGCCCGCGCTGGCGAACGAGTTTATCGTGCTGCTGAAGGAAACGTCCGTCGCCTGCTATGTGGCCGTCAACGATCTGACCAAGGGCGGCGAGATCATCCGCTCGCAGACGTACATTCAGGCCATGCCTCTGCTGATCGTCGCAGCCTTGTATCTCATCATGGTCGTATTCTTCTCGCATCTGGTAAGCAAGCTGGAAAGGAGGCTGCGCAGCAGTGACCACTGACGTTCTGATCCAGGTTCAGGATCTGAAAAAGCATTTTACCGGCACGTCCGCCATCAAGGCGCTCGACGGCGTTTCGGTCGATATCAAAAAGGGTGAAGTCGTGGTCGTCATCGGCCCGTCCGGCTCCGGCAAGTCCACGTTCCTGCGCTGCCTCAACCTGCTGGAGGTTCCGACGGGCGGACAGATTCTCTTTAACGGCGTCGATATCACCGATAAGAGCTGCAATATTAACCTCCACCGCCAGAAGATGGGCATGGTGTTCCAGCATTTCAATCTCTTCCCGCATATGACCATCCTGCGCAACATGACCCTTGCGCCCGTAAAGCTCCTGCATAAATCGCAGGAGGAAGCGGACGCGCAGGCGCTGAAGCTGCTGCAGCGCGTCGGTCTCGGCGACCGCGGGAACGCGTACCCCGCGCAGCTGTCCGGTGGACAGAAGCAGCGCGTGGCCATCGTCCGCGCGCTCATGATGGAGCCGGAGGTCATGCTCTTCGACGAGCCGACGAGCGCGCTCGACCCGGAGATGGTCGGCGAGGTTCTGGAGGTCATGAAGGAGCTGGCGCACGACGGCATGACGATGGTCGTCGTCACGCACGAGATGGGCTTCGCCCGCGAGGTCGGCAGCCGCGTGCTGTTCATGGCCGACGGTAAACTCGTCGAGCAGGGAACACCTGAGCAGATTTTTGAGCACCCCCAGAATCCCCGTCTGCAGGATTTCTTGGGGAAGGTCCTGTAAAAAGTCCGGCCCGCTGCAAAAAAGCAGCGGGCCGGTTTTGTATGAAGCACGGGCGCGGGAGCGCCCCAAGGCATCTCCGGAGAAAGGCTTCGATGTGCGCACGCGTTCATGCCTCCCGATCGTCGCGGATGAACATGAGGATGAAGCTGATGAGCAGCAATCCGCAGCAGACCCAGATGGCGCGGATGTCAGTGAACTCCGTCACGAGACTGCCGAGGCCTGCGCCTGCGGCGAAGACCTGACCGCGGCTGATGTAGGTATAGGCGTCCTGAAAGCCGCCGGAGAGCGTGACGAAGACCGCTGCGCGGAAGGTATCGGACATCTGCCCGTGAAAATGATGACTGTGCTGCATACCGCACCTCGTTTGAGTTAGACTTGCGCCGCAAGTCCGGCGCAAACGACCCATATTACATGCGATAACCGAAAAAAAGTAAACCCTTTCTGCAAAAACCGCTTGACTCGCACTCGCCGAAAAGAACGTGTTTGAGGGCGACGTGACAGGATAAGGATGGATCTGAAAAATTTGTGACCGAGATCACCATCCCGGTGCGGCCTGCCGGATAGACGGAAAATTTTTGCCGGGGGTGTTGTTTTATGCCGGGTTTCGTTGTATACTGGGAGTCAGAATAACAGCGGAAAAACCGCATAATGGAGGTAAGATACCATGTTTACAAAGCTGATCGACGCACTGAAGGCTACCCGCCGCACCATCGTCTTTACCGAAGGCCCAGACGCCCGTATTCTCGAAGCGGCTGACCGCCTCATCAAGGACGATCTGATGAACGTCATCCTCATCGGCAATATCGACGAGGTCAAGGCCGCAGCCGAAAAGGGCGGCTTCGACATTGCCAAGGCCGAGATCATCGATCCGGCCACCTATGCCGGCATGGACGAGATGGTCGCAAAGATGGTCGAGCTGCGCAAGGGCAAGATGTCCGAGGAAGACTGCCGCAAGGCACTCGCCAAGGGCAATTATTTCGGCACCATGCTCGTCAAGATGGGCAAGGCCGACGCACTGCTCGGCGGCGCGACCTATTCCACTGCCGACACTGTCCGTCCGGCGCTGCAGCTGGTCAAGACGAAGAAGGGCGCGCATCTGGTGTCCTCCTCCTTCATCCTCTTCCGCAAGGACAAGGACGGCAATGACGAGAAGTACTGCATGGGCGACTGCGCCATCAACATCGACTATCAGGATACCGTCGACAAGGCGACCGGCGAGGTGACCTTCACGGCAGCGCAGAAGCTGGCTGAGGTCGCGGTCGAGTCTGCCCGCACGGCAGAGTTCTTCGGCATCGACCCGAAGGTCGCGCTCCTGTCCTTCTCCACGAAGGGCTCCGGCAAGGGCGGCACGGTCCAGCTCAGCCACGACGCCACCATCGAGGCGCAGAAGCTTGCGCCCGAGCTGGCCATCGACGGCGAAATGCAGTTTGACGCGGCCGTCTCCCCGGTCGTCGGCCAGCTGAAATTCCCCGGCAGCAAGGTCGCGGGCTACGCCAACACGTTCATCTTCCCGTGCATCGAAGCCGGCAACATCGGCTACAAGATCGCCCAGCGCCTCGGCGGCTTTGAGGCCTACGGCCCCATCCTGCAGGGTCTGAACGCCCCCATCAACGACCTCTCCCGCGGCTGCAACGCCGACGAGGTCTACAAGATGGCCATCATCACCGCTGGTATGGCGTAAGCTGTAATTTTATAGAATTTGCGTAAATTCGAACAGAATCTGTAGGGGCGGACGACACTGTCCGCCCGCAGAACGCAGTGCTTTTTCGAAAATCTGCGGCGAATTTGCCACATTTTTGAGGCCGACAGAGTCGTCGGCCCCTACGCACTCCGTCAAAGCCAAAACGCGAGCTTCACTTGCGTTTTGGAGCGGAAGAAGGAAGCCGACAGGATAAGCAGCCTTGCTTTGCAAGGATGCGTTCCGAAAGGCTTTCTTCTGACGCGGTGTCCTGCGCCACCTGAAAAACTTCGTGGGGATACTGCCGCAAGGCAGCATCCCCACATCTTTGCCTTGGAGTATTATTTCTTATGAAACTGACTGATTATCTGGGCGATAAGCCCTTCTGGCGCGTGACCGTGAAGCTGGCGGTTCCAGTCGCGCTGCAAAACGTATTGACAAGCTCGTTCCAGCTGGTCGACACGCTGATGGTGTCGCAGCTGGGCGACGTGACGCTCTCCGCCGTCGGCATGGCGGCCCAGTGGGGCTGGCTGTGCGGGCTTCTGGGCTTTGGCCTGTGCTCGGGCATGAGCGTGTTTATCTCGCAATATTGGGGCGTCAAGGACCTCAAGGGCATCCGGCGCGTGATGGGCATCGGCCTGATGCTGGCGATGTTCGTTTCGCTCGGCTTTCTGGCCGTCGCGCTGGCGGCGCCCACATGGGTGCTGGGCCTGTTCAATCAAGACCCCGCCGTCGTGGAAACCGGCTGCCGGTATCTGCGCATCGTCTGCTTTTCCTATCCCGCCGTCGCGCTGACGTATCTGCTGTCCAACGTCCTGCGCGGTACAGAGCGCGTCCGCCTGCCGCTCTATGTTTCTATCGTCACGACCATCGCCAACGCCTTTGCGGACTATGGCCTGATCTTCGGCGCGTTCGGCCTGCCGCGGCTCGGCGTAGAGGGCGCGGCCATCGCAACGTGCATTTCGTCCTGGCTGGGGCCGGTGCTGATTCTGATCTTCTCTGCGTTTGAGAAAAACCTGCTGGTCGGCCCGGTGCGGGAGCTGCTTGACTTCAACCTGAAGCAGCTCGGCGAGTTCTGCGCCCGCGCGCTGCCCGTCATGTCGAACGAAGGCCTGTGGGCGCTCGGTATGCTCATGCTCAACCGCATTTATGCCAACATGGGCTATGAATATTACGCGGGCATGACCATCTTCAAGACGTTTTCCGAGCTGGCCTTCGCGTTCTATGTCGGCCTCGGCAACGCCTGCGTCATCATGGTCGGCAAATCCATCGGCAGCGGCAAAATTCAGCGCGGCGTGTCCGACGCCCGGCGCTTTTCCGTGCTGGTGCCGCTGATGGGCCTCGTTGTGGGCCTGACGATGATCGCCGCGCGGCACCCGCTCGTGTCCCTGTTCGCCATGGGCGACAATCTTTCGGCTACGACCATCTCAACGGCCTACGCCGTGACGATCTTCTGCTCGCTGGAATACTGCTTCCGCAATATCTCCTATGTGCAGGTCGTGGGCGTGTTCCGCTCCGGCGGCGATACGCTGACGGGCATGATCTTCGACCTTGCAAGTCTCTGGGTCGTCGCCATCCCGCTGGCGCTGCTGGGTACGCGGGTGCTGCACGTGTCGTTCCTCGGCGTCGTGATCCTCGCGTATCTGGGCGAGGACATCCCGAAGAGCATCCTGTGTCTGCTCCACTTCAGATCCATGCGCTGGCTCAAGCCCGTCACCGAAGAGGGACGCGCGGGGCTGAAGGCGTATAGAGAGGAAGAATAACCGCCGTACCAAAGGCTCCCCTTGTTCCAAAGGGGAGCCTTTTCCGCTTCATAGAAGATGGGAATGCTGCAGCGCACTGCCGGCTCTGCCTGCTTTTCCCTGCCCATGTCCCGACTGTATCCGCGCGGCGAATCTGCCACACTAAGGGCAGAACTTTCGGAAGAGGGGATGCAGATGAAAAAACAGCTGCGGGGGCTTTTCTGCGCAGCGGCGCTGGCAGCGGTGCTGGCGCTTCCTGCGCGGGCAGCGGAGCAGACGCACCGCGCCTATCTTTGCGGCTACCCGGATGGAAGCATCCAGCCGGGTGCGCCCGTCACGCGGGCGCAGCTTGCCTGCGCGCTCGTGCGGCTGGCGGAGGAGCCGCTGCCGGAGCCGGAGCGCGTGACGTTTTTTGATGTGCCGGGCGACCACTGGGCCTGCGCGCAGATCGGAAAGCTCACGGGCCTGGGACTGCTGCCGTTCGGAGACGGCGGCTGGTTCCTGCCGTCTGCCGCAGTCAGCTGGCGGGAGCTGTGCGGCGTGCTGGACACGCTGGCGGACTCGGAGACGGGCCGCGAGATATTTCCGGCGCTGACTGGTGCGTGGGAAGAGAAAACGGTTTTTGAAGCGGGGCAGGGGAGCGCCGCAGGCAGCGCGGCGGTCAGCCGGGCGGAGCTTGCGCGCGCAATGAACAGTTTGCTCTCCCGCAGTCCGGACAGGGAAGATGCGCAGCTGCGTGCCGCCGCGTGGTACTGGGACAATCAGGACGAGACGGCGTGGTATTACGCCGATCTGATCGAGGCGGCGGTCGATCATACCTGCCGCGTCCCGGTCGCGGCGGAGCAGTGGACGGGCATCGGCTAGATATTGTTCCGCAATCGCAAACGGCGTGCAAAATGCTCAAAAATGAGCTGCGAAGTTTGTAAAAAATGGCGGGCAGAAAATTTGACAGGAGCATTGAATTTTTTTTGCCCGCCCTTTATAATGAAACTACAATCTAAGATTGGTAGCTGTAAGGAAGTGTTTCGCACACGGGCTGCAACTATCACTCGGCTTGCACGGCAGAGTGTTTCAGATGAAGATCTGAAGCACTTTTGTTATATGCACCGGTGAGCATCACGAAAAGGAGGACTCCCCATGAACTTACTCACAAACGGACGCGTCATCACCCGCGACGAGGGCGGCAAGGGCTATTACGAAAAAGGCGCCGTCGCCTATGAAGGCACCAAAATCGTCGAGGTCGGCGAAGAAGCCGCGCTGCGCGCAAAATACCCGCAGGCCGAGATCATCGACGCCAAGGGCGGCGTCATCATGCCCGCATTCATCAACGCGCATACCCACATCTATTCCGCGCTGGCACGCGGCCTGTCCATCGTCGGCAACAATCCCACGAACTTCTATGAGGTCCTCGACGGTACGTGGTGGGCCATGGACCGCAAGCTGACGCTCGAAGGCTCCCGCGCCTCCGCAGATGCCCTGTACATCGACTGCATCAAGCAGGGCGTCACGACCATTTTCGACCATCACGCGGCCTACTGCGAGATCCCCGGCTCCCTGTTCCAGATCGGCGAGAGCGCCAAGAAGTTCGGCATCCGCTCCTGTCTGTGCTACGAGGTCTCCGACCGTGACGGCGAGGAGAAGTGCCTGCAGGCCATCAAGGAGAACGCCGACTGGATCACCTACTGCGAACAGCAGAAGGATCCGATGCTCGCCGCCATGTTCGGCGGCCACGCGCTGTTCACCATCTCCGACAAGACCTTTGACCGCATGGTCGAGGCCAACAACGGCCGCACCGGCTATCACATCCACGTCTCCGAGGGCATGAACGATGTCTATGACAGCCTGCAGAATTATGGCCGCCGCCCCGTGCAGCGCCTGCACGACCACGGCATCCTGGGCGACAAGACCATCCTCGGCCACTGCATCCATGTGAACCCAGCTGAGATCGAGCTTATCCAGAACACCCACACCATGGTCGTCAACAACCCCGAATCCAATATGTCCAACGCCGTCGGCGTCTGCCCGGTGCTGCCGCTTTCCAAGGCAGGCATCCTGCTCGGCCTCGGCACCGACGCATGGACGAACGACATGATCGAATCGCTCAAGGCCGCGCTCTGCGTCCAGCGCCTGAACGCCTGCCTGCCGAACGTCGCGTGGTGCGAAGTGACCGGTATGCTGTTTAAGAACAACGCGAAGATCGGCGCAAAGTATTTCCCGGACGAGCTGGGCGTGCTCAAGGCCGGTGCCGCTGCCGATATCATCGTCATGGATTACAAGCCGTTCACCCCGTTCTCGGATGAGAATATCGATGGCCACATCCTCTTCGGCATGACCGGCAAGCTCTGCCGCACGACCATTGCCAACGGCAAGCTTCTGATGAAGGATCGTGAGCTCATCGGCATCGACGAGGAAGCCGAAAACGCGCATATCCTCGAAGCCGCCAAGAAGCTCTGGGGCGCACTGAACCACAGAGAATATTAAGCCGCTTCTGCGTTTTGTAGGGGCCGATGCCCACATCGGCCCGCGCAGAATATACCTGTTTTTGCGGAAATCTACGGCGAATTCGCAGTTGCCCAACGGGCCGATGTGGGCATCGGCCCCTACAGTGAAGAACAGGAGGGTTCCCAATGTATGAAACCACCCGTCAGAGAGTCTGCAAGTGGCTCCTGCTTGCCGTGCTTGTGTTCTCCACGCTCGACGCCGCTCTGTTTGCCCTTTTCGACATCGGCATGGAGAGGCTCGGCCTGCGCTGTCTCAATTCGTTCTTTGAATTCTACCTGCCGGAGCTGTTTCCGGGGAAGCTGACCGTGTATGCTGCCGCGTTTGCCGGACTGGCCGCGCTGGCCGGCTGGGTCCTGCTGCTCTGCGGAAAACGTGCGGGAGTAACCGTAATCTTTGCCGTTTCAGTCCTTCCGTTTTTCAAAAGTATTCTGATCTTCCTGACCAGCATTCTGGCCCTGTTCAGCGCAGCGGATCTCGGCGCGCAGGCGCTGGCATTCGCAAAGGATCTTCTGACATTCGTCACAGTCGGTCTGCCCATCGTATTGATGCTTTTCTGGAAGGGCCGCGGCTATTAAAACTTAGGAGGTAATCAAATGTCTGAAAAAATGTATCCGATCCCGTTCAAGTCTCTGATGAACTGGATCGTCACCGAATACGCCCGTGAGGGTGAGATCTTCGGCGTGCATACGCCGTATTATGCCACCGGCAAGACGCTCCCCATCTTCGGCGAGACGATCGAGACCCCGTTCGGCCCGGCAGCAGGCCCCAACAGCCAGCTGGCGCAGAACATCATCGCCGCCTATTTTGCAGGCGCCCGCTTCTTCGAGGTCAAGACCGTGCAGAAGATGGACGGCGAAGAGCTGGCCCGCTGCGTGCCGCGTCCGTGCATTCTGGCCGCTGACGAGGGCTACAACCAGGAATGGTCGACCGAGCTGGAAGTCCCGCAGGCGCAGAATGAGTATATCAAGGCCTGGTGCGCGCTCAAAGTCCTGTCCAGGGTCTACGGCCTCGGCTCCCCGGACGGCTTCGTGTTCAACATATCCGTCGGCTACGACCTCGAGGGCATCAAGGGCGAAAAGGTCAACAGCTACATCGACAACATGATGGACGCGTCGAACACCGCGCAGTTCAAGGAATGCCTCGCCGTCCTGACCGAGCTGTTCCCGGAGGAAAAGGACTTCATCGCCGCCATCTCCCCGCGCGTCAGCCGCAGCGTCACGGTTTCCACGCTCCATGGCTGTCCTCCGCAGGAGATCGAGCGCATCGCGTCCTATCTCCTGACCGAAAAGGGCCTGCATACCTTCGTCAAGTGCAACCCGACCATCCTCGGCTACAAGACCGCCCGCACCATTCTCGACTCCATGGGCTATGACTACATCGTCTTCGACGAGCACCACTTCAATGAGGATCTGCAGTGGGCCGATGCCGTGCCGATGTTCGAGCGTCTGCAGGCGCTGGCAGACTCCAGGGGCCTGGAATTCGGCCTCAAGCTCTCCAACACCTTCCCCGTCGACACCACCCGGAACGAGCTGCCCGGCACGGAAATGTACATGTCCGGCCGCAGCCTCTTCCCGCTGACCATCGAGATGTGCAGCCGCATCAGCCGTCAGTTTAACGGCAAAATGCGCATTTCCTTCGCGGGCGGCGCGGAATTCTTCAACTGCGACAAGCTGTTCGCGGCCGGCATCTGGCCCATCACCGTTGCCACCACCATCCTGAAGCCCGGCGGATACAACCGTCTGGCCCAGATGGTCGAAAAGACGGAAAAGCTGCCGTATCACGCGTTCAATGGCACGGATTCCGCCGCGATCAGCGATATGTCCGCCGCCAGCCACAGCGACTTCCATCACCTCAAGCCCATCAAGCCCCTGCCTGCCCGCAAGAGTGAGGACAAGGTGCCCCTCATCGACTGCTTCACCGCACCCTGCAAGGGCGGCTGCCCCATCCATCAGGACATTCCGGAGTACATGGAGCTTGTCCGCCGCGGACTGTACGGCCCGGCGCTGAAGCTGATCACGGAAAAGAACCCGCTGCCGTTCTTGACCGGCACGATCTGCGCGCACCGCTGCCAGAACAAGTGCTCGCGCAACTTCTATGACGAATCCGTCCACATCCGCGACACCAAGCTCGTCGCAGCGGAGCACGGCTACGGCGCGCTCATGGCGTCCATGAAGCCGACCGCGAAGCTGCCCGGCAAGAAGGCCGCGATCATCGGCGGCGGCCCGACCGGCATTGCAGCTGCCTACTTCCTCGCCCGCGGCGGCGTGGAAACCACGATCTTCGAGCGCGAAGCGAAGCTCGGCGGCGTGCCGCGCTATGTCATTCCCGCGTTCCGCATCTCCGACGAAGCGCTCGACAAGGACGTTGCGCTCATGGAGCGCCTTGGCGTCGAAGTCAAGTGCGGCGCACCGGCTCCGAGCGTGGAAGCGCTCAAGAAGATGGGCTACACCCACATCCTGATGGCCACCGGCGCATGGCAGGCGGGCGAACTCGGCATTCCCGGTAATGTCAAGGGCGTCATCGGCTGGATGAAGGAAATGAAGCAGCAGGTCAAGCCGTGCCTTGAGGGCCATGTGGTCGTCGTCGGCGCAGGCAACACCGCCATGGACGCCGCCCGCGTCGCCAAGCGCATGGGCGCGGCCTCCTCCACCATCGTCTACCGCCGCACGAAGAAGGAAATGCCCGCCGATGAGCATGAGCTGAAGCTTGCCATCGACGAGGGCGTGAAGCTGGTCGAGCTGGCGGCTCCCGTCGAGCAGAAGGACGGCAAGCTGGTCTGCAATCAAATGAAGCTCGGCGAGCCCGATGCATCCGGCCGCCGCAGCCCCGTCGCCACCGGCGAAACGTTTGAAATCCCGTGCGATCTGGTCATCTCTGCCATCGGCGAGAAGGTCGACGCGAAGCTCATGGCCGAAAACGGCATCGAAATGGGCCGCAAGGGCCCGGCCTTCCAGACCAACGTGGAAAACGTCTGGTCGGCAGGCGATGCGCACAGAGGCCCCGCTACCGTTGTCGAGGGCATTGCGGACGCCGCTGCGTTTGCGGAGGCCGTCATCGGCAAGGCGCACACGTATGAAATTCCCGAGCAGGCTTATCCTGCCAAGGCTGATGCGATTGCCAAGAAGGGCATCCTGAAGATGGCCTCCTGCGCCTGCTGTGAGGGCGGACGCTGCCTCGACTGCAATACCGTCTGCGAAAACTGCGTCGATTCCTGCCCGAACCGCGCGAACGTCGTGGTCAAGCTGGCCGATGGCCGCCATGAGATCGTCCACGTCGACAAGATGTGCAACGAGTGCGGCAACTGCACGCAGTTCTGCCCGTATGCCTCCGAGCCGTGCCACGACAAGTTCACGCTCTTCCAGACCGAAAAGGACATGAACGAGAGCGAGAACAGGGGCGTCCTGTTCCTTGGCGGCGACAAGATCCGCGTCCGTCTGGAAAAAGACGAAGTCCTCGACCTCTCCCAGCCAAACGAGCTGCCGCAGGATATTGAGACTCTGATCCTTACTCTCCGCGGCAAATACAGCTATCTCTACACCGAATAAGATAAGCCGCAGTGTGCCCTTCTCCGACCCGGAGAAGGGCACACTTGCGTTGGCGTGCAAAACTCCGTCTTGACAAGGTGCAAGATGCGATTTATAATCATCGATACGTATTGGATGATTTTTATTCAAAACGAAAACAGAACAGCACAGACAGCCAGACGCGAAGACGCAGCGCAGCCCGGATAAACCGGATTGTGCTGCATTTATTTTTTATCAGGAGTTATATGAGAATGAAGCAAATTGTGGTATACGTCCACGGAAAGGGCGGCTCGGCGGAGGAAGCGGAGCACTATAAGTTCCTGTTCCCGGACAGCGAGGTGATCGGC
>ERZ1673738.4685-NODE-4685-length-13285-cov-10.302948_pt1 | contig 13285 bp, 17 predicted proteins | sample MGYA00580198_ERZ1673738 | MGnify/ENA primary metagenome ERZ1673738 (study PRJEB41218, sample SAMN15661784) | gut metagenome | host: Homo sapiens | place: Canada: London | collected 2015-08-20/2019-03-30 | study: EMG produced TPA metagenomics assembly of... | reverse complement strand
CGCTTTTAAGGGCTGGGGAATATAAAACCATTACAGAGCCGCAAAAGCCCGCAGAGCGGCTTACAGAGAGCCATAGAAGCCCACAGAGCGACAATAGAACGGCTGGAAGACATGATAGCCAAAGCAGACACAAAGAAAAGCGGAGAGCTGTAATAGCTCCCCGCTCTTTTTATTCCTCTTTTTGCCCTGGGACGTTTTCCAGGAAGTAATTAGGCTGACACCGCAGGAGATCGCATATCTGGGCTATATTTGCCCAGCTTATAGGCTTGCCGTCCCGTAGCTTTTGTATAGTGCTTTCCGCAAGTATCTTTTCTTTTCGTAGTCTGTTAGTGTTATAGCCCTTGTCCTTTAGTGCTTGCAATACGTCAATTTTATAGATCAGCGGCATATTGTAACCCCCTTTTCAGTCTATGGGGGCGCGGATATATTCCGGCACCCTCCCCCGGTATAGCTTTATTATACAGGAAAGTATACACGAAATCAAGTGTAACATTGCACGAAAAAAGGTGTTTGTCTTTGCGCAACTTTACACGAAAAAAAGTGCAAAAACATATTGACATTACACGAATAAAGGTGTATTATATAATCACAGCAAGGGAGAAAGCCCAGAGCGAAAACGGACGAAGTAAGCGAAAGCTGAACCAAGAACGCCACATAAGAGCGGAACGGGATAAGGGAGATTGAGATTGCCGGGAGTGCATAGATGCTTAAAGCCCACCGCCGCCGAGCTTCCCCAAGCAAAAAGAAAAGCTCCCCCGCCAGCCGGACAAGCAACACGGGAGAGCAACCACAAAGGGCTACAGCTATTATAGCATAGCCCGCCGATAAAAGAAAGGGGCTTAACAATGAGCACTAACGAAATGACCGCAAAAGTCCGGGAACTTAAAGAGCTTAAAGCTATGGCTGACGAGATCGCCGCCGAGATCACCGCCATTGAAGACGAGATCAAAGCCGAAATGACCGCCCGGAACACCGAGGAAATGACCGTTGACATCTTCAAAATCCGCTGGACACACGTTACCAGCTCCCGCTTTGACAGCGCGAGCTTCAAAAAGGCCATGCCGGAGCTGTACGGACAGTTTACGAAGACCACCCAGAGCCGCCGCTTCTCTATCGCTTAAAGGCAATACGGGACGGAGCCGGGGAGTTCCCCGCTCCGGTTCCCATGTAATAGAAAGGAGCTACCAGCTATGAAACAGGAGACAATCAGCAAGGCGCAAGCCGCCCAGCTTTTCGCAGAAAATGCCGTATTGTTTGGGCGGGCTGACGGGGTGCCAGAGCAAGCGGCAACGGAGCTTTTCGGCTCTGCCGCCGTGGACTTTGCCAAGAGACAACAGAACGCCGGGCTTACCTTTAACGGCTACGGCATCGGAGACTATACCGCATGGAATTTGACGGAGTACGGCTTTTATATCGCCGTCATCTATTGCAATGTAGAGCGCATCCGAGAGGGGGGCGGCTGAAATGAATGAGCTTTTACCGATGATAACCGAGCGGGACGGAATACCCGTAACCACAAGCCGAGCTGTGGCGGAGCAGTTCGGTAAAAATCATAAAGAGGTGCTGAGGGCGATAGAGAACACAATAACCCAGCTCAAAGAGACAGAAGAGGGAAGAACCTTTAATGAGCGCAATTTTGCGCCGATCTCCCTTAGGGACGCAAAGAACCGAGAAAAGCCCGCCTATCTTCTCACCCGTGACGGCTTCACGCTTCTTGCAATGGGCTTTACCGGCGCAAAAGCAATGCAATTTAAGATTGCTTATATCAACGCCTTTAACCGTATGGAGCGGCTTATAAGGGGCGGCGGTGTATCTGCACCCGCTCCCGCTCTACAGAGCATAGAACGCCGCTTAGAAGCTCTGGAACAGGCTACAGGGCCGCAGATAACCGGAGCATCAAAGGAAGGGCTTATCTTCTTACAGGCGATCAGAGCCGCTATAGATAGTGGGGAGTATTACATAAAGCAGAAGTACAAGCCCTATAAGGGAAAGCCCGGTATACTCTTAGGGACGAGAGGGCGGGCAGAAACCGCCGTAAAAACTTTGCTCGCATATAAGATATACAGCGAGTACGCCACCCATCCGCTTAGCCGTATGGCCTTGTGGGGGCTTCTGGAACGGAGCGGAATAATCCTTGAGAGGGAAGGATTGCCCTATACGGTGAGTTTTGGAGATGGGAAGTGCGGAGCTATCTATATCAAAAACGAGAAATTAGAGAGGAGATAACACAATGGAAATCACTGTAGGACAGCTTCAGGAGCTTATTTTTGAGGAAGAGCAGATAAAGAAGATAGCGCAGACGCAGAGCGACCGGCTCGACTATGAAGCTTCTGTAGAGCTTATGGGGCGGGTAATGAATGCGTTCCCCATTCAACCGGAAGAGCGGGAAAAGGTATCCCGGCTGGATCGCATTATCTACGCTGTGAGGGGCGCTTATATCATCGGGTATATGTCCGCTGTAGATACCCTTAATGACGCCATTAGGGCGTTTGTAGCCGATTTTATCGGGGGGGGGTACACAGTAGCCCTAATTCCTTACAGGCCGTTACAGCGCATTGTAGCGGGCGAGAGGGGGGCTTGAAATGATAGGCAAGTATAGTCCGCAAGAGCTTATCACACCGGAAGAAGCAATAGCTCTTTTTGAATATGGAACGATTGCAGAAATGTACACGGCAAAAGCCCTTTTCGATATTTACCGACAACGCCACGGAGTAGACGCGGATCGCTTATGGGACACTATGCGGGTATTGTCTTTCGCATATGATACTGGGAGAATACAGGGCATAAGAGAAGAACGCGCCAAAGCCAGAGGAGCGGCGCGGAAAGAAGCCGCGAATAAAATAAAATAACCGCCACAAGGGAAGCTCCAGCTTATACGCTGGGGCTTTCTCTTTATCGGCAACTATGAAAAAATACGAAATAACCCCTTGACATATAGCGGACAATCGGCTATAATTGATACTGTAATAATGATACACAAAAAGGTATACACAATACAGTATACACAATAGCGCAGACAGAGAGGAGCGGAAAACATGAACGGCTTAACAGTGATAGAGAATACCGCCATAGTAGAACAGCGGACTATTAGCGCCGATCTTTTTAGCCGCTGGACTTCCTATATTGACGCAAGCCCCAAGACTATAGAGACGTATAGCAAGGCTATTAGACGCTTTTTTGTCTACCTTATGGAGAACGGCATAACCCAGCCCCAGCGGGAAGACATTGTAGCATATCGGGACTATTTGAAGCTGGAGCATAAGCCTACTACGGTACAAGGCTACTTAGCCGCTGTAAAGCTCTTTTTCCAGTGGACAGCGCAAGAGGGGCTTTATCCCAATGTAGCAGACAGAATAAAAGGGGCAAAGCTGGATACGGAGCATAAAAAGGACTACTTGACCACGAAGCAAGTAGCCCGCTTGCTGGGGGCTATTGACCGCTCCACCCTTAAAGGCTTGAGAGACTACGCTATGCTTTCTGTAATGGTAACTACGGGGCTTAGAGAAATCTCCATAGTAAGAGCCGATATAGGCGATATTAGAACCGCTGGAGACGCTGTTGCCCTTTTCTATCAGGGCAAAGGGCACGAAGAAAAAGCGGACTATGTAAAGCTTGCCGAGCCTGTAGAAGAAGCTGTAAGAGCCTACCTTAAAGCCAGAGGGGGCGCAGACCCCAAAGCCCCGCTTTTTAGCTCTATAGCAAACCGTAACAACGGGGAGCGCATGACTACCAGAAGCGTAAGCCGAGTAGCCAAAGAGCGGCTTATAGCTGTAGGGCTTGAGAGTGACCGCTTGACCGGGCATAGCATGAGACATACCGCCGCCACGCTTAACCTTTTGAACGGCGGCACAGTAGAGGAGACCCGCCAGCTCTTAGGGCATACCAACATAAACACAACCCTTATTTATTCCCACGCTCTGGAGCGGGCAAAGAATAACAGCGAGGAGCGCATAGCTAAAGCAATCTTTGGATAAGAGTATACACAATAATACATACACAACTACAGATAAGGGGGACTGTATGCAAGCTTTATCTTACAGGCAGAGAAGACCATATAACAGCCTTGAGCGGGCGGGGGAGACCCTACCCGCTACAAGCGCATTTATAGAGAGGAGCGCAGAATATGCCCAGCACAGCCTTTAATTATGAAATCGTAGAGAAAGTAGCCGTATTAAGCCAGAGCGGGGACACCACAAAAGAGCTTAACAGGGTAAGCTACAACGGAAGCCCCGCAAAGTATGACTTGCGGAGCTGGAGACGGACGGACGGAGAGGAGAAGCTTCTAAAGGGGCTTACTCTTACCGATGAAGAAGCCAGAGCATTAAAAGAAGCCCTAAACAGCCGGGGCGATCTATGAGAGGGCGGGGAATATGGACAAGGATATTTACCAGCTTGCAGACGAAGCCGCCGAGGAGATTAACCGCCAAGCCGAGGAGACCCAGCGGGAGCTACAGCGGATAGCAGACGAAGCGGACGAAGCCATAAGGGGGACACTATGAGCAAGGTATACACGATCACAAACCAAAAAGGGGGAGCGGGCAAGACCACTACAGCCCTTGCCGTAGCCGCTGGGCTTTCCCTTAAAGGCTACTCTGTACTTTCCATAGACTTAGACGCTCAAAGCAATATGACATACACGGCGGGAGCCAAAGCGGACGGAGCTACAGCTTTAGGAGTGCTTACGGGGGAGATCAGAGCCGGTGACGCTATACAGAAGACGGAGAGCGGGGGCATTATTCCAGCCAGTAAAGCCCTTGCCGGAGCGGACGCTTTTATAACAGACACGGGGAAAGAGTACAGGCTAAAGGAAGCTCTGGAGCCGATAAGGGGAGAGTATGACTATATCATAATCGACACCCCTCCCGCTCTGGGCATACTTACTATTAACGCTCTTACCGCTTGCGACAGCGTTATAATACCCGCTCAAGCCGATATTTACAGCTTACAGGGCATAGAACAGCTTGCGGAGACTATGAAGCCCGTAAAGAAGTATACAAACCCCGATCTAACCATAGAGGGCATACTTTTAACCCGCTATAGCCCCCGCTCTGTATTGAGTAGAGAAGTAGCGGAGCTTGCCCAGCAGATAGCCGGGAAGCTGGGAACTAAGTTATTCCGGGCTACTATCCGGGAAGCCGTAGCCGTAAAGGAAGCCCAGATAAGCCAGCAGAGCCTTTATAGCTATGCTCCCAAAGCCAAAGTAACAGAAGACTACAGCCGCTTCATAGCGGAGCTTTTAGGAGAGGAGTAAAGACAATGGCAAAGAAGAAAAGCTTTATAGACAACCCCGCTTTACAGTTTATCAGCACAGCGGAGCCAGAGGAGACCCGGCAAGAGGAGCGGGAGCTTCCCGCTTCACAGGCAAAGCCAGCCGAGAAGCCGCCAGAGGGCTATAAGCTTAACCCGCTCTTTGTGGAGACTAAGAGCCGCCGCTTACAGCTTGTCTTACAGCCCAGCCTTTACGACAGAGTAAAAGCGGGAGCCGCCGCCGCTGGGCTTTCTGTAAATGAGTATGTACACCAGATTTTAGACACCGCCACAAGAGAGGAGTAAAAGCTATGGGAGTAAGCCTTGACAGCAAACAGAGAACGGAAGCCAGAGCGGAAGCAAACGCCGCCAAGCTCGATACTATCCGGCTATACACCCTTACGGAGCTGGAGCCGATCTTAGGAGTAACCCACAGGACGCTACAGAGCTATATAAAGGACGGGCGGCTAAAGGGCGTTAAAATCGGCGGCAAGTGGAAAGTATCAGAGGAGACGCTAAGAAAGTTTATTAACGGGGAGAGCTAACGGACTTCCCAAAGGGCGCTCTTACTCACCACCTTACAGGCGGCATAAGTGCTACCCCAGAAACCGGGCTAAAATATGTTTATTGTCTTGAAATTACTATTAGCGGACATTAAAACTATGAAGCCAGAGACAGCCTTTTAGCTACTTCCTGTATGGTAAAATACGGCTATCCGCATACACATAACAGCATACGCAGACCAATAGCCGAGAGCCATATAAGAAGAATAGCAAGCACAGCAAGTGCACATACACTTTGCGAAAATCAATATTAGAGAGGGGGCTTATACATGAAGCCAGCCGAATTAAAAAAGGAATATGTACGGCTTAGAGCCGAGGGGCAAAGCTATAGCTCTATATGTGAACAGCTCCATATCTCTAAAAGCACCTGTACAAAATGGGAAAAGGCTTTAGCCGCCCAGATTGACGAACTGAAACGGGCAGAGCTTGCGGAGCTATGCGAGAGCTACAGCATGACAAAGGAAGCCCGTATAAGGCGGCTGGGGGACACGCTGGAGAAAATTAACGCCGCTCTGGAGCAAGCGGACTTTACCGCCGTAGACCCCGCCAAGCTCTTAGACTTCAAGCTAAAGTATACGGAAGCCCTTAAAGGGGAGTATATCGGGACTAAGCCCGCTCTGGAGCTGGACAGCGTAGACGCAAAGGGCATAGTAACCGCTTTAGCCGATCTACTGAACAGAGTACGGGCGGGAGACATTACCACAGAGCAAGCCCAGAAAGAGAGCGGCATACTTGCCCAGCTCTTAAAGGCTTATGACACCGTAGAAGTCAAAGCCAAGCTTGACGAGCTGGAAGCGATTATAGGTGGGAGAGCGTAAGCAATGACAGATATAAAGCGGCTACTCAATAAAAAAGGCTGGACGGGGCGGGAGCTGGGCATATTAGAGCTTACTAATATGGCTGTTATGTTCCGACAGGCTTTAGAGGGCAAAGAGCCACAGCCTTTAGTAGAGCAAGCCCAGCTCCGTAAGATGATAAACACCATTACAGACCGCCAGCAAGGGCAAGTCTATAACGGCTATATCTCTATTCACGAATGGCTTTCTATCCGCTACAACATAGCCCAGACCCAGCTACAGCAAGCCCAGCTCCAATATAGAACGCTTGTAGGCTATATCACGGACGCAACATTAGCCGAGGACGTTTACCGCTATATTGAACAGCTCCCCGCTATTATGACAGAGAAGCAATACCGGGACGCAAGGGAAGCGGGGCTAAAAAAATGGCTTTACGATGAAGACGGGACAGAGAGAGGAGACAGTTTAGCCGCTCTTATTGAGAGGGGCATAAGCTTTTATACTAAGCAACTCCAAACAAACCCGGCAAAGCCTAACCCCTTAAAGGCGATCAGAAAAAAATATATAGCCGAGCCTGTAAAGAGTAAGCTTATCCTTGAGGGCTATAACGAAGTTATGGGAGAGGGCTACTATACCATAGAGGACGGGAGCGGGAGACATAGCGACACCATGACCGCCGAGGAATGGCAGGAAGCTATTATTACTCCCGCTATGAAGCAAGCCCTTAGAGATATGAAAACCGCAGACGGGAGCGGGACGGAATACACCCAGCAAATAGCCACCAGAAGACTATTAGACCGGGCTAAAGTGATTTTTGAGGGCGGGACGGAAGCGGACGCAGACGAAGCTCAGCAAAAGAAAGACTACGAGCGGGGGCTTGCTACTCCCGTTAAATGGCATTACTACGAAGAAGCCCCCGCCGATCTTACCAAATGGGACATTGTAGAAGCTGGGCTTATGGACTTCTACGGCGGCTTGTTTTGTGGTATGGACGTAAGCGAGGGAGAATACCTTGCGGAGCTGGAAGACTTCCTTACAGAGTTTAGGGAGCTTGCAGACGCTATTATAGCCGATATAGAGAAGCTTTACCTTACAGGAAAGAAACAGCTCCAGCCGCTCCCCGTAAAAGGACACAAGCCGCTAAAGGATATAGCAAGCTTGCCGCTGGAAGACTGGAGTAGCACCGTCTTTAGCTGGGGAGACCTGTATAAGCTCGATGTATACGGCTTTAAGGAAGAAGCAGAAGAAGACACTACTATTTTTGACGGTAACAGGAGAGCTATAATAAACGGCATAGCTATATTACGGGCAAGCGATCTTTTAGGAAGAAGCCCCCGCATAAATGAGAGGGGCTACTATGTGGAGCCGGATATAAGCAACACGCTTTCTAACTTCACGCTGGAAGCTTTCTTTACGGAAGCCGAGGACTACGCAGACAATATAGAAATAGTGGAGACCGCCCGCCAGACGCTTATAGAGAGCTACTACCACCTTAAAGGCTATAACTTGACGCTGGAGCTTATAGCCCGCTTCTACGAAGTGCCAGAAATGACCGTCTTCCAAATGGACACGGACGGCATAGAGGACAAAATACGGGCTTTTAATGAGCTTGTCCCTATCCTGTATAAGAAAATACTTGATACGGACTACGGAGACAAAGAGCTACAAGCTAAGAAGCTCCAAGTGCTTAAAGAGCTTTTCCAGCCGATAGACTACGAAGCTATAGCTATCCCAGCGGAGAACGTGGAGCAAGCCGAGGAGCTTCTAAAGGATTTCGCCGCTTTCAAACCAGAGAACGCAGACCGCTTTAATAGCTTGCTTTGCGTCTTACCAGAGGGAGCCGCCGAGAGCGAGGACGGAGAGGGGGCTTACTAATGGCAAAGAAAAATCAGCAAGCCCTAACAATCCAGCCAGTAGCCCCGCTCAAGCCTGTAGAGCAAAGGGACTTTTACAACGTCCCAGACAGCACCGCCAGCAACCTTATTTTAGAGACGCTGGGAGCGGGAGCGGCTATAGCGGACTTGCCCGCCCGCAAGCGGCAAGTAAACCACTCTACAACGCTCGAAGTATTGGAGAGCGGGAAGCGTAGACAGGTAAGCTTGAAGACCCAGAAAGCCAGCGTAACTATAGAGCTTGCGGACATTGACAAGCTAACCGGGAGCAATAAGCCCGCTAAAAAGCTTTTCGTGCTTGCCCTTATAAAGGCAAACGAGCAAGCTATACATGACGGACAGCTTACCAAAAACTATATATGTTTCCCGCTCCAAGAGCTTATAGACACGGGCTTTTACTCCACTCCCCAGAGTGCCAGAAAAGGCTTTAACGCCGGAATGGACACGCTTACAAGCCTTAAAATCAAGGGGCATATACAGCAGACCAAGAAAAAGGGAAGCTCTATAGACGCTCTGGAAGTGCTTTTCACGGGGGCGAGGATAGAGCGGGGACAATGCACGATCTTCTTCAATGAGCGGATAAGCTGGAGCTTCATAGCCCAATACTTTACGATACTCCCCCGCTACTACTTCCGGCTCCCTAATCGGGCAAGCGATCTACTCTACTATATCTTCTATCTTGCCCGCCAGCACACGAAAGACATAGAGGAGCGGGGCTACTTCACTATAAGCTTTAGGGCTATCCAGCACCGCTTACAGCTCCCCAGCGAAGTAGGCAACAACAACCCAGACAGGACGATTAAACAGCCTATAGAGGAAGCTATAGCGCAAATCGAAGACGGGCATAGCGGGCTTTATGGGAATGAGGATTTTAGCTTGCTCCCCGTATATGATGAGTATGCACCTATAGCGAATTTCCTTGATAACGGCTATTTGAGAGTGGAGCTAAAGGGGAGTTTTGCAGAGACCTTTATAGCGATCAGTAAAGACACCGCCAAACAGATAGAAGCCGCCCAGAAGAGGCAAGCCCGCATTACAGAGAAAGCAATAGCCATTAACACAGCTAAGAAGCTGGAAGCCGAGGAGAACACCGAAAAAGCCGAGAGGAGCGGGACAGAATGAGGAGAGTAGACAGGCTTTTGCTAAAGGTACAGGAAGCCCAAAGGCTGGACGCTATGCAAGTCTCTGTATGTTTTGTACAGCCAGCCGGGGACAAATGGCAAGCCATAATAAACGATCTACCAAATGAGTAAGACAGGGGCGGGGGCTTTTATGCTCCCGCTCCACCCCTTTTATACCGCCAGAAAAGCAAAAGGAACATTTTACTCAGGAAGACTATTTAGCCGGAAGCCCAGCCGCTCCCCCTCTATATCTTGTATTTGCCTATGAAGAGAAGCCCCCAGCAACAGCAAGTAAAGGAACATTCCACTCAGGAAAAGGAACATTTTACTCAGGGATAGGAACATTCCACTCAGGAAAAGGAACATTTTACTCAGGGAAAATATTTTTTTCGACACCCGAAAAACCCAGTAATAGCAAGGCTTTCCGGGCTTTTTGCTCCCGCTCGAAAAATCCTAATATATAATCAATAGACTATTGATTGATTATCAAGCCGCATAGCCCGCCAGCCCTTACGGGGCGGGCAATGCTATAATAGAACCTGTAAAAGAAGAAGCTCCAGCGGAGAGAGCTGGGGCTTACTTCCTTAAAGGCATGAGAGGAGCGGACGGGCTTTTATGAAAGATAGAGTAGCGGCTTGCATATACCCGGATAGTACAAGCTGTAGGGGCTGTAGCTATAGCTTTAACCCGGCATTATTTGACGGGGGCTGTATGCTCCAATATGGAGCGCAGGGGGATAGCAAATCTCTACAGCCGGACAAGCGGACAACGGCGGGGGAACGCCACGAAGAAAATAGCGAAATCAAACGGGGGATATACCCCAGAGAGGATAGCCGGACATGAATAGAGAAGAAGCCAGACAATACATAATCGAGCGGGGGAAAGATCACCTTACCCCAGACAAGAGCGGCAAGGGCTTTATATGCCCTATATGCGGAAGCGGGAGCGGGCGAAAAGGAACGGGCATAACAACCAAAGACGGAGTACATTTTACTTGCTGGGCGGGATGCTTCACTAACGCCGATATTATAGACATTATAGGCTTAGAAACGGGAGCAACGGACTATAATAGCAAGCTCGAAGCCGCCGCCGCAGAGTACAATATTACCATAGAGGGCTACCGTAGAACTACCCCGCAAGAGGACTTTGCACCCGTAGCCGAGGAGTACCAAAAGAAAGCCAAAAGTAAACAATATACACAATCAGACATACACAATACCGCATACACAATGCAACAGGGGGAAGCGGAGCCGGACTATACAAGCTTCTTTTTACAGGCAAACAGGGACATAGCAAAGACCAGCTACCACAGGGGGCTAACGCTGGAGACGCTTAACCGCTTCAAGCTGGGATATGTGGAGAGCTGGACGCACCCTAAAGCCCCGCAAGCTCCACCGTCTCCCCGGCTTATCATTCCTACCAGCAAGCACAGCTATTTAGCAAGAGATACAAGGGACAATCTCACGCCGGAGCAAGCCCAATATGCAAAGAGCAAAGTAGGGAAAGTAAGAATATTTAATAGCAAAGCCCTGTATACGGCAAGTAAGCCCGTCTTTATCGTAGAGGGGGAGCTTGACGCACTTTCTATTATTGACGTAGGCGGGGAAGCTGTAGCACTGGGAAGCACCGCAAACAGGCGAGCTTTATTAACTATGCTGGAGAGCCAGAGACCCGCCCAGCCGCTTATTATTGCTATGGACAATGACGAAGCCGGGAGCAAGGCTAATAGAGAGCTTGCAGAGGGCTTAGAACGGCTTAAAATTACGTTTTACAGGCTTGATATAGCCCAGCCATATAAAGACGCAAACGAAGCTCTAAACGCCGATAGAGACGCATTTAGAGCCGTTATAGAGGGAGCAGAAAACATAGAAGCGGAGACTTTGGAAGCCGAGCGGGAAGCCCTTAAAAGGGATGCCGTAGCCTATACGCTCCAGAACTTCCTAAAAGGCATAGAGGAGAGCAAGCGGGCGGCTTTTATTCCTACAGGCTTTAGCCCGCTCGATAACCTTTTAGACGGGGGCTTGTATGCTGGGCTGTACATAATCGGGGCTATATCTTCTCTGGGCAAGACTACTTTTTGCTTAAACGTAGCGGATAATATAGCGCAAGCTGGGCATGACGTGCTTATATTTTCGCTGGAAATGGCAAGGAATGAGCTTATAGCTAAGAGCGTAAGCCGTATAACCCTTATCAAAGACTTAGAGGAGAACGGAAGCACCGCCCACGCCAAGACCACAAGGGGCATTTTAACCGGGACAAGATACGCCGATTATAGCCAGACGGAGCGGGAGCTTATACAGCGATCTATAGCCAGCTATGCGGAGTATGCAAAGAATATCTATATTACCGAGGGCATAGGCAATGTAGGCGTAGAGGAGATAAGGGAAAAAGTACAGAAGCATATCAAGCTTACCGGGAAAGCCCCCGTAGTATTGATAGACTATCTCCAGATCATAGCCCCCGCCGATCTAAGAGCCACGGACAAGCAAAACACAGATAAAGCCGTATTAGAGCTTAAACGCTTGAGCCGGGATTACAGTATTCCCATTATAGGCATATCCAGCTTTAACAGAGATAACTATACAGCCCCCGTTAATATGGCAAGCTTCAAAGAAAGCGGAGCTATTGAGTATTCCAGCGATTGCTTAATAGGGCTACAGTATGACGGTATGGATTATCAAGAGGGGGAAGCCGATAAAGCCAGAGAGAAGCGCATACGGGAGCTTATGAGACAAGCCGTAGAGGACGGGAAAGCCGGAAAGCCCCAGAGAATACAAGTAAAAGTCTTAAAGCACCGCAACGGAAGCAAGGGAGACGCTTACTTAGACTTCTACCCCATGTTTAACTACTTCACGGACAAGACCAGCGGAGCGGGAGCCGCTGGAGAGAGTAGCGGGGGCTGGAGTAAGAGCGAGGGCGGCTATAGCTCCAGCACGAAGCCAAAAAAGAGCAAGCGGGAAGCCGAGCGGGAGAAGCTTGCTACAGCTTTCTACAGCGTACAAAGAGACGATTTTACAGCCGATCTAACAGACCTTGCGGACGCTCTGGACAAGAGCAAAAAGCAAGTACAGAACCTTATAGCCGAGTATGGCGGCTTTATCGTTATAGGCGATACTGTAGAGCTTGACCGTAGCAAAGACACGATATCCCCCAGCCCAGCCTTTACGGAGCTGGAAGACGGAGAACAGGAAGAATTACCCTTTAATTGAGAGAGGGGGACAGAATGGGAGCGGAAACACGGATAGCAGTAGCGGAAGACATTGTATTAGACTTTGCGGGGCTATTCTCACCTATAGAGGGCGAAAAACAAGCCCCGGAAAGCCCCACAGAGCCGCTTTTAAGGGCTGGGGAATATAAAACCATTACAGAGCCGCAAAAGCCCGCAGAACGGCTTACAGAGGGCTTAGAGGGGCAACAGGCTAAAAAGCTCTATCTTGATACCCAGCGGGAGCGGGAAGACCGCCAGCGGAGCCTTGAAGTATATAGAACCTATCAAGAGAATATCAAGACAAGCTCCCAGCTCCAGACCGAAATACTCAAGGGGCTAAAAGCTGGGGAAGATGTATATAGCCTATTCCTAAAGGCGGCTAAAGCTATTTCTCTTATGACTTCTAACAGCCTGTTTTACAGCCAGATAGAAGAGGATATAGAAGCGATCTACGGGA
>ERZ1673738.4681-NODE-4681-length-13299-cov-9.259438_pt1 | contig 13299 bp, 9 predicted proteins | sample MGYA00580198_ERZ1673738 | MGnify/ENA primary metagenome ERZ1673738 (study PRJEB41218, sample SAMN15661784) | gut metagenome | host: Homo sapiens | place: Canada: London | collected 2015-08-20/2019-03-30 | study: EMG produced TPA metagenomics assembly of... | reverse complement strand
AAAAACCCCCGCGGGGCGCTTCCCGATTCGGAACGCGCCCCGCGGTGCTAAGCAAACGCTTCGCTTATTGCAAACGCTTCGCTTATTGCAAACGCCCTGTTTACCGGGCAGATGCCTTGTTTACTGCGGCGTTTGCTTATGTTCATGCGTTTCTGCCGCACACGCTGTATTTTGCGGCAGAAAAGGCGGCGTAATGAAAAAGCAGTGTGGATAACCCGGTGGATAAGTGGATAACCCGCCGCTTTGCCGACAAAAAAAGACAAAAAACGCGCGCTGCATACCGTTTTCTGCACACAGCGCAGCGAACAGGCGGTGGATAAGTGCCTGTCCGAACGCCGGCGCGCGACTGCGTCCGCAGCGGGATAGGGCCGCGTTACAAAAACCGTTCGCGGTAGGCGCTCGGCGTGACGCCGGTTTCGCGGCGGAAGGTGTAGGAGAAGTAGCTGACGCTGTCGAAGCCGCAGCGGGTCGCCGTCTCCGTGATCGAGTAATAGCCCGTCCGCAGCAGCGCCTTGGCGTTTTCCAGCCGCACACGGCGGATGTACGCCAGCGGGGAGGTTCCGAACGCGGCGCGGAAGGCGCGGCGGAAATAAACCTCGCTCCAGCCGGTCTGCGCCGCCAGCGCCGCCACGCTTAGTTCGGGGTCGTCGAAGCGGCGGTCGATCTGCGCCTTGACCGCGCGCAGCTTGGGCGAGCGGCCACCGCCGTCGTCCGGCGCGGGCAGCGCGCGGGCGGTTTCGGCGAGGATTTCGTAAAACATCGACAGGCAGGTCAGGTCGTGCTCCAGCCCGACGCGATAGCGCGCGTGCAGCCCCGCGAACAGGTTGCGCAGCGCCACGGGGTAGGGCGGCGTGATAACGGCGGGCGCCAGCTTCGGGTAGCTGTCGACGGTGGTGAAATGAACGGCGTAAATGCGGCTGTTTTCCAGAATTTCGGTGCGGTAGGACACCCCCTGCGGCACGAACGTCAGCTCGCCCGCGGACGACAGCAGCCGCGACTCCGCCGTTTCGACGGTGATTTGCCCCGACAGCCGGAACGACAGCGCGTGGAATTCGCGCCTGGGGACGGCGACCGCGCCGGATTTCACGAACGACGCGTCGAAAACCGACAGGGACGAGACAAGGATGCGGGGGTGGGAAAACATCGGAAAGCCTCCCTTTTTCGTTTTTTCTCGACAAAACAGGACAAAAGCCGCGTTTTTCGATCGGTTTCGATTTTTGATAATCGGGTTGCGGTTTGTTATTGCTTCGCGCCGCGCGGACGCGTATAATAATCGCAACACCTGTACAACAGAAGGGACGAAGGAACAAAGCTTATGGATGCACTGAAAAAGAAAATCGAAGAAGCCGTCCGGCGCGAGGGCATCGACCTGATCGGGTTCGCACCCAAGTCGCGCTTCGACGCGCTGCCCGTCGAGAAAAACCCGTTCACCATCTTTCCCGAGGGCGAGACGGTCATCATGCTCGGCAAGCGCATCTGCCGCGGCGCGCTGCGCGGCGTGGAGGAGGGGACCAACTTCTCCGACTACAACCTGTTCGGCAAAAACTGGCTGGAGGACGAGTTCCTCTCGCTGGCTTGCTACGGACTGACGAACGCGCTCGAGGACGAGGGCTGGGAGGCGATGCCGCTGTTCCCCAACCCCTCGGACGGGAACGAGCCGTCCGGCGTGCCGGTGGCCGACGGGCGGCCCGCGCCGAACATCTACCCGGATTTCGACTACGCCGCCGTCGCCTGCGGGCTGTGCGAGCTGTCGTTCAACCGCATCCCGTTTTCCAAAAAATTCGGGTCGCGCCAGCGCTTCCATATGATTGTGACCGACGCGGTGCTGGAGCCGACGCCGATTATGGAGGGCTCGGTCTGCGACCGCTGCGGCCAGTGCGCCGAAGCATGTCCGCTCGGCGCCATCCACGCCGACGAGACCGAGGAAATCGAAATCTGCGGCAAGAAAATGACCGTCGCCGTCATCGACTACGACAAGTGCCGCGTCTGCAAGAACGGCGCATGTCCCAACCGCTTCACGCCCAAGGGGAAGCCCGACCGCGTCGCGGCGCTCTGCAACCGCACCTGCCTGTGCCACCTTGAGGCGGAGGACCGCACCGAAAACCGCTTTGAGCAGGCCTTCCGCAAGCGCGACGCGTGGGCGCTGAACGCCTCGGGCAGCTATGCCGAGCGCAACCCGGACGTGGCCAACGTGCTCGGCGGCGTGTTCAGCAAGGACGGAAACCGGGGTGCGAAATGAAGCTGACGTCTGAGATGGTCAAGGCCAAGGCGGCCGAGCTGGGCATCGACTGCATCGCCATCGGGAACATAGAGCGCTTTCGGGGCGCGCCGAAGCTGATGTCGCCGCTGACCTATTTCCCCGAGGCGAGGTCGGTCATCGCGGTCGCGATGCGCATCCCGCGCGGCACCTACCGCGGCATCGAGGAGGGCACGCACTGGCACAACTACACGTTTTATTCCTATAACAAGCTCAATTCGCTTTTCCGCCCGAAGAAGTCGTACGACCTCTGCTGTTTCATCGAGGACCACGGCTGGGAGGCCGTCGCCCACTATCCGGCCGTGCCCGAGGGCAACGGCACCACGCGCGAGCCGGTCGCGGCGGATAAGGTGCCGCCCGACGTCGTGTGCAGCGTCCGCGTCATCGCTGCGGGCTGCGGGCTGGGCGAGATCGGGTTCTCCAAGGTCTTTCTGACCAAGAAGTTCGGGCCGCGCGTGCGGCTGGGGCTTATTTTCACCGACTGCGAGCTGGAGCCGGACCCTATCCTCGACACGGGCGAAATCTGCCTGCACTGCGGCGCCTGCCAGCGCGAGTGTCCGGGCAACGCCGTCCCGTCGGTCAAGGACGCGGAGCGGCGGCTGACGGTCGATTTCGGCGAGAAGAAGGTCTGGTTCGGCGACGTGCAGATGGGGCGCTGCACCCTCTCGCACCACGGGTTCAACAACGAGTGCTCGCCCTTCCACAAAAAGGAGTTCCCGAACATGGCGTTCGACGTGCGGCACACGGATATGACCGAGGAGGAAGCGTATATCCTCTGCTATTCGCTGGCCAACGCCAAGTGGGGCCGCAAGCCCGGCAGCGGCGCGGTGATGGAGTATTACAGCTATATCCTCAACCACACCGGCTACTTCGCCATCTGCGGCGCGCGCGGCTGCATCCGCGCGTGTATGGATATGCTCGAGAAATCCGGCCGCATCGAGAACCGCTTCCACAACCGCTTTTACAAAAAGAAAAGCTGGCTGCTGCCGAACAAGCCCGAGACGGCTTCGCGCGGGGTCAACCCCTTCCGCGAGGCGTATCTGGACGAGAAGTATCCCGGCATCCGCGCGGGCGAATACGAAAAGCCCGGCAAAGAATAAGGCTTTGGCGAATGGGCTTTTTAGAATTTTTCCCGAAACGCACGCCCATAAGCAGCCGAAGCGAACACCCATAAGCACCCGAAACACACATCCATACGAACGGAATCCGATTCCGCTCCGAAACGGCATAGCGCACGCTATGCCGTTTCTGCTTATCCGCGGCCTGCGGCACAGAAGCCAGAAGCCCTCTGTGCCGCAGGCCGGCGTTTTTCTGTCCGTACCGAAACGCAGCCCGCCGTTCGCCTAACCATGCGCAGCCCGCCGCTGTTTTTCTCTTGACCCTGCCCGAAACGCCGCTTTTTCCCCAGTTCTATGGGGAACACCGCCGCTTTTTTTCTCGGTTCTGCGGGAAACACCGCTGTTTTTTCCCAGCCCTACGGGGAACGCCGCCGCTTTTTCTTCAGCCCTGCCCGAAATGCCGGCCGCTGCGTTTCTTTTTTCGGACAGCGTCTGCGCCGAGAAATCGCTCCTTTTTTGCCGCCGCGCCCGCGCGCAGAACAGTCGCGCGCCGGCGCAGCACACAGAACGCAGGCGGTTTGCAAGGGCGGAATTTTCGCGGCATAGCGCGCCGCAGCCCGAGGGTTCGCACAGGCCGCCCGACGGCAGATTTCCCGCGCCGCGGCGTTTGCTGCAAGCCGTTTTTTATTTGTCCTTTTGTTTTTTGATCTGTTGAGAGGAGAGGGGTTTCCGCCGTCATTGCGGATTGCGGCAATCGCGTCGGGCCGCCCAGACGGCGCGCTATGCTTTTGTCCGCTTGTCCGTCGGCGGATCGGTCGGGTCGGGGATCGGCCAGGCGGCTATGAGAAGGCCGAGGTAAGCGGCGGCGTTCAGCACAAGGTAAGGGATTAGGAACAGAAAGGCTTCGGTGAAAAAATCATCGTACAGATTCCCGACGATCAAATCAAGCACAAGCACACAGGTGGAAAAACGTTTCCAGCGGTCCAGCCGGACCGAGTGGGTATCCGAAAGCGATTCCAGAACAAAAAGCAGCGCGACGGCAAAGCACAGCCATGTCAGGGGAACATAAGACGGCGTCGTATGGGAGATGAGAAAAAACAAAGCGGCGTTGACGCCCAGGTACAAGAGCTTTGCTTTGCAGACGGCGATGGTGATTACCACAACAAAGAGCTGCAGGAAAAGCGCAAGCAGCGACAAGCCCAAATTCTCAAACGACATTTTTCTCCTCCCTTCCCGCGCGGCGCCAACCCCTGTTTATATCTTCCAAAATGCAATGTCGTTATAGACAAATTCCTTTTTGCGATTGTCGGGAAACTTTTCTATGGGATACCCTTTAGGAATAAGCTCTATATACCGCGACGTCTCCGTGCGTCCGTCCACACCTTCCTTTGCGAGCGTCGGGCGGGCAAAACGGAAGCAGTTTTTGGTCATATAATTCCGATTCCCATCCTTGTCGAACCCTCCGCCGTTATAACCTGCCGTCTCGTTTTCAAAAATCGGTTCCTCTGCCAAGAGAAGCTCCCGCAGACGAGACAAGGACACATATGCACCATCCTTATCTTTGTAGTATAGATGCTGCGTCGGGTCGAGCATGATACGTTTGCCGGACGGCAAAAGGCAATCTACGACTACATGGCAATCCTCAAAGGGTTCTTCGTAAGGCATACAGGTGATGTGCTGCGCCTTTATACCGTTCAGGCGGAGCAGCGACGCCAATAGGATAGCAAGACCTCGGCAATTCGATTTTCCGTCGTTCCGCTCGCAAAACTCGATCAAATCGTTTATCATCCTGCCGTTTCCCATACCCCTTGTGCCATTATGACCAAAGTGGTCGCACACAAAATCAAGAAGCCTGAAAACAAGCTCGTCGTTTGCGTTGTCAAGACCCTCTGTGTACTTTGCATAATCGTATTTTTCTAAAATTGCAGGAACATCGCCGCCGAGAACAAAATCAACAGAGCTGCCGTATTCGCGGCTCCTGTCATACTCCGCGTATTTTGCTAAAATAGCAAATCTCGTTTCGTCTGTGTTTGGAACAAGGATTTCGGTGGGTTCATATCTTTGAGGCGCATCCTCCGGCGTATCGCTTATTTTTGTATATTTCACGGGGAATTCCTTGCCGTGCTGGGTATAATATCCCGCAAGACAGCCGTCTGCAAGCTTAACGTGATAAACCATACGATAATATGCATCGTTGATTTCGTAGCAAAGATATCCGTCCTTCTCATAAACGCAGTTCGGCTCAAAATTATAATATCCGCTTGATGTAAAGGACATCTTCATTCGCAGGGGCGTTTCATCAAATATATTGATGGTTTCGCCCATGTCTTCCTTATACCATTTTCCAATCCATTGCTTGTCCATGTGCTTTCTCCAAACGTTTAGGCGGGACGGGATTTCTCCGTCGCGGTGCGCGGCGGGCGCACAGGTCGTTGGCGGGGTGAATGCTCCGCCGCGCGGGTACGGCGTTTACAGCGGGTACGCGCGGGCTTGTATAGTTTCGTATCGTCGGCCGCCGCAGCGCCTTTCGGCGCAGAATGCCCGCAGGCGTGTGCTTGAGGGCTAAGCTTTCCGAACGGGGCTGCGGCTAATTGCCGGATTCTGTTTTTATTTCCCGCCCTTGGCGCGCTTGACCAGCCGGCGGATAAAGAACGCGACCTCATAGACGATGAACAGCGCGATGATCACGAGCAGGATGCGGATGATCGTCTTCATCGTGTCGCCGTACAGGAAGCTTTTCACCTTGTCAAAAATCGACAGCAGCTCGCTTTTTTCGACAGACAGCCGGGTGACCAGCTCGGTGCTGCCAAGCTCCTGCCCGTCCAGCCAGACCGAGACCGAGCCGACGACCGTCCCCTTGGCCACCGGCGCCTCCAGCTCCGTGGCGGTGTATTCAATCCGGCGCTCCACGCCCGACAGGTCGGTCGATTTCGGCAGCAGCACCTCGATCGGCTCCGCCGGAACGACGGTGACGAAGTCCGCGTCGGCCGACAGGCGCACCGGCAGCTCGCCGACGACGTCCTCGGCCGAGAGCAGCATCGAGTAGCCGAACGCGCTCGTCGCCCACGGGAACAGCTTCTTGACGTCGTTGTAGGCGTTTTCCGCCGGAAAATCGCGCGTGCCGTCGTTGTAGCGGTTCTCGCCCGCGGCGTCCATCACGACGAAGATGTACGTCAGCGCCTCGGCTTCGGCGGCGGTGATCAGGCAGTACTGCCCGTCGGCCTTCGCCTGCCCGGCAGCGATCCCCTTCGCGCCGGCCAGCGTGCAGCCCTTCATCAGCGCCTCGCTGAGCAGGTAGTTTTTGGTGTGCATCGTGTTGCCGAGCTGGTAGTAGGGCAGCGAGGAAATCTCCAGCAGACGGCCGTAGTTATAAAACGCGCCCGCAATGCGCGCGGCGTCCCGCGCGGTCGTGTGCGACTGCGCGCTGTACACGCCGGCGGGGCTGGTGAAATGCGTGTCGGCGGCGCCGAGGGCGGCCGCGCGGCGGTTCATCTCCTCGACGAAGGCGGCGATGTCGCCGCCCGAGACGTCGTACGCCAGCGCGCAGGCCGCGTCGTTGGCCGAGCTGACCAGCGTCGCGCAGAGCAGGTCCTCCACCGTCATTTCCGAGCCGGCGGACAGCCCCAGCCGCGGGGCCGAGATGTCCCCCGCCGCGCCGATGTCGCGCAGCGCCTCCGCCGCGACGGTAACCTTGTCGGTCAGGCTGGCGTAATGGTCGAAGGCGATCATCGCCGTCATCAGCTTGGACACGACGGTCGGCGCGACGCTGCGCGCGCCGTCGTTGTCGTAAAGCAGCGTGTCGGTCTCGACGTTGTAGACGACGATGCTGCTGCCCGACGTGATGGCGGGCGGCGCCGCCTCGTCGGCCTCCTCCGCAAGGGCGGGCAGCGCGCAGGCGAGCAGCAGCAGACAGAGCAGCGCGGCACACAGGGCGGCGCGCAAAAAACGGTGTTTCATTCCAAAGACCCTTCCCTTCCGTCGGTTTCTCTTATGCGTTCCTTGTGCTCTATTGTAGCAGACGCGCGCCGCACTTGCAAGCGGTCGGGCGCGCACTTTACAAAAAGTTCGCAAAATACGCCCGCGCGGCCTGCTTGTCGCGCTCGACCTGCTCGCGCAGCGCCTCGACCGAGTCGAACCGGCGCTCGGGCCGGATGCGGCGGCAGAGGTAGACGCGCGCCTCCTTGTCGTACAAATCGTCGGAGAAATCAAAAATGTGCGTCTCGCAGAGCGGCGCGTCCTCGTGTTCGGAGACGGTGGGACGCACGCCGATGTTGGACACGCCGCGGTAGAGCTTCCCGTCCACCTCGCACAGGCAGGCGTACACGCCGTAGGCCGGCACGACCTGATAGGCGGGGAAGCGCTGGTTGATGGTGGGAAACCCGATCGTCCGCCCCAGACGGCGGCCGTGGATGACCGGCAGCAGGAAGCTGTACCGCCGCCCGAGCAGGAAGGACGCGCCCTCGATGTCGCCCTCGGCGAGCTTGCGGCGGATGAGGGTGGAGCTGACCGTCTCGTCCCCCGCCTTGACCGGCGGCACGACGATGCAGCTCACCCCCGCCTGCGCGAGCAGCGCCTTGAGCGTCTGCGCGTCGCCCGCGCGGGACGCGCCGAAGCGGAAATCGAAGCCGCAGACGACGGTGTCGGCATGGAAGTCGCCGATAAGCGCTTTTTCGACAAATTCCGACGGCGTCATCGAACGGCAGCGCTCGAAATCGGCGAAGTAGATCTGCTCGGCGCCCAGCTTTTCCAGCGCCTCCATCTTCTCGACCGAGCCGGTGATGTATTTCGCCCCTTGCTGCAGCGCCTTGGGGCTTTCGGCAAAGGTCCAGACCACGTTCGGCAGCCGCTTCTCGCCCGAAACGGCGCACATCGAGCGCAGCAGGCAGGCGTGCCCGATGTGCACGCCGTCGAATGCGCCGATGGTCAGCACCGTCCGTCCGGACAGCGGCAGGTCCCTGTCAGTGATGATCTTCAAGAAAAAATCGTCCTTCCTGTCTTTTCCGCCGCGCAGTGCGCGGGGGATTGGGTACAATCATAATCAAAATAGAGAAAAACAAGGACGAAAAACGTCCTTTGCAATTGCTGTAAAACAAGCGGCCCGCCCGCAAGCCGGAGGTAACGGCGGAGGTTCTCGACCCCGGCCCGTCGGGAGGCCCGCCGGCGCGGATCTTCGCCCCGCGCGCGTTTGGGGGCGCGCTTCCGGCCTCCGAGGCGGCCGGCGCGGGCTTTGTCTCCTTTGCGCTCCGCCTTTCGCAGAAGGCGGGCAAAACCGCGCCCGCGCAGGGGTTTGGAGAATGTGCCTTCTTTGACAAGTCGCAAGGGGGGCAGAAAACGTTCGTTTTTCCTGTCCGACGCGCGGCCCCTGCGGCGCGTCCGATTGGCGCGGCTGCGCGGGGAAAACCCTCCCGATGCGGCGATTTCCGCCGTCCGGCGTGTGCGTCCCGCCGAAGCGGTCCCCGACGGGCGGCCGCTTCGGCCCTGCGCGTTTTTGCCGGCGGCTTTCCGTCCTGCGGGGCCGCCGCGCCGTCCGTTCGGCGTCTTTTTTTGATTGATCATAAGATGGCCCGCGAAGGATAAGACGGCCCACGCAGGCGTTTCGCGTCAAAAGGATAAGGCAGGCTGCGGGGCCTTGCGCGCCGCCTGCCGCAAACCGCGCCGTTCCGTCCTGCGGCGGTCTGCGCAGACCCTTGACGGAGGCGTTCCGGCCTCGCCGCGCCGGACTTGTCCTTTTGCGAAAGCCGTTTTTTTGCACTTTTGCGGGCGGGCTGTCCATAAATAGAAACGCCGTCTTTTGCCGAAAGAGCGTTTGCGCCGGCCGAAGCGGACGCGCCGCCGACAGGCGCGCCGGATTTTCGCCGCCGATAGGGACGGCTGCCCGCCGCGCTTGCAAAAGCCTTACAAAACGCAGCGTTTTGTGCGCACCGCAGCGGCGTTTGCGGACCGCCTTTGCGCGATTTGCCGCGATGCGACAGCTTACATACAACCATAATACAACCATTTTCGTCTTTTGTCAACCGACGGCGGGCATATTTCGGCCGCAAAGCGGGGAAAAATAAGATCGTTGAAGCATCGTTCGCCGCAGCGGCGCGGCGGGGCGCGCGCTTTTTCCTTTTGGAGGCCGCGCGCCGGTCCGACGCAGCCGCCGTGTGGAGGGGTATGGCGCAGGTAAGCGCCAAAAAAAATACGCTTTTTATACTTGTATCCTCCTTTTAACCGGCTTTTGCGGGCGGGCGGTATGACATAGAGTTTTTGCGCCGCCGCAGGGCGGCCGAATGGAGATGGATATGATGATGCAATCCGGGCTGTCCGCCGCCGTTCTGGCCGGCGGACTGGGAACGCGGCTGTTTCCCATCACCGAGACGATGCCCAAGCCGCTCGTGCCGATTGCCGGCAAAAGCGCGCTTGCGCGTATTTTTGACGCGCTGCGGGACTGCGGCATCACCCGCGTGGCGGTGACGACGATGTACCGCCCCGAGCAGATCGAAGCGCTGCGTCCGGCGGGGCTGGACGTCCGCTATTTCCGCGAGACGTCGCCGCTGGGCACGGCCGGCTCGGTCCGGCAGGCGCTCGACTGGCTGGGGGAAACCGTCGTCGTGCTCGCGGGCGACGCGGTGTTCGATTTCCCGCTCGACGGCGCGCTGCGCGCGCACCTCGATTCGGGCGCGGAGGCGACCATCGTCCTCACGACCGCCGCCGACCCGACCGAATACGGCGTGGTGCTCGGCCGCGACGGCTGCGTGGCGGCGTTTGCGGAAAAGCCCGCGTGGCGCGAGACCTTTTCCAACCGCGTCAACAGCGGCATTTATTTTCTCAGCCGGCGCGTTCTGGCGACGGTGCCCGCCGGCCGCTTTTACGATTTTTCCAAAGACCTGTTCCCGCGCCTGCTGCGCGACGGCGTTCCCATCCGCACCTACGCCGCCGAGGGCTACTGGTGCGACGTCGGCAGCCCGACGGCCTTCCGCGACTGCAATCTGCACTTTTCGGGCGGCGAGACGGTGCGCGGGGAAAACGTCGTGCTCGGCCCAAACAGCCGCGCGGAGGGCAGCGTGCTGTTTTCCGGCGTGCGGACGGGCGAGCGCTGCGTGCTGGAGGGCTGCGTCGTCTGCGAGAACGCCGTCCTCGGCAGCGGCGTGCAGGTGCGGCGGGGCGCGGTCGTCGGCGCGGGGGCGCAGCTTCGCGACGGCGCGCAGATTCATCCAAACGTCCGCATCGCGCCGGGCGTAATCATCGGGAAGGGAGCGGTTATTTTGGAAAACATCTATTCCGCCGACGAAAAGCAGCATCTTTTTGAGGACGAGGGACGGGTCGGCGGCCTTCCCTCGCTGTCCCGCGCGCTGCGGCTGGGCGAGGCCGCGGGCGTGTACGCCAAGGGCCGCGGCGTCGCCGTCATGCACGACGGCAGTCCGCTCGGCGCGTCGCTTGCGCAGGCGGCGGCGCTGGGCGCGTCGGCCGCGGGGTCGTCCCCGCTGCTGCTGGGAGAGGGCTTCCACTCGCTCTGCTCGTTCGGCTGCCGGCTGTTTTCGCCGGCGCTGGCCGTCTACGCCGCCGCCGACGGGCTGTCGCTGCTCAACCGCCGCGGACTGCCGCTCTGCCGCGCCGCCGAGCGCAAGCTGGAGAGCCTGTTCTTCGCCCGCGAGACGCCGGCCGAGTCGGTCAAGCGCGCCCACGACCTGAGCGACGAGCTGAAAAACGCGTATTTCCGCCATTTGCTCGTCCGCGCCATCCCCCTTTGGCGGGGCGCGATCCTTGAGACCGACAACACGCCCTCGATGTTCTTAAAGACCGCGCTCCTGCGCCGCACGCGCACCCGCGATCTGACCGAGGGCGAGACGCGGTTTTTTATCTCCGACGACGGCCGCACCGCCTGCGCCTCGCTGGAAAACGGCTTCCTCTCCTTCTGGCACCTCGCCGGAACCGTCCTGCTCGCCGAGTGCGCGCGCGGCCGCGCCGCCTTCGCGCTGCCCGACGCCTGCCCCGCCGCCCTGCGCGGCCTGCTGACCGACCGCGGCTGCACCGTCACGCTCTACGACGAGTCGGGAGAGGGCAACGACCTCCCCGCCGCCGGTCGACTGCCGTGGCTGCTGGACGGCCCGACGCTCGTGCTTGAGTTCTTAGCCGCGCTGCAGACGCTCGACGTCGCCGCGGAGGATGTCCCCGCGCTGCTGCCGCCGTTCTTCGTCAAGACGAAGACGGTCGATTACGACGAGGACCGCAAAAGCGCGCGCATCGCCGCGCTGGCCGAGAAGCACGGCGTCGAGGACGGCCGCGTGCGCGTCCACACCGCGCGCGGGACGGTGACCGTTTCGCCGCTCTTCCACGGCGGGTTCCGGCTCGTCGCGGAGGCCGTCAGCAGCGAGGTCGCCGCCGAGCTGTGCGACTTCGTCGGCGACTCGCTGCGGCAGGACGACCCCGCGCCGGACGCGCCGGAACAGCGGTAGCGCACTCGGCAGCGCACTGAAAATAGGGCGGCGAAACGGCGAAGTCGGCCGGCCGAAAAACAAGCCGGCAAACGGCAAGCCGCATAAGACTTTGTGTTTTTTGGCCCATTGCAGAAGCCCGACGCGCGCTTTCGAAGAAAATATTTCGCCCATGCGAGAGGGCCGATGCGCTCTTTCGGGAGGAAATCTTACCTATGCAGGCGTGTCGGCGCGTTTTTGGGGGAAAAATCTCACCCATGCGGGCGGGCCTGCGCGTTCTTTTGGGAAGAAAACGCACCTATGCGAGATGGCTGGCGCGCACTTTCGGGGAAGATATTTCACCCATGCGAGAGGGCTGATACAATCTTCTGGGAAGAAATCTCACGCATGCAGGTGAGCCTGCGCGTTCTTTCGAGGAAGAAATCTCACCTTTGCAGACGGGTGGCGCGCGCTTTCGGGAATGATATGGCTCTTTTCGAGAGGGGCGGCAGGATGTGCCCTCGTTTTCTCGGCTTTTGCAATAGGCGGGCGGACCTCTTTTGCGCAGTGCTTTGAAGCAAACGGCTTTTCGGATAAGCGAAAGGGGACGCCGACTCGGCGCCCCCTTTCAGCCTGTCAAAAAACCTGTTGTCAAATAGCAATATGCATAAATGCGGAATTCATATACACTGCAACGGGATCCCCGGTGAGGGTTCTCCGCGAAAAACGTCCCACCGGGACATTCTCCCACCCCGCCTGCGCTTATTTTGAATAGAATTTCGTCCTCCGCGGAGGACGACGGGGGCTTCGCCCCCGACCCCACAGCCTTTTGAAAAAGGCTGACGAAAACTTTTTGTGCAATATTTTTTGTCAAAAAAGTATACGCTTACCGGCAAAATACATAAAGCCTTGATGGATATTAGGATATTCGCACCGATCATTCGAGCTGAAAGGGCCTATTTTGAGCGAGTTGAAAGCGCCTATTTTAAGGGACTATTATAAAGTAATTCGTCATTGAAACTTGTTTTGCTTTGCTTAGTTTCCTCTTTGTGCATAAGTTTTTCGAAATAAGCTTTTTCAACACAATGAGGGCGCCGACGCAGCGCCCTTTTTCCGTGCTTCCCGACGGCATTTGTGCGCGGGCTGTGGATAACTCGGTGGACAATGTGGATAAGTGTGCGTATTCCCGTGAAATAGCGGCGCGAACGGCTGTGGATTCCGCTGTGCATACCGCAGCGAAGCCCGCTGTGAAGTCTGATGTGGACAGACGCAGCGCGTCGAACCCTTTTGCATCGGAAGTCCGGCCGTATGCGGGACGCGTCCGACGGACAGGAAGCAATCCGACAAACTGTGCCGCCGTTTTATAAATTTGCGCATTTATAGCACTGTTTGTTTCGGAAGCTGCCCGCATTCCGTCACGCACGAAGCCGCAGCGCCGCAGTCGTCTTCTGGACGCGGCGCTTGCGGCGGGTTGGTGTGGGAGGTAAGGAACGCTGCTTCTGCCGCCGTTATGAGCAGCACAAACAACGGTCATCGGGTTATATCTCCCGGGCGCCCGACGCCGCAAAGCGGCGTCGGGCGCCCGGTG
>ERZ1673738.4668-NODE-4668-length-13323-cov-3.957039_pt1 | contig 13323 bp, 10 predicted proteins | sample MGYA00580198_ERZ1673738 | MGnify/ENA primary metagenome ERZ1673738 (study PRJEB41218, sample SAMN15661784) | gut metagenome | host: Homo sapiens | place: Canada: London | collected 2015-08-20/2019-03-30 | study: EMG produced TPA metagenomics assembly of... | reverse complement strand
AATGTATGGAAATCAATGAATCGTCGTGCTTGCACGTAAGAGACTTTGATTTCCATACATTGAGATCCTAATAGGGCTCCCCCTCCACATATGAGCATTTTTAGCCTTGTCAAAGGCGAGAAAAGAACACGAAGTGTTCGAAATGCGAATGTGGAGGTGGAGCGTCCTGAATAGTTACTTACAAACAATGTGAGTCTTTTTTCTTTTGTCATTTCGACAGAAAATTTCCACAGTTGAAATTTTAAGAAGGGATGGATTAAATGTACGATGAAATTAGGGATGAATTAAAAGAAAAGCAGGAGGAACTTTTTTCTTGGAAAGCACAGTTAGAAATGGGTTTGGCAGAGGCACCAAAAGGGAAATTGTATCGATCAGCGAGCAATGGATATGAACAGTATTACATACGTGAGCCGGATCACAATGGAAGAATCCGAAAAAAATATGTAAGAAAGAACGAGCGAAAACAGTTAGCGAAGATCTGGCAAAGGGATTATGAGTGCAAGATTTTGTCAATGATCAAAAAACGGATACAATGTATCGATCAATTTCTGGAACAATTTTCAGCCTCTTGTCCGGAAGAAGTTTATGAGAAACTTCCGTTGGAACAAAAGAAGGCCGTCAGTCCTTTTGTACTAACGGATGAAATGTACATAAAAGAATGGGAAAGTGTAATTTATAAAGGCCTGGATATGGCGAGCAATCCGCAGGAAATCTTTACAGAACGAGGAGAGCAAGTACGATCTAAATCAGAAAAAATCATCGCAGACAGTTTATATCGCAATGGGATACCCTACCGATATGAACATCCTGTTTATTTGCGTGGAATGGGAGTTGTCCACCCGGATTTTATCTGCCTGCATGTGAAGAATCGCAAGGAAATTTTGTGGGAACACATGGGACTTATGGGAGATCCGGAGTATTGCCGGCGGGCGCTTAAAAAAGAAGAAATGTATATTAAAAACGGTTACCGTTCAGGGATTGATATCATTTATACCCGGGAATCTTCCGGCTACACAATCAGTACAAAAGTAATTGATCAAATTATCAAAGATACTTTTTTATGATTGTGATTGCGGAAAGAAAATGAGATAAGGGGAGCGGACAAAAAAAGAATTACGGTAAAAAGTGTCTTATGGAATGCAGTTTTACCGTAATAACTGTAAATAATAGGAAATGACTGTAAAAAGATGGAAATTATTACGGTGTTATTTTGTGCAAAACAAGTTAAAATACCGTAAAAACTTCAAAAATGTAAAAATATGGTAAATAGCAGGGCGAAATTACGGTACAAATGGAAGAAAAAACTAGGATTTGACCGTAATGTCATGGTAATAAGGAAGCGCCCTCTCGCATACGCTCAGCGGCAGGTCGTCAGCGGCATTAGCAAGGAAGCGCCCCCTTGCATACGCTCGGCGGCAGGTCGCTACCGGCATTAGAGTTGCTGACTATCGTCAGCAAGGCCGGTAGCTACCTCCTCAAAAAAGGGCGGCTCTGCGAGCCGCCCCAACAAATCTTCTATTATTTATTTTCTTTATAGTCCAGTGCTGCGCCGACGAAGCCTTTGAATAAAGGATGTGGGCGGTTTGGACGGCTCTTGAATTCCGGATGAGCCTGTGTGGCGATGAACCAAGGGTGATCCGGAAGTTCCATCATTTCCACGATGCGTCCGTCCGGTGAAAGACCGGATAATTTCATGCCATGCTTTGTCAGGTCATCACGGTAGTAGTTGTTTACTTCATAACGGTGGCGATGACGTTCTGTGATAGTTTCGGAACCATACAATTCATAGGCTTTGCTTTCCTTGTCCAAGGTACATGGATAAGAACCAAGACGTAACGTACCACCGATATCTTCCACGCCGTCCTGTTCAGGCATCAAGTGAATGACCGGATGAGTGGTAGCAGGATCAAGTTCCGCACTGTGTGCATCAGACCAGCCGACAACATTGCGGGCAAACTCAACGATAGCAAGCTGCATACCGAGGCAGAGTCCTAAGAAAGGAATCTTGTTTTCACGGGCATACTGGATCGCTGTGATCTTACCTTCGATACCACGGTTACCAAATCCGCCGGGAACGAGGATTCCGCAGACATCCCCAAGAAGTTCACCGACATTTTCCGGGGCATTGTGGGCAAAACCACCGTGTTTCAAGGCCTCTACGACACTGATGTAAGCATCGTGGAGAGCGGTATATTTTCCAACCAAAGCAACCGTAACATCGTTTGAAAGATTTTTAATGGAATGAACCATATTTTCCCATTCCGCAAGATCCGGTTTCGGGCAGTCAAGATTCAAGCATTTGCAGGCGATATCTGCAAGATGCTCTTCTTCCATAGCGAGCGGAACTTCATATAATGTATCCACATCCAGATTTTGGATAACCTGAGAACTTGGTACATTACAGAAAAGGGAAATTTTGTCTTTAATGGATTTTTCCAAAGGAATCTCAGTACGGCAAACAATGATATTTGGTTGGATTCCCATTCCCTGAAGTTCTTTAACACTGCTCTGTGTCGGTTTTGTTTTTAATTCCGCGGATGCCTTCAGATACGGAATTAATGTGACATGGATCAAAATCGCATTTTCATGTCCGACATCCAGCTGGAATTGACGAATTGCCTCTAAAAATGGCTGGCTTTCGATATCTCCAACCGTACCACCAACTTCGATGATCGCAATCTGTGTCTCATCGCAGCCGTCGTTGCGGTAAAAGCGGCTTTTCAGTTCATTTGTAATATGAGGAATCACCTGTACGGTACCGCCACCATAGTCGCCGCGTCTTTCTTTCGAGAGAACGGACCAGTATACTTTTCCGGTTGTGACGTTACTTTGTTTGGTGAGACTCTCGTCGATAAAACGTTCATAGTGTCCCAAATCAAGGTCGGTTTCCGCACCGTCATCGGTAACGAATACTTCGCCGTGCTGAATTGGGTTCATGGTGCCAGGATCAATGTTGATATAAGGATCAAATTTTTGCATCGTGACACTGTAACCTCTCATTTTCAGAAGTCTTCCTAATGATGCAGCAGTGATACCTTTTCCGAGACCGGACACAACACCACCTGTTACAAATACATATTTTACAGCCATGTTTCCTCCTTCTGCCTTATGGCGGATACTGCGTTTGACAGTATCATTCTATCCTCTGTTTGTTCCAACCGCACAAAAGCGGTATAGAATAACGAAAAATTCAAATACTTATATATTATACTATGTTTGTGAAACGTATTCAATAGGAAAATGTAAACTTTTTTTCACGAATCTTTCACATCTATGCCATTGATTTATATGGAAAAATCTATTATACTAAATAAAAGATCCTAAAGAGAGTTGAAGAAAAAGAGAAAGGAATCCAATGCACATGGAAAACGATAATAAAAATCGGCCGGGTGGTCCGAAAAAGAACAAAGCCAATATCATAATCTGCGTATTGGCGGCGCTGTTTGCCCTTACGATCATTTTGTTTTTGAACTCACAGATCGAGAAAAATACGCGGAAAGAAATCAGCTATACCAAATTTGTCCAAATGTTGAAAGCGGGCGAAGTATCGGAGGTTACTTTTGACTCCAATGTCATTTATATTAAGCCAAAGAGTCAGAAATCGGTATTTGAGGTAACGTACTATACCGGTTATGTACAGGATACTGCGCTTGTACAGGACATGTTAAATAAATACAATGTTGATTTTTCAGCGAAAATTGATGATACAAGTTCCGGAATCCTGAGTTTTTTGCTGGCATACATTCTGCCATTTGCAGGAATGTGGATCGTACTCTGGCTGCTGATGCGGATGATGTCCCGCGGAGGCGGAGGCGGCGGTATCATGGGGGTTGGAAAATCTACCGCAAAAATGTATGTGGAAAAGAAAACCGGTGTTACGTTTAAAGACGTGGCAGGAGAAGAAGAGGCAAAAGATTCTCTGCATGAACTGGTTGACTTTTTGAAAAATCCGGATAAATATCGCAAGATCGGTGCGAAACTGCCAAAGGGAGCATTGCTCGTGGGACCTCCTGGAACCGGTAAAACCCTGCTTGCGAAGGCACTTGCCGGAGAAGCAGGAGTTCCGTTCTTTTCCCTGTCAGGTTCCGATTTTGTGGAAATGTTTGTTGGTGTCGGTGCTTCGCGTGTCCGTGACCTTTTCAAACAGGCACAGCAGATGGCGCCATGTATTATTTTTATCGATGAGATCGATGCCATCGGAAAAAGCCGTGATTCCCAGTATGGCGGCGGCAATGATGAGCGCGAGCAGACATTGAACCAGCTCCTTTCCGAGATGGACGGATTTGATTCTTCCAAGGGAATCGTCATTCTTGGTGCGACAAACCGGCCGGAAGTTCTGGATAAGGCACTGCTTCGTCCGGGACGTTTTGACCGACGGATTATCGTGGAAAAACCGGATCTGAAAGGAAGAATTGATGTATTGAAAGTACATTCTCACGATGTGTTGATGGATGATACGGTAAATCTGGAAGAAATTGCCTTAGCAACATCCGGTGCCGTAGGTGCCGACCTTGCCAATATGGTAAATGAGGCGGCCATTATGGCGGTCAAAGACGGAAGAAATGTAGTGAGCCAGAAAGATCTCTTTGAAGCGGTCGAAGTGGTATTTGCCGGTAAAGAGAAAAAAGATCGTATTCTCGGAAAAGAAGAGAAAAAGATCGTTGCTTATCACGAGGTCGGCCATGCGCTTGTGACGACCCTTTTGAAAAAAGCGGAACCGGTACAGAAAATTACGATCGTGCCTCGTACAATGGGAGCCCTTGGTTATGTCATGCAGGTGCCGGAAGAAGAAAAATATCTCCGCACAAAAGAAGAATTGATTTCTAAGATCGTTACCTTATACGGAGGCCGTGCGGCAGAGGAAATTATTTTCGGTGACGTGACGACGGGAGCTTCCAATGATATCGAGCAGGCGACAAATATTGCCAGAGCGATGGTAACCCAGTACGGAATGAGTGAAAAATTTGGTCTGATCGGACTGGAATCCGTTCAGAATCGTTATCTTGACGGTCGTACCGTGATGAATTGCGGAGAAAAGACGGAGAGTGAAGTAGACGAAGAAGTGATGGCACTTTTGAAACAATGTTATGAAAGAGCCTATCATTTGATCGAAGAAAATAAAGACGTTCTTCATGAACTGGCTACTTATCTGGTAGAGCGCGAGACAATTACCGGAAAAGAATTTGTTCGTATTTATGAAAAGGCGACAGGAACGAAGCTGAAAGAAGACAAAAACAAAGAACCGGAAGTGGAAGAAACCGGAAGCGAAGAGAATCAAGAAAGTGGAGAAGACGATGGCATACGAAGTATTGGTGCTGGATGTGGACGGGACGCTGATGCGGACGGACAAGACGATATCCCGGAAGACCATTGATGAGATAGTAAAGATTCAGAAAAAGGGCATCTGTGTGGCGATTGCGTCCGGACGCTGTACGGCAGGGATCATGCCGACGGCGCGCAAGATCCGCCTTGACGAATTTGGCGGGTATATTGTGTCCTACAACGGTGCATGCATCAGCAATGCAAAAACCGGCGAAGTGATCTACAACATCAATCTGCCGGATGGTATTGTGCCGGAGATCTATGAATTTTCCAAGCGGGAAAAGACAGGCATTATGACGTATCATGAAAATGATATTATTGCGGAAAATGATGCGGATCAATACATTCAGATTGATGCCAAGGGATGTGACATTGATATTCATGTAGTGGAAGATTTTGGAAAAGAAGTGACGTATCCTGTAAATAAATGTCTTCTGACCGGAGACCCGGACTGGATGAAAGATGTAGAACCAAAGGCGGCAAAGGCTTTTGAAGGCCGGCTGAGTGTATATCGTTCAGAAGATTTTTATGTGGAAATGATGCCGCTTGGCATTGATAAGGCATATGGATTGTCTAAATTATTGAAAAAACTTGGGTTTTCCAGAAATCAGATGATCTGCTGTGGAGATGGATTTAATGATATTTCGATGATTGAATATGCCGGACTTGGTGTGGCGATGGCAAATGCTGCGGAGGAAGTGAGAGCCCGCGCCAATTATGTGGCACCTCACTGTGATGAAGATGGATTGGTTGATGTGATTCATCGGTTTATAAATGACTGACAAAGGAGCTGAATGTGGATGGAACGTGCAGATTTTGATCTGGCGGAAGAATTAAAAAAACTTCCGGAAAAACCCGGCGTATATTTGATGCACGACCGAAATGACCACATTATCTATGTGGGAAAAGCCGTTGTGCTGAAAAACCGCGTCCGGCAGTATTTTCAAAAAAGCCGCCACGTGTCGCCGAAGATTGAGCGCATGATCGAGCAGATTGCATGGTTTGAGTATATTGTGACGGACAGCGAACTCGAAGCTCTGGTGCTGGAGTGCAATCTGATCAAAGAGTACAATCCCAAATACAATACGATGTTAAAGGATGGCAAAAGCTATCCTTTTTTGAAAGCGTTGATTCAGGATGATTATCCGCGTTTTGTGTTCGCGCGGCAGATGAAACGCGACGGTGCAAAATATTTCGGACCATTTACAAGCGGAGCGGCGATCCGCGATACGATCGAACTGCTCAATAAATTGTTTCATTTGAGAAATTGTCAAAAACGTTTTCCGCGGGATATCGGAAAAGAAAGACCTTGCCTGTATCATCAGATGGGACAATGTCCGGCACCCTGCCAGGGAAATGTGGATAAAGAAGAATACCGCAGAAATTTTGAAAAAGCATTGGCTTTTTTGAATGGACAGACAAAAGGTATCTTACAAAATCTGGAAGAGAAAATGATGGCGGCTTCCGCCGAGATGAATTTTGAAGAGGCGGCCGCTTACCGGGATCTGATCCATAGTGTGAAACAGGTGACCGAGCGGCAGAAGATTACGAGTGAGGACGCCGAAGACCGTGATATCATTGCAATGTCGCGGCTTCAGGACGAGGCGGTCGTACAGGTATTCTTTATCCGCGGCGGAAAATTGATCGGACGGGAACATTATTATCTCACGGGAGTGCAGGAAGAGGAAGACAGTCATGTGCTTGGTGCTTTTATCAAGCAGATGTATGCCGGAACGCCGTACATACCGCGGGAATTGTGGACGGAAGAAGCACCGGAAGACAGTGAGGCGATCTTGGAATGGCTGTCAAAAAAACGTGGACACAAAGTTTTTTTCCGACATCCGAAACGTGGTTCGAAAGAGCGGCTTTTGGATCTTGCCAAACGAAATGCGAAAATGGTTCTTTTGCAGGACGCGGAGAAGTTAAAGAGAGAGCGTGCGAGGACACTTGGTGCGATGGAAGAGATTCAGGAACTGCTTGGTATGAGCGGATTGCACCGCGTCGAATCTTACGATATTTCCAATATCAATGGATTTGAGACAGTCGGTTCCATGGTAGTATTTGAGGATGGGCGTGCGAAGAAAAATGACTACCGCAAATTCCGCATTCGCAGTGTGACCGGACCGGATGATTATGCTTCGATGGAAGAACTTTTGACGAGACGATTTACTCATGGAAAGCGGGAAGATCTCGATGAGACGGACGCATTCCGTCTGTTCCCGGATGTCATCTTTATGGATGGTGGTAAGGGACAGGTAAATATTTGTGAAAAGGTTTTGGAAAAATTGAAAATATCGATTCCGGTGTGCGGTATGGTAAAGGATGACCACCACCGGACAAGAGGACTTTATTTCCAAAATAAGGAAATCCCTATCGACACACATGGACAGGGATTTCGTTTGATTACCAGAATACAGGATGAGACGCACCGCTTTGCCATCGAATACCATCGGCAGATCCGCGGAAAAGCACAGGTGCATTCCATTCTGGATGACATTCCGACGGTCGGTCCGGCCAGACGAAAGGCACTGATGCGCCGCTATGAATCGCTTGATGCCATCCGTCAGGCGACGGTCGACGAATTAAAAGAATTGCCGGAGATCAATGAAGCCTCCGCTGAGGCCATCGTCTCCTTCTTTGCCAGTCAGGCGAAAGAAGGAAAATGATACGTTTGATCTAACGGAATTTCGGATAATCATAAGTATATGAAGCCTTTTTCGAATAGCAGTTACTGAAAAGCATGATTCGCTGTGCAATCTTTTCTGCGTACCAAGGATCTGTCGCGTATTGGTGGCTCAGATTGCTTGGATTGTAGCGGAATTTAAAAATGGTATTCTGCTTTGGTGTGGCTTTAAAATAATTTTCACGGATAAATTTGGCGGCTCCGTAGATGGCTTTGTCCACGGAAGTCCAGCCCTGATAATAGGCATACGATGTCGCACCCACACGTGGGTCGCTGTCGTATGCTTTTATTCCATAAAGGTTGTAAACTTTGACACTCTTTTTAATGTTTTTTGTAATAAATTTGCCACCGCGTCTTGCGTATGACGGAAGTGCTACTTTTGTGATGCGGTTTCCGCGGGCAAGTGAACTGCGTCCGTAAGCGGACTCGATAAAGGTCTGTGCGGCAAAATACATCGGATCAATTCCTTCTTTTTTCGCAGCAGCGAGCATCACGTCGCCTTTTCCGTACAAGACACTGCGTGTCGGAGAAGACCCATTATTTTCACACGAATCCTTAATAAAATAGTTAAATGTCGAGATGAATTTTTTCTCATCCACTTCGCGGTACTGGTCGAGACGCAGATATTGGAATCCATACGTCGTATCTTTTTTATAATTTACCAGCCGCTTAAATTCGGCAAGTGAGGCACGTCCGACACGGCTTTTCTGGATGCTTGCATAGGTGTTCAAACTCCAGTTGTACGGTGTGAAATAATGTTTTCCGACAAAATTCAAAACCGGTTTGGACAATTGTGCGACACCCAGATCTTTGTCCCAGAGATAATTGATTCCCAGCGCCTTGACAATCTCGCGGAAGGGAACCAAAATCGTCTTAATCTTGGATTTTCCATAGGTAACAGAAATCGGTGCCTGCGGGAGTGTGCTGTTTTTCTGGTTGACCGTCATCGTCGTATCGCCAAGATGCATGATAACGATTTTATTGTTTTTCGTCACTTTAATCTTTTTGATTTTCTTATAATAATGATAACTTGCTTTGATGCCCTGTTTGGCAAAGGCCTCTTTTAAAGGCACCATAACCGTTCCATTGATCGTGACAGCAGGTGTCCGTGTCAAATTCAATGCTTTTGATTCGTACACGACGTTGATGCTTTCCCCGGTATAGCGGTAGGTCTGCCCGTCTATCGTGTAAGATACGCCTTTTCCTTTTCCGGTCGCCTCATTGATCGTAGAGAACCTCGAAGACGAAGAGGAAGGCGCCGGGGTAGCAAATGCCTCAGAAATCGAGATTGCCTGCGCTTGTGGTGCAGGGGTTTGTGCCAATATGCTGCTGCAGAGAAGCAGTGCTAAAGTGTATTTTAAATGTTTCATCAGAAAGATCCTTTCATAAATTTATGATTTGAAGTATACACAATTTTTGAAAGAAAATCAAGAATTCCGCCGTTCTTTTTTTCTCACATCCCGCATATTTTTTACAAATGACAAACGATGGGTACGTGGCGATGCAGGTGATTCAGGCGGTCAATGGATGGCTGTTCAGCGGACCGGTTCTAATTCTTTTATTTGGCATTCATGTCTATTTTACAATCTACACGGGAGTGGTACAGAGAAAACTGGGAACCGGGATCCGCTTGTCAATTCGTGGAACCGGAACGGAAAAGAAGGGGATGAGTTCATTTGGAACTCTCACAACGACATTGGCGGCGACGCTTGGAACCGGTAATATTATCGGAGTTTCGACTGCAGTCAGTCTCGGAGGACCCGGGGCGGTGTTTTGGTGCTGGCTCACCGGCGTGCTCGGGATGGCGACCACATATGCGGAGACGACGTTGTGCTGCACGTACCGGGAAACGCAGGGTAGAGAACCGGTCGGTGGAATGATGTATGTATTGAAAAATGCGCTCGGGAAGAAAAAATTGGCATCTTTTTACAGCTTTTTTATCTGTTTTTCAGCCTATTTTGCCGGATGCACCACACAGTCCAATGCGATTTCAGAAACGTGCCGGGGTATCTGGGAACTGCCGAAATGGCTTGTGGGAATTATCGTGGCATTGACGGTGGGACTGGTTATCCTGCAGGGAGTAAAATGGATCGAAAAAGCGAGTATGATGATCGTGCCGGCGATGGCACTTCTTTTTGTGGCGGGATGTCTGTTTTATCTTGTGCTGCATATCGGCTATTTCCCGGCGGCAATCCGGCAGATTGTAACTTCCGCCTTTTCACCACGGTGTGCCGCGGCTGGCGGACTCGGCTACACGGTAGGGGCAGCGGTTCGGTACGGAGTGGCAAGAGGACTTTTTACCAATGAGGCAGGACTGGGAACTTCCGGAATCGCGGCGGCTTGCGGAGAAGAAAAGATTTCGCCGGAGGAGCAGGGATTGATTTCCATGACGGCGACTTTTTGGGACACGGTCGTTTTGTGTGCGGTGACAGGAATTGTCGTTGTCATCTATCAGGCAAAACATGCCATCGCGAAAAGCGGGATGGCGAGCGGACTTTTGGTAAAAGAAGCATTTGCCGAACTTCCGTTAGGCGGCACGGAGATTATCGGCGTGGCAACCGTTGCTTTTGCGGTCGCTACCCTGATCGGGTGGTCTCTTTTTGGCAAAGTGGCGGCAGAATTTCTGGGCGGGAAACAGCTGACTCGCACCTATCAATACATTTACGTCATCATGATCTTTGCCGGCGCGGTGATGCCGCTTGGATTTGTGTGGGAAATCACGGATTTTGTCAATTTATTTTTGCTGGTTCCCTCGGTGTACACATTGCTTTGCTGCCGGAAAATACTCCGAAAGAAGTAGAAAAAGGATTCCTTTTTGTGAGAAATTTTCCCCTTGTAGTTTCGGACAATTCATAGTACAATAAAAGCGAGAGTTTGAGGTAAATATCGAAAGGAATGGATAGATATGAAAAAGCAGGTTGCAGTAATTTTTGGTGGAAAATCTTCGGAACACGAAGTGTCATGTCACTCTGTGCTCAATGTTATCAAGGGATTTTCGCCGGAAAAATATGAGATACATTTGATCGGAATTACGAAGGAAGGACATTGGATCTATGTGCCGGACGCGACAGCGATCGAGGATGGCAGCTGGTATAATGGCAAAAAGACCGCTATTATTTCGCCGGATGCTATAAACTCCGGGATTTATGTATGTGATGACGAGGGACATTATGAACGTCAGAAAATCGATGTGATCTTTCCCGTCCTTCATGGAAAATTTGGAGAAGACGGTACGATTCAGGGCGTGTTTGAAATGTCAGGCATTCCGTATGTCGGATGCGGTGTGCTCTCTTCTTCGGTAAGTATGGATAAAATTTCCACGAAGATTTTTGTGGAGAAACTGGGAATCCGCCAGGCGAAATTTGTCGCAGACATTGCGCCGGATCTGAGTGAACTTGATCACACGGTCGCAGAGGTAGAGGAAAAACTGGGATATCCGGTTTTTGTAAAACCTTCGAATGCCGGTTCTTCCTGTGGTGTCAGCAAAGCGGAAAACCGTGAGGAATTAAAGGCAGCAGTGGAACTTGCCAAAAAACATGACACCCGTGTTTTGATTGAAGAAATGATCTGCGGACATGAAGTAGAATGTGCGGTTCTCGGCGGACGTGATCCAAAAGCATCGAAAGTCGGAGAAGTTGTGGCAGCGGCAGAATTTTATGATTACGATGCCAAATACAATAATTCCGAATCCAAAACAGTCATTGATCCGGACACCGTGCCACAGGCATCGAAAGACAAAGTACGCGAAGATGCCGTAGCTATTTTTAAAGCGGTAAGCGGATTCAGTCTGTCACGTGTAGATTTCTTTATTGAAAATGAAACGAATGATGTGGTGTTTAATGAAATTAACACGCTTCCAGGATTTACCAATATCAGCATGTATCCGATGCTTTGGGCAGATAGGGGACTTTCCATCACGGAATTGATCGATCGTATCGTAGAAACTGCTTACGAACGATAATAATTTGGCGAAACGAAGGGAAAGATAAAGTCATGAAGAAAGATGTAAAGATATCGATTGCCGGACTGCATGAAAATGGCACGACGGATTCGCTGGAAGTGATTTCTTTTGGAGAAATGTATGAAGAAAACGGCGAAACAATCGTAAAATACGAGGAAGCAATGGATGATGTCGAAGGCGAAGACTGTGAGATGGTGAAGAGCCAGCTTAAAATTCGGGACGGACAGGTGGAAATTCTGAAAGAAGGTGGTACGCGGACGCATATGGTATTTGTAAAAAATCAGGACATGCTTACGTATTATTCCACACCTTTCGGGGAACTGGAAATCGTAATTCACACGGACCGGCTGGAACACCGGAAGCTTGACAATGGATTTCATGTGGAACTCGAGTACGCATTGGAAGTGAATGCGGCGCACATGTCTAACTGCAATGTAAGGATTCAAGTGGAAGAATTGGAGGGACGAGTATGAAATTTACAAAAATGCATGGAACAGGAAATGATTACGTTTATGTAAATTTGTTTGAAGAGACAATCTCGGATATTTCGGACGCGGCGATTCGTGTAAGTGACCGCCATTTTGGAATCGGTTCGGATGGTTTGATCGCCATCGCTCCGTCGGATGTGGCAGACTGCCGCATGATCATGTACAATGCAGACGGAACGGAAGGCGCGATGTGTGGGAATGGCATCCGCTGTGTGGCCAAATATGCTTACGATCACGATATTGCGAAAAAAGAGCATATGACGATCGAGACAAAAAGCGGCATCAAAACCATTGATCTGACAGTGGAAAATGGAAAGGCTGCCTATGCGAAAGTCAACATGGGAAAAGCAATCCTTGATCCGAAAAAAATACCGGTAAAAGCAGAAGGTGATACGTTTATTTCTCAGGAAATCATGGTCGGAGATAAGCCATATACCGTCACCTGCGTGTCCATGGGAAATCCGCATTGTGTCGTATTTACCGAGGGAATCGATACTCTTGATCTGGAAAAAACAGGACCTGAATTTGAACATCATCCTCTTTTTCCTGACCGCATCAATACGGAGTTTGTCGAAGTGATCGATGAACATACATTGAAAATGCGTGTCTGGGAGCGCGGAGCCGGGGAGACGATATCCTGTGGCACCGGAACTTGTGCCAGTACCGTAGCGGCCGTTCTCAATGGCTATTGTCCGCACGGCGAGGAAATCGCGATACAGATCCGCGGAGGTGTGCTTTATGATACCTACCTCGAAAATGGAGACGTTGTCATGCGAGGTCCGGCAGTAGAAGTATTTCATGGAGAATGGAGGGAATAAGTTTGAAAAAAAGAAATTTTAGACAACCAAGAAACAAAGGACATAGCAAAT
>ERZ1673738.4663-NODE-4663-length-13334-cov-5.277355_pt1 | contig 13334 bp, 11 predicted proteins | sample MGYA00580198_ERZ1673738 | MGnify/ENA primary metagenome ERZ1673738 (study PRJEB41218, sample SAMN15661784) | gut metagenome | host: Homo sapiens | place: Canada: London | collected 2015-08-20/2019-03-30 | study: EMG produced TPA metagenomics assembly of... | reverse complement strand
GCTCCGCGAGCGCCTTTTCCCGATCGCTCTCGTCCTCGCGGATGGGAACCGGAATCAGGCAGTCGAGCGGGATGCGGTAAAAGGAGCACAGCTCCGTGAGGCATTCGAGGCTCAAACGCTTCCGGCCGCGCTCCGCCTCGCCATAATACTGCGCGTCGATGTTCAGCAGCTGCGCGACCTCCTTCTGCGTGCGGCCGCACTGCTCGCGGTATCTGCGCATGTTTCTTCCTATTGTCACAGTCAGATTATTCAGCAACGAAATCAACCCCTTTTCCTTCCTTTCACTTTATCAAAAAAGCTTTTGGAATGGGTAGCAACACATTGTATAGGTATGCATATCATTAGTAAGGTATGATTTACATTGCTATTTGTTATGATTCATGCTATAATAAAGCAAAAGCGGCAGACCGTCCCGTGATAAGAGCTTCCACAAGCTTTTCGGGAAACATCCGGGGAGAGTTCGCTTCGACCTGGTTTCGCGGACAGGGGCCTTGTGAAAGAGGTCCGGAAAAAGACGCTTCGGCAGCTTTACGGGAAAAGGACTTCGTAAGGTACTCCGAAAATTTCGCGCAGCGCTTTCAGCTCGTCCGGATAAATATGGCGCTGGCCCACCTCCATCTTGGCAAGCGCACTGCGCGTTACGTCGCATCCGCGCACCTGAAGCTGTGCCGCCGCCTGTTCCTGGGAAAGCTTTCTCTCCATGCGCAGCCTCCGGATGTTTTTTCCCAGCGCCTTCTCATACTCCGTGTTCACATCAGCACACCTCCGCACTTATTTTGGTGCAATCTGTGTTGATCTTATGTGAAGACAGAGTTATAATTGCACTTATATAGGTGCATCTTGCGAAAGTGTACCGCCAAACGAGAAAACCCGAAACATGCCCCCAGGGCAGAAGAAGGGAGGCCAACCATGCGCTGTAAGGTCGACGCGGCACGGCGCGTCCGTATCCCGTCAGAGCTCTGCCGTACACTCGATATCCGGCCGGGCGACGAAATGACCGTATCCCTGCGCGGGGGAAGAATCGAAATGAAAAAGGTGGAAAACCGCTGCCTCTTCTGCGGTTCGGATGAAAACCTGACCGCATACGGCGAAACCGTGCTTTGCCCCCTCTGCTATGAAAAGCTCAAACGCGGTCAGAAAAACAAATAGCGTCATGGGATACGCAAGCGCGCGGCGCGGTACGGGCACACTGGAAACGCTCGGCAGCCGACGGCAAAAGCCCGGAAAGCGCGGCAAGGCGCGGGCACACAGGAAGTGCACGGCAGCCAGCGGCAAAAGCCCGGAAAGCGCGGTGCGGCGCGGCGAGGACACGCAGGGAACACACAGCCCCAAAGACAAAAACGGGAAAAGGGCGTCTGCTTCGAAAGCAGACGCCCTTTTCCCTTGCAACGAACTATCTCCAATGGGCCGAGGCCCGGAACATAGTCTGGCGTAAATGAGCGAACCGGTTCGATTAAGCCTTGCCGGCGCAGCCGAGCACCACGTTGATCTTGTGCGCGACCATGTCCTTGACAGCCGTACGGGCCGGAGCAAGGTACTGGCGGGGATCGAAGTGGGTCGGGTTCTCCGCGAAATACTTGCGGATGGTAGCCGTCATCGCGAGACGGATGTCGGAGTCAATGTTGATCTTGCAGACAGCCATCTTGGCGGCCTCGCGGAGCATCTCCTCCGGAATGCCGATAGCATCGGGCATCTCTCCGCCGTACTTGTTGACCATCTCGACGTACTCCGGAATAACGGAGGAAGCGCCGTGCAGCACGATCGGGAAGCCGGGCAGGCGGTTGGAAACCTCCTGCAGAATGTCCAGACGCAGCTGCGGCTTCTGGCCGGGCTTGAACTTGTAAGCGCCGTGGCTGGTGCCGATGGCAATCGCCAGGGAGTCAACGCCGGTGCGGGTCACGAAATCCTGCACCTGCTCGGGATCGGTGAACTGAGCCTTGTCGGCCTCGACGCTGACTTCATCCTCAACGCCGGCGAGCTGGCCGAGCTCGGCCTCGACGGTAACGTTATACTTATGAGCGTACTCCGCGACGCGGCGGGCTTCCTCAACGTTCTCCTCATAGGGCTTGGAGGAGCCGTCGAACATCACAGAGGTAAAGCCGCCGTCGATGCAGTCCTTGCAGATCTCGTAGCTTGCGCCGTGATCAAGATGCAGGGCGATCGGAATGTCGGGATTCACCTTCACAGCGGCCTCAACGAGCTTCACCAGATAGGTGTGGTTGGCGTACTTGCGCGCGCCGGCAGAAACCTGCAGAATGACGGGAGCATTCAGCTCCTGGCAGGCTTCGGTGATGCCCTGGACGATTTCCATGTTGTTCACATTGAAAGCGCCGATAGCATAGCCGCCTTCGTAGGCCTTCTTGAACATTTCCTTCGTATTTACCAACGGCATGGGGGTCACGCTCCTATTCTATGATTTGGTTTGCCTTTATTATACTGCAAATTGCCCCGATAGAAAAGCACTATTTCCAAAAAATTTTGACTTCGCTCCCCGCTCCGGGAACTTTTTCTGCAATTCACAGATTTTTGTGCAAAACCCGCCGTAATTTTGACAAGATCCCGCTTTTCCCTTCGACGCGGCGCGATACGCCGGCATACGCCGGGACACGCCGCAGCGCGCCGCAAACCGCGCGGCAGGCCAAAACTCCCGGCAGGCCGCCGCGCGGCCCGTCCCCGGGAAGCAGCATCCCCGCGCGCCCGCCGCCCGCCTCAGAACAGCTCGGGATGACGGCGGCTGTAATGGAAAATATACTGCTGGGCGATCCCCGCATAGGGGCCGAAGGTCTCCGGCGCGCAGCCGGGGAAGAGGGAGGCCATCGCGCGGCGCATCCACACGTCGAGCGGGAACGCGTCCAGACGGTGCAGGCCATACAGCAGGGCGCACTCCGCGACCTTCGGGCCGACGCCGTGAATCGACTGCAGCGCCTCGCGCGCCTCGGAAAGCGGGGCCGTCCGCAGCGCCTCGAGATCCAGCCCGCCCGCGACCTTTTGCGCCGCGTCGATCACATACCGCGCGCGGAACCCGCAGCGCAGCGGGGCCAGATCCTCCGGGGAAAGCGCGGCGAGGCGCTCCGGGCCGGGAAACGAAAAGCCTCCGTCCGCAAGCGGATCGCCGAAGGACGCGCACAGGCGATCGACGATCCCCATGATGCGCGGAATGTTATTGTTCTGGGAGAGAATAAACGAGCACAGCGCCTCCCACGGCTCCTGCCGCAGAATGCGGATGCCCGGCGCATAGGACGCCGCCTCCGCGAGAGCGGGGGACAGGGAGGAAAGGCCGTCGCGGATCGCGCCGTAGTCCAGGTCGAGGTCAAAATACCCGCGCCAGAACGGGTCGGAGAACGCCTCCCCCGCGTCGTCCGGACGCACGGTGAGGGTGCGGCCCGCCGCCGTGCCGGTAAAGGATCCGTCCGGGTTTTCGCGCCAGCGGAAGCACTGGCCGCACGTCAGCGTGGCCGCCAGGTCAAACGGCTCGGGCCAGGCGCTCAAGCCCCGTCCTCCCCGCGCCCCTCGTAGAGACGGCCCGTCAGGTACGCGATCGCCCGCTCAATCGCGTCGCGCGAGTTGCCCCAGTCGGCATCCTTGTTGCGGTAATCAAACATGCGGCAGAAGTGGGTTACGTCGGCCTCGACGGTTTGCAGGTACGACTGCGAAAGACGGCGCACCTCCTCGGTAAACAGCGCGGCGGCCTTCTTCGGCAGACGGGCGGCGGCGCGCTCGAGCAGCTTCGCGTGATGCAGGCACAGATACTCCTGCTGCGCGAAGAGCTCGCGGAACTCCGCTTCCTTCCCCCACAGGTTCAGCAGGCTGTCCACGAGATGGTTCCGGTTCTTCTCCATGTTCTCGCAGATGAAGCAGGTGTCCGGCTCTCCGGCGGGCGCGGAGCCGAACAGTTTCTTCTTCGCCGGGGCGGCCTTTGCGCCGAAGGCGCGCTCCTCCACCTCCTTGAGGTGGCTCTCCAGAATCAGCGCGATCGACAGGCGGCTGCCGACGGCGCAGATCTTGTCAAAGTGCTGCGGACAGAAACCGAGCCGGTTTGTCTCGATGCGCACATCCGGCTCCATCATGGCCGCGCCCGTGATATAGTCGGCCAGCCGATCCTCGAGCATCCGGTCCATCCGGCACAGCGGGCAGCCCTTTTTCGGCTCGAAGAGCTCGCTGATCGGAATGCTGCAAATATCCTCTCTCATACCTTTTCGCATCCCCCTTTGGGTTTCCTTTTCCGTCATTTTAACACAGCCGCGCCCTCTGTGTAAAGCGAAGGCGCGATGTGCGGCTTTGTCCCGCCCGGCGGCATGCCGCGCCCTTTTTGTAAAGCGGAGGCATCCGCGCTGCTTTTGTCCCGCCCGGCGGCGGCTCATTACATCCTGTACTTTTCTGTTTGTTTACATAATTTTTACATGTTCTTGTGTTCTGTGGAAAGAACAGACCTATTGAAAGTGGTTTTCCACATTTTCAACCGAGTTTTCCACAGGCTTGGGGGAAGTTTTCCCCCGGCAAGTGTCCCCGGGAAATAGGAATTATGTCAACTTACGTGATTACGGGGCGTATAACGGCGATCCGTGCCGTCTTTTGTGAATTCCTTTTGAATTTCGCGTTTTCTCTCTCCTCTTTTTCGACGCGGTATGCTATAATAAAAAAGATACGGCCGGGGCGGGTTTGAAAGATCACAGGTACCGGCTTCAGGGCCGTCTTTTTCCCCGGCAGCAGCCGTTTTCCGCGTCAAAAACGCCCGGAATCCGGCAAGGATTTCCTGTATTTTCCTGAAACCGCCTCGTTCCGCAAAGAACCGGAATTTTCTCTGGCGCAAAACAAGTCCTGCCGGTAAAAACAAAAGAAAAAACGGCGCAGCTTCGCCGGGATTGCAAGAAAAACTGAACAGCACACCATCAAAACTGCAAACAAGGAGCATGCATCATGCGTGAGAATAAAACCAGCCGGAGCGGCTTCTCCGCCCGGGACGACGAACACAGAGACAGGGACCTGCGCGGCGCGCGCGGCGGCAGAGACGTTCCCCGCAGCGGCGCAGCCGAAGCGCCGGAGGGCGCGGACCGTTCCTCGCGCGGCGAGGGCGTCATCGCGGGACGCAACGCCGTGACGGAAGCGCTGCGCGGCGGCAGGCCGATCGACACGCTGTATGTCGCGCGCGGCTCTCTGGAAAAGGGAAGTCTGGCGGCGCTGGCCGCGAAGGCCCGGCAGGCCGGAGCCAACGTGAAGGAGGCCGATCCGAAAAAGCTCGACGCGCTGTGCGGCGGGGCCGTGCATCAGGGCGTGGTGGCGCTGGCGGCGGCGAAGGAATTCGCCACCGTCGACGACATGTTCCGCCTCGCGGAGGAGAGAGGGGAAAAGCCCTTCCTCATTCTCGCGGACGAGCTGGCCGATCCCCACAATCTGGGAGCCATCCTGCGCACCGCGGAGTGCGCCGGGGCACACGGGGTCATCATCCCGAAGCGGCGCTCCGTCGGGCTGACGTATACCGTCGGCAAGGCCTCGGCGGGTGCGCTCGAATACGTGCCGGTGGCGCGGGTGGCCAATCTGCCCGCCTGCATGGAGGAGCTCAAGCGGCGCGGTGTTTGGATCTACGGCGCGGACATGGACGGATCGCCGTGGTGCGAGGCCGATTTCACCGGCCCGACCGCCCTGGTGATTGGGTCCGAGGGCTTCGGCATGGGCCGTCTGGTCAAGGAAAAATGTGATTTTATCATATCTCTGCCGATGAAGGGAAACATAACCTCGCTCAACGCCTCGGTGGCGTGCGGCGTGATGGCCTATGAGGTCGCCCGCCAGCGCGCGGGAATCCGGGCGCGGTAATTCGGAGCAGCGGGAAAGGAGCAGGAAGAAATGGCCGATCATCGAAATGACTCGCAGGATTTCTCCCTTGAGGAAATCCTCGCGGATGTGCGTACCAGCCGGGAAAAAACGTCCCGGGCCGGGGAAGCCGCGCCGGACGACGCCCCTCCCGGCGGAAAAAACAACAGCCCGCGGGCCGGAAAAGCGCAGCGGGAAGAGGAACCGGAGCAGAAACCCGCAACCCGCAGGGTTCCGCTTGATCCGGAGCGGGAAGAGGAGCCGGAACAGAAGCCCGCGACCCGCAGGGTTCCGCTTTACCCCGAGAGGGAGGAGGAGCCGGAGCAGAAACCCGCGACCCGCAAGGTTCCGCTTTACCCCGAGCGGGAAGAGGAGCCGATTACCGCCGAGGATCTGGCGGAGCTGGAGGAGGACGCGGAGCAGGAGGGCTACGCCTCCGGCGGGGAGCGCCGCCGCGGCCTGCGCGGTCTGTTTTCCCGGTCCGGGAGCGGCAAGGCAAACAGCAAAAAGAAAAAGCAGGCGGAGCCGTCCGTGCCGGACGACATGCCGTATCCCGGCCTTCGCCTGAAAACGCGCGACGAGTACAAGCGCGAATATGAGGAAACGATGGCCTTCGACAGCGTGCCGAAAAACAACGAGGGCTCCCCCTACGCCTATCTGTTCCAGGAGGGCGCAAACGCCGCGCAGGCGGAGGGGGCGGAGCTCGACGAGCAGGTGCGCCGCATGCGCGAGGAACGCCGGGCCCGCATTGCCCGGGTCATGGAGCAGGCCGGCCTGGACAGCAGCGAGGATATCTTCTCCCTGTATCAGCGGGAGGAGGCCCAGCGCCTCGAACGTGAGTCGCGCGACGCGAAAGCGGCGGCCCGCGTGCTGGAAAAGGCGGGCGGTCCGGAGCCGGAGGAACCCGTGGATCCGGACGGCGGGGAGCAGGAGGAAAGCTACGCCTCCACGGTGCGCCGCCGCGCCGCCGAGGCCGCCCGGCGTGAAGAGAAGCGCTTCGGCTGGGACGAGCCCTCCGGAAAAGCCAAAAGCGCCGCGTCCCGGGCAACGGAACCGGACGCGCCGGAACGCCCCGTCCCAGCTGCGGCGGAAGCGGAGGACGAAACCGAAGGCATCGTGCGCGTTTCGCGCCCGCCGAAGGCCGAGCAGCCGAGCTTCCGTCCGGCCCCGCCTCCCGTGTTCCTTTCCGAGGCCGAGCCCGCGGAGGAACCGGCTCCGGCCGCCGTACAGGCGCAGGAAACGCCGGCTCCCGTGAAGGAACCCGTCCCGGCGGCTCCCTCCCCGGCCAGAGAACCCGCCTCCGCGCCCGTGCGCGAGCCGGAGGAAAAACCGCATCCGCGCGTCCTCTCCGGAGGAAAGCATCATGAGCATTCGTACCGCTCCCGCGCGGCCGCGCCGTCCCGGGTGGTAACGATGGAGGAGACGCCGGACGAAATCGAGCAGGCGCTCGACAACGAGGCGCGCAGCTACCCGAAGCCGGGCCGTCTGCACACCGCGCCGAAGCAGGAGACGGCGCGCGCCGCCCGCGATCCCCATGCGCAGGAGCGAAGCGCCGCCCGCGAGGCGATCGCCTCCCTCGGGGAGCCGTCGGAGGAAACCCCGGCGGACGAGCAGGCTTTGCCGATCGATGAAGCTTTCTCCGGCACGTTCGGGGAAGAGCAGGAAACCGCCTCCGCGTTCCGGGAGGAACCCGTCCGCACCGCGCGCGCGGAAACGGAGCGCGAACCCGCTCCCGCCCGCAGGACCGGCAGAACCATTCCGCTGCATCCGGAGCAGAACCGTGCGCCCGCCAAAGACGCGGAAAACGGGGAAGAGCCGCCCGTAAAGCGCAAGCCCGTGAAAAAGCGCCGCTCCCGCTTCTCCATCCTCGGCACGGAGGAGAGGGACAACCGGCCGGAGGACGAGTTTCCCGCCGATCCCGGCGAGATCTCCGACTACACGAGGCCGGAGGACGCGGCTTCCATCCAGCACGACCTCGGCCAGAAGCGCCGCGCGCTCCTGCTGCGCGCCGGTGTGACGGGCCTTTCGCTGCTGCTGATGCTCGTATTCGGCCTTCTCTCGGAGTACAACGCCATTCTGCCGTCGTTCATCCCCTACTACCTCCTGACGCAGCCGTATCTGATTCTGGAACTGATCTTCCTGATCATCGCCGGGGCCTTCTCCTGGCCCGTGCTGTACAACGGCGTGCGCGGCCTGGTCCGCCTGCACGCGAACAGCGACAGCGCGGCGGCAATCGCGGCGGTTGCGGCCGCCGTCCAGACGGTGCTGCTTCTGTTCTCCACCGATCAGCTCGAATCCGCCGCCGTCCATCTGTATGCCCCGCTGGCCGTGCTGGCCCTGTTCCTGAACACGCTCGGCAAGCTCTCGATGGTCGGGCGCATCGCGCGGAACTTCCATTTCGTCGCCGCGCCGGACCGCAAGATGGCCGTGCACCTGCTTCACGACCACAACACAGCCCTGCAGATGGCGCGCGGCTGCGTGGCCGACACGCCCGTGATCGCCTACCAGGCGAGGGCAGGCTTCCTGCGCAATTTCCTGCGCGTGTCGTATCTGCCCGATCCGATTGAACAGAACGCGCCTGTCGCCGCGCCGATCGGCATTGTGTGCTCGCTGATCCTGTGTGTGGCGACGCTCCTGCTCTCTCACGACGCTCTCGCGGCGCTGACGGCCTTCACGGCCTCGTGCTGCGTGTGCACCCCGATGATGGGCCAGCTGTGCGTCAACCTGCCGCTTGCCCAGGCGTCGCGCATCGTCTCCCGCCACGGCGCCATGATCTCCGGCTACGAGGCGCTCGACCGCTTCAGCGACGTGAACGCCATCCTGATCGACGCCAAGGAGCTGTTCCCGAAAACAAACGTCAAAATCAGCGGCGTGCGCACCTTCGGCGACCAGAGGGTCGACGAGGCGATTCTGGAGGCGGCGGCCCTGCTCAGCGAGACGGGCGGCACGCTCGGGGAGATCTTCGACGACGTGATCCAGAGCCGCCGCGATCTCCTCCCCAAGGTGGACAGCGCTACATACGAGGACGGCAAGGGCATCTCCGGCTGGGTTTCCGGGCACCGCGTGCTCATCGGAAACCGCGCGCTGCTCGAGGAGCACCACATCACGCCGCCGTCGCGTGACTTTGAGAAGAAGAACCTCGTCGACGACAAGCAGATCCTCTATCTCGCCTCCGGCGGGCAGCTGGTCGCGATGTTCCCGCTCACGTACAAGACGGACCGCCGCCGCACGGTGGAGCTCTGCCGCCTGGAGGACAACGGCGTCTCCTTCCTCGTGCGCACCTGCGATCCGAACATCACGCCCGAGCTGATCGCCCGCTGCTTCCAGCTCGACAAGGGCTCCATCAACGTCCTTCCCACGCGTCTCGGCGACGTGTACGTCCGGGCCGGGGAGAACACAAAGGCTCCCGCCACCGCCTGGATGGCCACCAAGGGCCGTCCCACCGCTCTCATGCGCCTGCTGACGGTCTGCATCCGTCAGCGCGGGAATATCTCCCTGGCTGTTGCCCTGCAGTATGTGGCCGTGATTCTGGGCTTTACCCTCGTCGCGTTCCTGTCCTGCTTCTCCGGCCTGCCGAAGCTCAGCACGCTGTTCCTGCTGCTCTATGAGCTCTTCTGGGGACTGGCCATCGTGATTCTGCCGAAGCTCCGCAAGCCCTGACCGGACGTTTGTTTAGAAAATCGACCTCAAAAGGAGCGGATACAAAAATGAAATGCGCAGTGTATTACGGAAAGCAGGACCTCCGCGTCGAGGAGCGGCCCGTCCCGCGTCCGGGGCGCGGCGAGGTCCTCGTGCGGGTGATGGCCTGCGGTGTGTGCGGCACGGACGTCCACATCTTCCAGGGAGATCCGGGCGCGGCGGACTGCCCGCCCGGCACGGTACCCGGTCATGAGTTCGCCGGCGTGATTGAGGCGGCGGGCGAGGGCGTGACCGCTTTCGGTCCGGGCGACCGCGTCTGCGTCGACCCGAACAAGCTGTGCGGGGAATGCGATTTCTGCCGCGGCGGCATCGGCCATTTCTGCGAGCACATGACGGGAATCGGGACCACGGCGGACGGCGGCTTCGCCGAATACTGCGTCGTACCGCAGTCGCAGCTGTACCGCGTCGCGGATTCCGTCCCGTTCGAGCAGGCCGCGATGGCGGAACCCGTCTCGTGCTGCCTGCACGGCCTCGATCTGTGCGAGGTGCGTCCCGGCAGCCGCGCCGCCGTCATCGGAGGCGGCATGATCGGCCTGCTGATGGTACAGCTGCTGCGGCTGGCGGGCGCGTCGTTTGTCGCCCTGCTCGAGCCGGTGCAGGCCAAGCGCGAGCTCGGACTGCGGCTCGGGGCCGACGTGGCCATCGACAGCGTGCATGAGGATCCCGCCGAAGCGCTCCGCCGCGCCGGCGCCGGCCGTCTGGACACGGTGATCGAGTGCGCGGGGCTTCCCGTCACGGTGGAGCAGGCCATCCGGATCGCGGGAAACCGCTCGGTCGTGATGCTGTTCGGCCTGACGAAGCCGGACGACGCCGTATCCGTAAAGCCGTTCGATCTGTTCCGCCGGGAACTCACCATCAAGGCCTCCTACATCAACCCCTACACCATGGGGCGCGCCGTGGACCTCATCAACGCCGGCCGCCTCGACGTGCATTCCATGGTGGCGCAGGCCATCCCGCTCTCCGGCCTGCGGGACGTGCTCGCGGATCCCGCCCTGCGCGCCCGGGGCAAGTACATCGTGTCCTTCGGCTGAGGCACCTTTTCCGCCCTTACTCCCCGCTCAGAATGGAGCGGAGCAGGGAAACGGCAAACAGCCAGTTCATCTCGCGGGTGGGATGGTTGAGCTTGTTCGAGAGCAGCTCCGTCGTGTTCACCCCCGCGGCCTGCAGCTGCTTCCACTGGGCGTAGCAGTCGCAGACCGGCACGCCGCGGCGGGCGCAGACGGCTCTGGCGGACTCCATATACCGGTCCATAACGCCGGAATTCTGCAGCTCCACCGCGCCTCTCGCCATTTCGAGAATCGCCTCGTCCTCCAGATGGCAGCTCACCTCGGTGCACATCATGTTCGGCGTCATGAAGAGCGTCTCGATCCCTTCCCCGGCCAGCCGGTCGAGAATGCTCCCGAGCGCCTCCTCGTAGGCCGCGAGGCCGTCAAGCCCGCCCCAGGCGTCGTTGAGGCCGTAGCACACGACCGCCAGATCCGGACGGCGCGCAATCACGTCGCGCTCCAGGCGCTCGAGGCCGTGCGGGGCGACGTCGCCGCCGATGCCCGCGTTGATGATGTTGACCGGAACGCTCGGGTACAGCATGGCAAGCGCCCGCTTGAGATAGTGATGGTAGGCGCTCTCCGCGTCGTAATAGGCGTCAATTGAGCCGTCATGATGCTTATACAGCTCAAAGCAGCTCTGCGTCACGCTGTCTCCCAGAAAGGCGACGGTCACGCTTCCCACGTCCCAGTTGTTCTTTGCTTTGGCAATCAGTTTTTCTCTGAATTTGAGCATGGCAGATTCCTCCTTACTTCCCGCTGAAGGGAAACTCCGTCCCGGCACACCGCCGGAAACGGGATGCTTCTTCGCACAATCATACCAGATTTTTCGCGGAAACGACAGCCTTTTTGCGCATCTTTTTGATTTCCGACCCTTTGTTGGGACGGAAAAAGACGGCAGGCCGGAAGGAACAGGACGCGCATCCAAAACAAAAACCGGAAGCGTTTCGAGCGGCGGAGGTTCGAAAAGCTTCCGGTTTTTTTCAGAACGGAGCGCGCAGGCAGAAATCAAACGGCTCGCTGCGGTCGCAGAACAGCCGCTCCCCGTCGCTGGTGAGACGGGCTACCTGAATGGAGGTGGGACGCTCCGTGCCGTCGTGCACCTCCGTGGAGTCCGTCAGATGGGTGAAGTAGAACAGATACGCCTCGTCCCCCTGAACCACCACGTCGCCGTGGCGGCCGATAGTCTGATCAAACGGACGGGTCCCCGGCTCCCCGAGAATGCAGCCGCAGTGCTCCCAGGAGAGGCAATCGCCGCTGCGGAACACCTCCTGGCCGTGCCAGAAATCCCCGATGTACCACCAGCGCCCCGCCAGGCGGAACACATTCGGTCCCTCGTGGCAGTCCAGCGTCACGGCGCGGCCGCGCTCCTCCCAGTGGAAGAGATCGGGGCTGTCCGCATAGTGGCTGTAGGAATTGTCCTTTTCATCCTTATACCACATCCGCCACAGCTCCGGGGAAATCCGGGCCACGCAGGCGTCGATGACGCGGTCGGAGGAGAGGGAAAGCGCGCCCTCATACTGCCAGTGCCAGAGATCGCGGCTCGTGTAGTGCACGATGCGGCGGGGACGGTTCCAGGTATCGGGCACGCCCTGGATATAGCTCGGGTACAGATGATACACGCCGTCCGCGAAAATCAGCTCCGGCGCCCACCATGTATTGCGGCCCGGCTCGAAATGCAGGCCCTCGAGCGTGCCGCGGTACAGCCAGTCGTGGCCGTCCGGCGAGGAAGCGACGCCCAGGTCGGTGGCATGCACCCAGGCGACGCCGGGAGACCGGCACGTGGTGCGGCGCTGGGTGTAAACCATCCACCACTGGCGCTCCTGTTCGTTCCAAATCACGGTGGGATCGGCCGCGCCGTCAAAAATCGGGTCGCGGAACAAAGGCGCTTCGGGAATGCGCATCAGAATCAACCTCCTCGGGAAGCGTCAGCCCTTGACGGCGCCGCTGGTCAGGCCCTCGATGATGAACCGCTGGGCAAAAATATAGAAGAGAACCAGCGGGGAGATGATGAGCACCATAATGGACATCATCAGCGGCCAGTTGTTCGTGAACTCGCCCACACCGCGGTACATTTCCAGCATGAGGGTGGTGTTTTCGCGGGAGTGCAGGAACAGGAAGGGCGTCATGAAATCGTTCCAGTTCGACATCACATGGAAAATCGCCATGGTGACGGTAATCGGCTTGAGCAGCGGGAAGGTGATCTGGAAGAACACGCGGAAGGGCTTGGCTCCGTCGATGACAGCGGATTCCTCCAGCTCATAGGGCACCGTCTTGATAAAGCCCTGGTACAGGAAAAAGGCAAACACACAGCTGCCGGTCGAGAGGATGATCAGGCCGTAGATCTTGTTGATCAGCCCGAAGAACTGCATCTGCTGGTACAGCGGAATCATCGTCGTCTGGAAGGGAACCATGAATCCCAGAAGAAAATAGAGCATCACCAGCCGGTAAAACTTCGACTTTCTTCGGGCGACGGCGTAGGCGGCCATGGAACCGAACAGCACAACAATGATGAGCGTGGAAAAGGTGATGAGCAGCGTGTTGCCGAACGCCTGCCAGAAACGGATCTGCTCCCACGCGTCCTTGAAGTTCTCCAGGTAAAGGGAGCCCGGCAGGCCGAGCGGGTTCAGGCCCATCTCCCGCGTGGTCTTGAACACGCTGACGAACAGGTAGTAGAACGGAAGCACCACGATGCAGCAGATAACGAGCATGACGATCTCCAGCAGGAGCGTGCGCCAGGTGTATTTTTCCGCATTGCTGCTGAAGAACATACTTTCTTGTCAT
>ERZ1673738.4657-NODE-4657-length-13344-cov-86.579276_pt1 | contig 13344 bp, 14 predicted proteins | sample MGYA00580198_ERZ1673738 | MGnify/ENA primary metagenome ERZ1673738 (study PRJEB41218, sample SAMN15661784) | gut metagenome | host: Homo sapiens | place: Canada: London | collected 2015-08-20/2019-03-30 | study: EMG produced TPA metagenomics assembly of... | reverse complement strand
TGATTATTGAGCCAAATGAAACATTTTCTTTTTGGCAGCTTGTACGGTGGGCAGACCACCACGAGAAATATAAGGACGGATTAAACCTTGTTAAGCAAGTCTTTATTGAATTGCAACTAAAAGGAAGTAATTCTGTTTGAAAAAGAAAAATGATGAAATAACTATCCGTTCAAGTGCCGCAGACAGCCAAATGTTGCTGTCTGCGGCGGTTTATTTACTGTCATATTTACACATAGATGAGCATCCGTTTACCTCTTTGAATCCGACTTTGCTGTACAGCTTATACGAAATGCTGTTTCTTTTTGTTTCTAAAGAAAACACGGCATTTCAAACAGATTGAAAAATTTGTTCATCATAACAGTTCCATAACCTTTATTTTGATATTCAGGTGCAATGGCAACCGTATCAATTTTGATATTCCTTGATAATATTCCGGGGATCTCACAGGCTGTCAGAAATCCGACTATAACATCTTTTTCAATCAACGTATACATAAAACAATTTTCTGTTTTTATAAACCGTTCAAGATACTCCGCAACCGCTTCGCTGTACAAATCTCCGATCGGTCCTTTTTTGTCGAAAGCATCAAGATATATATGTGTGCAATCGTAAATAGCGTTTTGCCTTGCCGCAACCGGTTCTGCCATCAAATCTCCCTTTCATAACATAATAAGATATGTTCATTATAAACAGGCAAAAATCTTTTGTCAAGAAGCATCTTTAGCATCATAGGCTTATTGACAAATTCCTGCCCCCGTACTATAATCAAAGTAAATAAACGGCAATTCTTGATTGTAAGCAAGCCGCAATACAGGAGGATGAAAAAATGGCTAAAAACAAGTATGCAGGCACACAGACCGAAAAGAATCTTCAGGAAGCGTTTGCCGGAGAATCTCAGGCAAGAAACAAGTATACATATTTTGCATCCGTAGCGAAAAAAGAGGGCTATGAGCAGATGTCCGCCCTTTTCCTGAAAACTGCGGATAACGAAAAGGAACACGCTAAGATGTGGTTCAAGGAGCTTGCAGGAATAGGCGATACAAAGGCAAACCTTGAGGCTGCCGCAGACGGCGAAAACTACGAATGGACAGATATGTACGAAAACTTCGCCAAGACAGCCGAGGAAGAGGGATTTCCTGAGCTTGCCGCTAAGTTCAGGGCGGTAGGCGAGATTGAAAAGCACCACGAGGAAAGATACCGTGCACTGTTAAAGAACATAGAGACCGCACAGGTATTTGAAAAGAGCGAGGTCAAGGTGTGGGAGTGCCGCAACTGCGGTCATATCGTAGTAGGCACAAAGGCTCCCGATGTATGTCCCGTATGTAATCATCCGCAGAGCTACTTTGAAGTACACGCTGAGAATTATTGACGGGAGTACAAAACACATTTAAACAGACAAGCTTCCGTTGACGGCATATAAAAACCGCCGGCGGAAGCTTTGTTTTCAACCGCTGTATCTAAAAGGAGCATTTTATGAAAAACTACAACCGTGCGGTACTGGGTACAGGCGTTATCGCAAACGAAACAGCCGCCGCAATGCTAAAAAACGGAAGAAATCTGTTTGCCGTAGGTAACAGAACGCACGGCAAGGCTGTGGCTTTTGCCGAAAAATACAATATCGGCAAGGTGTATGACAGCTATGACGAAATGTTCACCGACCCCGATGTCGATATAATCTACATCACCACTCCGCACAACACGCATTACGGCTTTATAAGGAGCATATTATGAAAAACTACAACTGGGCGGTACTGGGTACGGGCGTAATCGCAAACGAAACAGCCGCCGCTTTGCAGAAAAACGGAAGAAATCTGTTTGCCGTAGGTAACAGAACGCACGGCAAGGCTGTGGCTTTTGCCGAAAAATACAATATCGGCAAGGTGTATGACAGCTATGACGAAATGTTCACCGACCCCGATGTCGATATAATCTACATCACCACTCCGCACAACACGCATTACGGCTTTATAAGGAGCATATTATGAAAAACTACAACTGGGCGGTACTGGGTACGGGCGTAATCGCAAACGAAACAGCCGCCGCTTTGCAGAAAAACGGAAGAAATCTGTTTGCCGTAGGTAACAGAACGCACGGCAAGGCTGTGGCTTTTGCCGAAAAATACAATATCGGCAAGGTGTATGACAGCTATGACGAAATGTTCACCGACCCCGATGTCGATATAATCTACATCACCACTCCGCACAACACGCATTACGGCTTTATAAGGAGCATATTATGAAAAACTACAACTGGGCGGTACTGGGTACGGGCGTAATCGCAAACGAAACAGCCGCCGCTTTGCAGAAAAACGGAAGAAATCTGTTTGCCGTAGGTAACAGAACGCACGGCAAGGCTGTGGCTTTTGCCGAAAAATACAATATCGGCAAGGTGTATGACAGCTATGACGAAATGTTCACCGACCCCGATGTCGATATAATCTACATCACCACTCCGCACAACACGCATTACGGCTTTATGAAGAAAGCGATTTTAAACAAAAAGCATATTCTTGTTGAAAAGTCGATAACATTGAACAGTGACGAACTCGGTGAGCTTATCTCGCTTGCAGACGAGAATAACGTTGTAATCGGTGAAGCGATGACGGTTTATCATATGCCGATATATAAAAAGCTGAATGAAATTCTGAAAAGCGGCACACTCGGCAGAGTGAATCTTATCACAATGAATTTCGGCAGTTTCAAGGAATACGATATGAAAAACCGCTTTTTCAACAGAAGCCTTGCAGGCGGTGCACTGCTTGATATAGGCGTGTATGCCTTGTCTGTTATCCGTTGGTTTTTCGATTCAAAGCCGGATAATATGCTGTCACAGCTTAAAACCGCACCGACTGGAGTTGACGAACAGGCGAGCCTTTTGCTGTCGGACAAGGAGGGACAGATGGCAACCGTTATGCTGTCGCTCCATTCAAAACAGCCCAAGCGTGCTATGATTTCCTGCGAAAACGGCTATATTGAAATCATGGAATATCCGAGAGCGTGGGAAGCAAAAATAACCTATACAGACGGCAGGACGGAGCTTGTCGGCGCAGGTGAAAATTCCGATGCGCTTTACTATGAAATAACCGATATGGAAAAGGCGGTAAACGGCGACAAAAACGTAATGTGCCTTGACTACACCGCCGATGTTATGGAGATAATGACAAGGTTCAGGCAGGAACACGGCATAATTTACCCGGAGGAAGAATAAATGGACAGATGTGAAAAGCTGCGGGATAATCTGTACGGTGCCGAATTGCTGACAGGTTCAATTACACCCGTAAAGGAACATATTGCGCAGATATTCTATATTGTAAACAACACCGATAACAGCAAATTTATCGAAAACGAAGCGTTGCAGATGATAACTCAGTTCGGTAAAACCGAGTATCATTTCTGCGGCAGACACAGCGAATTATGGCAGAGAATATTTAACGATACCGCACTTAAAATTTATCCGACAGACAGCGAAAAGGTCGTAACCCGTAAGCATGAAAGCACGGAGAAATTTGCGGATGAGCTGAGCTTGGTATTACAGGAGAGATACTTTGTTCCGACCGACTTTTATCTTATTTATGACGATGAGGAAATGTATAGGCAGGTTGTGGGAATGACGGAATGATAAACAGCATGAAATTATGCGGTAAATTTTGCCTTGACTATTTTTATTTAAGGTGATATAATCTGTAACGCAAAATTGCAATATATTATTTGAAGGAGCGATTTTAATGAAGGTATTGATGCTCAACGGCAGTCCGAAGGCGAACGGCAATACCAACGCCGCACTGCTTGAAGTAGGCAGGACGCTTGAAAACGAGGGCATTTCATACGAGATATTCCAGATGGGCGGAAAGCCTGTCAGAGATTGCATAGGCTGCGGACAGTGCAGTGAAAAAGGCTGTGCTTTCAACGATGACGATGTAAACGAATTTATAGCAAAAGCTAAAGAAGCGGACGGATTTGTGTTCGGTACACCGGTATATTATGCTCACCCGAGCGGACGTATACTGTCATTCCTTGACAGAGCGTTCTACGCAGGCAGTGCGGCTTTCCGATTCAAGCCCGGCGCATCGGTTGCTGTTGCAAGACGAGGAGGCAGTTCAGCATCGTTCGATTGCCTTAACAAGTATTTCGGCATAGCACAGATGCCTGTTGTCGGCTCTACCTACTGGAACATGGTATACGGCAGAGTACCCGGTGAAGCCGAACAGGATCTTGAGGGTATGCAGACAATGCAGAACCTTGCAAAGAACATGGCGTGGATGATGAAGTGCTTTGAGCTTGGCAGGAAGAACGGCATTGCACTGCCCGATACAAGTGCGGTTGTAAGAACGGATTTTATAAGATAACTTAATATTCATAATGTAATAATAAAAGGGCTGAACTGCTTAGTTGCAATTCAGCCCTCAGATTGTAGAAAAAGTATGTTTTTGAAACAAACTTCTAACTCACTCCCCCTATCCCCCTGCCCCCTTTCCCCGGGAAAGGGGGATTTTACTGGGGCTACCGCCCCTAGACCAAGCAAGGATGCTTGCAGTCAGCCACACAAAGCCACTGCACGATGCAGTGGCACAAATGGCTGACGACCTGTACGGGGGCTACGCCCCTGCGACCCCATTTTTAAAAATTATATAGGTTTTTCGACAGCCTAAGGGCTGAACTGCTTAGTTGCAATTCAGCCCTTTTACTATTCTCTTACTCTCAGCTCTCTGAATGCGACAGCGGCCGCCGCACCGACGTTGAGCGAATCGACACCGTGATACATCGGTATCTTTACCGTATAATCACAGCCGTCTATAGTCTTCTGCGACAGTCCGTAGCCCTCAGAGCCGAGTATTATAGCAAGCCGCTGCTCGCTCTGAAGCGTCTTGTCATCAATACTTACCGAGTTATCTGTGAGTGCCATTGCCGCTGTTTTAAAGCCCAGCGAATTAAGATAAGCGGGACCGTGCGACTGCCACCAATGCTCATCCTCGCCTATATATCCCCACGGGATAAGAAATACCGTTCCCATACTTACTCTTATGGCTCTCCTGCAAAGAGGGTCACAGCAGGACGGGGTTATCAGCACAGCGTCTATGCCGAGTGCCGCCGCAGAGCGAATTATAGCTCCTGTGTTGCTGACATCGGCTATATTTTCGAGTACGGCAATCCTTCGTGCATTTCTGCAAAGCTCCTCTGCCCTTTTCGGCGCAGGACGCTCCATAGCGCACAGCATTCCCCGTGTCAGCTCATAGCCTGTAAGCCCGGACATTATCTTACTGTCAGCGGTATATACCGGAATATCACCGCACCGCTCTATAATGCCGTTTGCACGGTCATTGATATACTTTCTGTCTGTGAGCATCGAAATCGGCTTACAGCCTGCATCAAGGGCTACTTCTATAACCGTCTGACTTTCGGCTATGAATATTCCGTGTTCATACTCGTACACCTTGCGAAGCCGTGCATCTGTCAGGTGAGTGTATATTTCAAGCTCGGGTATATTTATATCGGCAACATCTATTATTTCAGCCATATTGTTTATTATTTCCTTTCGGGCGGACTTTTCCGTATTGCAAATAATATCGAAAAGTGATAGAATATTATCACAGCGCATCCGCTTGTCGCACTGAATATTATAGCGTATCGGGCGGATGTTGTCAAATATGGCGGTACTAAAAATATATTACGAAAAGACGGCAGGTATGGATTACTTATACAAAATCACGGTAGAAATAGATAATGAAAAAGTGCTGAGCTTACAGCAACACGATTTGGATGCGGTATATAAGACAGTAAGAGAAGCGTTTGTAGGGTGTAATTTTAAAGAAGTGCCGACAGATAATAAGCAGATTGCTTTTGTTATCAGGGACGGTAACGATTCTTTCAGCGAGGTCGGGATCGTGGCAAATGCTCTTTACGACAGTTGGCTCGGCAAGTATCTGAAAAAGATGGAATGGTACGATATGAGCGATGACAGCACTGAGGATATGCTCAGAGAAATACAAGAATTTGACAACGAATACGGCAAATAAATTTAACGGAGAACATTATGAAAACAGGACTTGTGCTTGAAGGCGGCGCTATGCGTGGAATGTACACGGCAGGCGCACTTGACGTACTTCTTGAAAATGATATAAATTTTGACGGGATAATAGGAACATCGGCAGGTGCGGTGTTCGGAGTGAATTTTCTGTCAAGGCAGGACGGCAGGGTCATCCGCTACAACTGCCGTTTCAACGGCGACAGAAGCTATATGGGGATAAAGCCGTTACTTAAAAGCGGTGACTTTTTCAACACGGAATATGCCTATTACAAAGTGCCGAACGAGCTTGATATATTTGATGACGAAGCCTATCAGAAATCGGGCGTGCCGTTTTATGCAACGGTCACTGATGTAAAAACGGGAAAGCCGGAGTATCTGCAGGTAAAAAGCGTACTTCGGGATATGGAAATGCTCCGTGCTTCTGCTTCGATGCCGTTTATATCAAAGCCTGTTATAATCGGCGGCAGAGCGTATCTTGACGGAGGAATTTCCGACAGCATACCGTTTGAGCATTTTTCCGAAATGGGATACAAAAAGCAGGTGGTAATCCTCACCCGTGATATGAACTACCGCAAAAAGCCGATGAACAAACTGCTGATACGCTCGTTCTACGGTAAATTCCCCGACTTGTGCAATGCGCTTGAAAACCGTCACAATATCTACAACGAAAGCATAGACAAGCTATGCGAACTTGAACAAAGCGGCAAGGTATTTATTATCCGTCCGTCTGAGCCGATAACGATAAGCCGAACGGAGAGAAATCCCGACAGGCTGAAAAGCGTTTATGAGCTCGGGAGGAAGGATATGAAAATGCGTCTTGAAAAGTTACACGAATATCTGTCACAATTTTAAAAAGGAGAGCAAATATGAACACAAATTCAACTATAACAATAAATACCGGGAAAACAACAATAAAAATAATACCGGATAGCGATAATGGTAAAGCAGCTATATTACAACAATCATCAGGCAAAACTACCAATTTTACCATAATCAACTGTAAAGACGGCGAACTTGGTAAACATATCACTTCTTTTCTCACTAAGAATAACATTGTAAACCAAAATGTGATAAAGATAATTTCCAATGCTTTGTTGCATAACAATAAATTATCCATATACACTAATAGCAATCATAGCATAAACGCTACATATTTCTGCAAAAATGGCGATGTTTACGATGATTACGATAATGAAGATGAATTTAACGAAAACTGTGAAAGTGACATAACAGGTCTCTATACATCTGACATATCCGGTGACTTTCACGGTGACATTGTCGGCACTATGAGCGGTGATATTAACGGCGACCTTAACGGTGACATTGTCGGCACTATGAGCGGCGATATTAACGGCGACCTTAACGGTGACATTGTCGGCACTATGAGCGGCGATATTAACGGCGACCTTAACGGTGACATTGTCGGCACTATGAGCGGCGATATAAGCGGCGACTTTAACGGCGACATTATCGGCATTATGCATGGGATTATCAAAGGCAATACAAATGAAGCAATTATATGCGATGAAGACGATGAGGATAACTTTGCTATAAACAATAAGAATAACAGAACCGATATTTATACATCTGATATATCAGGTGATTTTTACGGTGACATCACCGGTACTATGAAATGCGATATTAAAGGCAACCTTTACGGTGATATAACAGGCGTTATGGAAGGAAATATTGAAGGTGACCTTAACGGCGATATACTAAATACTATGAACGGAGATATCGGTGGCAATCTTAACGGTGATATTTTCGGTATTATGAACGGAAACATTAGCGGTGATATTAATGGTGATATTCTTGGCACAATGAGAGGAATCATAAAAGGCAAGATTAATCGATCTGATGCAAACAACTAATAAATTACAGGAGTTAATATGGCAAACAAGAAATGTCCCGTTGCGAAAAAATGCAGCGGCTGTCAGCTGTCCAACATGACATACGAACAGCAGCTTGAATGGAAGCAGAAGGATACCGAAAAGCTGCTCGGCAGTTTCGGCAAGGTATCTGAAATTATAGGCGCAGACGATCCGTACAACTACAGAAACAAGGTGCAGGCGGTATTCCGCTCTGACAGAAACGGCAGGATAATCTCCGGCGTATATCAGTCGTCCAGAAACGGCATTGTCGGAATTGACAGCTGTATGCTTGACGATAAACGTGCGGACGAGATAATCGTCGGCATAAGAGAGCTGCTCAGATCGTTCAAATTACATCCTTATGACGAGGGTACGGAGCGTGGCTTTTTACGTCATGTGCTTGTCCGTGTCGGAAAGAAAACCGGAGAGATACTGGTTACTCTTGTCGGCGGAAACTCAATGTTCCCTAAAAAGCACGATTTTGTGAAAGCACTTGTAAAGCGGTTTCCGGATATTACGACCGTGACATTCTCGGTAAACCGCACTCCCGAAATGCTTCTTCTCGGAGAAAATAACGAGGTGCTTTACGGCAAGGGATACATTACGGATATTCTTTGCGGAAAAAGATTCAGAATATCTCCGCAATCGTTCTATCAGATAAATCACGCACAGACCGAAAAGCTGTACGACTACGCTATAAAGGCGGCGAAGCTCACGAAGAAGGACGTTCTGCTTGACGCATACAGCGGAATAGGCACGATAGGCATAATAGCGTCTGACTATGTAAAGCAGGTACAGGGCATTGAATACAACGCATCAGCCGTCCGTGACGCAGTAAAGAACTGTCACGAAAACGGACTTACCCGCAACATTGCTTTTAACCGGGGCGATGCAGGCGAATTTCTTGAAAAGAAGGCAAAACTCGGCACGCATTATGACGCAGTGATCCTCGACCCTGCAAGGACGGGGGCGGACAGAAAGTTTTTAAACTCGCTCGTAAAAATCGCACCGGAAAGAATAGTTTATATTTCCTGCAATCCGGCTACGCAGGCGAGGGATCTGAAAACGCTGACGAAAAAGTACACAGTGACCGATATTCAGCCGTTTGATATGTTCCCGCATACGAGGCACGTTGAGACGGTTGTCTTGCTTTCCAAGGGTGAGGTCGACTCGAAAAAGATTCGGGTTGAGTTCTCTTTGGAAGATATGGATATGTCCGAATTTCAGGATGGGGCAACCTACACCCAGATCAAAGACTATGTGCTGGAGCATAGCGGGTTAAAGGTATCCAACCTTTATATCTCACAGATTAAGAGGAAATGTGGGATTGAAGTTGGCAAGAATTACAATTTGCCGAAGTCCGAGGATTCCAGACAGCCCATGTGTCCGCCGGAAAAAGAGAAAGCAATCCGAGAAGCATTCAAATATTTTGGGATGATCTAACATCCCGCAAAATGGAGGTTTCTTATGGATAGATTGATTTCTTGTGAGTTTAACATGGATACCGCTTGTGTGGAACTGAAATTTTTAGATGGCAGCATGATTGCCATTGATACCATCGCCGTGGAGAATGAGGTTGCCGATAATATGTATCAGCGGTCAGAACTGGACTATCTGATCTACAATGATCCGATTGGATATGCTGATTTGATACTGAACGGTAATCCCGAAACCTATTTGAAAACTGTAACTGAATACAAACCGCTTGATAGCTAACCAACACTTTGCCCGTGGGAGAAATTCTGCGGGTAATTTTTTTGTATCTTTTCTGTGAACTCTATTGATTTTGGCTGTCTAATGTGGTAGACTATGTGTGAAGTCTAATGGTGTAGACAAGGAGGGCGTGAATATGGATTTTCCGAAGATTCACGAAAGTGAATATCGTTTTTGTTTGATTATGTGGGAGCATGAGCCGGTTACTGCTGTCGAGCTTGTAAAGCTGTGCCAGGATCAACTCGGATGGAAAAGGACTACGACTTATACCGTTATCAAGCGTCTTGGAGAGCGTGGTGTGCTGAAGAACGACAATGGCACTGTTACTTCTCTCGTTTCCAAAGATGAAGCCCAGGCGTGTGAGATCGATGAACTGGTTGAGAAGAAATTCGAGGGTTCTCTGCCTGCCTTTATCGCTGCTTTTACAAAGCATCAGGCTATGTCCGAAGATGAGCTTGATGAGGTACAGCGCATGATCGACCGCATCAGGAAAGGAGGTTCACAATGAACGAACTCTTTTTGAAAATTATCAACATGAGCATATCTGCAAGCTGGCTTATCCTGGCTGTGCTGATACTCAGGCTTGTTTTGAAGAAAGCTCCCAAGTGGGTCAATGTTCTGCTTTGGGGTATCGTGGCTGTCAGATTGATTTGCCCGCTCTCTTTTGAGAGCGCATTAAGCCTTATCCCAAGTTCAGAAACAATTCCGTTGGATATTGAAATGGCGGCCAAACCCACAATAGACAGCGGTGTTCCGGCGATCAATAGTGTGGTCAATCCTGTTCTATCCTCATTTGCCCCACCACAGCATGTATTGACGAGTGCAAATCCGCTTCAGATTTGGATTCCGATTTTGAATATTATCTGGTTGATTGGTGTCGGCGCCCTTCTCTTGTATACCGCAGTTAGTTATTGGCGCCTATGTCGTAAAGTGGATACCGCTGTTCGCTACAAGGACAACATTTTCCAGAGTGAGAATGTAAGTTCTCCGTTTGTCCTGGGCATTATCAAACCGAGAATCTATCTCCCGTTCAACATGAATGGTCAGGATCTGGAGCACGTTGTTGCCCACGAACAGGCGCACATTCGCCGCAAAGACCATTGGTGGAAGCCTCTTGGTTTTCTCCTGCTGACGATTCATTGGTTCAATCCTTTGATGTGGTTGGCTTATGTACTTCTTTGCCGTGACATTGAGTTTGCCTGTGATGAAAAGGTCATCAAGGAACTTGGCAACGAACAGAGAGCCGACTATACACAGGCTCTTGTGGTCTGCAGCGTCAACCGTCGCATGATTGCGGCCTGCCCACTTGCCTTTGGTGAAGTTGGTGTTAAAGATCGTGTGAAGTCTGTGATGAATTATAAGAAACCTGCGTTCTGGATTATTATTCTGGCAGTCATTGCCTGTGTGATCGTTGCGGTCTGCTTTTTGACCAGCCCGATGGGATTCCAATTCGATGAAGCAACACACACCATCGTTTCCGCAAATCATTTTGATATGCGAAATGCGGATGACGCGGTGGCTATTGAAATGAATCCCGCACAGATTAGTGAGTTGAGTTCTCGGCTGGCCGGGGTCAAGAACACGAAGAAGAGCGATGAATATGGTGGATTCACACCAGGATATCAAATCAGCGCACTCCTGGAGGATGGCACATATATCCGGATAAACGGTTATTCTCTCTCCGACAATGATATGGTAGATATCGAGTGGAACGAAGAACGATATGTGGTATCCGATGAGGAATTCCAAGATTATTTAAGTAGAATCTGTGTAGGAGGAGATGTTTCTTCTGCTGATAATGCGGTTGCAGGAAAAACCTATCTCTACGAAGGCGAAGGATTCATGGGCAACTTTACGATCACCCTCTATAATGATGGCACCTTCACCTATTACGAAGGAATGGCCAGCAGCTATATTGGAATTGGCTCTTGGGAACAGAATGGAGACAGCATTATCCTGACCGATGATGGGCACGGCGGCTATGGGATAGTGAACCATTTCCGATGTGACGGTAATGACCTCGTGTTTGTTGAGCAGGACTCCAACAACTTCGTTTATGTCAAAGTTAAGGACGGCGAAAGGTTCCATTCCACGGGAGAAGCTTTCAAACCCAACGATACGACTGCGGCCGTAACCAAATGGTTTGATTACCTTGAAACCCCTGATGAAATGAAATGGGACGGTAGCCTTGAAATCAACCTCACCGAGTTTCCGGATGTGACCTTCCGTTGGTCTTACGGAGAGATGCTGGCTGTTAAGGGTAGTAAAAGCACTTCACTTTATACCGGGATGCCAATCTGGAACGCATACTTCTGTGACCTCTCCGGTGGCGGTCTGCCCGAATTGTGTTCTACAATCAGCTGGGGTTCTGGCATGATTGATAACCGTGTCATCATCTATGACTATGCAAACGGAGCAAGCTATGAGCTGTCTGATCGAGGAAATTTCGATTTTACCCTCAGATTTAATGAAGCTGATGGATACCTCTATGTAGATAAAAGGAAATATAATACTGACGAACTGGTTCAATCGGGGCGCTTGGTGTTCAAAGATGACTGTCTCCAAGTTGAAGGTTTTTCTTCCAATGTAGATGAACCTGCCAAGTATTATCTGACCATCGGTGCAGAAGGTGTTAAGAGCATCGAGCTTACAATGCCTAACTCAAGTGGTGGATGTGAAAACGCTGATGGTTCCCTGTTCAAGAAAGGCGAACGCATCTGGCTCGAAAATCTCGATGGTTACACTGATCTGCGTGGACTAACAATAACTGCCCTTGGTGAAAACGGAGAAATCATCTGGACTGCATCAATTCCCAATGAAGATGAAAACCAAGGATTTACCCATCTGGTAAATGATGATTGGGAAATCACAAATATCGAATAATTAGTTCCCAGCAAATAAACCGCTGCAATTCTCATTCCAAAGTGGGATGGATGTTGTAGCGGTTTTTCTTTTTATGGTTCAAATGCCACCATTGTTTCCTTTGGCAGTTTCTCATTTTCACAGTTCAGAAGATACGCTATCGCCTTGTTCGCAAAGCGATTTGTTTTCATGGTATCCCAATCAGCAAGCCGGATGATCTCTGCTGTGCCGTTCTCAAAATCCAATGATATTTCGCCCCATTCGCCGTCGCAGTCTGCTTGGTATTCGTAGATTGCGGCGGCGATTTTCTTTTTGCGCTTGGTTTTGGATTTCTGTTTCAGCCGGACAGCATGGAGCGCACCTTCGGCAACCAGCAGTTCTGTCAGTTTGTCCACCGCTTTCCGGTAGGCTCGCTCTGCACCGCTGGCTGTGCTGCCCTCAAACATAACCGCCAGTTCTTCAAAGGTGGGGCGGTCTTTCCATGAGCTGACACGCCCACAGGTCATGCAAATTGCTAACCGTTTTTCAAGCAAGGTCTGTTCCCGGTAATTCAGTTTCTCAAATGCCCGCTGCACCTTTTCTGCTTGTATGCCGTTCCAGAGGATGTCGGTATAGTTCCAGCTATCGTCAAGGGCTATATCCTCGCCTGTTTCCTCGCCGTCCTCGTCCGTTATATAGAACGGCTGCTGGTTGCGGATTCCACGGACAACTTTCAGATATTCTTCCGCAAGAGCAAGGTCGCAGTTATACTTCTTGGAAAACTGGTTGACCGCATCTTTGGTGTTATGGTACAGCCACGCCATTGATCGCACCATTTTGTAATTGGTCAGAGAGGATACCGACCATTTTTCTTCGCCCATGCGGAAACGGAGCA
>ERZ1673738.4633-NODE-4633-length-13412-cov-5.968107_pt1 | contig 13412 bp, 11 predicted proteins | sample MGYA00580198_ERZ1673738 | MGnify/ENA primary metagenome ERZ1673738 (study PRJEB41218, sample SAMN15661784) | gut metagenome | host: Homo sapiens | place: Canada: London | collected 2015-08-20/2019-03-30 | study: EMG produced TPA metagenomics assembly of... | reverse complement strand
ATCGGTAAAGCGTTTAAACACTAGCCCAATTTGCATACTTTCTTGTACTTTGATTGTGATACTTTGATGAATGTTTTCATTCGAAATCAAAGTAGCTTTGATCGTAACTTCTCCAATAGACATACCTTTAACCATGCCTGTGCTAGAAACAGTAGCGATATTTTTATCACTACTCTCCCAACGAACTTTTTGTTCAGCACCATTAAAGGTTGCTTTCAATTGAATATGTTCACGAAGACCAACTTCTAAAGGTCCTTCAATCGCTATGGAATCAATTGAGGTACCTGCTGTTGTGGTTCCACTTCCCGTTGTGGTTCCACAAGACGTTCCCATAAAAGAGAACGTCAAAGAAGCAAGTAAAGTAACTAATAAAAAATTAAAGCGCTTCATAAGCAGAACGTGTCACACCAAATTGGGTGTTGGCTGGATTTCCATAGTTTTCAAAAGAAACAGAGGCTGCTTCAAAGCATAAGTTTAAACCTACTCTACTTTGAATAATGGAAGAGAAAGCACTAGTTCCAATGGATTTAACCGAAGCTGGAACATAAGCTTTTTTCATATCACGGTAATCATAGAAAGCAGCTTCTCCAATAGACTCTAAACCATCATTTAAATTTAATTCCTTTAAAGAAGAATTGCTTTGGAATGCTTTCATACCAATGGTACGAAGGGTACTTGGGAAAGTAATAGAAGAAATATTAGAGCAGCTAAGGAAAGCTGTATCACCAATTGCAGTTACTTTGGTATCTTTTAAATCTAAAGCAGATAAACCTGAACATCCAGAGAATGCACTTTCACCGATTTCCGTAATTCCACTTGGGAAAGAAAGGGTGGTTAAACCACGGCAGTAAGAGAATATACGTGGTGCAATAGCAGTTAAAGAAGATGGTAAGGTAACCGTTTTTAAGCCAGTGCAAGCAGAGAAAGCTGCTTCTCCAATGGTAGCAACACCATTAGGAATGGTGATACGGGTTAAGCTTGAGCAACCATAGAATGCACTCTTGCCGATAGATTTTAAAGATTTTGGTAAATCAACGGCAGTAAGCTTAGGACAATTACTGAAGAATTCATCTGGAAGTTCTTCATAATCTGCACGGAAAGTAAAACTTTGTAAACTAGAGTTCTTATAGAAAGCACCAGCACCTAAAGTTTTTACGGTTTCTGGAAGGATAATGGCGGTTACGGAAGTATTTTCTGAAAAAGCTAATTCACCAATCGTTTCAAGTTGAGTTTTATGAAGTGGTAAAGAAGTGACATTAAATAAAGCCGCCAAGCCTCTTCTCTCTACTTCTTTTAAAGAGGAAGAAAGAGAAATACTGGTTAAATTTTGGTTGCCATATAAAGCGTTTGCACGTACTTTGGTAATGGTATTTGGCATATCGTAAGAAGTACTCTTAATGGCTTCTGGATAGTAGACTAATTCGGTCATATCTTTGGTATAAAGAATATTGCTAGCAGTGGTAAAGTATTTGTTATCATCGGATATTGTAATTCTTGCTAAACTGGTGCTAAGTCCAAAGGCTTTAGTACCAATTTCTTTTAAAGTGGAAGGAATAACGATTTCCTTTACCGATGGAATGTAGTAGAAGGATTCTTCACCGATAGAAGTAACACCTTCAGGAATTTCAATTTTGGTAATTAAAGATTCAGCACTTAATCCTAAGAAGGCACGATCACCAATGGTACGTAAACTTTTAGGTAGCGTTAAGCTATCAATGGTGGTGTACATAAATGCTTCATCACCAATGGCTCTTACAGGAAGTCTGTTATAAAGCTCAGGAACAACGATTTCCGTTTCCACGGTTGCGCAGTTCGTTAAAATATAGCCATTTTTCTTTTCATTTAGTTCATAAATCAAGCCATCTGTTCCATCAGTAATGGAATAATGTTCACCTGCTCCTCCGCAAGAGGCTAAACCTGCGGTACCAAATAATAATAGTGCTGCTAAGGCAAATGTTGTTGTTTTTTTCATATTTGTTTTCCTTTCTTTCTAACGATTAAGCTTCAACAAAATAGGAAGGAATCGTTGAATTATTCATATCTTTAAATGTAATTGTCGTAGTGCAAAGTGTATTAACGTAGTTCATCTCAGAAATGGCTACATTCACATTTGCAGAAAGAATAATGGTAAGGTTATTATCGTTATCCACTTTTAAGATCAAGTCAGCAGTTCTCCATTCAATAAATGGCAATAAAGAACGTAAGCCAACGGTTTTCACATCGCTTAATTCATAAGTTGTAAACATACCACCACCTAAAGATTGGTAGCATGCTGCATCAACATAACCAATGGATGGGAAAAGGTTTTGCATAACAACTTCAGAAGTTCCGCTATAACCCCAGTATTTATTAAAGTCATCAGAACGAATGGTTTCATGTGTGGTGGGATCTAAGCGATACATATATGGCTTTCCATTTTCACCATTCTTTAATCCTAAAATATAATCATACTGTTCATATTCGTCTTCCATTTCACCAGTTTCTTCATTTTTCACTTGAACAGTCTTCATACCTGTTCTTGTTTCTAAAGAAAGCATCATATTATTTTTGAAGTCTAAAATGAAATCATAATTCTCATTAGGAACTGAAGCATCTTCATAGGTAACGGCAAAATTCATCGTAACGTTTTTCGCGCTTTTGAATGGGAAAAATGCTTCACGCAATTTTTCGTGTTCTGCTGTTTCTTCAAAGGCTTCTAATTTCTTTGGTGTGGTTTCATCATAACCTGAAAGATCAAGTTCAAATAAGTATTGTTCAATCATGGAATAATCATCATCGGCTTCTTCATATTCTAAAAGGATGCGGAATTGGTCAAATACATCTCCATCAAAGTGAACGGCAAATTGGGAAACGTTTAAGCCATCATCACTCGTTACATCATAACCCGTTAAGAAAGTAATAAAGGGTTTAGAAATATTATAATCATTCACTTCAAACCAGTTGGGCTTTGAACGAATAATACCTAATTTCTTTACTTCTAAATTTGGGAATGGGTTACTCATTACTTCATCATAACTTTGATCGTAATAAGACTCTAAAACTTGATTGCTCATATAATTTAATGTACGGCGACCAAATTTTCCTTCGTCGGTTTTGAAATAATTTTCCACCATCGTTGGATTGTTGTACTTTAAATTCTGTTCGGAATAATAATACGCATCTTGGCTAACTTCAATATCTACTAAATAGTTCGTCTCAGTTGTTGATGAGCCATCGTAATATAGATAGCCTAGCGTTCCATCCGCTTTAAATGAAGTTCCCATCTTTTTAATGGCTCTTGATAATTGTGAAAATAAGCCTTCGGGTTGAGAACTTGGCTCTGTTGTTCCACAAGACACAAGTGCGAGTGCTAAGGAACACCAAAGTATTTTCTTGTTTTTCATAAAACATCCTCCTTCTATTAGTTTTTGAAAACTCTATAAATAGAGTAAGAAACTAAAATGATAAATACATTATACACGCATTAAAATCAAATTTTGATTTATTTTTTCAAAATTTTGTTGTAAACTACTAACTATAAAAAAGGAGGGCTTCTTTATGAAAAAGAAACTAATTAGCTTTCTACTACTTGGCGTAACTTTTTCCTTTGCATCTTGTGGTAATACTCCCGCTGCTACAACCTCTTCTGATGTTCCAGAAGCAAAAGAGTATTATTTAACAGGTGATATGGATTTAGGCGACGCTACCAAACTTCAATTCAACAAGGACGGAGACACATATACGTTAAGTAATGTTACCTTACGCCGTGGTAATTCTTTCCAAATTTCTGAAAAGCATGGAGCTTTAGACTTTAATCACTTATCTTCAACTTTAGGATTTAAAGAAGGAAAAAATGGTTACATTCGTGTTATGAACGAAGGTATCTATAATATTTCCATCAACGCAGATGAAAATATTTCTCTTACTAAAACCGGTAGTTCTTATAGCAAGGTTCAGTTACATGTAGGAGAAGATAAAACTTTCGACTTCACTATGAATGATAACTTCACATATCAATTAAATGATGTTGCTCTTCCCTATCGTGAAAACTTTTACATTACTTTAGATGATGAACGTTTATCTTTTAATGATTTTGATTACAATGACTTATACTATTCCGCTTTACGTTTCAATGAAAATAAAGTACAAGTTGTTCAAAAAGGTGATTTTAATTTCGCATTAAACTTTGCCAACGAAAATGCACTTGTAGTGACAAGTGAAAATTTAAAACTCCCTCAAGAATTACCAAGTGACCCTGATAGTTATGTGAATCTTGTTAATTCTTTAAATAATCAATTTAGCCAAGAAGGTTCAAAGTTCACTCTTACAGAAACGACCTATCTTGCAGAAGATCAATCGACTTCTAATATTTATTATGAAGAAGGTATTTCTTTAAATGAACGCTACTACACTGAAAAGCATGGTGACGATGAAGATGCTTATGAATCTATTCGTGCGAACATCCTTACAGAAACGAATTATTATGAGATTACTCGTTACGAAAACTCTACAAGTACACCTTCTTTAAATGGTTATCTTATTGGAGAACAACCTGCCGACAATAACGATACCGATTCTACCATTGTTAAATTAGACAAAAACTATTTAACCTTAGAAAAAGCGAAAGATCGTATGCTTACTTTAGTGGGAAAAGATTCTTTTGTGAAATCTAATCTTTTAAGTCCTACAAAAGTACTCCACTTAGCGAGTAATGAACATTCTTCCTCTTATGATACTGCTTATTACGCTGATGCTAAAATTACTGCAAAATATGCTGGTTCTGTAGGTGATGGTATGGAAATCAAAGCTACCAACACCGAAAAATACTCTACTTCTACCACTCATAAAGCAGTAACAAATGAAATCGAGTTTACTACCGATAACCTTAGTCATTTAACTAAAGGAAAATATGTTCTTTCTTATTATGAAGGAAATGATATCTTTAATGACAAAGAAGAATTATTAAGCACTGCTTCACCTTATAAAACCATCACTTATACATTTACTTACGAATATGAAACACGTGAAGAATCTACTTCTTTCCATATTGATTTAAGTAAATACTTATTAGATGAAGTATATTTAGGTTCTAGTATTACTGTTAAAGCTGGCGATACAATTTACAACGCAAGTTTACCAATTGCTGATTATGAGCCTCTTGACGCTATTGATAAAAACAAACTCCAAATTGTTGAATTTGATAGCGAATACTTAACACAAGGTAAAGGTGATAAAACCACATTTACCGCGAACAAAAAAGGTGAAACATCCGTAAAAGTTGGTACTTTATATAGTAATAAGACCTATAACTTAGATGTTCATATTGATTATAAAGATCCTAGCAGTATTTCTATTAGTCCAAGCGTTTCTTCTTCTACAGAATTCTATGTTGGAACCACCTATAACTTCACTGCTACCGTAAGCACAAGCTATGCTGACCCCGCTGTAACAATTGAAGTTTCTGATACAAGCAAGGTTCAATTAACTATGGATGACACTGAAACACAACGCAAAAACGGAAAAACTAACTTCTCTTTAAAAATGTTAGAAGCTTGCGATACGAGTATAACTGTTACCATAAAAAGTGTTAGTAAACCCAGTGTAATAAGCAAAATTACTATTAATAAAATTCTTCCAGCCCTAACCATTGCTGATTTTGCAGGTACCTATTATTATGGTGATAGTAGTGTAACTTGGACGCTTACCATTGATAATGATGGACAAACCTCTTTATCCAATGGCCAAGATATCTCTTATAGTTTCAAGGCTAAAGCACAAGGCGCAAATGCAGTATTAGATTCAAGTGATACTGTTGCTTCCTTCTCTGCAGCAATAAAAGAAAACAATGCTTATACTAACACCCATTATGTCGAAATTTCTGATTTCACATTAAAAGATGGCACTAACGTTATCAAAACAGTTTATACATATGCAACAACATTAAAATTCTATGATGTTTGGTCATCATTCAACACCTATAGTAACATGAAAGATTCAGAAAAAAATGCAACGCTTGAATTAGTTTCATTTACTGTTTCTCGATATAATGCACCTGTCGCCAATTATAAGATCACCTATGGTAGTGATGTCTATACCTTTACATGGACTATGCCATCTTATAGTGGATCTAATGGAACATTTGGATCTCCATCATTAAATGGCGCTACTGCTTCAGGTACAACGTCTATGTCAAACTTAACGGAAACCTCATTTACTTTAAAAGTTTACAAAACTTGGGGTTCGCCATTATTTGATGAAACCTTCAACTTTGTAGTTGTTGCTTAATTAAAAAAGTTATAAAATCCAGTGATTCTTTCACTGGATTTTTTCTTATGTTATAATGCTTTCGGTGATAAAAATGTTTGCACTTTTACTTGCTGTTATTTATTTAACTTTTATATCATTAGGCCTTCCTGATTCTTTATTAGGTTCGGCTTGGCCTAAAATGCATCTAGATTTAAATGTTCCTGTATCTTATATGGGAATTGTTACGATGATAATTTCTGCTTGTACAATTATTTCTAGTCTTTTTTCTGATCGTTTAACCAAGAAATTTTCTACAAAAATTGTCACTCTTGTTAGTGTTTTTTTAACGGCCATTGCGATTTTAGGTTTTTCATTTACTAAAAACTTTATTGTTTTGTGTTTCATCGCAATTCCTTATGGATTAGGTGCTGGCGCTATCGACGCTGCTTTAAATAATTATGTAGCCAATCATTATTCTTCTAAACATATGAATTGGTTACATTGCTTTTGGGGCGTAGGAACAATTGTAAGCCCCTACGTCATGAGTTACGCCTTATCAACCGAGCAAAGTTGGCCGTTAGGATATCGTATTATTTCTTATGTTCAATTTGGAATTACTCTAATCCTTTTCTTATCTCTTCCTTTATGGAACAAAGGAAAAAGTCAGGAAGCAGAAGAAATTGAAGAAGAACAAAATACAAAAGTTCTTTCTTTTAAGGAAAAACTAAAGATAAAAGGACTCATTTATCTTTTATTCACTTTCTTATTTTATTGTTCTATCGAATCTATTTTTATTCAGTGGACGAGTACGTATTTAGTGAATGTAAAAGAATTTTCCAATGAATTAGCTGCTGCCTACGCCTCTTTCTTCTTTATCGGAATGACTCTAGGTCGATTAGTTTCTGGCTTCATTTCGCAGAAATTAAATGATAAAAAGATGATTATCTTTGGAAGTATGATTATCTTTATAGGTATTATTTTATTATATTTACCCATAAAGAATCCCGTTTTTACCCTTATTATGCTCATTTTAATTGGCTTTGGTTGTGGCCCAATTTATCCCGCAATTATCCATGCAACACCGATATTTTTTGATAAAAAGGAATCGCAAGGCATTATTGGATTAGAAATGGCAAGTGCTTATATTGGCTCTACTTTTATGCCACCTTTGTTTGGCATAATTTCTAGACAGATTTCTTTTCAAATCTTGCCTTATGTAATTTCCATTCTCTTTGTTTTATGCATGACTTTCTTTATTCTTCTTTTAAAAAAGATTGAAAAGAAAGACAAAGATTAAATATTTTCTTTTTCTTTGCTATAGTAATAAAAGGAGGCTCTATTTTTATGTCCTATTTTCATCATTTTATTGAATTACACGCTCACTTAGATGGTTCTATCACATTAGATATTGCCAAAGATCTCATGAAATCCCAAAACATTCCTTTATTAGACGATGAAGAGTTGTTAGCAAAACTTACTCTTCCGCCCTCTTGTGAAAGTTTAAATGACTTTTTAAAATGTTTCGAAATGCCGTTAACCCTTTTACAAACGAAAGAATCTTTAAAACGGGCTACTTATTTGATTTTAGAAAATATGAAAAATCAAGGCGTAATATATGCTGAACTTCGCTTTGCCCCTCAACTTCATACGCAAAAAGGATTAACACAAGAAGACGCTTTATTAGCAGTTTTAGAAGGCACAAAAGAAGCTTCCATTCCTTGTAATTTAATTCTATGCTTCATGCGTGGAGAGGGTAACGAAAAAGAAAATGAAGAAACTTTAGAACTTGCTCATCGTTATTTAACGGTTGATCACGGCGTTGTCGCCCTTGACTTAGCGGGTGCAGAAGCCTTATATCCTACTAAAAAATATAAAGAATTATTTAAAAAAGCTTATGACTATCATATTCCTTTTACCATTCATGCTGGAGAAGCGGATGATGAAAGTAGTGTAAAAGATGCGTTATCTTTTGGAGCCAAAAGAATCGGACATGGTATTCGAATTCAAAAAGATTCTCTTTTATTAAAAGAAATTAAAGAAAAAAACATTGGTTTAGAAATGTGTCCAACTAGTAATCGTCAAACCAAAGCAGTTTCGAATATGAATGAATATCCTCTTTCCTATTATTTAGAATTAGGTTTATGCGTTACCATCAATACGGATGATATGGCGATTGAAGGAACAACTTTAAAAAATGAGTTTGATTATATTGAAAAGCAATACAATATTTCTTATGAACAAGAATTGCAACTCTTAAAAAATGCAATTTCTTGTGCTTTCTGTTCTGATATTACAAAAGAAAAGCTTCTTCAAACGATTCAATCTGATATTTCAATTCTTACATGTCACGATTCCATTCGCTATCTACAAAATGGCAAGGTTATTGCAGAGATTGATTTCCCAACAACAGGTGATGATGAAATTACCATCACGCATACTTTTGTAGATGATTGTTTAAGAGGTCAAGGATACGCAAAAAAACTAGTAGAAGGCGTTATCACTTATGCGAAAGAAAATCATAAATATATCCGTGCAACTTGCTCTTATGCGCTTCATTATTTTGAAAAAAATCCTAACTCCCTTTATCGGGGCTAGGACTTTTTATTTTTGATAAAGAAAGCAATCTTTTTCGTGAGAATTGATAATACCAATCGCTTGCAAATAAGAATAAATAATCGTAGAGCCTACAAACTTCATTCCTCGTTTTTGTAAATCTTTCGAAATTGCATCAGAAACAGGTGAAGTTGTGCGTCCAATTTCATAAATTATTGGTTCTGGTAGAAATTCTTTTAAATAGAAATAAAAACCACCATAATAGTTTGCAATATCTTTAAAAATTTTTGCATTATGGATGCTTGCTTTTATTTTTAAGCGATTGCGGATTAATTGCGGATTATGACATAGTTCTTCAATTTTTTCTTCATCATATAAACATACTTTTTCTATATCAAATTGATCATAAGCCTCTATAAACGCTTTTCTTTTATTTAAAACGCATTCCCAAGATAATCCAGCTTGAAATGATTCTAAAATCAGCATTTCAAAAAGATAATGATCATCCGCTTGGAGTTTTCCCCATTCATGATCATGGTAATCCACATATTTTGGATTCTTTTCATTACACCACGAACATCGTTTCATAAAGCGTTTCCTCTCTTCGGAATATAATATTGGTTCATATCTATTTTTTCGAGTTGAAGTAGTTGGTATTTATGCATGATTCCGCCTCCATAACCCACAAGATTTCCTTTTATACCTACCACACGATGACAAGGGATAATTAAGCATATAGGGTTCCATCCTACCGCATGACCTACCGCTTGAGCAGACATCTTTTTAATTTCTTTTTTTCTAGCAATTTCTTTAGCAATATCTCCATAGGTAATCACTTTTCCATAAGGAATCTTTTTTATCTGATCTAAAACTTCTTTACGGAAAGGGGTTAAGTTTTCAATTCGGTAACTGGGTGTAAAATTAGGATCTTCTCCTTTAAAATAAATATCTAACCAACGCTTGGTTTCTAAAAAAATGGGGAGTTCTTTCCTTTCATCTAAAGCCTTTTTAAAGCTATCTCTAGAACCATTGAAAAATAAGCCAGTTAAATATTCACCATCACTTGTCATAAACATTTTTCCAATAGGTGAAACATATTCTTGATAATACATACAGAACCTTCTTTCTTATAAAACTCTTCTAGTTCCTTAATATTCTTTCTAAATAGGCTGTATCTAATAAATTTACGGTGATGAATTTACCTTGATAAAAAACAGCATAGTTATTCATTGGGCAAGGAAGATTCTTTGCCTCTAATAAAGTATTTATTAAATGAAAAGAAAATGGGATTTGATGAGAAGAACAATATTCTTCTATCTTTTTTAAGGTCACATCAATATAAGGGCATTGATACGTATAGAAAATGGTGAGTTCTTGTTGATCAATTTTTTCTTTTTTAGCATTTTCTTTAAAATGAGGATAAGTACCATCAAACGAAAGTGCTAAAACTTGGTAGCCACTTGGTGTTTCATCCACTATCTTGAAACCATTTCGTTTAAAGAACTCTTGGTCCGTTAACCAAGTTTTTTGCTTTTGATGCGCTAAAAGGCATAGACCAGACTTTCCTTGACGTTTTGCATCGTTAATAGCGTACTCTAATAGCTCTTTTCCATATCCTTTATGACGATATTCTCCTAGCGTCCAAAGGCAATAAATATACATATAATTATTTCCTTCTATAGGAATCCACGATACTTCTAAAGGTGCATATTCAATCATCACGGTAGCTTTAGGCACATTCAGTTTTCGAAGGACATGGCCTTCCTCAATACGTTTCTTTAGCCATTCTTTTTTATGAAGAACACCTTCTGGTTGTGTTTTTGAACGAATAAGACAGCAGATATCCTCTTTTTCTATATTTTCTAATGTTAAATTAACATATTCATTCATCGTTTTTTCCTCTTTAAAATCACCTTTATTTTATCATATCTAACCTTGTTAAAAATAGACTTAAAGATTGATATTTATAATGAAAAGTGCTTTAATAGAGCCGGAGATGATTCTTATGATAGAAAAAGCATTAAAAGCTATCACCAACGAAGATTTCCTAGCGGCAATCACCACAGCCATTTTACTAATTATTTTAGGCTTTACTTTGCAAAAGTTGAAATTGTTTAATGAGCATAGTAAAAAAACAGTGACAACGATTTTAATGAAAATCGCCCTTCCATGTTTAGCCTTTGTAGGTTTTCTCATTGATTTCAATACCCAAACGCTACAAGAGTCTATGTGGATTATTTTATTTACCATTCTTGGTTATTTATTGTTTTTAGGTGTTGGTCGATTACTCTATATTAAAAAGCCACATGCCACTGCCTCTTTATATAGCATTCTACTTACTTTTGGACAGATTACCCTTTTTGGTTTACCCCTAGTCAAGGCCATTTATCAAGAAAATGGAATTCTAGTTGGCAACATGATGTCTATTCCATTCCGAGTGTTCATTTATATCTATTGTTTCCTTACTATATCCGGAATTAAATTTGAAAAAGGAACGATTTCTTCCACTTTAAAAAATGTATTCTGTAATCCAATTATTATTGCAATGCTCTGTTCTATCTTTTTATGGGTCCTTCAACCCATTATGCCGAAAGTAACTATTAATGAAGTGAAATATAGCATTTTCCGTTTTGATAAAACGATACCGTGGATATATAAAACATTAAACACGATTGCTAATTTAACCATGCCATTAAGTATGCTTTTAGTGGGTATCACCTTAGGTGAGGCCGATATTAAGAGTGCATTTAGCAATAAAACTGCATGGGTTATCTCTGTTTTTAGAAGTATAATTTCACCTTTATTATTGATGGGAATTATTGATGTTTTTGTTCTTCTTTTCAAATTATCGTTAACCAAAGAAGTCATTGCCTCAATCGTTATTTGCTTTGCTGCTCCCGTATCAGCGGTTGTGAATACCTTCTGTATTCACTATAATCGAGAACCTACGCTATCAAGTAATAGTTGTTTCTTATCTACTCTACTCTATATTGTTTTCATTCCATTCATTATTGTCCTTGTTGAACTTATCTTTTAATCCTTTATTCACCTAGCAAAATAAGTTACAATGAAATAAAGAGGGAAAAGTACTATGTTTTCAATCGATCAAATATTAAAAAAATACATTTTAAAAGTGTCCAAAGTTAGAGAAGGCACTTATATCATCAATCCTAATATTTATTTAGATGGCTATAATGAAAGCTTAGCTATTCTTATTCAAAATATCTCCGATGATTGTATTCGTATTAGTGATTGTCATGTTGTATGGGACTATTTAGAAATAAATGGAATTGTTCCTTTAGAGTATAAAGCAAAAATCCATAAAATTCTTAAAAAAACAGGTGTTTGCCTGGATGAAAATACTCTTTATGTTCAACAAGAATATACTTCTATTGAGCAAATTCACTCCATGATGAATTCACTTCTACAAGCCATCTTTTTAATTGCTAATATTGATCTATAAATTTGCTATAAAAATTTGCTATAAAAATATTCCTATTTACCCTATTGCTCAATGATTAAGCGTAGTGAAAATAGAAATTTTTTCTTTCTTTGTTGTATAAGGAATTGATAGGAATTGTACATGGATAACCATCATAGTATTTTTTGCTAAACTTCTAAGCGGAAGCGACAATTACTTCATAGCAAACAAAAAAATTATATTAAATCCACCATCTTATTTGTACCGTCGTTTTTTCTATTATAAAACTTAAGCGTTATCAATTTGTCCTTGTGGGTTTACCACCTTTTGACTCAAAGTGTCATTTGAGCCTCTGCCACAAAGAATCCTTTGCCACAATGATAGTTCGATTGCTCAGTTCATTTTATAGTAGTTTGTGTAAACCCCATTACGGGTGGAATCGGCACTTTCGATAAACATTTTGAATTTATATTGGTCGGAGTCCGTATCAAATTCATATCGAATTTCGAAAATCCAAACCGAGCCTTTGATAAAATAACCATTTTCCAAGGTATTGTTCCTGACATAATAGAAACTATACAATTTGCTCGGATTGTTATCAAAAAAATCGGCCAATTCACTCTTTTGCTCTATGATATACCAATATTCGTTTGTGTCCTTGCTATATTTTTCGAATCTCGGTACGCCAAACATCCCGGCGTAATTCGTTTTAAAGTATGAGAAATACGTTTCGGCGTTTGCATTGAACGTTGATTCGTCTGGACAAACTTGCGAAAACGAGTAGCCATCGTTAAACCAGGTATCGCTTGAGTTTATCTTTCCGGACAAGCCAGTCGGTGCGGTTAGGCCAGCAAGCCCTTTTTCCGATAATTCCTCTTCGGTAAACCATTTCGTACTATCATGGACCTTTTGGCTTGGTCCGCTACTATTTTCACTTCCGCACGCTACCAATCCGGTACAAGCTATCGCCAGAAACATTGCACAACTAATCATATGTGTTTTATTCTTTATCATATTGCTAACCTCCCAAGTGACTGCTATTCAATTCTTTTGCATTTCCGTCTTATTTGAATTTCCTCTATGCACTTTCAGCACTAAGCCTTTGAATTTATTTAATTATAGTTCATTTATTGGGCTTTTTCAACAAACTCGTAGGGGGAGGCAGCATTAAGATTTTGGAGGTAACAGAAAATGAAAAAGGAAGTTATACTTT
>ERZ1673738.4627-NODE-4627-length-13420-cov-3.867714_pt1 | contig 13420 bp, 7 predicted proteins | sample MGYA00580198_ERZ1673738 | MGnify/ENA primary metagenome ERZ1673738 (study PRJEB41218, sample SAMN15661784) | gut metagenome | host: Homo sapiens | place: Canada: London | collected 2015-08-20/2019-03-30 | study: EMG produced TPA metagenomics assembly of... | reverse complement strand
CGCCGTCACATTCTGGGTACCTGCATCTTTAGATGACATGGAGTTATTGTAAAGGCTGTTCACACCCGTTACCTGATTCTTTTCTCCCATAGGCCAGGGATTCAGCGTGCCGTCGCTATAATATGGAGTAGAGTAAGGAGAATTAGCGATCTGTCCTTCCCAACTCACCGTCTGGAAACCTTCTTCCCGACTCTGCAAATTCAGATTGACACCTGCCTCCATGAAGTTACCTATCTTTCCATCCAGTCGCAAATTGGTACGATAATTCTTAAACCGGTCTCCTACCACCAATCCTTCGCTGTCCAGATAACCTAAAGACCAGTAATAATTCAGGTTGGACGTCTTACCGGACAGACTTACATTGTAGTCCTGTCTCAATCCGGTTTGGAAAGAGGCATCATACCAGTCGTATGTTCTACCCGCATAATAGTTTTCGCGCTCTATCTCTCCCAGACCGATGCGTTGCAACCAGATGTCTTCCATATTCGTGGAACCCTGTCCTATGGCATCATAGTTACGCCATTGCGCTTCGGTAAGGTTATACTTATTCAGGTTTTCGGCCGTGGGCTTAACGTAATAGCCTTGATTCCCGAACCCGTTGCTGCTTGCCGCATAATCTGCACGATATTGCAAATACTCATCCGCACTATACACCTCCCGGTTAGCCCCCATGGTCACAAAACCCACGCTTGCATCGAACCGAATAGTCGGTTTCTCCTCCGTTCCTTTCTTGGTAGTAACAAGTACTACGCCGTTAGCCGACTTTGCTCCGTAAACGGCTGCCGATGATGCGTCTTTCAAGACGTCTACAGACTCTATATCCACCGGATTTATTTCAGAAAGATCACCCTGAAAGATCATACCGTTCAGAACAATCAATGGCCCGGTTCCACCTTTCAGAGAGCGACGTCCACGCACTAACATATTACCACCGCCTTTGGCATCGTTGGACAGATCCACGTTCAGTCCCGGTGCCGCGCTACGCAATAAATCCTGCATGGTAGCCGGTTTCTCTTTCGCCATCTTTTCAGCCTGTACATGGGTAATGGCACCTGTCAGGTCTTTCTTCTTCATACTGCCATAGCCGATTACAACGACTTCGTCCAGTAAATTGGCATCTTCACGCAGAACCACACGCAACAGTTTCAGATCCTTCAGCTTCACTTCCTGTGAAACATATCCTATATAGCTAAACTGAAGTACATCGCCCACATTGGCAACCAGCGTAAACTTACCTTCAAGGTCTGTCACACTGCCTTGGCTGCCACCTTTCACCAGAACGGTAACCCCAATCAAAGGTTCTCCCGATTCATCGGTAACCACACCCGTTACGCCGGCCTGACGTACATCAGCCACTGCCTGTCTGGTCAGAATGATATGGTTTCCCTCCATCTTATAGCGGATAGGAGAGTTTGCCAGCAATGTATTCAGTACTTCCGATACCTTTGCATTATCCGCCCGGATACTTTTGCGCGCCTCTACGTTTACATCTTCTTTATAGATGAACAGATAATCCGTCTGAGACTCTATTTCATTCAGTATAGATTCAAGTTGTACATTGGTTCGATTGATTGTCACCCGTGCATTTTGTGAGTGACTATTCTTCGCCATCAGGCTAAAAGCACAGAAGAACAAAAAAAATATTGATATTCTCATAATTGCTAAATAATAATGTTAATTGCGGATTTTTAGGGCAATAAATATCCGACAAAGGAATGTTTTTCATATCTTTGTAAATGAGTTATTAATACGATTTATAAATTGAATTGTGTTAATCAGGGCCGGTGGATGGGGCAAACATCTATCGGCTTTCTTGTTTTCCATCAGTATTGTTCCATAGGCTAATCTTTTGTTTTAATCCGGTTAATACTACGATTTACTTTATATAAATGACGTCATTATCTTTATCTCTCCGGTAAGTAAAGGCTACATCCTTCTGCAAAACACGCAATGCATAGTCCAGCCCGTCGGATATACGGAACTTACCGGTCAGCGCCACGCCTTCTATGCTCTTCTTATCCAACTGAATCTTCAGATCATAATATCTTTCCAGATCTTCCATGATCCGGGCAAAGGGTTTATTCTTGAAGCAATACAAACCTTCTTTCCAGCGGTACACATTATAATCATCAATCTTGCTCACCACCAGTTTGCCATCCTTCAGAGTCGTTTTATACTGGGGAAGAAGCACTACGGCAAGCTTTCCATTAGCAGGAGACTTCACCCTCACCTTTCCCTGCATCAGAGAAGCCTCGAAAGTGCGCCCTGCCGAATAGGCCTCCACATTGAACTTTGTGCCCAGTACTTCCACATCCATTGCATGCGTCCGCACCACGAAAGGGGATTTCTCATTGTGTGCCACCTCAAAATAAGCCTCTCCGTCCAGTATCACTTCGCGTTTGCCTTTCATGAACGAGACAGGATATTTCATCGTCGTTCCGGCGTTCAGCCAAACGTTTGAACCATCGGGTAAATCGAGGTTCACACGCTGGCCGGCCGGCACGGTAATAGTTTGCATGGCTACATTCATATCCTCCTTATCTTCTCCTATTGAAAACAATGCAGCCGTTATGCCTACCGTTATCGCGACAACAGAAGCTATCTTCAGAAACTCTCTGACGAAATGGTTTCTTTTCTTTCTGAGTGTAGTTTGGCCGTCAGATGATTCGAAGCGCCCCGAAAGAATGATGGCATTGAACAGCTTGCGCTCCCGACGTAACAGCTTGCTGTTCTCCTCGGAGGCTTCCGACCATTCTTTCACCAATCTCATTTCTTCTACGGAAGCACGACCTTCGAAAAAACGATATAATAAGTCTTTATCCATACATACTTTTATTTGTGTATCTATAGTAATAGCGAACCACGGGAAATATTCCCTAGTAGAAAAACAAACTTTTTTCAGTTGAGGTAGAAAAAGAGTAAAGAGACGGGCAGGTAATCTTTCAGGGCCAAGCGTAACTCCCTGGTAGACTTGGATATATGAAACTCTACGCCTTTGGTTGTCATTTCCAGTAAAGCTGCGATTTCTTTATGAGACTTATTCTCATAACGGCTCATCCTAAAAATACGCCTGGTTTGTTCGGGCAGGCTATCCAGAGTCTTATCAACAATCTCCTGTATCTCTGCCGTAAAGACCTCATAAGGTTCAAAGTCCTCCAATGTAACGATTCTACCGGACAGTTCCCAGGCATAGATTTGGGAGATTTCATCCGAAACGTCCTGCCGGATTTGCTGGTGCCGCAGATGGTCAATGCATTTATGTTTGATAGTGGTCAGTACATAAGCCGGAATATTGGTATCGGCAGGCAGGCGGTCTTTATTTTCCCAGTAATACATCATGGACTCAATGACAAAGTCTTCGGCAACGGCTTCATCGTGCACATAGGTACAGGCAAAGTGAACGAAGCGCTGCTGATAGTCAATAAAGAACTTATTAAAAAAATTCAGATCTATTGTCATTGACCGCCAAGTATATTAAATTAAAAAAGGTACGGTAATGCAAATATAAGCCTTTTCATTCATAACCGGACAAAGCCGGGCTTAAAAAACAAAGCCTGTCCAGGAGATGAACCGTCTGGAATACGAAGTTACATTGTGACATTTTGCATTCCTAAGCCATCGAGAATCATTTCTTTAGCCCCGAAGCACAGGTACATCGGAAATATACAAAAGAAAATTCGCATCTGCTTAACTAATAGAATGATATAAAAATACGGACAATCCTGTTATGTTGAAAGTAGGTCCGTTTTGCCCGGAATAGATGCTCCGTTTCAGAAGAATAGATGTTCCGTTCAACAAGAATGCATGTTCCGCTCGTCCGGAATGCTTGTTATACTCAACAAGAATACTTGTTCCGTTCATCCGGAATACCTGTATGATCTGTTCAAAACCTATACTCATTGCATAAAGCTTGTATAAGGATAAGAAATCATGCAAATCTGCCGCATGTATATGCATTCCATTCTGCGGTACAATCCTATTTCAGACTTTCAGCAAACGGCATAAGTCAAAAAAAAGGCGCTTTTGATGACGTATTGCATCAAAAGCGCCTCTATGCTTATCATTTCGCCTTCACTCTCAATATAGTATATGAGAATGGCGGGAAGGTATAATCGAAGTTCTTTCCAAAGCCTTTGTATTCGCTTTCCTTCGGAGAGATCTTCATTGGTTCTTCAAACGAGTTCTCATCCATGTCACTGGCTGCGGACAGAGAAATCACTTTACCGGTCTTCTCCACGCTATCCACTCCATCCAGTTTGATCCGTAACGGATAGGACTGAGCCTCTGAGTTCACAACTTTCACGATCACCTCACCGGTTGCCTCATCATAACCGGAAGAGAAGAACTGAAGCGGAGTCGTCTCCGGGGCATGGGCCAATATCAGTTTGCCATCCATGAAGAGTTCGCTCTTCTGAGGAGTAACCACCAGTTTCGCGTCGTACCATTTATCAGTTTCGAGACTGTGAGATACCCGGTCACCTGCCACACCGGAAGTACGTCCACCTATAACTCCTTCTACAGCCGTCGTACCATTGTTCCATCCGGCAACGTTATATACAAAGCCTTTGTTACTGTCCTCCGACAAGCCGAAATAGAGGAAGAAACCTTCGTTACCGCCTTCTTTGCGAACCTTGAACTCCAGTGTAAACTGGTTGCCATTGAAGCCATCAACAATGTATTTCGCCGGTTCTCTCAGAGATGTTTGCTTCAACAGACCGTTATCCAGACTCCATTCGCCTTCTTTCTTCACCGCCTTGTTAAGATCAAGATCAATGGGCGCTCCATCTGCTCCGGTCAGTTTCACATCCTTGAATTCAACTTGTGTATGCCAGGAGCCGAAGCCGAAACGTCCTTCATTATAATCGGCTATCCGTGGAGTGCTCATAGTCATATTACTCTTCACATTGTACGTCGGACGGTTTTCAGCCGCCATCTGTTGTACATAGTAAGAACTGCGTCCAAGTACCTGGTCCGTATCCAGCCAAATGAGGTTGACAGCCCACGAACGGTCGTTCCGGTTCTCCAGAAGCGGGGCATACGAAGTCATCTTCACCAGATCACCGTTGCGCTCCATACCGGAGATAAAGGCGGCTTCCGAGAGAGCGGCACGCATGTTTCCACCGCCTACATTGGCGTTACAAGCATATTCACCTACATAGACATCGTATTTTCCACGCGGATGGTTATCAAAGATAGTCGTGTTCTGGAAGAAGAATTCCGGATTCACGTACCAGTGCGGGTCGATCATATCCGTTTTGGCAATCTTACCCGTTCCACCCAAACCGTGATTGGAAATCAGGATCAACTCGGGATATTTCGCTTTGATAGCTGTATAGAAGATATCGAAACGCTTGTCATACTCATCGCCCCAGTTCTCATTACCAATCTCTACGTATTGCAACGGGACAGGTTCGGGATGGCCCTGTTCGGCACGCTTGGCACCCCATTCGGTAGTCACGTCGCCGATGGCATACTCTATGGCATCCATGCAATCGTCCAGATAGTAAGCTATCTTACTCTCCGGTGAAGCGTCTCCCATGCGATACTGGCAACCCAGACCGACGTTGCAGACGAACATTGCCTTTGCATCGATATCTTCGCAGAACTGCAACATTTCGTGATAACCGAAACCATACGAGCAACGGTAGCCCCAGGTACTGTATTCTCCCGACCGTGCGGCAGGATCGCCCAGAGACTTCTTCCATTCGAAACGGTTCTCCAACGAGATACCTTCTACCACACAGCCACCGGGCCAGCGTACAAAGGCGGGGTGCAATCCCTCCAAGATTTCAGCTACATCTTTCCGCAGTCCATTCGGACGGTCGTGGAAAGTTTTTTCGGGGAAGAGAGAAACATAATCTACATAGACTGTACCCGGAGCATCAAATTCCAAAGCAAGCTTTCCTTTGGCAGAAGTTGCCGTAGGTTGCATTGCCAGGCTCAGGTCGTTCCATTGTCCGGCAGCAGTTATATCAACAGGAGCGGAAGCCAGCACTTCGCCTTGCTCGGACAGCAACAGGGCAGTCACTTTTCCCTTGTAATCGGAAGCAGGGCGGATAATGGTACGCAACTGATAAGAGTTGTCTTTCACCAGATTCATCCCCCAGTATCCTTTGTTTATCAGGCGAACAGGAGTTGAAGCATTTTTAATGGTTACCTTCAGATTGTTCGGAGCCGTGGAGAACTTGGGTTGTTCCTTGGTCAGTTTCATTTCCGCAGCATCCTTTGTGCTCAGAGTCCAGCCCGGCACCGGTTCGGTAGTCCAGCGAAAACTTCCTTCTCTCACTTCACCCGAAATGTGATTGCACACTTTCTTCGGATGCAGCACATCGCCCTCGGCATAGTAACCTTCGGGCATTTCCAGTTCTTCGAAACTACGGTTCTTCACCAGTTCGGCATACAAGCCGCCGTCGCCCGCATGGTTAATCTCTTCGAAGAAGATGCCATACATGGATGGCGCTACTTCAGCACCTTTCTCTTGTAGGTTGATTACAAGTTCTTCCTTCGGCGCAGCGTCCTTGCAGGAACTCAACAAAAGGGCAACTGCGGCGAAGGGTAAAAAAATCTTTTTCATAAGCCTGTTTATTTATCGGTATTAGATATATATATAATGTTCCACATGCAAAAATAAACTATATCTTCCAAGAACAGGGTATATAAAAGCATCAAATAGGTGGACTTTTCAGTTCATAATCGCAATTCTCAGCTAATTTCGGGACTGATAACTAAAGTTTTATTACGCATCAGTTTCCGGAAACAAATGTTGTCACCGAACGGGCAGGGATCACCGCTACCTTTTTATTCTTCAACTTTCCAACAGGCAAAAGGTCTTCTCCGGCTACATCCGACGTACGATAGCCTTGCCATGACTTCACCTTCGGATCGTTTACATCGACAGTGAACTCCTGTTCCCGGTCGGCATAGTTGATGACGACCATCGCCCACTGTCCGTCGGTATTCCGATAGGCAGAACACATCAATCCCTGCTGATCGGTATCGCCATCCCGGATAGCTTTTCCTTCTTTATCAGTAGTTTCAACAGACATACGTACAGCACCCGGACGTATGAAGCGGCTGTAGTTCCCCAATATCCACATCAGCTTGGAGTCTTCCACCCTGCCGTCTTGTAAATCGGGGTCTGTATACTCACGGATCAGTCCGTCTTTGTAATCACCGCCAATGGCACGCCACCATTGCCAGCTGCGAGCGCCTGCATAAACAATGTCGTGGTGAATGATACGCGCCACATAAAGTGCGGTCTTCATAGTTCGGTCAAATCCATGTCCACCGCCGATTTCCTCGTCATTACCCATAATGCAGGTTTCGGACTGCCAGAAGTCCACACCGTATGTATCCAACGTATTCCGCAACCGGAGGCGATAATCACGCAACATGTTCAGCGGGGTAGTAGTCCAGTAGCTATGTCCTGAAATAAGAGGGAGCACATTCGGGGTATCGCCCAGATAAGTATCCACACTATCGGGGCAGAAGAAAGATTGTATCTCATATCCGCGTTCATGGTCGGTCATATGGGTAGCGAACATACAGCGGTAATCTGATGCTTCACAAATGGTGATTCCCGTATGGATACCTTCCTTTACGAACTCTTTACTGATAAGACGTACGGCCCGGGCTATCTCTTTCTTTGTAGCCGGAGTACCTTCCTGCTTGGGACCGATCCAGTTCCAGTGTCCATCCGGTTCATTGAAGGGAGAAAGATAATCGAACTTGATGCCATCTTTCTTCTCAACTCCCTTTATCACGTTTGCCAGGAAGCGGGCAAAGTCTTCATAGTGTTCATCCTTCAGATTCAGTGTACCATCGCGTCCGGTATTAGTGGCAAGTCCGTTTTGAGTGAAATAAACGGGAGGGGAATTCAGGAAAGCGAGGAATTTATTGACTCCGCGTTCCTTCGCCAACCGAAGGAAGTTACGTTGACCTTCCTGTTTATCCCAGTTATAACTCCCGTCCGGCTGCAAGAAACATTCGGTACGCATCCAAGGAGAACCAATCTGGCTGGCGTCGCCCTGCTCCGTACTCCCTGCACCCAGATTGAACCGCCACAGGGAAAGACCGATACCTTTGGGCTTCCCGTTCGCGTCGTTTTCAGTACTGAATAACCAGTCGGCTATCTGTTTTTGTTTCTCTTCGGGCCATTTTCCCAAAACATGCATACTCCAGGCATCCGAAGCACCGAAATGTTCCATCACCTGCAAGGGTTGTCCGGTAACAATCCTGTAATTTATGTCCGCACGCTGTGCACACGAAGCACATACTACTGTAAAGACCAGTAATAACACTTTGTATCTCATCCTTTTCTATTTTACTGAATAAAAAAGAGATAGTTCGTCTTTCTCTCTTTCGAGGGAAAAGAATCCCTATCTCTCTTTCACTATTGTTACAAATCAGTTATTGCAATCTGCTTATTCCAAAGCATAAGCATATATTTCGGACAAAGAAGCATTGGTACCTCTATAACTCTCTTCGATGGATACCTTGAAGTAACGTCCCTTCGTCGGAGTAACGCCGAACACCTGTCTATCAAGTATTTTCTCCATAGAGAATCGTCCTACTTCTGTCCAGTTCTCCTTGTCAGAGCTTACATAGAACTTACCAGACTTGGTATCCGTATAGCTTTCATTCTGCCTTTGCATCAAAGCAAACTGGGTGAAAGTATGTTCTGTTTTTGTATCTACGATTATTTCAAACGGGAAGCTAACCCAGTTTCCTGTCTGCCATGTTGAGTGCCAGTAAGTCGCAAGATTATCATCCAATGCACATCCGGCTTTGCCGCTTGCACCTTCACCTGTCAGTTCTTCGGTATTGGCTTCTGCCGTCCAGCCTGCGCGATCCAGTTTATGTCCCATCACACGGAAAGCCAACGGAGATACCACCTTCGCCGCAGAAATCTCAAATTGAGAAACTTCTGCAATCTTAACGGGCAGCATATAATCACCCGGTACCAATTGGTCACCATTTATCGTGACTTCCAGTTCCATATTCGTAGTGCCATTGGGAAGGGTTACCATCTCCGGAACAGTATAAGTTCCTTCAGGCAGAACCTTGAAGTGAGTTCCATTGTCTGCATTGTACTCGGCAATATATTCCTTATCAACTACAAATTTACACTCCAAATCCCATTTATTATCTGTATCAAGACCGAATTTTACTTTCTCCGTAAATGTAGAGACAGAACCATAATCCAACAGTTTCACTTCTACATCCGAATTGGCAAAGCCAATGGCAGGCGTAATCACTCCTGTCAGTTTCAGGAACAATTCATTCTTTTCGGCATTGATGGAGTCTGTTTCACTGGTAACCTGTAAAGGTAATACCCATACGGCTTCCGGATCAGTTTCCATGAATGCTTTTACACTCTGAGGTTTCAGGAAGATATTTACCAGTTTATACCGGTCGGCAGATGAAAAGTCCAACGTGGTTGCATCCAGCGAATAACAGTTCTCACCTATCAGCTTATAATTCGTTCCTTCCGGTTCGCTATATTCCTCGTCAAGTTCCGCTTGTGTCAGCACACTGACTTTGACACTGGCAGTCAGACTGGGATCACTCCCGGACTTAACTACGGAAAGAGTATACTTATTATCTTCATCCGTATCATACAACGTAAGATCCTGCTTACCGCTATTATTCACATACAGTATTTTATGGTACTCTTCCGGTACCAGTTGGTCCAAATCATATTTTGATTCGCTGCAGGCACCCAGTAGCACCAGGCCGCCCATCAACAATATTGTTCTTATTTTCATAAAGCTTTGTTATTAGAGATTGATTAATATCCGGGGGCCTGTACTAACTGAGGGTTACTGTAAAGCTCATCCATGTCACTTCTTGACCAAACGGGCATCAGATACAGTTTGTCATCCCACTTGAACGGTTGGTTAACCAAGGTAGGTTTGTTGAATTCCTCAAAACTCGGATTCACACGAAGACCATCCAGACCGTAGCGCATACCGGCTTTCAACATCTGAGGAGCAATTGCCCAACGACGCAGGTCATAGTAGCGGTGTCCCTCTTCAAAGAGTTCAACGAACCGTTCGTTGCGCACCCAATCAGTCAGAGTCATGCTGCCTGTTACATCACTTCCAGTCAGTTCGGAAATACCGGCACGACGACGAATCTCATTCAGATTAGCAAGGGCTTCACCTTCATTATCCAACGCTGCATAGCACTCTGCCAGATTCAGGTAAAGTTCGGCCATACGAATCAACGGACGACGGGGAGCTGTGTGCTGACGGGTACCATCGGTGCCAAAATAGATGTTGGGATCGATGAACTTCTTCGACAGATAACCGCTTCCAGCACAGTTACGGGTATTACTTGTGTTATATCCGTTTGTATTGGTATTTTTCAGGTTAATCCACAACGGATTGCCATTATTAATCTTCGAGCTATATTGAGTGCCGTCAAATACAATCCATGCATAGAAACGGGCTTCACGCTTAGCGTGCATCTTGATAATGTCATTCTTCACATCTTCACCGTCCAGATTATTGGTTGCCAGAGCAGGGCTTTGAGCGCCTTCATAGAAACGGGTATACCATTCTTCCTCAGGATAGAAATTGGGGTCCTGTGCCGGCAACTTACCGTTCTCAGTATAGAAATGCTGTACAGAATACAACGTCGGTGCCATAGCTGCCCAACCTCCTACATAAACTCCATTACTTCTCTTCACCACTTTGTTTGGCAAACGACAGTCCGTACCTTCTCCACCATTCTGGGCATCCAGTTCAATACGTTGTGCCCAAATCAGCTCCTTGTTATTATCGCCTTCGTTGGCAGTAACCATATATTGGAACATACGTACACGTTCTTTAAACTCACGGTTTTCCTCAGTGTCTTCTTCACGTCCCGGGATGAAAGGAAGAGCTATTCCGTCACGGTCAGCTTTCTTGTTTGCCGTTTCAATGTCAAAGAGTTGATAACCGGCTTCCTTGGCAGCAGTCAAGGCTTCCTGACAAGCAGTAAGGGCACGTGTCCATTTCTCGCGGTCGTAACTGGAACTTACCAGTTCGTTACCATAACCGTCTGTCTCATAATTCTTATTCTTCCATTCCGGATTAGGGAACGAACCGTTCCACAACGGAGAAGCGGCATACAATAATATACGGGCTTTCAAAGCCTTAGCCATAGTAGAAGTAGCACGGCCCAATTCATTGTTAGGACGTGTTGCAGGAAGCGCACGGGCTGCATCATCCAGCTTGCCCACGATAAAATTCACACAGTAGTCGAAGTGTGAGCGTCCGGGAAGGTCTGAACTGGTAACATTCGGGTCCACTTTCTCAGGAATAATAGGACAGGGACCGAAAGCCTGAAGCACACGGAAATGATAATAAGCCTCCAGGAAATAACATTCACCTTTGTACTCTTCCTTATCTTCTGCCGTAACTCCCACCGGTTGCAAGTCATCAATCAGGCTCAGGAAATGGTGTACATACCCCAACCAGTTATAACTGGGAATCCAGATATTCATATCATCACCTCCCCAACTGTTGGAATATGCCGGAGAAATAGTTCCCCACGCCACTTGTTGCTGCCAGTTGGAGTAAGCATAAGGCTGAATAATCTCATCAGCTGACTGCTCAAAAGCATGATAATGATAAGGAGTAGAACGCGGAGTACCGCCATAGCAAGTATACAAGAAAGACAATGTAGCTTCTTCATCTTTCATGGTGTCTTTAAAATCAGCCTGTGCAGGCGGAATGACATCCAGATAATTGCATGATACCAGGCAACAGGAAGCTATCAATACCTGCGCCATTCGGGATATTTTATATGTTAGTTTCATACTTCAATAATGTATTAGATTGTTTCTTAGAATGTAAATTGAACGCCCAGATTGAACGTGCGTGACAACGGATAAGCATTCCATGCCAGTTCAGGATCCCACAATTTGAAGGGGCTGAATACCGCCAGGTTATCGCCACTGAGATAGATACGGCAATAAGGCAAGCGATAACCGATTTCCAACGTCTTGAAGCGGAGGAAGTTTCCATTGCGCAGCCAGAATGTACTGGGCTGAACGTTATTGGTTACATCGGCTTTGGTCAAACCCAAACGGGGATATGCCGCATTCGGATTCGGATTGTCTACTGACCAATGGTCGTCTGCAATCCACTGCATCAGGTTTCGGGCCAATGTTTCAGCCTCTTCACCATCTCCACCGCCAGAAAGGAAAGGAGCGATTCCACTGTTGATCATTATCTTACGTTTAGCCGAACCGTTGAAGAATACACCTAAATCAAAGTTCTTATAGACAATATTCAAACCGAAGCCATACTGAATACGGGGATGCCAGTCATAAGATGAAATCATCACCTGGTCTTCAGTAGTAATCTGTCCGTCACCGTTTATATCACGATACTTGATATCACCCGGCATGATGTTGGCACCCAGTTGTGATTGGTCCGGTGAGTTGGCAATTTCTTCTTCGCTTGCGAACAATCCCTCGGCAATATAACCTTTAACAGTATTCAATGGTTTGCCGGTATTGGTTTGCCAAACATACGGATAACTGGGTTCATCCACATATTTATATTCATTCTGGTTGTAGGTAAAGTTACCGCGAAGGTCTAACGTCAGGTCTTTTCCAAACTGTTTCGTCCAATTCAAGCTTAACTCGAAACCTTGGTTTTCTACTTCACCAATATTACTCCAGGGTTTTGATCCCCAATATCCCAACATCGAAGGCCAGGAAGCACGTGACATCAGGATGCGCTCTCGTTTGTCATGGAAATAATCAAATGTAATATTCAGTTGGTTAAACAACATCATGTCGAAACCGATATCGAACTTCTTCACATGTTCCCAACCTGCGTCCTGCACCGCTAATACATAGAATCCGGGACCTTGTTTACTGATCTCACTCGTAGGAAGTCCGGTCCAAAACTTATGTGCTGAACCAATACCGATATTATTCTGATAGAGGAAATGTGGAGCTCCACTGGCAAAGGCATCACTACCTACCAAACCGTAAGAGCCTCTGATCTTAAAGTGATTGATATACTTGCTTATCGGCTCCCAGAACTTTTCAGAACTTGCTACCCAACCTGCTGACACAGCCGGGAAGAACTCAAAACGCTGACCGGCAGCCAAGCGTTCGGAACCATTATAACCGAAGTTGAATTCAACCAGATATTTACTGGCGTAATCGTAAGTCACACGTCCGGAGTAACCTTGATTACGGTTCGGCAATACACTACTACGATATTCACGCATCATATACATTGCCATTGCTGTCAGGTTGTGATCACCGAAACTACGTTTCCAGTCCAGACGGGCATCGAAGTAGAAAGTCTGGTCCGAATTACGACTAATGCCGGATTGGCTCAGGAACTGATCTCCGGTCTGCAACAACTGATAATCATATTCGCCGGTTTCTGGATTATAGGAACAATCTTTC
>ERZ1673738.4613-NODE-4613-length-13463-cov-8.264469_pt1 | contig 13463 bp, 8 predicted proteins | sample MGYA00580198_ERZ1673738 | MGnify/ENA primary metagenome ERZ1673738 (study PRJEB41218, sample SAMN15661784) | gut metagenome | host: Homo sapiens | place: Canada: London | collected 2015-08-20/2019-03-30 | study: EMG produced TPA metagenomics assembly of... | reverse complement strand
GGAAGAGGGAGAACCTTTTTTCAAAAAGGTTTCCCTCTCCCCCCTCGCAGGATCTATCTCAAGCGCGAACGCTTAACGGACGATGGTCTGGGCGCGGTCGGCACCCACGGAGATGAAGGAGACGCGCACGCCGGTGAGCTCTTCGATGCGGGCGATGTAGGCGCGCACGTTGTCGGGCAGCTGCTCGACGCTGGTGCACTGGCTGATGTCGTCCTCGAAGCCGGGCATTTCTTCATAGATGGGCTTCACGCGGCCCAGGGCGCCTTCTTCCTGCGGGGGGTATTCCAGACGCTGGCCGTCCAGTTCGTAAGCCACGCAGATCTGCAGGGCGGGCAGGTTCTGGAGCACGTCCAGCTTGGTCAGGGCGATGTCGGTAAGGCCGCACAGGCGCACGGTCTCGCGCAGGATGACCACGTCCAGCCAGCCGCAGCGGCGCGGACGGCCGGTGGTGGCGCCGAACTCATGACCGTTGGTCTGGATGTAGCGGCCGGTGTCGTCTTCCAGCTCGGTGGGGAAGGGGCCGGAGCCCACGCGGGTGGTGTAGGCCTTGACGATGCCCACCACGCGCTCCAGGGCGGAGGGGCCCACACCGCTGCCGGCGGCGGCGGAGCTGGCCACGGTGCTGGAGGAGGTCACGAAGGGATAGGTGCCGTGGTCGATGTCCAGGTGGATGCCCTGGGCGCCTTCGAACAGGATGTCCTGACCGGCGGCCTGGGCCTTCTGGATCTCGGAGGAGGCGTCCTTCAGATAGGGCGTGATGCGCGGGGCGATGGCCAGCAGCTCTTCGCAGACCTGGTTCTCGTCCAGGGTGTCGTACTTGTAGAGCTCGCGCAGCAGGACGTTCTTTTCCAGCAGGGCGTGATGCACTTTTTCGCGCACCAGCTGCGGGTTGGTGAGGTCACCGGCACGCAGGCCCACGCGGGAAGCCTTGTCCTCATAGCAGGGGCCGATGCCGCGGCCGGTGGTGCCGATCTTCTTGCCGGCACGCTTGGCTTCGCGGGCATTGTCCAGGCTCTTGTGGTAGGGCATGATCAGGTGGGTCTTTTTGCTGATGCCCAGACGGCTGGGGGACACGTCGATGCCCTTGGCCGCCAGTTCGTCCACTTCCTTGAGGAAGACGAAGGGGTCCAGCACCACACCGTTGCCGATCAGGCAGTTTTTGCCCTCGTGCAGGATGCCCGAGGGGATCAGGTGCAGAATGGTCTCCTTGCCCTGGACCTTGATGGTGTGGCCGGCGTTGTTGCCGCCCTGGAAACGCACGATCAGCCCGCTCTGCGCGCTGAGCATGTCCACAATCTTTCCCTTGCCCTCGTCGCCCCACTGGGCGCCGATAATGACCGTATTTGCCATATATCCACCTGCACTGCCCGCATGGCGCGGGCCAAGGCTGAAGTTTTGTCGTCCACACGCGAAAACCCCGTAGCCTGACGACTAAGGGGAACAACGTTGGCCGCAATGCCTTAGTTTTTTCTAGCCGCTAACAGCGGACAAGTCAAATGTCGGGGCCACCGGGGGAGAAAAATGGGTAAAATTTTATGAGATCCGCGTCCCGGCAGGGCCGGGGCCGCGAAAAAAGGGGGAAGGGACATCCCTGCCGGGATGCTCCTTCCCCCCTTTCATGACGCTGCCGGAGCAGCGGGACCGTTATTGGTAGGCGCCTTCACGCGTGCACTTGGAGGCATCGAACAGGGTGCCTTCCATGCGGTACTGTTCGAAGATGTAGGCGTTCTCCTTGTGTTCGCTCCAGCGCGCGCCGCCGCGGGCATGGGTGAGGATGCGCGGCTTGGGCAGGGCGGCCGGGTCACGCATCTCGAACTCGTCGGAGGTGCCGACGCCCTGCAGGGCCAGGGTGGGCACGTCGGCGCTGGACATGAAGGCATCGCTGATGCGCAGCTCGCCGCGCTGATGGGGTTCCTTGACCATCAGGAGGGCGTGGGGACGGCCGGGAGCGTAGGGCGCGGTCTGGAAGACGGTGCCGTCGGGGAATTCCTTGCCGTCGTTGTAGGTACGCTCCACCATGGGGCTGTCGCTCTCGCCGTGGTCGGAGACCAGGATGATGCGCGTGTTGTCGTAGATGCCGGCTTCCTTGAGCTGGTCGAAGAAGATCATCAGGTAGCGCAGCAGGTGGCGCTCGGCGTAGTAGTGTTCGGGCAGCAGGCCGTCGACGAAGAAGAGCTGGCCCTCGGTGGCCGGATAGGGGTCGGCCACGATCTCGGGCTGGCCGTCCTTGAGGTCGGGGGCGTAGTGCCACATGTAGTGGGACAGCATGGTGTAGAAGACCTTGGCCGTGCTGCGCGGGGCATCGGTGGTGATGCCCGAGGTGAAGGCGAAGCGGAAGAAGGCGTCGCCCGCGCGGCAGGCGTCCATGCTGGCCACCAGGATGCCGTCGCCGGCGTCATGCCAGTTGCCGTCGTCGTAGATCTTCTGCTTGATGATGTTGGGCGAGGCCTGGAACAGGCCCAGCATGGCGAAGAAGCTGCTGAAGTCCCGCAGGCTGGTGCCCTGGTGGTACTTGAGCTGGAAGTCGTCCTTGACCTGGGGCACGGTGGTGACGTTCTCCACCTTGCCGAGGTGACGCTCATAGAAGTCCTGGTTGAAGAACTCCAGGCCGTTGAGCATGCAGACGTCGTAGCCGTGGGCCGCGAAGTTGCGGGGCATCACGGCAAAGGCGCTGTTGATGTTCTCTTCCAGGGTCACGTCGCGGCGGGCGTTGACGGCCGCCGGGCTGTAGGCGTGGCCGCCGTAGATGCTGGGCAGGCTCATGACCGTGGCGTCGGCCATGGAGATGGTGTCGGGGTACCAGACGAAGCCGTCCATGCCCTTGCGGAAGCCGTTGGTGAACCAGGGGTCGTCCAGCATCCGTTCGATATGGCCGCCGGTGAACATGTCCATGACGATGACGATGACGTTTTCGCCGTCCTTGGAATAGGACTGCATGTCAGCCACATAGGCGGGCGGGGTGAAGCTGGTCTTGGCCTGTTCGGGCTCTTCGGCGGTCAGGGCGTTCCAGGCCGTGAGGGCCACCAGGGAGAACACGGCGATGGAGAGCACGCGCGGCAGCTGCAGGCGCACCTTGGGGAAGGCGAACAGCAGGGCCGTCAGGCCCAGGGCCACCAGCACGGGCAGCAGGCCGTCCTTGAAGGTGCTCATGGGGCCGGTGAGGGCGGCCTCACGCAGGAAGCGGATGCCGTCCAGGGCGCCGAAGTGGCCGGGCAGCACGAAAAGGTTCACGAAGGCGAGGCTCAGGGCCCAGAAGGCCACGAAGGCCGGGATGGTCTTGGCCTTGGCCGGGAACCAGAGCCAGAGCACGAAGACCACGAAGAAGGTCAGCGAAAGGTAGCGCACCATGCCCAGCAGCACGTCCAGGGGACCGGCGGCGAAGAAGTTGGGGTCGCTGGCGTAGGACTGGAAGGGCACGTACAGGAAGATCAGGATGGCCAGACCGGCGCAGGACAGGCTGTAGACCGAGCGCATGGTGGCGGCCATGACCGTGTTCATGCCGCCCTGGGCGAAGCCGGGCTTGCGGAAACGCGGCAGGCGGATGGGAAGGCGCAGGTTCTGGAGCAGGAAGAAGACGTTGTTCATGGTCCAGAAGATGAGCAGGGCCGAGGCCGCGTTGTAGAGCAAGGCCAGGAAGAAGAAGGCAATGATGATGGCCTGCAGGGTATCCTTGCGCGTGAGGCCCGGTGTGGTCAGGGTGGCCGTGATGTTGACCACGGTCATGACGATGGGCAGGGCGTTGACGCCCCAGAGCAGGCCGTCGGGCTGCGAAAGGTCGGGGATCATCAGGCAGGGCTGGCCCTGCAGCTGGGTGAGCCCCAGGATCATGTAGTACGCGCCGGTCAGGAAGGGGATCTGCAGGGCCACGCCGAAGGCCGAACGGACGGCCAGCAGCGGATGGTAGGCGTAGCGTTTGTAAAGGTTGTTGATGCGGCGCTGGCGCTCGGCCCCCTTGGATTCCTTGTGGATGCGGGCCAGCTGCGGGGCCATGATCATCTGGAGTTTCTTTTCCCGGGCCTGGGTGCCCACGGCCAGACGTCCCAGGGGGATGAAGGCCACGGCGCTGATGCAGGACAGGACGAGGATGCTCAGGCCGTAGTTGTGGGTGAACTGGAGGCTGCCGAGATAGATGGCCCGGTAGATGATCTCGATGGGCAGGATGAATATTTCATACAGAAGCGACATGGCGTTTCCTTGTCGGGAATGGTGGGCAGGGAAGCTGACCTGCCCGGTATCCCCCTGGCTGACGGGTTAGTCGTAGGTTTTTTCCAGCGTCACTTTTGAAGGATCGAACAGGGTTCCTTCAAACCGGTACTGCTTAAAGATATAGGTGTTTTTGTGGTGTTTATCCCACATCCAGCTGCCTATAGTATGTGTCAGGCTTCGCGGTGTCTGTACGTTAGCAGGATCATACATCTCAAACTCATCGCAAAATCCAACGCTTTTCAGTGCAAGAGCAGGGACATCCGCAGTAGACATGAATGCATTATTGATGCGGAGGGGACCGCGTTGCCCAGGCTCTTTGACCATAAGTAAAGCATGAGGACGTCCTGGAGCATAGTTACCTTGCCCATATTCTGAGCCATCTGGAAACTCTTTGCCGTTATTATAGGCACGAGCCACCATAGGGCTGTCACGCTCCCCATGATCTGAGACTAGAATAATCCGTGTATTATCATAAATTCCAGAATTTTTAAGATGTTCAATTAATATCGATATGTATCTCATAAGGTGGCGCTCTGCATAGTAATGTTCAGGGATGACGCCATCTTTGAACGTGAGCTGACCATCTGTTTCAGGGTAAGGATCATCCACGATTGGGGGAGCAGCATCTTTCAAGTCAGGGGAAAAATGCCATGTAAAATGAGAAAGCATTGTGTAAAATATCTTTACCGTTGGCATCTTTGAGTCAAGTGTAATGTTTGACGTAAGAGCATATCTGAAAAATGCATCTTCCTCCTTATAGAAACCTTGATGAGCTTCTATTATTCCTTCACAAAAAGAGGTCCATTTATTGCTTCTATATATACTTTTTTTAATAAATAGAGGGGACGCTTGGAAGGTTCCCATCAGGAAAAAAAATTTTTTGAAGCTTCGCCGAGGTATTGATGGATAGTAATGACTTAAAAAATCATCTCTAACATGGGCAACAGTAGTGACATTGGATTGTGCTCCAATATTATTTTTATAATATTTTCTGTTAAATGCATCCAATCCATTAATAATATGAACATGATAGCCATTTTGCGAAAAATTTCTTGGTAACAGAGCAAACGCTTTGTTTATCTTTTCATTGAGTGTAAAAGATTTTTCTTTATTCTGATTATCAGGGAGATAGTTGTGGCCCCCATAAATACTGGGCAGGCTCATAATTGTGACAGCAGAGGCAGATATGGTATCAGGATACCAGGTGAAACCATCCATAGTTTTTTTGAAATTATCGAACCACGGATCAGCTATCATTTTCTCTATATGCCCACCTGTAAACATATCCATGACAATGATAATGACATTTTCTTTACTTTTAGAATAGGAAAGTATTCCTTTTGCATATGAAGGAAGATGCGATTTTTGATATTCATATATACATGTATATGCTTGCGCAATGTTCCATGCAGTGATAAGTACTATTGAAAATATCGAAATAGATAAAATTCGACCAATTTGAATACGTATTTTAAAAAATAATAAGCCCGCCAATATCAATGAAACAATCAGTGGTGGTATGAAATCTTTAATAACATTTGGGGAAGCATGTAAAATTTTATCCTGAAGAAAAGTAGTACCATCAAGTGCACCAAGATCTTCAGTAAATATATATATATTACAGAAGGCAAAACAGAAGGCGCACAGTGCACAAAATGCTGGAATTGCCTTGAACCTGCTGGGAAACCAGAGCCAGGTCACGAAGGACATGAAGAAGGCAAGGGAAAGGAAACTCGTCATATCCCGCAGTACCTCCAGGGGACCCATGCCAAAAAACTCCGGATCGCTAGCATAGGTTTGAAAGGGCACGTACAGGAAGATGAGGATGGCCAGACCGGCGCAGGACAGGCTGTAGACCGAGCGCATGGTGGCGGCCATGACCGTGTTCATGCCGCCCTGGGCGAAGCCGGGCTTGCGGAAACGCGGCAGGCGGATGGGAAGGCGCAGGTTCTGGAGCAGGAAGAAGACGTTGTTCATGGTCCAGAAGATGAGCAGGGCCGAGGCCGCGTTGTAGAGCAAGGCCAGGAAGAAGAAGGCAATGATGATGGCCTGCAGGGTATCCTTGCGCGTGAGGCCCGGTGTGGTCAGGGTGGCCGTGATGTTGACCACGGTCATGACGATGGGCAGGGCGTTGACGCCCCAGAGCAGGCCGTCGGGCTGCGAAAGGTCGGGGATCATCAGGCAGGGCTGGCCCTGCAGCTGGGTGAGCCCCAGGATCATGTAGTACGCGCCGGTCAGGAAGGGGATCTGCAGGGCCACGCCGAAGGCCGAACGGACGGCCAGCAGCGGATGGTAGGCGTAGCGTTTGTAAAGGTTGTTGATGCGGCGCTGGCGCTCGGCCCCCTTGGATTCCTTGTGGATGCGGGCCAGCTGCGGGGCCATGATCATCTGGAGTTTCTTTTCCCGGGCCTGGGTGCCCACGGCCAGACGTCCCAGGGGGATGAAGGCCACGGCGCTGATGCAGGACAGGACGAGGATGCTCAGGCCGTAGTTGTGGGTGAACTGGAGGCTGCCGAGATAGATGGCCCGGTAGATGATCTCGATGGGTGCTATAAAGATTTCATAGAGGAACGACATACCATGTTCTCCGGCAGCTCCAGCCAGTCTTAGTTCGTTTTGGGAGCGGCAGCGTCGGCCGCGTGCTCGGCGTCCATGCGGGCCAGGGTGTCCACGGTCCACTGGGCGATGGCTTCACCGCTCCGGCCCCAGCAGGCCACGGATTCCTCGCGGAAGGCGGCGATGGCCGAGGAAGGCGTCTTGAGGGCGCGTTCCACCACGGGCACGATGTTGTTGAAGTCCTCGGGCGAGACCACTTCGCCCAGACGGGCGGCCACGGTGTCTTCCCAGATGACGCCCAGGTCCGCCACCTCGTAGAGTTCGGGGTTGCGCACGGGGATGTCCAGGGTGATGACGGGCTTCTCGTAAAGGAAGGCGAAGTCGAAGCGCACGCAGGACTTGTCCGAGATCATGACGTCGGCCCGGCTCATGGAGGCGGTGGCGTCCATCTCGGTATCGAAGCTGACGTTGGGGTAGTCGCGCAGCATCTCGTGGATGGTGTCCAGCATCTCGGTCTCCACCTTGAGGGACTGGGGATGCGGGCGCAGGATCACGTCATAGCCGGCCTTGGCCAGATCCAGCAGGAAGTTGGGGCCGCAGATGTTGAGGCAGCCCTTGTTGCCCCACGAGGGCGCCACCAGCACCACGGGCGGGGTGCTCCGGCCTTCCTTCTTATGGGCTTTGGCGGCCAGCTCGTCCAGATAGGGCAGGCCCAGGGAGACGCATTCCTTGGGCGGCAGGCCGCGCAGCTCTTCCACCTTGCGGATGCTGGGCAGCATGAAGTCGCCCACCATCAGGACGGCGTCGTAATGGTCCAGGGAGCCTTTCTGGTACATGGCGATGTCGCCCACGCCGTGGCAGATATGGGCCAGGTTGGTCACGCGGCGCGGACGCGGCATGGGGAAGCCGGGCGTGCCGATGTTGGGCGTGGTGGAGAGCATGATGTCGGCGCGACGACCGGCGGCGCGGGCAAAGGCCGCGGAACCCGTGCCGATGTAGCGCGAGTTCATGAGGTCGTTCTCGATGGTCAGGGCCGGGTCTTCCACATCCATGGTGATGTAGGAGAAGGGCACGCCGCGGCGCAGGAAGGCGTCGATGACGGGCTTGAAGGTGTAATAGTAGCTGCGGCCTTCGGAGAACATGAGGATGCGCTCGTGGTGCAGCTGCTTTTCGGGACGGCGCTCACCCTTGGCCCTGCCCATGATGGCGTAGACGATGTTCTTGACGAAATAGAGCACCGTACCCACCAGGCTGATGGCCAGGTAGACCAGCACGTTGCCCGTGCCGGGGTCGAGGTAGGCGTAGGAGGGCGCGGGGAACAGGGCTTCCAGCACCAGCCAGAGCCCCAGATAGGCGCCCACGGAAATCAGAAAACCGCGCTTCATGCCAGTTGTTCTCCGCGTTGCAGCAGTTTCAGGTTGCGGTCCATTTCCGCGATGCGGCCACGACCGTAGTCGATGCACTCGCGGTAGAAGCCCCACAGGCCCCAGATGTAATCCACGATGATCATGGCCTTGAGCAGGCGGGTGCGGTCCGCGCCGCTGGCTTCGATAAAGGCGTCCAGCAGGGGGCCGGAAAGACGGGTCTCGGTGACGAAGCTGGCGTAGTCCCAGTAGGGCGAGCAGAAGCAGGCGTACTCGAAGTCGATGAGCTTGATGTCGTCGCCCTTGCGCAGGATGTTCTCCAGCACGAAGTCGCGATGGCAGAAGCGCTTCTCGTCGCTGTCCATCTCGCGGGCAAAATCGTAGAACAGGCTGCGCTCATGGTCGGCCAGCAGATTGACGCCGCTCTGGCGTTCGTAGAGCTTGACCTCGGAAAGCACGGAGAGCACGGCGCTGGGGCCGTACTTTTCGCGGAAGCCTTCGGGCATGCGGATGTCATGCAGGCGGCGCATGATGTCCACCACCCCGCGCACCTCGAACCGGTCCAGGGTGTCGTGGTTCAGGATGCGGTAGCCTTCCAGAAAGTCCGTGGTCTTGATGCCGCCCGCGTAGAAGTGGCACTCGGGCGTGATGTCCAGATCCTTCACCATCTCCAGCATGGCCGCTTCCACGCTGCGGTCGATGATCTGGTCGGTGCCCTGGCCGGGGATGCGCAGCACAAGGCCCTTGCCGTCCAGCTGGATGTGATAGGTGTCGTTGGTCAGGCCCTTGAGCTTTTCGGCCATCTGGGTCTCGGAGCACTGGTCGGCCAGTTCGTCGGGCGTCAGCAGGCCCAGGGAAAGGGCGTCGCTCAGGCTGTCGATCTCGCAGAGCAGCATCTTCACCCGCGTGGCGTAGACGGGCACGCGGTCCAGGATGCGGATGACGGAGTCTTCCCAGTAGTCGTCCGGGCCGCTCCTGTCCAGTTCCTCGCGGATGAGGGCCGCGGCCTCCTCGGTCCAGTAGGAGACGCCGGACATGCAGTAGCCCGAGGGCGAATCCTTGCGCACGGAGACCACGCGGTCGTCGGCATCGGTGATCAGTTCCCATTCATGGCCCTGCTGGGTCTGCTGGCAGATGAACTGCGAGACCCCGGGACGCACCAGGGGCACCACCGGACGGCGGATGTAGGTGTCACCGTCGATGACCAGGCTGTCGCCCAGGCGGTGGGCCACCAGCTGGAGGGAGGAATAGTTGTTGGCCGTGGCATACTGCGCCGAGATGATGAGCTGGACGCCGTATTTGTCCACAAGATAGTTGAAGCATTCGTGCTTGTAACCGACCACCAGGGCGATGTCGGTGACGCCGTCGGCATGGAGCTGGCGGATGGTACGTTCCACCAGCGGATATCCGCCGATGTTGAGCAGGGGCTTGGGCTTCAGATAGGTGAAGGGGCGCAGACGCGTCCCGAAGCCGGCACAAAGAATGTTGGCACGCATGGGAACCACTCCTGTGCGTTGTGCAGGGATGTGACGGACATCCCCGATGCTGGTGAGGGGGACTGCGCTTGCGCAGGAAAACCTTATCCCCCGGGGTTCGCGATCCCGGATGCCGTATCCGGGGTGCGGAGGTTTCTCACGACACGCAAAAAAAGGCAAGGGCTGTCTGGCGGTTGTCGCCGGACGGGGCAGGCCGGAAGGTGCGGAAGACGGCCCGGCCCATGCTGTACAAGGCGAAGCGTTAGTTTTTTGTGAGCGGGATGCAGCGCGGGAAGGGCCCGGCTCAGTCGTCCTTGCGGGAGGGGGCCGTATCTCCCGGCGCGGGGCGGAACGAAAGGACGCGGCAACGGTGCGGCGCGGGAGCTTCCGCCTGGCCCTGCATCAGGTCGAAGTCGGGGGCCAGGGGCTGGGCCGCGGGGGCGGGGCCGTCTTCATGCGGCTGGGCCTGCTGTGCCCAATAATAGTTGAACAGCTGGTTCTTGTAGCGTTTGGCCTGGATCATGGAAAAGACCAGGACGGCCTCTTCCCAGCGCTGGGTCGGTTCGAAACGGCTGGCGATGGTGGCGTACTTGCTCCACAGCGACATGAGCGACGCCTCGTCGAGGGCGTCCAGCTGGCGGGCAAGGCGGGTGAGCAGTTTTTCCATGGTTTCCTCCGGCAGAAGCGCGTATATCGCGCCGTCGTTATGGCCCATTTGCGGGCCTGCGTCAAATCCGGCGCCCCTCCGGGCCGGGAAGGCCCCTGCCGGCGGGCCTTCCTCCCCCCCGGGGGACGCACTGGTGGAGAGGGGCGTTTTGTGCTACACCATTGCCGCGCCGCGAAGCGCTTTCACCTTTTTTGCTAGGCATACCTGGAGGCATCATGACGACCGACCTGAAGGCCATGTACAAGAAAGTCCACAAGGACGCTTTTCCCGAGACCATGACCATTTTGCTGGGTGACGAAAAGCTTGTGTACCACAAGCGCGTCTGGACCCTGGACAACGAGGAAAAAGGTCTGCGCTACGGCGAAAACCCCGACCAGCCCGCTGCCCTGTATGAACTGCGTGAAGGTGGCATCACCTGCGGCGGCCTGCGCTGGCGTGGCCCCGGTCAGGGCATCGTGTCGGCCATGACCGAAGCCCAGATGATCCAGGCCGGCAAGCACCCCGGCAAGACCAACCTCACCGACGTGGACAACGGCGCCAACATCCTGCAGTACCTCAGCGAGCGTCCCGCGGCCATCATCCTCAAGCACAACAACCCCTGCGGCGCTGCCTGGGACGACGGCGGCGTGGCCGCTGCCCTGGACAAGGCCTTCTGGTGCGACCGCATCGCCGCTTTCGGCGGCGCGGTGGTGGTCAACCGTCCCTTCACCCGCGAGGCCGCCGAGATGGTGGCCGCCAGCTACTTCGAAGTGGTGGCCGCTCCTGCCTATGAAGAAGGCGCCGTGGAGATCCTCAAGGGCCGCAAGAACCTGCGCATCATGGAACTGCCCGGCCTGGGCCGCCTGGACGAGCTGACGCAGTCCGCCTTCCTGGACATCAAGAGCCTGGCCGACGGCGGCATCGTGGTGCAGAAATCTTTCGTGAACCGCATCCTCACCGATGCCGACTTCCTGCCCGCCGAAGCCACGGACAAGAACGGCGTCACCGTCACCGCCCGCAAGCCCAACGCCCAGGAAATGGCCGACCTGCGCTTTGCCTGGGCCGTGGAAGCCGGCGTGACCTCCAACTCGGTCATCTTTGCCCGCAACGGCGCCACCGTGGCCATCGGCACCGGTGAACAGGACCGCGTGGGCTGCGTGGAACTGGCCATCCACAAGGCCTACACCAAGTACGCCGATACCCTGGCCTTCCGCGAGCACAACCTCTCCTTCTACGAACTCAAGCAGAAGGCCGCCACCGACGCCGCCCTCAAGGCCGCTCTGGACGACATCCAGGCCCGTACCCAGGAAGCCCGCGGCGGTCTGCCCGGCACGGTGCTGATTTCCGACGGCTTCTTCCCCTTCCGTGACGGCGTGGACGCCGCCATGGCCCAGGGCGTCACCGCCATCGGCCAGCCCGGCGGCTCCATGCGTGACACCGAAGTCATCGCGGCCTGCAACGAAGCCAGCCCGCAGGTGGCCATGGTCTTCACCGGTCAGCGTTCCTTCAAGCACTAGTCTCCCGCAGGGCACGACACCGGCCGGTGTCGTGCCCTTTTTTCATACCCGCGGCCCTGCCGCCTTTCCGTCAGCCAAGGATGCCCGCCGTGTCTTCCCATCCCCGCACGCCCCGCGCAGGGGCCTCGTCCGCCCGTATCTGCATCTCCGCCCTGTCCGGGGGCGGCGGCAAGACCCTGCTCTCGCTGGGCCTGGCGCGGGCCTTTTCCCGGCAGGGGCTGGTCGTACAGCCCTTCAAGAAAGGCCCGGACTATATCGACGCGGCCTGGCTCTCGCTGGCGGCCGGACGGCAGGCCAGCAATCTGGACCCCTATTTCCTGTCCCCCGCGCGTCTGCGGGCCCTGTTCCGCCATGTGATGGGACGCAGCGGGGCCCGGCTGGCCCTGCTGGAAGGCAACCGCGGCCTTTTCGACGGCATGGACGTGCGCGGCTCCTGCGCCACGGCCGAACTGGCCCGCACGCTGGACTGCCCGGTGCTGCTCAGTCTGGATTGTACCAAGATGACCCGTACGGCCGCTGCCCTGGTGGCCGGGGTACGGAATTTCGAGCCCGGCCTGCGTCTGGCGGGCGTGGTGCTCAATCAGGTGGCCTCGGCCCGGCACGAAGGCATTTTGCGTGAGGCCATCACCACCTACACGGACGTGCCCGTGCTGGGGGCCATTCCCCGCCTGCGTGAGAACCCCCTGCCGGAACGGCACATGGGGCTCGCCTCGCTGTGCGGTGACGATCTGAGCCCGCAGGCCCAGGAGATATTGGAAAAACTGGCCGATGTGGTGCGCGACCATGTGGACATGGAGCGCGTGCTGGCCATTGCCGACGATCTGCCCGCTCTGCCCGAAGAGCCGGATTTCTGGGACGAGGCCACCTGGGCCGGCGAGGGCGCTGTGGCCTCTTCCGGTCAAGGGCAGCCTGTGGTCTGCTCCGAGGCTCCGGCCCCCGCTGCCGGGGCTGGGACGTCCCCCCGGGCGGATGCCCCGCGCATCGGCTATGTGCGCGACCGGGCCCTGTGGTTCTATTATGAGGAGAACCTCGAAGCCCTGCGCCGGGCCGGTGCGGAGCTGGTACGCCTTTCCCTGCTGGATGACGCGGCGTGGCCGGAGCTGGACGGCCTGTATCTGGGCGGCGGTTTCCCCGAAGACTGGGCCCGGGAGCTGTCCGCTTCGCCGCATCTGGCCCGGCTGGGTACACTGGCCGCCAAGGGCTTGCCCATCTACGCCGAATGCGGCGGCTTCATGGTCCTGGCTTCGGCTCTGGAGCGTGACGGGCAGCGCTGGCCTATGAGCGGCATCTTTCCCGTGGAGACCCGCTTCTGTCCCAAGCCGCAGGGCTTGGGCTATGTGCGGGCCGACGTGGTGCTGCCCAATCCCTATTTCCCCCAGGGCTCTGTCCTGCGCGGACATGAGTTCCACTATTCCCTCTGCCACGAGCCTGCCGCCGTCAGCGGCCGTCTGGATCATGCCCTGCGCCTGCGCAAGGGCACGGGCATGGGCCGCGATGCCGAGGGCCACGGCCGGGATGGTCTGGTGAGCGGCCGGGTCTGGGCCGCCTATTGTCATATCTTTGCCCCGGCAGTGCCCGGATGGGCCCCCCGTTTCGTGGAGCTGGCCCGTTGCTACCGCCAGGAACGGATGGGAGGATAGCATTTTTATGAGGGGGGAGAGGGACACCTTTTTGGAAAAAGGTTCTCCCTCTCCCCCCT